>Ga0182030_10023576_pt1 | contig 11368 bp, 13 predicted proteins | sample 812S3MmetaG_FD_121299 | JGI IMG/M metagenome (GOLD analysis project Ga0182030, IMG submission 121299) | Permafrost microbial communities from Stordalen Mire, Sweden - 812S3M metaG (Illumina Assembly) | ecosystem: Environmental > Terrestrial > Soil > Wetlands > Permafrost | place: Sweden...
CGCGCGGTTCGAAGTCTTGGAGCGTTCGCACGCCGCGAGGCGCCTCGTGGGCAGGATGGTGGTGGTCGGCATGCTGAGCACCGCATCCGTGTTCCTGCTGCAAGCAAATGCCTTCGCCTCGGGCAGTGGTGGACTCTCATCAACGATTGTCGCAAACCCTTTGCCAGGGCTTGTTCCACTGCCACTCGGAACGGAAAACGGGCCGATAACCCAGTCGAACGTGAACCTCGTCGAGGGAAACGATAAGAGCGGATCATCGGCGCTCGCCCAGGCTTTGGCGGACGGAACCGTCACGGCCTACATCCGCTCCTGGAGTCACCAACCGAGCAACGGGGATGCGGTCGTCATCACTGCATTCCAATTCAAGAGTGCGTCCGATGAGAGCTCCTTTGTGGGCGGCTTCACTGGCCAGCTGCAGAGCCAGTCAAGTCCGCAGTTCGCAGTAACCGGGATTCCGGGCGCCTCCGGATTCGAAGAGCACACGGCGCAATCAGGCATTGCGCTCACGGAATACATCGTGTCTTTCACGAAGGGGAATACAGCATTTCAGGAGTTCATGGCGACGTCGTCGGGCGATCTCACGACCGCCGACGCAATATCGGTAGCCGCCCAGCAGTTTGCAGTCGCTCCAGATATTCCGGCGAGTGATTCGGCAACGAATTGGCATCTATTGCCAGGCGTCCCTCTTGTCGGTCTTCTCGTTTGCATTGCCATCGTTGTGATCGGCCGAAGGCGGAAGTATCCAGAGGCCTTGCGCGGGCTCCCGCCCCGAGGCGGCAACAACTGGGCTCCGCCCGCCGCTGCGGCTCCGTCAGGACCCTGGCCGTCCTATTCATCGCCTGTTGAGTCCGTCCCGAGCGAGCAGCAACCGAAGGTGGGTGCTGACCAATGGCAATGACCAAAAGGACTCGATCAAAGGGCCTCAGAAAGAGCGAGCAGCTCATGGGGTCAGGCATCAATGCCCGCGAGTACGGCATTGGGGTTATCGGTCCCGATCCGCGTCGAACTGACCTATTTCTGGTGGCGATATTCGCCGTTGCGATCGCCCTGTCGTTCGTATTCCTCGGCGTCATCATCATCCCCGGCGTGTTGCTCGTTGCCGCCATTCATGGGGCGATCGATCGACCGGCCTCGGCCGCAGTGACAAACCAGGGGATAGCGATCCTGGCTCGAAGCGAGCTCAGTGGTCAGCCGAGAAAGGTGCTGACGGTGCTGCCCCACGGGGTCCTGACCGATGGCACGGCCCTGCGATCCGGCGGCTACGTTCATCTTCCGAACTTCCACCTCTGGTTCCGCAAGAAGGAATACGAACGCCTTCTCGCTGCGGTCTCCACCAACCCGGTCACGAGCCAATGGGCGGCGCCCGTGCCTGCCGGGGTTGGGGCGCGACTACCAAACGGTCCAGGTCCGGCAGCTGCTACCCCCAACGGTGCGCCAGCCACAGCTTCGTCTCCTCCACCCCCCACCACGACCGGTTCGTCAGCCTCGCAGCCCGAGAACGGGAGTGATGTCATCTACTGCAGTTGGTGCGGAAAGCAAAGAGCGGTCAACGCCCAGGCGATCCACTACTGCGGCTCCATGCAGAGGCCCGTCGCCTACTGCATGAAATGCGGAGCTTCGCTCGAGGAGGGTGCCGTGACGTGCACTCCTTGCGGTACTCCGACGACTCAGATCTCGCGATAGACCCGCCGGGCCCGGCCCCCCCGAGGGAGACTCACTCTCGGCCGAGCGGCCATGATGGGCCCATGACCGCATCCGGACCCGTAGGCCTCGTGCTCACGCCCGGCGCCAGCGCACGGCGTGACCAGTCGGGGCTGGTGGCGATCGACGAGGCGGTCACCAACGTCGGGCTGAGCGTCGAACGGGTCGACTTCCCTGGTCCGGCCGCCGGGAAGCGCCGCCCCGACTCACCCGCCGTGTGCATCGACACCATTCGCACCGCCACATCGGAGCTGGCGGAACGGCTCGGCGTCCCCACGCGACGGGTGGTCATCGGCGGCCGCTCCATGGGCGGGCGGATGTGCTCGATGGCGGCAGCGGAAGGCCTGGAGGTCGCCGCCCTCGTTCTCGTCAGCTACCCGCTCCACCCTCCCGGACGGCCCGAGCGACTCCGCACCGCCCACTTTCCGGACCTCGACCTGCCGTGCCTGTTCGTCTCGGGTCGGCGCGACGCCTTCGCTGCGCCCGCCGAGCTCGAACGCGAGACAGTGGCCATCCCGGGGGCCGTGACCCTGGCCTTCGTGGACGGGGACCACTCACTGCGCAAGAGCGAGTCCGCCGTGGCCGACATCGTCGCTTCCTGGCTCGCCGACATGACCTGACCGCCGCCACCGCACTCTGGCCGCGCAGCGCGTGCGGACCCGCCGGGGATCAGGGCTCGAGGACGACCTTTATCGCACCACTGGCACGGTCCCGGGCCGCTGCGAAGGCCTCGCTCACCGCGTCGAGCGGGAACCGGTGGGTGATGATGAGCCGAGCCAGTTCGGGGCGATCCGCCAGGAGCTGGGCGGCCACATCGACATCACGCATGGAACCGGCCCGCGAGTACATGCTCGCGGGTATCAGATCCACTTCGGTCATCCCAATCTGGAGACCCGGCAACGACACGGTGTCCCAGTAGGTGCCGAGGAGCACGACCCGGCCACCGGGCCGGCACAGCTCCACGCTGCGGAGGAGCGCGCTCTCCGTGCCCGCCGACTCGACGACCACGTCGTAGCCGTCGGTAACCTCGCCCGCACCCAGCTCGTCCGCCACCGCCCTCTGATGATCGTGCCGTGCCTCGAGATCGACCGTCGCCCCGACTGCCTGGGCCGCCGCCAACGACAACAGCCCGATGCTCCCGCCTCCCACGACGGCGACCCGGTCACCGGATCCGATACGGCCCCGGCGGATGCCGTGCACCGCGACGGCCAACGGCTCGACCAGACAGGCGTCGCCCACCGGGACCCCGCCGGCGAGCGGCACGATGGCCGACGGCGGCACGAGGCACTCGTCGGCCATGCCGCCGTCGCGCCCGGTGCCGATCAGCATCGAGGGTCCGAGCGGGCACAGGTTGTAGGCACCCGACTGGCATTGCGGGCACGACCCGCAGGGCGCCATGGGCTCGACGGCCACCGCGGTGCCGTCCGGGAGGAAACCGGCCATCTCGTGCCCGAGCGTCGACGGCAGATTCCACGACAGGAGATGGAGGTCCGAGCCGCAGATCCCCACCGACGCCACCCGGATCACGACGCCGTCACCCTCGGGTGGAGGGACGTCGATGATGGAGGCCACACCATTCTCGCTACGGACAGCTCGCATTGGAGTTCGCTCCTCTCACCTGGTACCCAGGAGGTCGACCACGAAGACCAACGTCTCTCCACCTTCGATCACGCCGCCGGCCCCGCGGCTGCCGTAACCCAGGTGGGGCGGGATGCTGAGGCGCCGCCGACCACCGATGCGCATGCCCACCACGCCCTGGTCCCAGCCCGCGATGACCTGGCCTTTCCCGAGGTCGAACTCGAACGGTTCCCCGCGGTCCCACGAGGCGTCGAACTGCGAGCCGTTCGACCATGCCACGCCCACGTAGTGCACCGAGACCTGTTGCCCGGGACGGGCCTCCTCGCCGTCGCCCACCACCAGGTCCTCCACCACCAGGTCGCCCGGCGGGGGCTCATCGGGAATCGCCACGTCTGGCTTGGGCACTGCGCCTCCTCGAGTGTTGTCCGTTCCGAGCAACCTAATGCGGCCGCGTCATGGCCACATGCGCCAACGCTCGATGTCGAGCGCCACCACGGCTCCGGGTGGCGTCGTCTCCCGGTACTGCCTGTACTTGGCCTTCAAGAGGTCAAGGGCGCGCTCGCGCTCATTGCCTCCTTCGATGACCCTCCCCGACCCGTCGACCCGGACCCACCAGAGGTCTGCCCACTCTTCGGCGTAGTGGTCCACCAGGAGCGAGCACGAAGGGTGCGCCTTCACATTCTCGAGCCGGCGCAGGGCCAGGGTCGACTTCGGTTTGGCGTCGACCGCCGAGTACACGGTCTGATCGTCCAGGACGAAGCAACACGGGACGACGTGCGGTCGACCTTCGGAAGTGAGGGTGGCCAGACGACCCACCCGTGCCTCGGCGACGCGCCGTCGCGCCACAGGGCCGTCCATGACGATCGAATCTACCGAACGGGGGCCCGCGGTCCGGCCCGGGTTCACCCGTTACGATGTCCTCCGACACGAACCCAGGGGGGCGCGGATGGCGTGGGACTTCGAGACGGAGCCGGAGTTCGAAGAGGATCTGGCCTGGATGCGGGCGTTCATCGACCGCGAGATCATCCCCCTCGAGCCCCTCTTCGACGAGCTGCCCGCCGAGGAGTGGAAGATCGTCAAGCGCCACCTCCAGGACCAGGTCAAAGAACGCGGCCTCTGGGGCGCCTTCCTCGACCCGAATCTCGGCGGGAAGGGGCTCGGGCAGCTGCACCTGGCGCTGATGTCGGAGATCATCGGCCGCTGCATGATGTCGATGACCATCTTCGGGGTGCAGGCACCCGACAGCGGGAACATGGAGCTCATGGCGCACGGGGCCACCGCGGCGCAGAAGGAACGGTGGCTCTGGCCCAACCTGCGGGGCGACATCTCCAGCGCCTTCGCGCTGACCGAGCCGTTCTTCGCCGGCGCCGACCCGACCGTGATCGGCACCACTGCCACCAAGGACGGCGAGGAATGGGTGATCAACGGCCACAAGTGGTTCATCACCAACGCCTCGGTGGCCGACATCGTGCTGGTGTTCGCCGAGACCAACCCCGAGGGGCGCCCCCACAAGCACGCCTCGGTGTTCGTCGTTCCCGCGGGTACCCCGGGCATGGAGATCGTGCGGGACATAAACACCATGGCGCACCCCGACACCGAGTACGGGCGCCCGGGGAACCACGCGGAGATCGTGTTCCACGACTGCCGCGTCCCCGCCGACCACCTGATCGGCCAACCCGGTGAGGGTTTCGTCCTGGCCCAGCAGCGACTCGGCGGAGGGCGCATCCATCACGCCATGCGGTGGCTCGGCCAGGCGCAGCGGTCGCTCGACATCATGTGCGAGCGGGCCGTGTCGCGCACCTCGCACGGCAAGCTGCTGGCCCAGCACCAGATGGTCCAGGACTATGTGGCGCTCTCGCACATGGAGATCCAGTCGGCCCGGTTGCTCACCTTCCAGACGGCGTGGAAGATGGACAAGTACGGCGCCGCCGCCGTACGGGCCGACCTCGGCATGGTCAAGGCCCTCGTGTCGAAGGTCGTGCTCGCCGTGCTCGACCGGACCATCCAGGTGTGCGGGGCCCTCGGCTACTCGAGCGACCTGCCCGTCGAGTCGTGGTACCGCACGACGCGCTTCGGACCGATCGGCGACGGGCCCGACGAGCTCCACAAGGCCGTGCTGGCGCGCACCATCTTGAAGGGGTACACGCCGGTCGAGGGATGGCCGACCGAGCACTTGCCCAGCCGCAAGCCGGCCGCCGAGGCCAAGTGGGCCGAACTGCGCACGCAGGCCGGCCTGACGTGATGACCGGAGAGGGTCACGCGACGAGGGAGCGGATCGATTCGGGAGAAGGCTCCTGATGCGCGCCTGGCAGGTGCAAGGCGCGGGAGAGCCGATGGACGTGCTGCACCTGATCGAGCTCGAGCCCCCGGAGCCCGGTCCCGGCCAGGTCCGCATCCGGGTCACCGCCGCCGGCATCGGACTGCCCGACGTGTTCATGTGTCGCGGGACCTATCCACTGACCCCGCCCCTCCCCTTCACTTCGGGCCAGGAGGCCACCGGCACCGTGACCGCGGTGGGCGAGGGCGTCGACATCCCCATCGGCTCTCGGATCATGTGCGTCACCATGTTCTGGCAAGGGTGCGGTTCGTTCGCCGAGGAATGCCTCGTCGCCGCCGACGCCGTCTTTGCGGTTCCCGACGGGCTCACTGACGCCGAAGCGGCCGGCTTCTGGATCCCGCACCTCACCGGGTGGATCGGCCTCGTCGACCGGGGCCAGATCGCCGCGGGCGACTGGTTGGCCGTGCTCGGCGCCTCCGGAGGGAGCGGGATCGCCGCAATCCAGCTCGGGCATGCGCTCGGCGCCCAGGTCATCGCGGTGGTCAGCGACGAAGAGCGCGCCGCCTTCTGCCGCGAGCTCGGCGCCGATACGACGCTCAACCGCCGCGACGGACCCCTCGCCCCCGCACTGCGCGAGGCGACCGGTGGCCACGGCGTCGACCTCATTTACGACCCGGTCGGTGGCGCTCCCGCCGAGGATGCGGCCGGCGCCCTGGCCAGGTACGGGCGGCTGCTGGCGGTGGGATTCGCCAGTGGCGCCTGGCCGATTCTGGCCACCCACAACCTCGTGGTGACCAACACGTCGCTGGTCGGCGTCTTCGCCGGCGGCTACGCGCGCCATGAGCTCGACGCCATTCACGCCAACCTGGCCATGCTGATCGAGGAGGGCCGGCTGCGCAACGCGGTGACGGCGCAGATCCCGTTCGACGAGCTCAACAGTGCGCTCGACCGCATGGCCCGAGGCGGGGTCGTCGGCAAATGGGTCCTCGTCCCATGACGGGACGGAGCATGACGGGACGGAGCACAAGGGGGATGAAGGTATGACGGAAGCAGCAGACGACGGGGTCGACGTGATCGGCCCCGGCAAGGTGGCGGTGGTGACCGGTGCCGCGAGCGGGATCGGGCGCGCCCTGGCCGAGGCGTTCGCGGCCGCCGGTTCAGCCGTCGTGGTCGCCGACCTCGACGGCCCCGAGGCGGAGGCGGTCGCGGCCGGCATCCGGGCGGCGGGCGGCGAGGCCGAGGCGATGGTGGTGAACGTCGCCGATGCCGCCGCGGTCGACCGGTTGGCGGCCGCCACCCTGGAGCGGTTCGGGCGGGTCGACGTGTTGTGCAACAACGCCGGCGTCTCCACGTTCAACCTGATGCGGGACCAGACGCTCGATGACTGGCGTTGGGTCTTCGACGTCAACCTGTGGGGTGTGGTCCACGGCTTGGCGAGCTTCGTGCCGATCATGCGCAGCCAGGGGACACCGGGCCACATCGTCAACACGGCCTCGGTCGCCGGGGTCCTCAGCGGCGTGGCCTTCATCGGGCCCTACGCGGCCACCAAGGTGGCCGTGGTGTCGATCTCCGAGACCTTGGTCCAGGAGCTGGCGATCGACCAGACCCCGATCGGCGTCAGTGTGCTCTGCCCGAGCTCGGTCGAGACGCGTGTCATGGAGTCAGAGCGGGGGCGGCCCCCTGAGCTCGGCGTCGAGCACCGGACTGAGCTGGCCGAATCGGTGCGTCTCTCCATCCGTGACTCGTTCACCGGGCCGACCGGGCTGACGCCGGCCGAGGTGGCGACCCGCGTGCTCGCCGCCATCCGCGCCGGTCGGTTCTGGATCATCACCCACCCCGGCGAACGCCCCGCGGTGGAAGCGCGCGTCGCCGGCATGCTCGCCGACTACCCGACGGATCCGGCCGGGTAGCGGGTACGCCATCGATCTCGACGTCGGTGGCGCGTCGCCGGGACCGGCCGATAATTGGGCTGCTGTTGGGATCGGGTCGGCAGTCGAGAGACATTAGGTCGACAAGATGGACCCATGTCACGGTGCTCTGTCCCACATCCCCATGGCAGTGCGCGGTGAATCTTCGGCGGAAGGGACGAACCACGCTGTTGAACCGGGTCGACGTGACGCAGGAGACGGCGTCTGACGCCGTCGCGGACACCGCGCCCCGCCAGACGGCCCCCCAGGGGGGTGTGGCGGTTCAGCCGTCCGGTGTCTTCACCATGATCCTGCTCCGCTCCCTCGAGGAGCGGCTGCCGGTCGAGCAAGTCGAAGACCTTCTGCGCAGGGCCGGCGAAACGCGCAGCCTCGCAGAGTTCAAGGAGACGGCGGCGTCGACCTCCATCGAGCAGTTCACGCGGCTGCGCCACGAAGCCGACCTTGTGTTCGGACTCGGCTCGAATCGTCGTCGCTGACCAGCACGTACAAGGAGCACCGGAGAGGCCCTTGACTCCGGACCATGGTACCGACCTTACGCTTCGTCCACGGGGCGAACACGCGTCACGGGGCGAACAAGGAGGCCGGCATGTCCAGCACAGTTCTCGAGTTGACCGACGCGACATTTGACGAGGAGATCGCCGCCTCACCGATCCCGGTGCTCGTCGAGTTCTGGGCGCAATGGTGTCCGCCCTGCCGGCTGATCGCCCCGATTCTCGATTCGATCGCGGCCGAGTATGCGGATCGCCTCCGGGTCTGCAAGGTCAACTCCGATGACCGGCCGGAACTGGCGCGGCGCTACGACGTCATGAGCGTGCCGACGATCCTGGTCTTTCACCAAGGAGAGCTCCGCCTGCGTGTGGTGGGCGCCCGCAGCCGGTCGCGCCTGCTCGATGAGCTGGCCGGGGTGCTCAGCCCCTGACCCGGAGGGCCCGGCAGTCCTCGCTCGTCGGATCTTTACAGACGTCGATGAGCCGGGACAGCCGCACGCGGGTCGCGTCGAGCTCTTTCTGTCGCTCGTCCAGGGCGCGCAGTTTGGCGCGGGCCGCCAAGAGCACGGCGTCCGCGGTGTCGCCACTGTCGAACGTACCGGCGAGGCGTGCCACCTCGGCGAGCGTGAACCCGAGTTGCTTGGCCCGGGCGATGAACTGCAACCGCCACAGATCGGCCGCCGAGTACTGCCGGTAGCCCGCCGGGGTGCGCGGCGGCGGGCGTAGGAGCCCCCGCCGCTCGTAGTAGCGGACCGTCTCGACGTGCACGCCCGCCTCGTGCGCGAGCTGGCCGATGGTGAGCGATTCCACGACGGCGACGCTACGCCCCGTACCGGGGTACGGAGTCAAGCACTGCCCGAGTCTCAGGCCTTCGTCTGGACCGCCACCGCGGCGTCGGGCTCGAGGACCCGGAAGCTGAAGCTCTCTTCGAGGTAGAGCCGCACCACGTCGGCGTCGTGATCGAGGTAGCCGATGGACAGATCCTGTCCGGAGTCGAGGATGAAATCCCCGCCGCGCAGGCTGAGCACGACCCCACCCTCGATGCCGGGCGTCCACACCAGTGGGCCTCCGAGGATTTTGTGCAGGTGCTCGAAGAGCAGATAGCCCCCGTGCTCGGTCGTCTCGACGATCCGCGTGTACGTCTCGGGGCAGATGGCCAGCCCGTACGGTCCGTCGATCCCGGACTGCCGGAGCGCGTCCACCGCCTTGGCCACGGCATTGGGATATTTCTCTATGTCAGAGCCGTGCACGATCGGCGCATGCGAGGTGCTCTCGGTGATGCCCGTGATGCCGCCCGCCCCATAGCCGTGGAAGACCGTCACGTTCTCCCCGATGGCGATCTGGCGCACCGCCTCGTCCAGCTCTTCGAAGTCGATGTCGATGGCGCCCCGGTCGCCGTCGTCCAGCTGCACCCTCGAGACCTTGAACTCGGCCCGGAGCTCGACCAGGGGCAGGACCTTACGGTGTGCCGCCGCCACGCCTTCGGACGGCCCCGAGATCGTGGTGATCCGGCCCAGGTTGGTGGCGGAGTGCGACCAGCCATGGGGCCCGTCGAAGTCGACCAACTTGCGGGCGGCCAGATAGGTGGTCAGCCGCCCCTTGGCCTCATCGTCGACGAGCTCCCAGCCCGTATCGGAGATGGGCGCCAGGTCCCGATGCAGATGGTTCATCGCTGTACTCCCTTGAGGCTCCCGATGTCCAACGAGCCCGACCCGGCACTCGGGGGCACTGCCCCGTCGCCATCGGCCTCGCCGGCCCCGACCTCGGTGATCGGTTCGGTGGTGAACAAGAACTTGCGCAGATTGGCGTCGAATGCCGGGTCGCGGCGCCGGATCCATTCGAGGGTCATGGCGGCGTGCTCCTTCTCGTCGTCCCGGTTGTGGGCCAGGACGGCCGCCAGGGAGGCGTCGGAGGTCGCGTCCACCCGCTGGTCGTACCAGTCGATCGCCTCGAGCTCCTCGCACAAAGACGTCATGGCCCGGTGGTAGTCGACGGTCGCCTCGCCGAGGAGCTCGCGCTGCTCGTGTAACCCTTCACTGGCCATCGACGGCTTCACCCTCCGGAGTCGCTCACGCCACGGCCGTCACGTCGGCCCCTCGCCACACTATTGCCTCCACAGTAGAGCATGCGCGGCGAGCATCCACCCCTGTGACCAGCCCCGATCAGTCGCGGCGCTCTCCGTGTGCCGCCGCGCGCCCTCACGCCGTGTAGGTCTGCCGCCCGCCGGCGAAGGTGGCCGCCACATGCCCGCGGTGCGGCTCGAGGAGCGCGCGGCGCAGCGGGACGTCGAGGAGGCAGAGATCGGCCGTCGCCCCGGGGGTGACCCGCCGGCGCGGGCCCCCCGGATGCTGGGGCGGCCCCAGAAAGAGGTCCAGTGCCGCCGCCGGTTCCAGTCCCCGGTCCGATCCGACCTGGGCGCCGCTGGCCGCCCGGCGCTCGATCGCCGCCCGGATGGCGACCCACGGGTCGTCGGGGCCGAACGGGGCGTCGGTGCTGCCGCCCACCGCCACGCCGCCCTCTTGCAGCGAGGCACACCGGTAGAGGTCGGGCTGGTCGAGGGTCTCGACCTCGGCGAGATACTGGTCCCCCCTCGCCGCCAGGAAGGCCGGCTGGGTGACGACCGTGAGGGACAGCTCGCGCAGGGAGGCCACGGCCTCGAGAGGGACCACCGACCCATGTTCGACGCGGTCGCCGGGGAGGCTGCCCACGGCGCGCCAGGCGGCCAGGGCGAGGAGGAGTCCGGCCCGGCTGACACAGTGCACCGCCACGGCCCGACCGGCCCGGTGGGCGCGGGCGAACCCCTCGCTCACCTGGGCGAGGGAGGGGAAGGCGTGATCGGTGATGAGGATCTTCACCGGCCCCTGCTGCAGCGGGGGTGGTGGGGCGGCCTCGCTGAGCTCGGGCCCTCCGGTGACCCAGACCGTCACCGGCAGCGCGCCGGAGCGGACCGCGCCGGCGATGGGCTCGAAGTACGCGCTGTCCGCGGCGGGCGTGCAGTCGGTCACCCCGGTGACGCCGTACGAAGCCAACCGTCGGCCTACCGCGGCCAGATCCGGCGCGACGCGACCGGGCAGGCGGCCGCGCAGCCAGCCGTCCAGGCGGAACAGCCGCCCCGTCGGCCGGCCCAGCCGGTCACGTTCGATCCCCACCTCCGGGGCGTCCAGCGCGCCCACCTCGTGCAGGGCGACCGTGCTCAGGACCCACAGGGCACCCGACCGATGCTGGACGCGCACCGACCTCCCCGGGGCGAGCGCATCGAGACGCCACCGATCCAACGGGCCGTCGCGCATCTCGTCGTAGTGCACGGCCCGGATGGCGGCGCCGGGGAGGGTCTGCGCGTCGGCGCCTCGAATGGCGCCGTCCAGGCCGCCCGACACGTCGACCGATGCGGCGGC
>Ga0182030_10023577_pt1 | contig 11368 bp, 6 predicted proteins | sample 812S3MmetaG_FD_121299 | JGI IMG/M metagenome (GOLD analysis project Ga0182030, IMG submission 121299) | Permafrost microbial communities from Stordalen Mire, Sweden - 812S3M metaG (Illumina Assembly) | ecosystem: Environmental > Terrestrial > Soil > Wetlands > Permafrost | place: Sweden...
GGCCCGCCGGCACGCCGGTGACGGTGATCGTGGAGGTGATGGTGGCCGGCTTCGTGTAGGGGACGGTGAAGTTCAGCGTGACGCTGGTCCCACCCACCAGGTCGACGGTCCGGACCGGGCTCAGGAACTGGCCGCCGAAGAAGGCCAGCTCGTAGAAGCCGGCCAGGTCCCACCCGCCGGCGGGGAGGAGCAACTCGTAGCTGTCGCCGGGGCCGGCCAGCGTGTACTGGGGGTCGGCACAGAGGGTGGGCGATCCGTCCACCTCGGGACAGCCGCCGACACCGGAGACCGCCGAGAACCCGGCGGGCGCACCGGTGACGGTGACGGACCCCTGGACGATGGCGTTGGTCGGCGTCTGGTAGGCGACGGACAGGTCGACGGTGCTGGACGTGGCCTTCTTGACGACGAGGGTGCGGGGGGTGGACGCCACCGTCAGCCCGAACAGCGTGTAGTAGCCGACGTAGACGAGCCAGGTCCCCTTGTACAGCGTGGGGATGGAGTACTGGTCCGAACCGGGAGCGAGGTAGTCGGTGGCACACAGCGGCGACGGCGAGTCGTCGACCAGCGGCGTCGAGGACGGGCACGCCGTCACCTGGACCTGGTCGATGGACACCCCGGACGGGACGGACGTGACCGTGGCCGTTCCGGCGATGGTGCTCGGCACCTGGTAGGGGACGGCGATGTTCAACCGGACCGTCGCCCCCGGGGCGACGACGACCGTCCGGGCCCTGCCCACATAGGCCCCGCCCTGGAAGCCGACGTCGTAGAAGGTGTACACCTGCCAGGTTCCGGCGGCCAGGGCCAGCGTGTAACTCCCCCCCGATCCGGAGAACGCGTACTCGGGCGAGGGGCACAGGGCATGCGACGCCGTGGCGGCGGTGGTGGCGGTGGTGGCGGGGCAGACCACGACACCGACCTCACCGGAGAAGCCGGCCGGGGCGTTGCGCACGACCACGTTGCCGGTGAGCTGTCCGGTGGTCGGCACGGCCGCCCCCGCCGGCCCGGCCGCGCCGACCAGCGCGGTGGTACCGGCCAGGCCGGCCACCCCGGTCAGGGCGATGACGGCCGCGAGCGCGCTGCGCCGCCAGGCACGCGCCGGCGCCCGACGACGGGACCGTCGGCCCCCGAGAGGCTCGATCCGACCTCCGGACACGAGGTCTCCCGTATCCCGTCCTGAGAACGTTCGATGGGTCATCGGAGACTCCTCTCTGGTGGCGTTCAGCGTACACACAGGCAGCTCCAGCCGCTGGCCCGGCCGCCCAGCCGGTCGACGGGCCCACCCAGTAGGCCCAGGCTCACCTGGCGATCGCCGCCCACCCCGTCCACCGGGCCTCACCCAGCCGACGGACGCCGCCCTGGCCCTAGCCGACGAAGGGGAACCCCGACGAGGACACCACGCCGGGGGCACCGGTTGGTCCGCTGTCCTCCTCCACGTTGACCGGCAGGTCGGCGGAGACCACGAGGGTCGACAGCCCGCCGACCAGCGACGGACCGAGGACCACGAGCCGACCGGCACCGACCGCCAGGGTTGCGACCGTCCGGGCCGAACCGAGCACGCTCACCGTCACCCGGGCGGTGGACGGCCCGGGATTGGCCACGGCCAGACTGGTCACCGTGGCGTTGGCCGTCCCGGGGGCACCGGTGATGCCCGGAGCGGGGACCAACCACCGCCCGGCCGGGGCACTGGTTCCCGACGCCGAGCCCCACGCCGGCGTGGATGCCCCCGCCGGCGCCTGGACCGAGCGCCCGACCACGATCGGGGCATCCGAGGTGACCGTGACCGAGAAAGGCACCTGTTTGGGCAGCCCCGACGATCCCGAGGCGACGAACACCGCACTCGAGGACGCAGGCACGACCACCTGCCTCGGGACCACCGTGCCCGAGGCGAGACCGACCGAGACGGTGGCGTCGGCCGGCGTGGCGCCCGGGTTCGCCAGCGTGAAATCGACCGTCGACCCCTGGAGGGACGTGGTCTGGGCGAACCGCCAGGTCGAGGACAGGGCCGGCGCCCCCAGCTGGAGCGAGAGCCCGGCCGTCGCCCCGGACGACCACTGCTCGAACTCGGTGGCGACCACCGTGCCCGACTGGGAGGCCACCGACGTGCCGATGGCCGACTCGTTCTGCACGTAGTCGCCCACGTTCTCCTCGACCAGTTGGCCGGGCGGCACCATCAGCCCCTGGTAGGCCTGCGGGGCCACGCCGCCGTTGGCGGTCAGGAACGAGACGTTGACGACCGCCTCGGTGGCCGACGGATTGAACAGGGAGAGGGTCAGCGTGTTGCCCGAGGTCGTCGAGCCGCCGGCGAACGACCACTGCGACGACGTCTCGGATGCGCAGGGCGCCGTGGACCAGCCGTTGGGGCCCGACACCACCTCGCTGGCCACCACACCCCCGCCGGCGAACACGAACGACGAGGCGTTGTCGCCCGCCGGGAGCCCGGTGGCCGGATCGACCGCGGCGCTGCCCATCCCGGGGATCGCCACCGTCCGCCGCACCGTGGGGACCGCTCCCGAGGAGGTGGCCGGTGCCACCGATGTCATCACCCCGGTCACCGTTCGGTGGGTCGAGTTGGTGAGGAAGATCGTGCTGGCCGCGGCGGTCCCCGATCCGGCGGCGCAGAAGGCGGACGTCGAGAAGGCGCCGCTCGGCGGGACGGCCACCCCGTCGAAGCGCCCGGGCACCGGTGCCGCAGACGGCGGTGGGAACACCGCGGCGATCACCGCCACGACCACCACGATGACGGCGGCAGAGAGCACCGCCACCCACCGGTGCCGGACCTGGTCGACCGGGGTGCGCCGGACCCGGCCGGAGACGAGCACCGGGTGGCGCGACCCGGTCCCTTCCGGCGGGTCGGTGGTGGACCCGTCGGGCTCCAGGGGGCCGGTCACGGACGGGTCCCCGCGGGGTCGGTGGACAGCACCGGCGCCGCTTCGGCTCCTGGTGGGCCGTCCCCCGCCGACCCGGCTCCTGGCGGCCCGTTTCCTGTCGGCCCGTTCCCTGTCGGCCCGTCGGCCGGGTCGCCCGCCGCTACCTCTCGACTGCGCCGGCGGATCGGCCATGGCCACCGACCCCCGGCGGTGCGGCGGGCGAGGAGCAGTGCGACCGCCAGCAGCCAGACGACGAAGGTGTAGAGCCAGGACAGGGGCACCAGTGCCCCCCCGCCGAAGCGAAGGGTGCTCAGCCCGGGCGAGTTGACGCGGTAGCTGCCGGCCCAGCCGAACGAGGGTGTGCTCGGCACGGTGGCACCGTCGGCGGCGACCAGGCTCCACCGCCCGGCCGGGGCCAGGGCGGTGAGCACGGTGCCCACCGGCACCGGGCCGCGGTAGGAGCGCGAGGCGGCGCCGCCGGGCAGCACGGGGACCGCCCCGGGCAGGATGGCCGATCCGGGGGTGCCGGCCAGGGCTCCGGGATCACCGGCGGCGTTGGCCACCGGCTTGCTGCCGGGCACGACCGACCGCTCCGGAATCCACGAGGTGTTGGCGTAGACGGTGATCCCCGAGCCCGAGACGACGGGGTCGAGGTCGAGCTGGTCGGCGAGCGCGGGGGCGAGTCCGGCGGGGACCGGGTACTCCTCGGGGCTCTGCTCGCCGCTGATCTCGGGGGCGAGCGAGGTCAACAGGACGACGTAACGCACCCCGGCCGGTGCCAGCATCCTCCCCAGCTGGTTGGTGCCGCCGTCGATCGCCGCGTCGACGGACGAGGCCAGCCCGGCCGCGGGGCCCGGGCTCGCCGCGCTCCAGAGCCACCTGGTGTCCGGGGAGCCGTCCTCGGACGTGGCGTAGGCCAGGCCGTTGCCGGCGGTCCACGACCCCTGGTTCAGCGACCGCGGGTCTCCGAGCCACAGCACTCGGAACGCCCCCGAGGCCGCCTTGGCCGGCATCCACGACACCGACTGGCTGAAGTCGTTGACCGGAAGGTCCCAGCGGCCCGGCAGTGCCGAGACCAGCGTGGGGAGGGAGCCCACCACAGCCATGACCGACGCCAGGACCACCACGACCTGCCGCCACCCGAACTGGACGGCACGCAGATCCTCTTCGAACGCGGCGATGCCCAGTCCGATCGAGGCGGCGACCGCCACTGCGGCCGGTCCCAAGAGCACCAACGGGTCGATGGCCAGACTGCCGGTCCACCCCCGGCCGCTGGCCCAGGCGAGGACCCAGAAGACCAGGGCGATGGACCAGAAGCGGACCGCCCAGCGAAACCGCACCCCACGGGCCAGCACCAGGGGCACCACCGCGGCGATGGCGAACCCCCAGGCCAGCGGCGAGGCGCCGACCGGGCCGACGGCGAGGCGAAGCAGCGATCCCCACGTCGCCCCCTGCGACGCCGGGATGGGCACGCCGAAGACCGACACCGCCCCCCCGCCGGCCCACGCCACGCCGATCACCCACGGCAGGCAGAGGGCGACGGCGACCGCGGTCGAGCCGAGTGCCAGCCAGAGGGCGCCGGCGGTGGACCGCCAGTCGCTGCCGATGGCGGAGGACAGGAGGAGGGCGAGCGCCGCCACCACGACCGCGATGGCCGCGGCGGCGACGAACGACACGAGCACCGCCTCGATCAGTCCGAGCGCCAACGCCGCCCGGAGGTGGGGATGCCCGCCCCCGCCGGCGGTCGGTGGACGGTAGGGGGCGGTACCGGTGGCCCGGAACAGCCGGGCCAGCACCCACGGCGACCCGGCGTACACCACCAGGGCCCCCCACCTCCCGAGGGCGATGGCATCGTACGGCAGGGCCATGGCCAGGTAGGCGAGGCCGGTCACCAGCGAGCCGCGCTGGGAGCCGAAGGGCCGCAGGAGCCGCGCCGCTCCCCACGCCCCGATGGGGACGCAGGCGAAGACCAGCAGCTTCTGGGTCAGGCCCATCGCACCCAACAGCACGGTCCCGACCAGCCCGGACAGCGCCAGCGCCGGTGTCGCCGGCGCCGTGGTGCCCACCCCCGAGGGGTGCCAACCGCCGAGGAACTGCGACCAGGTCGGGAGCCACCCGGCGAAGGGAGCGAACTGGCCCACGGCCGGGAGGCGTCCGCCGATGATGTCGCGGGACCCGATCAGCACGATCACCGCGGCGACGACCCAGGCCACGGTCCGGACCTGCCCGCTGACCCTGCCGCGCACCGCGGCGGCCGGGGCCTCCTCGTCCTCGTCTCCGGCGCCGTCACCCGGCTCGGCCGGGCCCTCGTCACCGGCCAGCTGGTCGTCGTGCGCGCCGTGGAACCCGTAGAGGAAGACCCGGCGGCCGTAGGTCGACAGCCGGGCACTCCCACCGACCTGGAGGAGCCTGATCTCCTTGTCGGGCAGGCGGCGGTGGGCCTTCAGCACCTTCCGCTGGCCCCTCACCACCCCGAGGCGCCCGAGGTTCCAGCGCCACGCCCGCACCACGGACCGGGCCCTCGCCCGGTTGCCGGCCAACGAGGCCACGATCACCTCGCCGAGGGACAGCACCACCACCTGCGGGACGATCCAGAGGAGCTGGGCGGGCCCGTAGCACTTGAGGACGGCCAGCAGCTCGTGGCGCCGCTGCAACTCCTGGAGGCTCGGTGGCCGGGCCGACCGACCGTCACCCACCGGCCCGGTCAGCGACGGGTCGACAGGGCGTGAGCCGGCGGCGAGCTCCTCCCGGTGGCGCACCCGGGCGTCGGGGGCGACGATCACCCTGGCCCCGACCACCTGGGCCCTCCAGCACAGGTCGAGGTCCTCGCCCATGGCGACGATGCCCTCGTCGAAGCCGGCGAGCTCGTCGAACAGGTCGACCCGGACCAGGGTGGCGCCACCCGGTGCGACGAAGACGTCACGCACGGCGTCGTGCTGGCCGTGGTCGATCTCGTTGGGTTGGACCCGGTCCACCACCGAGCCGCCCTTGTCCACCGTCATCCCCACGTGGATCAGGCGCTCCGGGTCGTCCCAGGTGACCTCCTTGGGCGAGACGATGCCGGCGTTGGACCGGAACGCCTCCTCGACGAGCAGGGCGACGGTGTCGGAAAACAGGGCGACGTCGTCGTGACACAGCAGGTAGTAGGCGGCTCCGTCCACCATCTCCCCGACCTCGTTCACCGTCGCCCCGAATCCTCGGTTCTCGTCGAATCGCCGCACGTAGGCGTTGGGCAGCACGGCGGCCACCCTCGGCGCCACCTCCTGCTCGCTGGCGGCGTCGAGGACCAGGACCGAGAGCTCCGCGTACTCCTGCGAGGCGAGCGAGGCCAGCGTCTCTTCGAACCACGGACCAGGATCGTGGGCGACGACGACGGCGACGACCGGCGGTGCCAGTGTGTCCATCAGGGGTCCGAGGCTATCGGGCTGAAACCGCTCCGCGGTGTATTCCCAGGTCAATGGCTACAACGCCCGGTACCCGTCGGAGTGCTTGCAACTGTTTAACAAAATGAATACACTTGTATCCACAGCCGTTCTTCAGGGCGGCGGCCGACCCGGGAGGGTCAGCCCCGGGCCCCGACCGACGAACCGAGACCGGGCACCACCCGGCATACGAAACAGAAGGAGCAAGCAATGCCGACCGTCAAGAAGCCGGAGATGAAGATCCCCGAGATCAACACCGATATCGCCAAGGCCGTCAAGGACGTGGGCGCCGTCGCCAAGGACGCCACCTACGTGGTGATCGGGGCCGGTGTCCTCGGATACCAGCAGGTCCAGGTCCAACGACAGGAGCTCTTGAAGCGCCTCTCGGACCCGAAGTCGGACTTCGACGCCAGGGTGGCCACCGTGCGCACCGAGCTGAGTGACGCCCTCCACACCGTCGACACCACCGTCGAGAGCATGATGGAGCGGTTCGAGGACGTCATCGAGCGGTTGGAGTCAGCGGTCGCCCCCCTGGAGGACCGTCTGCCCACCCAGGCACGCGACCTGGCCAAGCAGGCCCACGTCCAGGCCAAGGAGGCCCGGGCCCAGATCCGCAGCCGCAGGCCCAGCGCCGTCGCCTGATCGTCCGCCCGATCCGGGCGCCGGTCCCGTCACCACGGGGCGGCGCCACGGATCGAGCACAGACGGCGTGAACGTCCGGTCGGGACCACCGCCGGCAACGAGAGAACGGCCCGCCCCGGGTGGGCCGTTCTCCGCGCCCGGCGGAACTTCGTCGGTTCAGCCGACCTGCAGGCGCCAGTAGGCGAGCACTTCGGCCAGGGTCTGGTCCAAGGTGACCTCCGGCTTCCACCCGGTGGCCCCCACCAATCGGGCGGGGTCCCCCCGCAGGACCGGGACCTCGACCGGCCGGACCAGCGCGGGGTCGGTCTCGAACTCGAGCGTGGTGCCCACCAGGCCGAGCAGGCGGTCGGCGATGTCGTGTATCGACACGTCCTGACCGGAGCACACGTTGTAAACGCCCCCGGGCTCACCCGACTCGACCAGGAGCCGGTAGGCGCGGACGACGTCGCGCACATCGGTGAAGTCACGTCGGGCCGACAGGTTGCCGACCGGGATCGTCGGCGCTCCGCTGGCATGGGCCTCGACGATCCGCTTCGCCAGCGCCGGCACCGCGAAGTTCGGGCTCTGCCCCGGGCCGATGTGATTGAAGGGGCGCACGGTGATCACCGGCTGGCCGTGCCCCAGCCAGGCCTGGGTGATGAGGGCCTCGGCCGCCAGCTTGCTGGCGGCATACGGGGTGAGCGGGGCGGTCGGCGACTCCTCGGTCAGTGGGAGCTGGCCGGGGTCGGTGACCGCGCCGTAGACCTCGGCCGAGCTGGTCACCAGCACCTTGGGATCGCTCCCGCACTGCCGGGCGGCGGCCAGGACCGCGGCGGTCCCGATGACGTTCACCTCGAGGACCCGCAGCGGCTCGTCCCACGACTGCCCCACGTGGGTCAGCGCCGCCAGATGGTAGATGGCGTCCGGGGCGGCATCGGTCACCGCGGCGAGCAGGGCCCCCGGGTCGGTGACATCGACCTCCCGGTCGATCACGACCACCTGGTCACCCAGGTCGCGTAGATGGTCGGCCAGCCAGTTGCCGACGAAGCCACGACCACCGGTGATGAGGGAGCGCACGACGGGTCACCCTACTGGCTGGTCACCCGGGCCAGCATCCCGAGCCGGTCCGGAGCGCCCGGCGGCGAACCGGTAGGCCTCCAGGTGCCGGTCCGCACTGGCCTCCCACGTGTGGGCGGCGGCGATGCGCAGTCCCCGACGTCGCCGGTCGTCGCGGCCCGGTCCGGACCGGTCCGCCAGGGCCGACTCGATGGCTCCGGCCAGGTCGCCCACGTCCCCGGGACGCACCAGTACGGCGGCATCGCCCGCCACCTCCTCCATGGCCGTCCCCGCCGTGGTGATCAGCGGGGTGCCACAGGCGAGTGCCTCCAGCGCCGGCAGGCCGAATCCCTCGTACAGGGCCGGGTAGACGGCGGCGGCGGCCGACCGGAGCAGGGCCGGGACGGCCCCGTCGGGCACGTAGCCGGTGCGGACGACGCGCTCCGCGACGCCCGAGGAGGCGATGGCCCGGTCCACCTCCGGGCCGCCCCAACCGGCCCCTCCCACCAGCACCAGCAGCGCATCGTCGTCGACGTCGGCGGCCCGGCCGAAGGCGGCGACCAGCGAGGGCACGTCCTTCCTGGGCTCCATGGTCCCGACGAACAACAAGAAGGGGCGACCGTCGGCCAGCCGGGCGTCGACCGCCGCCAGCCGCCGGGCGTCGGCGCCGGGCTCCGGCTCGTCGGGCCCGAAGCGTCGGGTGTCGACCCCGTGGTGCGCGACGAACACCTCGGCGGTCACCTCGCACCACCGTTGCAGCTCCTCGGCGGTCACACGGCTCGGGCAGACCACCGCGGTCGCCCGCCGGGCGGCCACGGTGATCGCCCGGCGGAACAGCAGGACCTTCGCCCGCTGGTGCCAGCTCGGTGCCTCGAAGAAGCTGAGGTCGTGCAGGGTGACCACGGCCGGCACCGACGAGCGTTCAGGCATGGTGTAGTGCGGGGCGTGGTGAACGTCGACCCGCCGTGCGGCGATGAGGGCGGGCATGCGGGCCTGCTCCCAGGCCAGCCGCAGCGGACGCGGCCCGGGGGCCACCGCCTCGAGGGCCGCCCCCGGGGCCACCGTCCGCCAGCGCCCGGCATCGGTGGCGCGGGCGATCACGACGAGGTCGAGGTCGGCCCGTCGGGCGAGCGCGGAGGCCAACTGCAGGGTGTACCGTCCCGCCCCCACCGGATCGGCGGGCACCGCGGTGCCGTCGAAGGAGAGGCGGAGCCGGCTCTCAGCCACGGTGGTGCCCCGGGGCCGCTGCTCGCGCCTCGTGCCAGACCTCGAGATGTCGACGGGCGATCGAGGACCAGGCGAGCTCACCGGACCGCTTCGACCCGGCCGTCCGCAACCGCTCCCGCTCGACCTCGTCGACGGCCACCCGGAGCAGTCCCCCGGCGATGGAATCGACGCTCTGGGGGTCGACTTCGTAGGCGGCACCGGCTGTGCTCGGGAGCGGGCTGGCCACCACCGGCGCCCCGAAGGCCATGGCCTCGACCGGGGGCAGCCCGAATCCCTCGATGAGCGGCACGTAGGCCAGGAGGCGGGCGGTGGCGTACAGGGCGGACAGCTCCGTCGGCAGCACGAGGCCGGTCATCACCACACCGGCCTGGGGCTCGATCCGCTCGCCCCACCCCGACGGGCCGACCAGCACCAGGGGCCACGGCTCGGGTAGCGACCCGCGGACGTGCTCGTACGCCGTGACCAGCCGGGCGAGGTTCTTGCGGGGCTCGAGCGTCCCGACGCTCAGCAGGAATGGGCCGTGGACGCCCATGCGGTCGAGGAGCGCGGCGCCGGCCTCGAAGTCGGGGGGCGGCAGGTGGTCGGAGCCCATCGGGATGACGGCGATGGCATCCTCCGGCGCGCCGGCCTCGCGCAGGTCGTTGGCCACCACCTCGGCCGGCACGACGAACCGCTCGGCCCGACGCAGGGCCCGACCCAGTGCCGCCTCGTGCCACCTCCGACCCCGCGGCGGGTAGGCGTCCGGCACCCGCCGCCACAGCAGGTCGTGGATGGTGGCCACCAGCACCGCGCCGCCCGGCTCGAGCGTCGCGACCGAGGTGGAGTGGACCACGTCGAAGCCGGGACGGGCCCTCAGCAGCCCACGGTCCCAGGCCCGCGTCATCAGTGGTCCCGGGAGTCGCGAGCTGTGGAGCGGGAAGCCCAGTGCGGCCAGCGGGTCGGGGCCCCCCCGGGCGGGGGGCGGCCGGCTGGCCAGCAGCTCGATGTCGGGGATCTCCCCGGGGCCGAGGGCGTACAGGCCCTGGAGCAGGCCCTGTACGTAAGTGCCGATACCGCCGGATGCTGTCCGACGCAGCTGCTGGACCATCAACAGCAGTCGCAACGAGTCAGCGCCCACCGGCCACCGGACCCCTCGCCGCGGGCCGGCCCGGAACGGCCGGGTCGGCGTCGGCGGCTGCGTCCGCGTAGAGGGCCGCGAGCCCCTCGGCGCACGCCTCCCAGCTGAACGCCTGGCTGCGGCGGGTACCCCGCGCCACCAGCTCGTCGACCGACGACCCGCCGGCGAGGACGTCGCCCAGCGCCCCGGCGAGGGCGTCGGCGTCGGCCGGGTCGACCAGGACGGCACCGTCCCCGACCACCTCGGGGACGGCCCCGGCGGCCGTGGCCACCACCGGCACACCGGCCGCCATGGCTTGCAGCGGTGGGAACCCGAACCCCTCGTACAGCGACGGGTAGGCGAGGACCGAGGCGTGCCGGAGAAGTGCCGCCAGAAGACGGTCGCCGACATACCCGGTGGGCCGCACGATGCGGGCCCGGGCCGTGGATGCCTCGACGGCGGCGGCGAACCGCCCGGCCCCCCATCCGTCACTGCCGACGACGACGAGGGCCACGTCGGGGTGAAGGTCGGCCAGGGCGGCGAAGGCCGACACCAACAGCGGGTAGTCCTTGCGCGGCTCGATGGTGCCGACGGCCAGGACGTACCGGTCGCACCCGTCGGGCAGCGGGAGGGGCGACGTCGCACCGGCCGCAAGGTCGGGGCCCGCCTCGGGGAGTGGAGGGATGCCGTGATGCACGGCCCGGATCCGGGTCGGGTCGACGCCGAGCTCGGCGGCCACCTGGTCGGCGACGAACCGGGACGGTGTGTGCACCCAGGCGCCCTCGTCCACGGCGCGACGGACCAGTGAGGGGAATCGGAGCGTGGGTGGGTCGCACAGCTCGGGGTAGAGCACCACGGTCAGGTCGTGCACGGTCACCACCCGGGCGGCCCGTCTGGTCGGGGGCACCACGAAGTTCGAGCCGTGGACGACGTCGACGGGCCCGACGAACCACTCGACCGGGGGGAGCGAGCTGTGCCGCCAGGCCAGGTGCAGCGGACGGGCCGGCATGGCCCGCTGGGCGGTCGACACCCCTGGTGGCACCAACGAGGCGATCCCCTGGCGACGACGCCAGCTCACC
>Ga0182030_10023578_pt1 | contig 11367 bp, 12 predicted proteins | sample 812S3MmetaG_FD_121299 | JGI IMG/M metagenome (GOLD analysis project Ga0182030, IMG submission 121299) | Permafrost microbial communities from Stordalen Mire, Sweden - 812S3M metaG (Illumina Assembly) | ecosystem: Environmental > Terrestrial > Soil > Wetlands > Permafrost | place: Sweden...
CCGCCTTGGCGAGCGTCGCGAAAATAATCGCGCTCGATCTCGGGCGGAGTCGTGAACAGCTCTCGTATGTGCACGTCCCTCGGGTTCTTGGCGAGCGGTTTCCTGGTGCACAGAATGAACAGCGGCACCATGACGGTTCGGGACCAGTACGACACCTTGTCGAGGTGGAAGAAGAACCACTTCGGCAGCAGCATGATCTCGACGGGTATGTAGGGGACGCCCCGCCAGGGGATCTGCCCGAACAGCGCGAGTGCGATGCGTGTGAACACGTTCGATCGCGCCGCGCCGCCGCGCTCGAGGATCGCCGCACGCGCCCGCACCATGTGCGCTGCCGTCACGTCGTCACCCGCGAGCTTGAGCGCGTAGTAGGCCTTGACGGTGCAGCTCATGTTGAACTCACCGCCGTGGTACAGCGGCCAGCCGCCGGTCGGCTGCTGATGAGCCCGCAAATATGCGGCAATCTTGGTCTCGAGATCCGTGTCAATCTCGTCCAGGAAGTGCATCATCATGATGTATTCGGCGGGGATGGTGCAGTCCGCCTCGAGCTCGAACAGCCAATACCCCGCAGCGTTCTGTTTGGCGATCATGGCATCGCGGGCATGCACGATGGCCCGGTCCAGAAGGCTCGACACCGTCTTGGTGAGCGTGAGGGCGACCACGTCGGCGCGGGGCGGCGCGTCGGTCTCAGCAGTCATGGACTTTTTTTGAGCGATGCGGATCATGAGCCCGAACTCCCGTAGGAGCGGCGTCGCAGCGGCTCGGCCTCCCGGGCGGCAAATTGCTCGTCCGCGTTGGGCTCGCCGGCCTTCGGATCGAACTCGGTGCGCAACCCCGGCTGCGCAAAATGAGTACGCCGCGTCGCAGAAAGCGGCGCCACCGGCAGCCCGCGGGCCGCTGATGCGAACAGGCGCCTCAGCATGAAGTCGCTGCGGATGGAGAGGTCGGTCAAAATTCGCGTCATGGTCACGGCTGAGCGCGAGATTTTGACCTGAGATCCGGCCGTAAAGCCGGGATTTTTATGAATTTTTCGCAATGTAAGCACCGCGAGCCCGACGGCCCATAGGCAGAAGCGCCGTATCCCGGCGTCGCTTGCGGGGATTAACAGGGTGTAATCCAACGCATTGCGCAAATGAGCGTGCGCGACCCCGATCAGCTCTTCCATTCCGGCATCGAACCCGGGATTTCGGGGCGTGGAGGTCAACCGGGCGAGATCGACCTGATGCGGGGTGAACACCTCCTGCGGCAGCCAGCAGGCGCCTCGGCTCCTGTCCTCCCACACATCCTTCAGGATATTGGTCATTTGCAGACCCTGTGCGAACGACACGGCGAGGCCCTGCAGCGCCGCCCGATTCCGCGCGGCGCCTGCGGAATAGTCGCAAAACAGCTCGGTGAGCATTTCGCCCACCACGCCTGCGACGTAGTAGCAGTATTCGTCGAGGTCGACTTTCTTGGGAAGTCCCCGGATGCTGGCCGTCGATTGGAACCGCGGCATGCCGTAGCACATCAGATCGACGCAGCGCTGGATGGCGGACCGCTGCGGGGGATTCAGCGAGTCGGTGACGTTCAACACGCGCGTCATATTGACGATGAGGTCGCGCTCGGTCGCGAGCGTGCGGTCCGACAGGTGCGCCTCCACCTCCGATGCCAGGAGCGCCGCATCCGCGCGGCCGGCAACCACTGCCTTGAACCGCTCCAGGAAGGCGAGCGTCTGTTCGGGGGGCAATGCCGGCTCATCTTCGATGGTGTCCGCCATGCGGCAAAGCAGGTAGGCATTGGCCACCGCCACGCGCAGCGGTTCGGGCAATTGCGGGATCGTCAGCGCGAACGTGCGCGATACGTGCGGGAGGATCTGGTCTTGGTAGGCTTCATCTGAAATGCCGGAATCCATACGAGCAGTCTCTCGGAAAGTCAGCGGGATAACACACTGGGACGTGGTGTGGCGCAAAATACCCAAGTGCTATAGGGAAGGCTGCCCTGAACCCACATATCACTATAGCGGCCAGCCCCGCTCTGCCGCAACGTTGCCGTGCAACGGTGGCGATTATGCCACAACGCGCCGCGGCCATTTCCCGTGAAGGCTCGTAGCAGTATAAACTGGCCCAAATGATCCCGCCACCCAACACCTATCCGCTGCTCGAGTCCATCCACCTGCCGGCCGACCTGCGCAAGCTCCCGGCATCCAAACTCCTGGAGCTGGCGGATGAGCTGCGCCAGTTTTTGATTCAGAGCGTCAGCACGCGCGGCGGCCATTTCGCTGCGGGGCTCGGCACGGTCGAGCTCACCATCGCGCTTCATTACATTTTCAATACACCGGATGACCGCTTGGTTTGGGACGTTGGCCACCAGGCGTATCCGCACAAGGTGCTCACGGGGCGCCGCGAGCTCCTGCATACGATCAAACAGGATCAGGGACTGGCGCCGTTCCCGACCCGCAGCGAGAGCGACTACGACACGTTCGGCGTCGGCCACTCGAGCACCTCCATCAGTGCGGCGCTCGGCATGGCCATCGCGGCCGCCAAGCGGGGCGAGGATCGGCGTGCGGTCGCGATCATCGGCGACGGTGCGCTCACCGCCGGAATGGCCTTCGAGGCGCTCAATCACGCGGGCTCCTCCCCCACGGATCTTCTGATCATCCTCAACGACAATGACATGTCGATCTCCGAGAACGTGGGCGCGTTGTCGAATTATTTGGCCCGCGCGCTGTCCGGTCGCATGTACGCGCATTTGCGCGAGGGCGGCAAGAAAGTGCTGGGCAAGATGCCCACGGTGTGGGAGCTCGCGCGCCGATCCGAGGAACATCTGAAAGGCATGGTGTTGCCCGGCACGTTGTTCGAGGAGATGGGCTTCAATTACATCGGGCCGGTCGATGGGCACGACCTGAAGGCGCTGGTCACCACGCTCGGCAACGTGAAGAAACTCCGGGGCCCGCAGTTTCTTCACGTGGTCACCCGCAAGGGCAAGGGCTACGCGCCCGCCGAGGCCGATCCCATCAAATGGCATGGACCCGGTCCGTTCGATCCGGTCAGCGGCAAGATCTTCAAGGAAGCGAGCACGGGTCCGTCCTATTCGCAGATCTTCGGTCAATGGCTGTGCGACATGGCGGAGCGCGATCCCACCATCATCGGCATTACGCCGGCCATGCGCGAGGGGTCCGGATTGGTCGAGTATTCGAAGCGTTTCCCGGATCGTTATTTCGATGTCGCAATCGCCGAGCAGCACGCGGTGACGTTCGCGGCCGGACTTGCGTGCGAGGGGTTCAAGCCGATCGTGGCCATCTACTCGACCTTCCTGCAGCGCGCCTACGATCAATTGATCCACGACGTTGCGCTGCAGAATCTTCCGGTGGTGTTCGCGTTGGATCGCGCGGGCCTTGTCGGCAGCGACGGCGCAACCCACCAGGGCGCCTACGATGTGACCTTCATGCGCTGCATCCCGAACCTCGTGATCATGGCGCCGGCGGACGAGAACGAGTGCCGCCAAATGCTGTTCACGGGCACGACGCTGTCGTCGCCCTCGGCCGTGCGCTACCCGCGCGGCTGCGGCCCGGGCGTGGCCGTCGTTTCCGAGATGAGCGCGCTTCCCGTCGGCAAGGCTCAGCTGCGGCGTGAGGGTCGCAGTGGACTCGCAATCCTGGTTTTCGGCGCGCTGTTCGATTCCGCTCGCCGGATCGCCGAGCGGCTCGACGCGACGCTCGTCAACATGCGCTTCGTGAAGCCGATCGACGAGCAGATGATCGTGGATGTGGCGGCGCATCATCGTGCGGTCGTCACGATCGAGGAGAATGCCATCATGGGCGGGGCCGGCTCCGCGGTGGGCGAAGTGCTCGCAGCACATGGGGTATCATTGCCGCTATTGCATCTGGGTATTCCGGACCGATTCATCGAGCATGGCTCGCGCGAAACCTGCCTGGCGGCAGCCGGCCTCGATCTGGCGGGCCTCACGACCAGCGTCGAGACCTGGTGGGCGTCGCAGAATCAGGAAAGAGTCCGTTCGGTTCGCAGCGTCTAAGCGCCTGCGCCCCTGCGCGTCGGCACATACATTTTGAACGTATTAGAGAGATCGTCATGAGAACACTGTTCCTGCATCCGCCTTCATTCGACGGCTTCGACGGCGGCGCCGGCGCGCGCTATCAAGCGAAGCGCGAGATCCGTTCGTTTTGGTATCCGACCTGGCTCGCGCAGCCGGCAGCGCTGGTGCCGGGCAGCAAGCTGATCGACGCCCCCGCGGACGGAACGCCGATCGAGGATGTGCTCGCGCAGGCTCGCGACTACGATCTCATCATCATGCACACGAGCGCCCCTTCGTTCTTGAAGGATGGGCGCGTTGCGGAACTCCTCAAGAAAGAGAATCCGAAACTGATGGTCGGCATGGTCGGCGCGCAAGTCGCCGTCGACCCGGCGGGCTCACTGACCGCATCTCCCGCCGTCGATTTCGTTGCGCGCGAGGAGTTCGACTACACCTGCAAGGATGTCGCCGACGGGTTGCCGTTGGAAAACATCGCCGGCTTGAGCTTCCGTCGCGCCGACGGGACGCTCCAGCACAACGGCCCGCGGCCCATGATCGAGAACATGGACGAGCTGCCCTGGGTTGCACCGATCTACCAGCGCGACCTCAAGATCAACAATTACTTCATCGGCTATTTGAAGCATCCCTACGTCTCCATCTACACCGGCCGCGGCTGCCGTTCGAAGTGTACGTTCTGCCTCTGGCCTCAGACCGTCGGCGGTCACCGCTATCGCGTGCGCAGTCCCGAGAACGTGGTGGACGAGGTGCGCTGGATCAAGGAGCACATGCCGGAAGTGAAGGAGATTTTTTTCGACGACGACACGTTCACCGACTTCAGGCCGCGCGCCGAAGAGATCGCCCGCGGACTCGGCAAGCTCGGCGTCACCTGGTCGTGCAATGCCAAGGCCAACGTGCCGTATCAGACTCTCAAGGTCATGAAGGAGAACGGCTTGCGCCTGTTGCTGGTGGGCTATGAGTCCGGCAACGACCAGATCCTGCACAACATCCGCAAGGGCCTGCGCACCGACATCGCGCGCCGTTTCACCGAGGATTGCCGCAAGCTCGGCATCATCATCCACGGCACGTTCATCCTGGGACTTCCGGGCGAGACTCAGGAGACCATCCGCGAGACCATCCAGTACGCCGTCGACATCAATCCGCACACCATCCAGGTCTCCCTGGCGGCGCCCTACCCTGGAACCGAGTTGTACAACCAGGCGGTGGCGAACGGCTGGCTCACGGACACCCAGAACGCGAGTCTGGTGAACCAGCAGGGGGTGCAGCTCTCGCCCCTGAGCTATCCGAACCTCGGAGCCGAGGAAATCTACGCGGCCGTGGAGACATTCTATCGGCGCTTTTATTTCCGGCCCCGCAAGATCGTCGAGCTCACGGCGGAGATGATGAGAAGCTGGGAAATGACCAAGCGGCGCCTGCGCGAAGGCGTGGAGTTTTTCCGGTTCCTGAACGCACGCGCCGCGTGACGATGCACAGCGTCGAGTTTTTGTAGTGGTCGCCGCGGCCCCGCGGCCGCGGCCTCTCGGGAAGGTTCGCGTATCCCCACTCTGTCCACTTTGTTGCGTCTTTGGACGCTGCGCCGGGTAGCCAACATCCATGCGGTCGCCACCGACCGGGCCTTGATCGGGCTCGGCCTGGCATCGCTCCTGCTCTGGGGGACGCTGGACCGATGGCGCGCCGGGCCCGGCGCCGTTTTGGAGCCCCTCGAGACGCCGCTGGTGTCGGTTTATCTCGTGCTCGTGCTGGCGTCCGCCTACCTGGCCTCGCGACTCTCCAACCCGCGAACGGAGTTCCGCAGCACCCTGTTCGTGGCGCTGGGGTCGTTGCCGGTGTTGATTGCTGCGGGCTTCTGGATAGACCTGCGGTTGGACGGAAAAATCGCGGACGCAGCCTGGATGGCGCTCGCACTGTACGGCCTACTCTATGGGATGAGCGCTCTGCGGGCGCTGTCGGGACGATGGCAAGGAAGCGCGGCGGCCGCCATCCTCATGCTGCTGGGAGTCTTTTCCACCGGGTATCGGTCCGCGGACCTCAAGCCCTCGGTTTGGGCGGCTGCGCCCGATGCCGAGGAAGCCCAGGCCGACTTGGCTCCCGCCGACGCCGAGTCCCTGTTGTTCGATCAGCGCGAGGCGATCGACGAGGGGGTCGATCGAATGGCCGCCAACATCGGCCCGAAGCCGGCAATTTTCTTCGTCGGTTTCGCGGGTGTTTCCAGCCAGCGGGTATTTGCGCAGGAGATCAAGCTCGCCGCGCAGGTGGTTGGCGATCGATTCGGCTCCGCCGACCGGGAACTTCTGCTCATCAACGATCAGCGCGACCTCGACACCTACCCGCTCGCCACTTTGAGTGGTCTGCAATATGCGTTGAGCGCGGTGGCGCAGAAGATGGATCCCGACCGCGACATCTTGTTTCTAGCGCTTTCCTCGCACGGCTCACCCGGTGCCTCGCTGGCTGTCTCGAACGGCGGCCTGCCGCTCGCGCAAGTGAGCGCCGATGACCTGCAGAGCGCGCTGCGCGACTCCGGCATCAAGCGCCGCATCATCGTCATCTCCGCGTGCTACGCAGGCGGCTTCATGGCGCCGCTCGAGAATCCCGACACCATCGTGATTGCCGCGGCAGCGGCCGACAAGACGTCCTTTGGGTGTTCCGATGACCGGGATCTCACCTACTTCGGCGAGGCGTTCTACCGCGATGCCCTGCCGGACGCCGGGTCCTTGGAAGACGCCTTCACCCGTGCCAAATCCGCCATCGCCGCGCGGGAGAGCCAGGAGCACGAGATCGCATCGGATCCGCAGGCTTTTTTCGGGGGCGAGATCAGCAAGGTGCTGGCGGCGAGTCCCCTGCGGAGCGGCGGCCGCGGCGGGGTGGTGACTCGGGTCTCGCCCCGGGCGATGCAGCCGGCCATATGATCTCGCAGGATTCTCCGGGGCGCATGCGCTGCTGAATGGGCAAGCTGCGCGGACCTCGTGTGCCAGAATGGCGCATGGCAGGCCTCCCCAAGGATCGGCATTGCGTCGTAGGGTTGCTCGTCCTGCTGTTTGGGCTCACCTACCTCGACCGGGTATGCATCTCCGTGGCGGGCCCGCTGATGCAGCGGGACCTGCATATCGGGCCGGTGGGCTGGGGATGGGTGACGGGGGTGTTCACCATTTCCTATTGTCTCTTCGAGATCCCGACCGGCGTGCTCGGCGACCGGATCGGGCCCCGGCGGGTGCTGACCCGGATCGTCGTATGGTGGTCCGCGTTCACCGCGCTGACGGGCGCGGTCACGGGTTACGTGCCGTTGCTGCTCACCCGCTTTCTGTTCGGTGCGGGAGAGGCGGGGGCCTATCCCAACGCGTCGATCGTCGTCTCGCGCTGGTTCCCGCCTGCCCGCAGGGCCACGATGTGCGGGGTGTTGCTCATGGCGAGCCAGTTGGGAGGTGCACTCGCACCGTTGGCGGTAGTGCCGATCCAGAGCCGGTACGGATGGCGCGCGTCATTCTTCGTGTTCGGCGCGTTGGGAATCGGGTGGGCCGGCGCCTGGCACGCGTGGTACCGCGATTCGCCGCCGCAGAACGCCGGGCAAGTGCGCGAATCCGCGGAAGCTCCCGCGGGCCATGCGTTCCCCTGGCGTAGCGCACTCCGCTCGCAGAGCGCGCTCGCCCTGATGGGGACGGCGTTCTGCTACGTGTACGTGTACAACTTCTTCCAGACATGGTTTCACACCTTCCTGGTCAAAGGACGCGGCTTCAGCGAAACCGGCCTGATGCTGTCCGCTCTTCCCTACGCCGTAGCCGCCGTGGCGAATCTGACCGGCGGTGTCGTGAGCGACGCGCTGGTTCGCCGGCTCGGGCGCACCTGGGGGCGCCGGACCCTGGGTGTCTGTGCACTGGGGATCGCGGCTGTTTTCACCCTCGCGGCGCTGTATTCGCGGCAGCAAGTCCTCACCGTCATTTTTCTGACCGTGGTCTACGGAGGAATCACATTCCAGCAATCCGGAGTCTTCGGCGTTTGTCTGGACATCGGGAAAACCCATGCCGGCGCGATGGTGGGCCTGATGAACGCCATCGCACAGGTCGGCGGTCTGGTCGGTTCGGTCGCATACGGATACATCGTCGAGCGCTTCGGGAGTTACGATGCTCCTTTCGTGCCGATGGCGGTGCTTTTGTTCGTCGGCGCGCTGCTGTGGCTCAAGATCGACGCAGCCGAGGAGTTGCATGCGGCCTCGAATGCGGCGCCGCAATCCGCGCCGGCACGGGTGTAGCCACCGCGCTCAGCCGGCGCACGCCATGGCGCTCACGCGTTCCCAGGTCGTCGCTTGCAGGCTCGGTCGGGCGTTCATGCGGCGCAGCCAGTCAACCAGATTTGCGCCGTTCGCGCTGAGGGCCGGCCACTCCGGAGTGGCCGCCAGAAAGTCGAGCTGCGGCGCCAGCATGATGTCGGCGAGAGTCACGGCGTCGCCGACGAAATAAGGGCTGTCGCCGAGCTCGTGCGCGAGCGCATCGAGCACCCGCAGAGCATTCGGCATCGCCGCGGCTATCGCCGCCTCATCGGGTTGGCGGCCCATGAGCTTGGGACCCACGAGACGCTGGAAGGCAATGACGTTGCCCACGCCTTGAAAGACATAACAGTCGCTCACGTTCATGAGTTGATCCGCGCGCGCGGCCGCTCGCCAGTCGCGCGGCGTGAGTGGAGTTCCTTCGAGCACCCGATCGAGATAGCGCAGGATTGCCTGTGTCTCGAACAGGCGGAAGTCGCCGATTTCGACCACCGGTATGCGGCCGAAAGGATGGCGCGCCAGGTGCTCCGGGGTGCGCAGCGTACCCGGAGCAACGGCTGCAAACCGATAGCGCGCCTTCTTCTCCTCGAGCGCGATGAGGACCGCGCGTCCGTACGGGCTGCCGGGAATACTGTGCACGATGATGTCATTCATGATTTTTCCCCTCCAATTCCTGCGCTCCGCCACCCGATACCGATGCCGCATAAAGATCGAGCAGCGCCGGCCAACCGCCATCGACGTCCTTGCGCATCTTCTCGCCGGCCGCCACGCCCATGCGTTCGAAGTTGCGATGCTCGAGGTCGACGCGGGTGCCGCCGGCCGGCTCGGCGACGAAACGCACATCGACTTCCGAGGCGAACGCGGCGCGTGCGTCCGGTTTCCAGTCGGCGCTGATTTCCCAGGTGCAGGAGAATCGCTCGCCGGGCTGCCAGACGAGCACACGCCCGATGACTGCCTCGGATCCGTCGCCATGCTTGGAGTACCAGCGCCCGCCCACGAACGGCTCAATGATGGATTCGCGCAGCGCGGCGGTGCCGATTCCGTGGGTCTTCGGCCACCACCGGTCGATGCCGGCGGTGAATACCTCGAAAGCGCGCTGCGGGCTCGCTTTCACGAAGACGGTCTTGCGGACCGGTGCAATTCGAACGTGTGCGCTCAAGATCCTTTCCTCCCTTCGGATGGGTCGGTGCGCTCGGCCTCTTGTTTGAAAGCTGCCAGCGCGTCGGTCCAAAACTCATCGATCCAGCGGCGCAACTCGCCGAGTCCCCCGGGATCGACGTAATACACCCGTCGAGTCCCGTCGGCGCGGTCGGCCACGAGACCTGCCTGCTTCAGGGTCTTGAGGTGTTGCGAAACGGCAGGGCGGCTTACCGGCAAACCGGCGGCGATGACGCCGACCGAAGCCGGGCCGGACCGTAATGCCTCGAATACACTGCGCCGCGTGGGGTCTGCGAGAGCGGCCAAGGTCGATGAGTAAGCCATAACTTACCGTAAGTTAAAACTTACCACATTGTCAAGCCGGCGCTGCGGAGCCGGCCGGACCGTCGGCCATCGACGTGGCGACGCAGCGGTGCGGCGGCACAGCGTGCAGCGACACGGATGAGCTGCCCTTTGGCCCCGCCGCGCGGCGGCTGCGACTTTTGTTTTCCCGCCGTGTTTTGACGGCAGGCACGGGAGAAGACATGAACGACAACGTGATGCCCATGAAGGGCAGGCTCAGGTTCAGCGAAGGGTGGCCCATGCTGGCTGCCTTCGCGCTATATTGGGCTGTGGTGGTCATCTTCGCGCTGACATTGGCGTCGGGAATTCTAGTGGCTTGAGGAGCGGGCATGCGGCTACATCGGATGATGCTGGTGCTGGGGTTTTCTGCAGGAGCGCTGCCAGTCGCGGCAGTTGCGCATGGATGCCTCAAGGGCGCCGCGGTCGGTGGCGTCGCCGGTCACGTGGCGGGTCATCATGCGGTGGCGGGTGCCGCCATTGGTTGTGCCGTTGGGCATCATCGCGCGAAGGTGCGTGAAAATCAGGCGCGAGCGCAGGCAAAAGCCCAATCCCAACCTCAATCGCAAACCCAGGCGCAGCCGAAACCCGCGCCCGCTGCGCCGCACCAACATTCCAGCGAGTAATTGACGATCAGGCGGCGCCCAGCAGCGGCGGCCCGCTGAGCGCCGTCAGCGCGTGTGCACGGCGGCGCGTGTGCACGGCGTGAGCCGACGCCTTACCCCGTCAATCCAGCGATCCGCAGACTCGGAAAGCGCGCAAAATCGCGATCGGCGGTGAGCAGCTCGTCGATGCCATGCTCGCGGCAGACGGCGGCAATTTGGGCGTCGAAGGCAAGATTTCCGCGCACCCGGCCCGCGGTGCAAGCTTCGTGAAAGGCCGTGGCAAAACCGACGGTCGGGTTGAGCAATCGAACCGAGGGGCTCTTCACGAGCTCGCCGAGAAAATCCAACGCCTGCGAAAGTGTGCTGGGTGGATCGAAAACTCTCAAATGGGTGACCACGCGGACGAATTCCGCCAGGCAGAAGACCGGCAATGCCCAAGGCGTATCGGATTCGGCGATGGCGGTAATTCTTTCGAGAGCCGCCGGGTGGTGCGCCGATTCCCGGCGGTGAGCGTAGATGAGGATATTGGTGTCGACGGCGATCACTCGTCGCGTTCCATGAGATCGTAGAGCGCATCGCGGTCCGCGATATCCAAGGCGGGCGGTCTGCGGCCGGCGACCACCGGGAGCTTCAGCTTGAATGGCTTGTGGGGACCGGGCGCGGGGAGCATGCGGGCGCGCAGCGCGTCCTCCACGAAGTCTCGCAGGGAGATTCCTGCCGCGGCGGCCAGCTCCTTGGCCCGGCGAAGCAGCTTCTCGTCCATGTCGAGAGTCGTCTTCATACGGGTCGACCATATCAATAAGCCGTAAATACGGCAAGCGATTGCATCGCCCAAGAAAAACCCCCACCGGCTTGCACCGATGGGGGTTCAGTTTCCAAATCAAGAGCCTGGCAGTGACCTACTTTCGCATTGACAAAGCCAACACTAGCATCGGCGCGGAGCGTTTTCACTTCCGAGTTCGAAAAGGGATCGGGTGGTTCCCA
>Ga0182030_10023579_pt1 | contig 11367 bp, 11 predicted proteins | sample 812S3MmetaG_FD_121299 | JGI IMG/M metagenome (GOLD analysis project Ga0182030, IMG submission 121299) | Permafrost microbial communities from Stordalen Mire, Sweden - 812S3M metaG (Illumina Assembly) | ecosystem: Environmental > Terrestrial > Soil > Wetlands > Permafrost | place: Sweden...
GCCTTCAGATCGCGAGTTGGCGGAGGAATTCTTCGAGGAGGTTGGCGGCGATGGAGGCGCGGTAGCGGGCGGTGGAGCGGATGTCGTCGATGGGGCGGGCTTCCGCGATGAGCGCGGCGCGGGCGGCGGCGATGGTGGCGGGCCAGGTTTCAGGTGTGAGGGGTTGATTGAGGAGGGCCTGCTCGGCGGCGGGGCAGCGGGTGGGGATCTCGCGGAGGCTGGCGGCGCCGATTCGAATGTCGGTGATGAGGTTGTTTTCGACGAGGGCCACGCAGGCGAGGGCGACCTTGGAGATGGCCTGGGCGTTGCGAGGGCCGACCTTGCGGATGTACGCGCGGTAGCCGGCGAACTTGCGAGGAAGAGTGACGGAGGAGAGGAGCTCGTCGGGGGCGAGGACGGACTTTTTGTAGCTGAGGTGGAAGTCGCGGTAGGGCAGGGTGCGCTCGCCGCGGATGGAGACGAGGGTGACGGCGGCGTCGTAGACGAGCAGCGCGGGGGGCGAGTCGGCTGCGGGCGAGGCGTTGACGATGTTGCCGCCGAGGGTGCCGCGGTTCTGGTTGGCGATGCTGCCGGTCCAGGAGGCGGCCTGGACGAGGAGAGGGAAGTCGACGGCGAGGACAGGATGGCGGCGGATGTCGGTGTAGGTGGTCCCGGAGCCGATGGTGATGGCGTCGGGAGTGGTGGTGATGAAGCGGAGTTCGCGGAGGTGGTTGATGGAGATGAGGCGCTTCTGGGGGAGGTGGCCGGCAGCGAGGGCGACCATAAGCTCGGTGCCGCCGGCGATGGGGGTGAGGCCGGGGGCGGACGCGAGGGCTTCGAGGGCCGCGGAAAGGGTGGGCGGCGCGATGAGGTCGTATTCGGCGACGTTCGAGCGCATAAGGCAGTTGATAGTTGATAGTTGAAAGTTGCTGGTTGAAAGGCAAGAGCAAGAACAGGCAAGAGCAAAGGCCAATACGGGGATTCTTCCCCTTCGGCTTCGCTCAGGGTCAGAATGACAAGCAAAAACAACGGCAAAGTCAACGACTGAGATTCTGACTCTGCGAGTCAGAATGACGGCCTTCGCGGGGTCAGCCGGGTTTGGCGGCGGCTTGCTGGACGGCTTCGAAGATACGCATGTAGCCGGTGCAGCGGCAGAGGTTTCCGGCGAGGCCTTCCTGGATTTCAGGGAGAGTGGGGTGCGGGTGTTTGGCCAGGAGATGATGCGTGGCAAGGATCATGCCGGGGGTGCAGATGCCGCACTGCGCGCCACCGTGCTCCAGGAAGCACTGCTGGATGGGGTGGAGTTTGTCGCTGTCGGCGGGGGTGAGGCCTTCGATGGTGGTGATCTCGGCGCCTTCCGCCTGCAGGATGGGGACGAGGCAGGAGTTGACGAGCTCTCCGTTCATGATGACGGCACAGGAGCCGCACTCGCCTTCGCCACAGCCCTCCTTTGCGCCGGTGAGGCGAAGGTCCTCGCGGAGGACGTCGAGCAGGCGCTTCATGGGCGGGGCGGTGAGGGCTGTTGGTTGTCCGTTGACCGTGAGTTGGATTTCAGACATGTTGGGGCCTCGCGAAAGAGGGCATACTCCAGGGGCTAAAGCCCAGACTCCCTTGTCGGCTTGAGAGGGCCAAGCCTGAAGGCTTGGCGTACCCAGAAGCAACTGCAACGGCCCGGGGCTGAAGCCCTTTGGAGTTAGTCGAGCTATTCCGCGGGCTAAAGCCCGCTGCTTTTGTGCAGTTTGAGAGGGCCAAGCCTGAAGGCTTGGCGTACCTAGAAGCAACTGCAACGGCCCGGGGCTGAAGCCCTTTGTAGTTAGTCGAGCTATTCCGCGGGCTAAAGCCCGCTGCTACTCCCAAGACCGCAGCATGAACTGAATCGGTCATGCGGAGACCTCGGAGGTTTCAGCGGCAGGCAACCGCAGGTCCTTCGACTCGGCGTCTGCGACGCCTTCGCTCAGGATGACAGACGGTTGAGGGGTCATGCGTTCGAAGATGTCTTCGGGCAGGAGGGGGATCTCGGTGAAGGAGATGCCGGTGGCGTGCTCGATGGCGTTGAGGATGGCGGGAGCGGGGCCGTCCATGGGGAGTTCGCCGATGCCTTTGGCGCCGCCGGGGCCGTGGATGCAAGGCGTCTCCTCGAAATAGACGCGGATGGGCGGGAGGTCGGCGGAGGTGGGCATGATGTAGTTGGTCATCTGGCCGTTGCGCATGAGACCGTCGGCGTAGACGCATTTTTCGTAGAGAGCGTAGCCGATGCCCTGGGCGACGCCGCCCTCGACCTGGCCCCGGGCGAGGATGGGGTGGATGACCTTGCCGACCTCCTGCAGGGCGTGGAAGTCGGTGACCTGGGCCGCGTAGGTGAGGGTGTCAACGGCGACCTCGGCGACGTAGACGGCCCAGGCATAGGCGGGGTAGGCGTCGCCCCGGTAGAGGTCGTCGTCCCAGAAGATGTTGGGCGGGGCCTGGTAGCGGGCTTCCGCGACGAGAGAGCCGTGGTCGCGCAGGTAAGCCAGGGCGGCGGCGCGGAATTGCTCGGGGGTGTAGTTGGGGAGTGGTTCGGTGGCGGGAACCGCAGGTCCTTCGACTGCGTTCGGCGCAGGCGCCGAACTCCGCTCAGGATGACAATTCTGTTGTTGTTGCGAACTCCGCTCAAGATGACAATTCTGTTGTTGCTGCGCGCTTCGCTCAGGATGACAGATGTTGTGGAGGTAAGGCGCGAGGGTGGCGAGGAGGGATTCGGAGGCCTGCTCGACCAACTTGCCGACGATCATGGCGGTGCGGCTGGCGACGGTGGGGCCGGAGTTGGGGACGATGCCGGTGTCGGGCTGGGCGACCTGGACTTCGTCGTAAGGGATGCGGAGGGTCTGGGCGCAGACCTGGGAGAGGATGGTGTTGGTGCCCTGGCCGAATTCGGTGGAGCTAACCAGGAGGCGCGGTCGGCCTTCGGACGTGAGTTCGATCCGGACGATGGAGTTGAGGCGGCGCTCGCCGGAGCCGGTGAAACCGGAGCCGTGCATGAAGGCGGCGAAGCCGATGCCGCGCTTGACGGTGGAGGTGGGATTGGAGCGGTCGAACTCGGTGCGCTTGGCGTGGTAGTCAGATTCTTTGAGGGCCCGCGTCAGGAGATGCTGCATGTCGATTGGCTCAGCTAGAAGCTGGCCGGTGGCGGTGTGGTCTCCGGTGGAGAGGAAGTTGCGGCGGCGAAGAGCTTCCGGAGTGAGGCCGACGACGCGGGCTATTTTGTCCATGTGACGCTCAAGCGCGAACAGCGACTGGGGCGCGCCGAAGCCGCGAAAGGCTCCGTGGGGCGCGGTATTGGTGGCCATGGCCCGGGCGCGGACGGCGATGTGCGGCCAGAGGTACGGGCCGGGAGCATGGATGGTGGCGCGCGAGAGGACGACCGGCGAAAGCGTGGCGTAGGCGCCACCATCGAGGGCGATGTCGATCTCGCCGGCGAGGATTTTTCCGTCGCGGGAGACGGCGGTGCGATGGCGCGTGCGGCTGGGGTGGCGCTTGGTGGTCGCGATGAGGTCTTCCGCGCGGTCGTAACAGATCTTTACCGGGTGCCCCGATTTCATCGCGAGTAAAGCGGCGTGGGAGCCGATGACGCTGGGGAAGTCCTCCTTGCCGCCGAAGGCCCCGCCGGTCTCGGTCTGGATGACGCGGCACTTTTCCTGGGCCAGGCCGAAGACCAGCGAGAGTGCGTGGACGAGGTAGTAGGGGCACTGCATGGAGCCGGAGACGGTGACCGACTCCAGAGTGCCGTCCGGAGCGCGGAAGGTTTCGGCGATGACGCCGTTGTTTTCGATGTAGAGCTGCTCCTGCGCGCCGGTTCGGTATTCGCCTTCGACGATGAAGTCGGCGGCGGCGAAGGCGGTCTCGAGCTCGGCGGGCGAGGTGTTTTGCATGAAGAAGGACTTGAAGGTGTTGGGGGCGTGGTGGTTCGGATCATCGCCGTGCCAGATGACTTTGGATTCGTCTCCGGCTGCGCCGAGCTCGGAGTCTTCGATGGTGAAGACGCCGGGGAGTTCCTGATACTCGACGTGAACAGCTGCGACGGCGGCGGGCAGGACGGCCTTGTCGGGATGCGCGAGCAGAAGGATGGGTTCGGCTTGATGGTTGATGTGTTCGGCTGCGAGGCAGGGGTGGTCCTTGGCGAGGTGGACGATGGTGTTTTCGCCGGGGATGTCGGCTGCGGTGACGATAGTGAACTGGGACCAGTCGACCGAGAGGTCGAAGGTGATGGAGGCGATGCGGCCGCGGGCGATGGTGGAACGGACGGTGGCGCCGTACCACATGCCGGGGAGGGTGATGTCATCCACATACAGGGCGCGGCCCGTGACTTTGGCGCGGCCCTCTTTGCGAATGGGGGATGCGCCGACGATGGGGCCGGGTTCAGGCATAGGGATCAGACGGTTTCGGATATCCAATGAGGATAGAGGGAAACCGCGCGCATGGGAATAGGCGCGTGTCTGCGGCGGAGTATGGGAGTGGGTTAGCTGCGGACGAACTTGGCGATCTGGACTTTCTTGGCGATGCCGAGTTTTTCGAGCAGCCAGATGCCGTAGTAGTTGGGGTCGAACTCGTACCAGGCGAGGCCGTGGCGGCAGGAGGTGGGATGGGCGTGATGGTTGTTGTGCCATCCTTCGCCGCCGGTGAGGAGAGCGACCCACCAGGAGTTGCGGGAGTCGTCCTTGGTGTCGAAACGGCGGGAACCCCAGAGGTGGGTGGCGGAGTTGACGAGCCAGGTTGCGTGAAGGCCAAGCGTCACGCGCAGGAAGATGCCCCAGAGGAAGAGGCCGATGCCGACCTTGATGCCGCCGGCGAGGGTGCCTATGGTAATGAGGGCGACGGCGACGGTGACCATGGGGATCCAGTGATATTTGGAGAGCCAGAGGTAGAAGCGGTCGCGGGTGAGGTCGGGCACATAGCGGGCGAGGCCGATGGTCTCGGAGTGCATGGCTTTGCCGGAGATGATCCAGCCGACGTGCGACCACCAGGTGCCTTCCTGCGGAGTGTGCGGGTCGCCATCGTGGTCGCTGTGCTGGTGATGGACGCGGTGGGTGCCGACCCAGCCGATGGGTCCGCCTTCGAGCGAGAGTGTGCCGCAGACGGCAAGGAAGTACTCGACCAGCTTGGGCACGGTATAGCCGCGGTGGGTGAGCAGGCGGTGATAGCCCATGCCGATGCCGAGATTGATCGCGAAGATGTAGAGCACGGCGGCGACAATGAGATTGGTCCAGCTAAAGAAGAAGAGGGCGGCGATGGCGCCGAGATGGAATAGCGCCATGAAGGCGGTGGTGGTCCAGATGAGACCGGTCTCGGAGTCGGCGCGGCCCATGCGGACTTCGGCGCGGGTGTTCGCGGGGTCGGTTGGGAGTGGAGCGGGGGAAGCTTGTGCGATGTGGAGTCGACCGGAGGCGGGAGAAGATGAGTCTCCGCGCGTCTCGCAGGTTTCTTCGGTGAGTGCTTCCAGTGAACCGCTCATAAGCTGCCGCCTCGATTCCACCGTACACTTTATGTCTGATTTACAACATAGCGCTTTGGGTGGATTTCGGCGTGTGGCGGGGCCGCTGGAAGTAAGTCTTTGAAAGCAGGAAGGCAGGGTTTGGCTGACGACGAAAAGATTACATTCGATGGAGCTTGATTGAGGTGTCAGGCGCGGCCAGCGAACTCGCGAGTCTCAGTGTTGACCCTGACCTTTTCGCCCTCCTTGATGAAGGTGGGAACGCGAAGCTCAAGGCCTGTCTCCAGCCGGGCCAGCTTGGTGACGGCGCCGGCGGCGGTGTCGCCGCGGACCGTGGGTTCGGTGTAGGTGACGGCGAGTTCCACCTGGATGGGCAACTCCAGGCCGATGGGATTGCCGTTGTACTTGTCGATCTGGAGGAGGGTGCCTTCGAGGAGGAATTCGAGCGCGTCTCCGACCATGTCGCGGCCGAGGGAGAGGGTCTCGAAGCTGCTCTGGTCGAGGAAGTAGGAGCCGTCGGCGTCGCTGTAGAGGTAAGTTGCCTCGATGGTCTCCAGGTCGGGCTCCTTGAACTTGTCACTGGCCTTGAAGGTCTTGTCGAAGACGGCGCGGGTGAGCAGGTTGCGCATCTTGAGGCGGACCAGGGTCTGGCCGCCGCGAGCGGTGGGCGTGGAGATCTCCACGTCCAGACAGCGGAAGGGGGCGTTTTCGAATTCGAAGAACATTTTGCGCTTTACTTCGATGGCGTCGATCAAAGCAGCCATGGTTTCCTCAGAGGCGGGGTTGAAGAGCGGAGATGCCCGCTCTCCCTACAAGGGTAAATGAGTGGGAGGAGCATTGTTGCATGGAATGAGGGCAGGCCCTGGTTGATCGGACGGAATTCCCCACGCCTCCGAGAGGCGGCGTGGGGAATGTTCGGTGATCCAACAAACAAGGTTCGAGGTTAGGCTCGGAAAGAAGTAGTTGCGGTTGGAGCCGTCGTAACGGCCGGAATCGAGACAGCAGCGCTTAAAAGCTACGCCCTGAGCCGCACGGACATGGATCGTTGCGTCCGAGCTTCTCGACAAGCTCTTTGTCACGATGCACGACACGGTGGCCGCGCTTGACGTTTGTCTACGAGGGGAATCCTTTGCGACGCTTACTGCTGCGCTCGAAAGGAATGGACGAGGTCGTTGTCTTTGTATTTCATGGCGGACCTCCTTGGGTGGTCTGAGGTTTAAGATAACAGAGCGAAGCCACCGGACAAGATTGGAGAAACGAGTTTGAGCGAGACGAAGACCCTGACGATTGATGCGCACCACCATCTATGGCGGTATACGGCGGCGGAGTATGGGTGGATCGACGATGAGATGCAGTTGCTGCGCCGGGACTTTCTGCTGCCGGACCTGAAGGCGGCGATGGCGACGGCGAGCATCGACGGAACGATTGCGGTGCAGGCGCGGCAGACGCTGGAGGAAACGCACTGGCTGCTGGACCTGGCCGATGCGACCGACGCGATTCGGGGGGTGGTGGGATGGGCGCCGATTGCGGGCGAGGATTTTCCCGGGTGCATGGAGGCGTTCGACGGACGCGAGAAGCTGAAGGGGCTGCGCCATGGGATCCAAAGCGAGAAGGACGAGCACTACATCCTGCGCGAGGACTTCAACGCCGGTATCCGGACCATGGCGGGCAGCGGGCTGGTGTTCGAGATTCTGATTTACGAACGGCACCTGGCGGACACGATCTACTTTGCGGATGAGCATCCGGAGCAGCCGTTTGTGCTGGACCACGTGGCCAAACCGCTGATCGCGGCGGGAATCCTGGAGCCGTGGGCGGAGCGGATGCGCGAGCTGGGGCGGCGCGCGAATGTGTGCTGCAAGCTGTCGGGGATGCTGACAGAGGCCAAGTGGGACGCGTGGTCGCTGGAGACGCTACGGCCGTATCTGGATGTCGTGGTGGAGGCATTTGGGCCGGCGCGGCTGATGGCCGGATCGGACTGGCCGGTGTGCCTGGTGGCGAGCGGATACGCGCAGTGGTTCGAGGTGCTGCGGGACTATTTTGCAGGGTTCAGCGAGACGGAGCGGGCGCGGGTGTTTGGCGGAACGGCGATGGAGGTGTACGGGTTGTGAGGATCAAGGATCATACTTCTGGGCGCAAGGCGGCGAGTGGGCAGCGACGTCTTTGAGTCTTAGAATGGGACTGCAATGGCGAAGAAACTGAAGACGCTGCGGTGCCCGACGTGCAAGACGATTGTGCTGGCGGGCGGCGAGGACTTTCCGTTCTGCTCGGACCGGTGCCGGCGGATCGACCTGGGCAAGTGGGCGAGCGGTGGGTATGTGATCAGTTCGTCGATTCACGATCCTGAGCTGCTGGATGAGTTGGAAGGGCTGCGGGATCGCGGGCGGTCGAGTTCGGGCCCGGGTTCTGGGGACGGGGAGTAGTGGCCGGGGCGATTGGCGTGAAGAAGACCGGGTGGGCGTGGGTGGTGGGGACGTGGTTCGGCGCGGGACTGCTGAAGCCAGGGCCGGGGACGTATGGGTCGGTGGCGGCGGTGCTGCTGTGGTACGGGGCAGCGCGGATCTTCGAGCCGGGATGGGCAACGCTGGCGGCAGGGACGGCTCTGGCGGCGCTGGCGGCAACGCTGGTGGGAATTCCGGCGGCGACGATTGTGGCGCGCGAGGCGGGGCGCGAAGACCCGGGATTTGTGGTGATCGACGAGGTGGCGGGGCAGTGGATCGCGCTGATCGCGGTGCGGCCGGACTGGCGCCATGCGGTGTTCGCGCTGCTACTGTTCCGGCTGTTCGATATATGGAAGCCGTGGCCGATTCGGAAGCTCGAGGCGCTGCCGGGTGGGATGGGGATCATGCTGGACGATGTTGCGGCGGGAGTGCTGGCGCTGGTGTGCGGGCTGGTGTTGGCGCGGTGGGTTTGAGTCTACGAACCCACATCTCAAAATCGAGATGTGGGGCACCCGCGTTGGAACCGCCCCCGAGGGTTTGCGCTGGGGCGCGCAGCGGGCTAGGCTGGGGGTGAGATGAGTCCATTGCTGCATGGTTCGAAGACGGACGCACCGCGGCTGGACCGGTTGCAGCCGCCGGCGGCGATGCCGGGCGGCGAGGTTGAGCTGAGCGGCACCGGCTTGCAGGCTCGCGGAGGCGCTCTTCCGTCGGTGATGGTAGGGGATACGCCTGCCTCTCTCGCGCTGAGCCGGCCTGGGCGGGCGGTGATTCGCATTCCGGAGGGGGCGATCTCCGGCGACGTGGTGCTGGCACCGGGTGAAGGTCCAAAGCTGGCGAGCATGAGCAATGCCCTGGGACTGCGAGTGGCGGTCCCGATGGCGGAGAACCTGCATCCGGTGGCGAACCCGGCGGTGGATGCGGACGGAACGGTGTATGCGACGGTGAGTGGCGGGCGCGGCGAGAGCGTCCCGGTGTCAATCTACTCGATTGCGCGGGACTTTCAGGTGCGGCCGTTTGTACGCGATGTGTTGAATGCGACCGGGCTGGCGTTCGGGCCGGATGGATATCTGTACGTGAGCTCGCGGGCCGAGGGGACGGTATACCGGATCTCGCCGGAGGGTGCGGTCGCGACCTATGCGGAGGGGATGGGTGTGGCGACCGGGATTGCGTTCGACCGCGATGGGAACCTGTATGTGGGCGACCGGGAAGGGACGATCTTCAAGGTGGGGCCGGACCGGGGTCCGGCGGCGGGTGCGGCGAGTGGCGCGAGCCCGACCAGCGGCATTGGAGGCAAGGAGGTGTTCGTGTACGCGACGCTGGAACCGAGCATCGCGGCATACCACCTGGCGTTCAACGACGAGGGAACGCTGTTTGTGACCGGGCCGACGACCTCGAGCAACCAGGCGGTGCATGCGATCGACCGCGACGGGCACACCTCGGTGTACTACCAGGGACTGGGACGGGCGCAGGGGATTGCGCTGGACGTGGATGGAAACTTGTACGTGGCGGCGTCGCTTGAGGGGCAGCGCGGGATTGTGCGGATTACGCCGCAGCGGGAGGCTTCGCTGGCAGTGTCCGGGAACAACCTGGTGGGACTGGCGTTTCTGGAGGATGGATGCGCGGTGCTGGCGACACGGGATGCGCTGTATCATGTGGCGCTGGATATTGAGGGGCGGAAGCTGGTATGAAACGCAACGCTCGAATCGCGTTGTCTCTCGGACTTGTACTCTGTGGGAGTGCAATTGCTCCGTTCCTAGTATTTGGGTTCAAGGCGTGGCTGTTTTCAGACTGGCTGAGGGTAACAGGTTTGGGCTGCGCCCTCTTAATGCCCGCATGGTTGCTGCTCCTCCCAATGGTTTTACGCTTCGACCGATTCAGCCTCGGTCGTGCATCAGTTTTCGTCTTGACTTGCGTGATGGCTTGCTCGATCGTGCTAATCGGAGAAACAATCTACTTCTTCACCCACTCCCCTAATGCGTTACCGTCTCATGGGTGGTTCCTGCATGAATTTGGGTGGATTGCTGCCACCTCGGCGGCTCTCTGCCTTGTATACGTGGCCATAGTCGGCAGCGCTTCATCTCACCTTTCGGCTAACATGCAGCCAGCGCGATGATTGCTGAGATTATTGCTGTCGGGTCGGAGATGTTGACGCCGTTCCGGCAGGACACCAACTCGCTGTACCTGACGTCGCGGTTGAACGAGCTTGGGGTGCAGGTCGCGTTCAAGACGATTGTCGGGGACAACCTGGGACACCTGACGGGCGCGGCGAAGATTGCGATTGCGCGAGCCGACATTGTGATTTTCTCCGGCGGGCTGGGGCCGACCGAGGACGACCAGACGCGCGAGGCGGTGGGCGAAGCGCTGGGGCTGGGACTGCGGCGGGACAACGAGATTCTCACCGCGATGTACAAGCGGTTTGCGGCGCGGCACATGGCGATGCCGCCGAACAACGCGAAGCAGGCGGACCGGCTGGAGGGCGCGGAGGTGCTGGCGAACGCCAATGGGAGCGCACCAGGGCAGTACATCGACACGGTGGTGGGGCGGCACCGGAAGATCGTGATTCTGCTGCCCGGGCCGCCGAAGGAATTAAAGGCGATGTACGAGGCCGAGTGCCGGGGGAGGCTGGCGGCGTCGCTGCCGGAGCGGCACATGGCGAAACGGATGCTGCGCATGGCACTGATTCCGGAGTCGCAGGTGGATGCGCGGACGGCTCCGATCTATCAGCAGTATTCGGATGTGGAGACGACGATCCTGGCGGGTTCGGGCGAGATCCAACTGCATTTCCAGTGCGTGAAGGCGAGTGATGCAGAGGCGCAGGCGCGGGTGGACGAGTTGGCGGAGAAGATCGAGGCTGAGATGGGGGAGGCGGTCTTCTCGTCGCACGGCGAACAGCTGGAGGAGGTGGTCCTGTTGATGCTGGGATTGCGGCAGATGACGCTGGCGGCGGCGGAAAGCTGCACCGGCGGCCTGCTGGCGGAAAGGCTGACGGCGGTGCCGGGCAGCTCGCGGTACTTTGTGGGGGGAGCGGTGGTGTATGCGGATAGCCTGAAGACGGAGTTCGCGGACGTTCCCGAGGAACTGGTGCGCAGCGACGGGCCGGTGAGCAAGCCGGTGGCACGGGCGATGGCGGAAGGGATTCGCCGACGGACGGGCGCGAGCGTGGGGGTGGGGATTACCGGGATTGCCGGGCCGGGGCCGGGTGCGGCGGGGCCGGATGCGGAGAAGCCGATCGGGCTGGTGTATGTGGCTGCGTCGTTTGCCGGGGAGAGCAAGACCAAGGTGGTGGAGCTGAACCTGACGGGCGACCGGGAACGGATTCGCTTCTGGGCGAGCCAGCATGCGCTGGATCTGCTGCGGCGGAGTTTGCTGGAAAGGGCGTGAAGGCAGTTGTTAGTTGTTAGTTTCTAGTTTCTAGTTGTGAGTTGTGAGTTGAACAGCAACAGCAACAGCAACAGCAACAGCAACAGCAACAGCAACAGCAAC
>Ga0182030_10023580_pt1 | contig 11367 bp, 11 predicted proteins | sample 812S3MmetaG_FD_121299 | JGI IMG/M metagenome (GOLD analysis project Ga0182030, IMG submission 121299) | Permafrost microbial communities from Stordalen Mire, Sweden - 812S3M metaG (Illumina Assembly) | ecosystem: Environmental > Terrestrial > Soil > Wetlands > Permafrost | place: Sweden...
CGAGGCCCAACAGGCTCGCGATCAGCGCTTTGTCGACACCGCCACGCAGATGGTGGTCAACATGTTCAGCTACAAGCAGGACAACATCGACGACAGCGTGAACCGGTTCTACAACGGCACCAGTGGCCCACTGCGCGGCATGCTCGGCGCCAACAACGCCGTCGAGAACCTCAAAGCCCTGTTCCGCTCTACCAATGCGACATCGGAAGCGGTAATCAACGGCGCCGCTCTCGAGGCAAAAGATGCAGTCACGGACAACGCCTCGGTGCTGGTGTCGGTGCGTGTCACGGTCGCTGACATCGACGGAGTCCACAAGCCGTCGATGCCATACCGATTGCGGGTCATCGTGCACGAGGACGAACAGGGGCACATGACCGGATACGACCTGAAGTATCCCGACGGGGGCAACTGATGCGGTGGCGGCGCTGGGTACGCCTCGTCGCGGGCTACCTGTTGGTCGCCGGCACTGTCGGGTTGTCCGCTGCAACCGGTTGGTTCTACTGGGACCGGGTGCAGAGCCGCGGCGAGCAGGCGGCGCGGGCGGTGCTGCCCCAGTTGGCCGCCAGGGAGATACCCGAGGTCTTCGCCTACGACTATCAGACCGTCGAACGCAGCCTCGCCGAGGCGTATCCGCTGCTGACGCCTGACTATCGGCAGGAGTTCCAGAAAAGCGCCAATACGCAGATCATCCCGGAGGCGAAGAAGCGCGAGGTGGTGGTCCAGGCCAACGTCGTCGGTGTCGGCGTGATGTCTGCCAAGCGGGATTCGGCGTCGGTGATGGTCTATCTGAATCGCACCGTGACCGACAAGTCGCGGCAACCGCTCTATGACGGCAGCCGGTTGCGGGTGGACTTCAAGAGGATCGGCGAGAAATGGCTGATCGCTTACATCACGCCGATCTAGCCGTCAGTAGCAGATAGCAATGTCGTTGCATTGCAACGGGTAACGCTGGATGGGGCTGGGCGGCGGCCCGGCTAGCGCCAACGAGAACGGTTGCTTGCTCATCGCCGGTTGTAGGCCACAGACGGCGCCGTGCAAACTGGTGTGCGTACCGGTGAGCGTCTCGTCGTCGAAAGCGTAGGTGTCGGTGGAAGCCGCTGTGCCCCCGCCCGGGCACGAAACGCCGTCGGCCACGTCCACCTTGAAGGTCCACCGTTGGCTCACCAGCCGGGCCCGGCCACTGTAGTTCCCCAGCTTGTCCTGACGGCTGATCTGTTCGTCGGTTGAGCTGACTATGTTTAGGGCGCAAAAATCTGCCTGAATGTCCGGGTTGGAATAGTCCTTGTAGTAACGGCTTCCGTTTACTTGATCGCACAGCGCCGTGACCGTCCAGGTCACCCCGGACACGCCGGCCTGGTTGAAGGTGTACTTCCCGTCCGGCGGTGGCCCGACCGCGCGGGCTGGGTTCCCCGACTCGAGCGCGACCCCGATTGCCACTGCGCAGAAGATGCCGGAACCAGTGGCCAGCACGCGACGGATTTTCACGTCGACACTCCCTTCAAGCTGCATCGAGTATCACAGCGTTTCGGCGGCAGCACCATAAGTTCGGCCACGCTACTTGGTAGCGGCGGGACTCGCCTCGGCAAGAGCGTCGAGAAACGATCGCGCCCAGCGGTCCACGTCATGGGCGAGCACCTGACGCCGCAGCGCGCGCATCCGGCGCCGGCCCTCCTCTTCCGACTGGTTGAGCGCCGCTTCGATCGCGTCCTTGACACCTTCGAGGTCGTGCGGGTTGACCAGATAGGCCTGTCGCAATTCAGCTGCGGCGCCGGTGAATTCGGATAGCACGAGCGCGCCGCCAAGGTCGTTGCGGCAGGCGACGTATTCCTTGGCCACCAGGTTCATTCCGTCCCGCAGCGGTGTGACGAGCATGACGTCGGCGGTCGCGAAAAACGCGATGAGTTCGTCGCGGGGGACCGGGCGATGTATGTAGTGCACCACCGGGTGCCCGACCTCGGCGTATTCGCCGTTGATGTGGCCGACCTCGCGCTCGATGTCATTGCGCAGCAGCTGGTAGCTCTCCACCCGTTCGCGGCTCGGTGTCGCCAGCTGAATCAACACGGTGTCGTCGCGCTTGATGCGGCCCTCGTCGAGCAGCTCGGAAAACGCTTTGAGCCGAACGTCGATGCCCTTGGTGTAATCGAGCCGGTCCACGCCGAGCATGATCTTGCGCGGGTTGCCCAACTCGGCCCGGATCTCGCGGACCCGGCGCTTGACGTTGCCGTCGCGGGCCGCCTGGGCGAGTGCGCGAGAGTCGATGGAGATGGGAAAAGCGCCCACCCGAACCGCGCGATCCGCCAGCTCGACCTCACCGAAGCGCGAGCGCACACCGACCGTTCCCCGGGAGGTGTTGGCCCCGAGCAGCCGGCGGGACAGGATCAGGAAATTTTGGGCGCCGCCGGTCAGGTGGAATCCCACCAGGTCGGCGCCGAGCAGGCCTTCGATGATCTCGGTGCGCCCGGGCATCTGCATGAACAGCTCCACCGGCGGGAACGGGATGTGCAAAAAGAAACCGATGGTCAAGTCGGGGCGCAACTCGCGCAACATTTTTGGGACGAGTTGGAGTTGGTAGTCCTGGACCCACACCGTGCCACCGCGGGCGGCGGCTCGTGACGCGGCTTCGGCGAAACGGCGGTTGACATCGACGTAGCGGTCCCACCACTCGCGATGGTAGATCGGTTTGACGATGACGTCGTGGTAGAGCGGCCACAGTGCGGCGTTGGAGAATCCTTCGTAATACTCGGCGACGTCGTCCGCGGATAGGCGCACTGGGTGAAGCTGCAGGTCGTCCAGTTCGATGGGTTCGTCATCCACCTCGACCACATCGTCGGTGACACCCGGCCAGCCCACCCATGCCCCGCTGCGGCGGCGCAACAACGGCTCTAAGGCTGTGACCAATCCCCCCGGGCTGCGCTTCCACGTGGTGGTGCCATCCGGAAGTCGCTCGAGATCGACCGGCAGGCGATTGGCAACGACGACGAAGTCCGAATGTCCGAAGGGCGGGGTCTTCGAGCCCTGACGTCCCCTAGGAGCCATCTAGGCGTCGAGTTTCGCCGGTCCAATACCAAGCATGGATAGGAAAACGCGGCACTCATCGGCGTCGTTGGCATACGCCGCGACGACCCGCCTGGCCTGGCTCGCCGTGCTGTCGGCCACCGGCTCCACATCGTCGATTTCGCCAGGATCAGATTTCGTAGGCATGACTCAACTGTAGGCGAAGCGGATCGTTCGCTCGCGGCGATCTCGCGAGGTCCGCCCCCGATGCTGGCCGGAGGGGCGCTGGGGCCGCTGCAAGTGCGCCTGAAATATCTCATCGCAACCCATACGCGGCCGGCTGTTCACGCAAATATAGGAATTCGTTAACAAATTCTAAATATCGACCTGCTGGATTCGCCGAATAACGGCACGGCGGCCACCGGGACACCAATATGCAATCCATCGGATTGAAATCGGAGAGATAGGCGTCGATCGCCAATCGGCGGCTGATTCCAGCTTTCGATTGGCGGATAGTTGTGGCACCTCGCCCGCCGGATGTCGACGGGCTGCGTGCCGGTCTTCAGGCGCCGTCGAGTCCGTTCGCCATGCTAGTGAACAGGGGCCGCGCAGACCCCTCCGACGTGGGACGACACCCCCGGGATGGAGGCCAGTCAGTCTTTCGCGTGAGGCGGCGGACCGCCACACCTGTCCGTCTACTGACAGATGTCAGCTGTTCAAAGGCGAACCAGGATGCCATCGCGGCAAAGGCATTATCCTAAGCCGCAGCGGCCTATTTTTTGACGCTGCGCTGACGTCTAAGACTTCGGGAGAAGGACATGGCTCTCACGCCGGCCGATGTTCATAATGTCGCGTTCTCCAGGGCACGTGTCGGCAAGCGTGGTTACAGCGAACAAGAAGTCGATCTTTTCATCGATTTGGTTGAGCAAGAGCTAATTCGACACATCGAGGAAGACGCCGAACTCCGCCATCGCAACGCCGAGCTTCGCAATCGGGATGGGGGGCTGAAGAAGCGGGGAGCCGAGCTTGCTCAGCGGGAGGCTGCCCTGCATGACTACGAAACCGAAGTGCGCAAGCACCAAACCGAACTGCGTAAGCACCAAGCCCAGCTCTCCCACCAGGAATCCCAGATCGCCCAGCGGGCGACTCCGCTTCCGCAGCAGGTCGCCCAGATTCGCTATCGGGAAGCTCAGGTTGCGCAACGCGAAGCCCAGTTCGCCCAGCACCAGGCTCAGGTCGCCGACCAGGAAGCTCAGCTCGCCCAGCGGGAAGTTGAGGTTCGCCAGCGCCAAGCCCAGCTCGCGCGGTGGGAGACCGAGCTTCGCGAGCAAGAGGCCGAGTTCGATCGGCAGGAAGCTCAGCTAGCGGAGCGGGAATCCGAACTTAGCCAGCAGGAAACCGCGTTACGTGAGCAGGAACTCAGACTGCAGCAGCTGTTGGAGCGACCGCAGGCCGCCGAAAGGGGCGCGGAAGTTGGCACTAAGCAGGTAGCGCGGCCGTACTCCCAACAATTGCGGGCGGTGCCGACTCCGGTGGCGGTCAATGGGGCCTCGCATCTCGAGGACACGCGGGTTGCCTCGGTGCACGGGCGCCATGACATGGAGAGGATGGCGATCCGCGCCGTCACCGACACACTCGGTAACACGGTGACCGAGACGGTCCACGAGCGGACGCGCAGGTGCGAAATCGAGAACGGTGGTCAGGTCGTGGCCTCCGATTCGTCCGACCAGATCGAACAACTGAGGAAAGAGAACGCGGAACTCTCCCGCTCGCTGGGCCTGATCAAATCTGCCGCGGCCCTTTTGGCGGCCGCACTCGATCAGCAGTAGTACGGATTCACGGGCAACCCAACGCCGAACTCGTTACGCGCCGGTCGTAATGTGTAAACCGTCGACGCGGTACGCAGCAAGCCTGAGAAGCGAGGTAGGCGGAATGACAGTCTCTGACCAAGCCAACGGTGAGGCGGCCAACGCCAACGCAAGCGAGCTGGTGGCCTACGAAACCCTCGACGAGGGCCGCATCGCCCGTATCTGGCTCAACCGCCCCGAGGCACACAACGCGCAGAGCCGCGGCCTGCTGGTGCAGCTCGACGAGGCGTTCGGCCGGGCTGAGGCCGACGACACCGTGCGCGTGGTGATTCTGGCCGCGCGCGGCAAGAACTTCTCCGCCGGTCACGATCTGGGTTCCGAACAGGCATTGCTGGAGCGACAGCCCGGCCCCAACCAGCACCCGAGCTTCCGCTCGCGCGGCGCCACGCTCGAACCGATCATCGAGAAGCTGTATCACCAGGAGTGGCACTATTTCTTCGAAAACACTTGCCGCTGGCGTGATCTGCGCAAGATCACTATCGCCCAGGTGCAAGGCAACGCGATTTCGGCGGGCCTGATGCTGATCTGGGCGTGCGATCTGATCGTCGCGGCCGACAACGCGAAATTCAGCGATGTGGTCGCGGTCCGCCTCGGGATGCCGGGCGTCGAATACTACGCTCACCCTTGGGAATTCGGACCCCGCAAGGCCAAAGAGCTATTGTTGACCGGTGATTCAGTGGACGCCGACGAGGCCTACCGGCTGGGCATGGTGTCCAAGGTCTTCCCCGTCGACGAACTGGCGGACAAGACCTTGGAGTTCGCCCGTCGCATCGCCGAGCGGCCGACGATGGCCGCGCTGCTGATCAAGGACTCGGTCAACGCCGCTTCCGACGCGATGGGGTACACCGAGGCGTTGCGGCACGCGTTCCACATTCACGAGCTGGGCCACGCACACTGGGCGGCCTTCAACGAGAACCGGTTTCCGGTGGGCATCCCGCCGCACGTCGAGGACTGGCGCGGCGCCAAGCCCACGAAGCTGGCCCGCCGCGATACGCCCTAGCACCTGGCGCATCTGTCGGAGGCCGATGGTCGGAGTGCGGGCAGATCGGTGTCCGCTGCCTAACGAGACCAGGAGTAGCGATATTCAGCGCGGGTGCTGCATGCTTCTATATCTAGAACCTGTTCCAGTTTGAGAGGGCCCTCGTGCAGCTAACTTTCGAAGACCGGACGTATTTGATCACCGGCGGCGGCAGTGGAATCGGTAAAGGCGTGGCCGCCGGGCTGGTCGCGGCCGGGGCCTCCGTCATGATCATCGGCCGCAACCCCGATCGCCTGGCGGGCGCAGTCGCGGAGATCGAGCCGTTGGCCGCTAACGGTGGCGCGATCCGCTATGAGCCCACCGACGTCACCCATGAGGAAGAGGTGACTCGTGCTGTCGACGCCGCGACGGAGTGGCACGGCAAGCTGGATGGTGCGGTGCACTGCGCGGGCGGCTCGCTGACCGTCGGGCCGATCACCCTTACCGACTCAGAGGCGTGGCGAAACACCGTCGACCTCAACATCAACGGCACCATGTACGTGCTCAAGCACGTTGGGCGTGAATTGGTGCGCGGCGGTGGCGGCTCGTTCGTCGGGATCTCGTCGATCGCGGCCAGCAACACTCATCGCTGGTTCGGGCCCTACGGCGTCACGAAGTCGGCCATCGACCACATGATGATGCTGGCCGCCGACGAACTCGGGCCGTCGTGGGTGCGGGTCAACAGCGTCCGCCCAGGACTCATTCGCACCGATCTTGTTGATGCGAGCGTGATTCAGTCGCCGGAGATCAGCGCCGACTACGCCCTCTGCACGCCGCTACCGCGGGTGGGTGAGGTCGAGGACGTCGCCAACCTGTCCATGTTCTTGCTCAGCGACGCGGCTCAATGGATTACCGGACAGTGCATCAACGTCGACGGCGGGCACATCCTGCGCCGGGGGCCCGACTACTCCTCGATGATGGTCCAGATGTTCGGCGCCGACGCGCTACGCGGAGTGGTCGCGGAATCATGAAAAGACTTGACGGCAAGCGAATCCTGATATCCGGCGCGGCGTCGGGCATCGGCCAGGCCACTGCGCTGCGGTTACTCAGCGAGGGCGCCGTCGTGGTGGCCGCCGACCTCGCGGCCGAGGGCCTGGAAAACACCCGGGCCCAGGCGGACGCGGACGCAACCGCCGACCGGCTCACCACCATTGCGATGGATGTCGCCAACGAAGATTCGGTCATCGACGGAGTACGTCTGGCCACCGAAACACTCGGCGGCCTAGATTCATTGGTCAACGCGGCCGGCATTCTGCGCGCTTGGCACACTCACCAGACCACCCTGGAACAGTGGAACCAGATCATCGGGGTCAACTTGACCGGGACGTTCCTGGTCGTGCGTGAAGCGCTGCCCGCGCTCCTGGCGAACTCCGGCAGCTCGATCGTGAACTTCAGTTCTACCTCAGCGTCTTTCGCCCATCCGTACATGGCGGCCTACGCAGCGAGCAAGGGCGGTATTCAGGCCTTCACCCATTCCTTGGCGCTGGAATATGCGAAGGACGGCCTGCGCGCGTCGTGCGTCGCGCCGGGCAGCATCAAGTCCGGGATCACCGATGCCACCGGCGGATACATCCCGAAAGACGCAGACTGGTCGCTGTTTCCCCGGCTAATGCCGATCCTGCCGCCCACGACGGAATCCAGCGGGGCGGGAATGGCCGAACCCAAGGCAGTGGCCGGCGTGATCGCCATGCTGGTGTCCGACGATGGAGCCTGGATCACGGGCACCGAAATCCGGATGGATGGCGGCACGCACGCCTGAGACGAGTCGCCGCTAGTTAACGCAGGGCACTCCGCCGCCGTCGATGGGCTTGCCCTGATCCGGCGTCGGATAGGTGCTAGTCCCATAGCCATAGCTCGTGCTGGTCTTGGTCGTCGACGTCGTCGTGCTGGTCGTGGACGAGCTGTCGTCCATTGTGGTTTCGTCCGGCGGCGGTATCGAGATGTTGGTGTCGACCGTGACCCGGATGTGCCCGGGCGCGATGCTGGGATCGGGCTGCTTGGGGGCGTCCATGCCGAGCAGGGTGGCCACATTGCGAGCGTCGGTTTCGGCGCCGGCGCCGTACTGGATCTCCGAACCTGCCGGGTCGCCGGAACTGCGGTCGCGGACCTGGCCTGCGGTGTAACCGTACTTCTTCAGCGATCGGGAGATGTCGCTGGCAACACCGGTCAAGCTGCTGGCATTGATCACGTCCACGACGGTGGACGGATTGGGTTTGGCGGCTGTGGTGGTGGATCCGGTCGTCGAGGGGGAAGCACCGATCGCCGCCGCGATCTCGGATTTGATCGCGGCCGGGTCGATGATGTTGACGTCCTGGCCGTCGATGTTGTCGTAGCGCACCACGGGCAGCGTCCGGAACTCGACCTGACCCGTTCCAGCGGCGCCGGCCAATCCTCCCAGTCGACGAATCAGGTCATCGTCCCAACCGGAGGACAACACCACATCCTTGCGCGCCACCGCCATCAGGCTCTTGAGCTTGTCCAGGTTGGTGAAGGTGCCCGCATCCTGTAGCTCCCGCATGACCGACGAAATGAACGCCTGCTGCCGGTGGGTCCGGTCCAAGTCACCGTTATCCAGGCCGTGTCGCTGCCGGACAAACGCCAGCGCCTCGGAAGCATTCAGCCGCTGAGGTCCGGCGGGAAAATCCGCACCGGAATACGAGTCGTAGACGGCGTGGTTCAGACACACGTTCACCCCGCCCAACGTCTGGGCCAAATCGTAGAAGCCGGCCAAGTTGATCTCGGCGAAATAGTCGATCGGTACCCCGGTCAGGGTTCGTACCGCCCGCAACGTCGCCGCCCGGCCCGCTTCGCGTCCCTTCGTCTCGAGTTCCTTCTGGCTGCCCACGCCCTGATTGACCAGTTTCTGCGCGACGTACTGCTTGGTGAGCCCGTATGCCTCTTTGATCTTGATGTGGTTGTATCCCGGGACGCCGTTCCATGCCACCCAGTCGTCGCGGGGGATCGAGAAAGCGACAACCTTGTCGTCTGCGCTGACGTGCACGAGTATCAGCGTGTTGGTGTTGTAGCCGCCGTCATCGGAATCCCCCGCGTGCAGCTGCTTCAGGATCGAGTTGGGCAGGTCGTTGCCGTCCTGGTCTTTTCGTGAATCCAGGCCGATGAGCAAAATGTTCATCTCGTTGCCGCTGGATCGGGGATCTTCTGGGCTCAGAGCGTCCGACACTGTGATGCCGCCCAGCGCCCCGTGCGCCACGTAGTAACCGGCCCCGGTCATCAGCACTGCGCCCACCGACACCAGGGACATGAAGGCACGGGTCAGTCCTTTGCGGAGAGGCGACCGCTGCGGAGCTGCCCGATGGCGGTGCCGGGCACCGCCCGAGCTTGGCATCAGATACCTCGACCCATCACCAACGCAGCACCGATTACCGCCCGGGCGGTTTGCGGTGATGGCGCGGAAATCATGAGGTCAAGTATGCGATAGCTTGCTGTGAAGCCCCCAATCGCGACGGCCTCCAACAGGCCTTATAGCGCCGCTGCGGGCCGGCTCACCTGGCGGTTCAGCCAGGAACCCACGGCCGCGATCTTCGCGCTACCAGCGCATTCTGGCTACGATGCGCCGAGCTGGTGATCCGCAAGCATCTCGGCGAGGTCTCAGGAGGAATACGTGGCCGACGAGATTGAACCCAACTCGTCACCCGACGGAGACAACCGTAGCGGCGCTGCCGACCCGTCGGCCTCTGACCAAGGCTTACGGGGGTTCTGGGAGCAGATCCCACCGGGCCCGCGCTTGGTCATCCCCCTCGCTTTGTTGCTGGCCACCGTGGTCGTCGGCTTCTACAACTGGGTGCAGCCCTCGCGAGACGACTGGTCACTTCTGCCAAGCCGGCTCGTTTGCCAGGTGCAGTCCGGACCCACCCCACCGCCGTCGGTCACTGTCGCCTCGGTGGACGTCAGCCATCCCCGCGGCAATGTGCTGCAGCTGGCGATCCACTTCGTCCAACCACTGCCGCCGTCGCCGCAACTCAGCTATAGCCTCGCCAATAACGGCACACCGCTCGCGGCCCTGGACGCCCAGCAGGGCAGCAATGACCTCGCGATTCGGAACGTCCGAACCACCGGTGGCGCCGACATCCGGTCGGGCAAAAGCACCCACGCCGGCCAGACCGCGCCCGGGACCGTCGAGGTGGCACTCGACCTGACGAAATTCGACCTCCAGAAAGAGTTGGTCAGCCCCGCACTAACGGTCTCGTCCCAGGGGTACGCGATGCAGATCTGCCACGGCTAGCGAAACCCGTCCTCGCCGTTAGCAGTACATGTACTCGATGTGCCACCGGCCGTTCACGTAGTCCGCGCGATATTGACCGCCCAGCTGCGGATTCGCGTCGTGAATCGAGCCGGTGCCCCCGACGTATGGCGCGAAGCCGGGCGGGTCCCAGGTGATGGACTGCGGGTTGGGTGGCAGATTCGGCGTGCAATTGATCTGCTTCGCTTTGTAGCCGTCGATGATCTTTTGCTCGGCGCTAGCCTGGTCACCGCCATCCGGCGGTGGATCGTTGGGGCACAGCGCGTTTGGGCCGCAGAGGCTTTGCCGCGCGGTGACGAGCGTCGCGTCGTTGACCGGAATGCCGAAGGCCAACAGCGCCGATACCGCTGCGGCTGCAGCGCCGATGCGGATGCGGATGGTTCCTCCCAGGAAACGGTCTATCTGACCTTTTCGAGGTCTTCGCCCGATTGGTAGAAGATACGAATATTCGAGCCGGTGACTATCTCAGCGAGGAATACGCCGAGTGGTTCAACCTCGTAGTAGTAGTGCACGTAGCCGTGGGTGTCCAACGCGGAAGCGCACGACAAGCCTGGCGCACCACACCGGGCCTTGATCGGGATCGCAAGCACCGCGATTACCAAAACGGTGACGATCCCTACCACTGCGTGGACCTTGTTCAAGACATGGGGGGTTTGCAGGGATTGCGTCACGGGTTGGAGTCTAAGCCGAACATCGAGCAATCCTGGGGAAGTAGGGTTTGTCAGCGATGACCACTGCAAGCGCCGATGACCTTCCGCCGTCACACAAACGAGTGGAGGTACTGGGCAACATCGGACCCAACTGGTTCGCCTCGGTCATGGGTACCGGGATTGTGGCTGTCGGCGGCGCGGGTTTGCCCATTCACGTGCCGGGGGTGCGTGCTTTTGCGGATGCCGTGTGGGTAATCGCTGCCGTGCTGCTGGTGGCGCTGATCGTCCTGGTAGGCGGTCACTGGCTGCGCCACCCCACCGTGGCGCGCGGTCACGCCCGCAATCCGCAGATGGCTCACTTCTATGGCGCCGCTCCGATGGCGCTGATGACGGTCGGCGGGGGAGCGGTGCTGGTCGGCAAGGATCTCATTGGTGAGCGCGTCGCTGTCGACCTGGACTGGGCGCTGTGGACCGCGGGCACGCTGGGCGGGTTGTTCACCGCAGTCAGCATTCCGTACCTGATGTTCACTCGGCACGACGTCGAGCCCGATGCGGCATTCGGCGGATGGTTGATGC
>Ga0182030_10023581_pt1 | contig 11367 bp, 9 predicted proteins | sample 812S3MmetaG_FD_121299 | JGI IMG/M metagenome (GOLD analysis project Ga0182030, IMG submission 121299) | Permafrost microbial communities from Stordalen Mire, Sweden - 812S3M metaG (Illumina Assembly) | ecosystem: Environmental > Terrestrial > Soil > Wetlands > Permafrost | place: Sweden...
AAACAGGTGGGCGGCGTGGAGTTCGCCATCTCGTGGACCACGCGTGCCCCGCGCGGCTCTGAGGAGCACGGGCGCGAGTACTACTTCACCACCAAAGAAGAGTTCCGGCGCATGCTGGACGAAGGTGTCTTCCTCGAACACGCCGAGGTCTTCGGCAACTTCTACGGCACTGCGCGCAAGTCCCTGCAGGAAGCGCGCGCCGCCGGACACGACTTGCTGCTCGACATCGACGTACAGGGAGCTGAGCAGGTTCGCGCCAAAATGCCTGAGGCCGTCAGCATCTTCGTGATGCCTCCCAACCCCAGGGTGCTGCGCACGCGCCTTCGCAATCGCAGCCGCGCCGAGGGGGTCGTCAACGAGGAAGAGGTCTACCGGCGTCTGAACGCCGCCAGCAAGGAGATTGAGAATTATCGCGAGTACGGTTATATTCTGGTAAACGATATTCTCGATCGCGCGGTGGCGCAGTTGGAGGCCATTGTGCTGGCCGAGCGTTTTTATCGTAATGGCGAAGTGATAGCGTATCGTTCGCGCAGAGTGTTGGAGGTTGCCGCGGCCTGTCTGCAAAGCAACTCGCATGAGCGGCTGAAGCCGGTGCTGGAGGCCTTTGGCATCTTCGGTTCCACCGGCCAACAGCAGTTGAACTTCAACGAGGATTCCGACCAGGAAGACTCCACTGACGATGAGGAGAATCCCGATGACGATTGAGACCAAATTCGATTCGAACTACCGCAAGGTTCTGGTGGCCGCCCGCCGCGCCCGTCAGTTGCAGAGCGGCTCCCACGCTTTGATTCAGACGCAGTCCACCAAGGCTTGCCGCATCGCCCAGGAAGAGGTCGATGCCGGCAAGATCTCGTACGTCAAAACCGAGATCCCGGTGGTGAAGCCGCTGATCGAAGGCCCGGCCGTCCCCATTTTATTGAGTTAGCTAGCAAGCCAACAAAAGCCCTGTGCCCCATTCATCGCTTACTTTTAGCGATGAGTGGGATGCCACAAACCTCGATTGTCCCTCGTTCAAAGACAGCGAGTTCTGTTTCAAGAAAGCACCGCTCTGTTTCGGCATCCGAAACTCGCCCGCCGATGAGCCGATCGGCCAAGGCCTGATCACTGACCTCTTACCCCACTTTGCCCAACACCTGCTCGTAATACCGCACATAATGCGGCACCACGAGCGTCGAGCAGAACCGCGTCTGAGCCGTCTTCCGTCCCGCGTCCCGCATGGCGTTCAACCGGCTCCGGTCATTCAGCAGACCCAGCGCTCCCGACGACATACCTTCTATATCGCCCACCGCATACAGCAGCCCCGTCACGCCATCGTCAATCAGCTCCGGAACTCCGCCCACCCGCGTCGCAATCGAGGGAACCTTGCACGCCATGGCCTCCAGCGCCGCCAGCCCAAACGACTCCAACTCGCTCGGCATCAAGAGGAGATCCGCCAGCGGAAGGATCTCGTTCACCCGCTCCAGCTTGCCCATGAAGTGAACCTTGCCATGAATTCCCAGGTCGTGCGCCAGCCACTCGGCGGCCGACCGGTCCGGTCCGTCGCCCACAAGCACAAGCTGCGCCGGAACCTCCCGCACCACCTGCGCGAAAATCCTCACCACGTCCACCACTCGCTTCACAGGCCTGAAGTTAGACAGATGCATCAGGATCGCCTCGTCAGGAGCCGCCAGCCGCAGCCGCGCAGCCGCCCGTGCCGCCTCGTCTTTGATAGGGGCGTACGTATCGCAATTCACGAAGTTCTCCACCACCTCAATGCCTCGCGTAACGCCGAAGTCCTCCACAGTCTTCGTCTTCAGATAGTTGGAGATGCTGGTCACGCCGTCGCTCTCCTGAATGGCGTATCGGGTGATGGGAAGATAGCTGCGGTCCAGGCCCACCAGCGTAATGTCGGTGCCGTGCAGCGTGGTCACAAAAGGCAGCCGGCGGCCTTTGGAAGCCAGGATTTGGCGAGCCAGCAGCGCGCTCACCGAGTGCGGTATGGCGTAATGCACATGCAGCAGGTCAAGCGCGCAGAACTCGGCAACCTCCGCCATTCGCGAGGCCAGCGCCAGATCGTACGGCGGAAATTCGAACAGCGGATAGCTCGATACCGGAACTTCGTGATAGTAAATCCCTTCGTCCCGCCCGCTCAGCCGAAAAGGCTGCGAATACGAGATGAAATGAACCTCGTGGCCTAAGGCCGCCAGTTCGATTCCCAGTTCCGTGGCCACCACCCCCGAGCCGCCGTAGGTGGGATAACAGGTGATGCCTATGCGCATAAAACCTACTCAGTCTTTGAACGATGGTCCGACTCTGTCGAGCATGTTGCAAATTTCGCTTTGTATCAGGGCACGACTTCACAGCTTGCGGAAAAACTCGTCTCCGGTGCAATCGGCGAAGGCTTTGTATCAGTGCACGACTTCAATCGTGCCGCAAATGCCATAGAATCAACTGGGCTTTAGCCCCTGCGGGACCGACACCAAGCCTGCCGATCCATTTTGAAATCAAGCTCTGAAACCTTTTTCTGCGCCCCATTGCCTTGGACGGTTTCGCCCCCTCTGAAGATGCACTGGCCGCCCAATCAACTTCAAAAAGCCAGCCTACAAGTCAGCGAACGAGATCAGCTTAAGATCGCCCAACAGCCGCAAACCCTTCAGCGCCGCCAATTCCGTCTCACGCGAATCCCTCAGCCGCGTCCTCACCTCGGCCAGGCCCGCGTCGTTGTAACCGGGGTGCGTAACCAGCTCCCACGTCCCCGGCGGCATTTGCTTCAGAAGGGAATTCACTCCTCCTGCATCAAGGGTTCCAGTCGCCAGCACCCCAATGGCCCCGTCCGTCGTCCGGAAGCCCATTTCCGCCACGATGCGCCGGAACCCAGGTTCAAACAGACGCCGCAACACGCTCACCTCCGCGCGGCGAAGCCACGGTGCGCCAGAAGTGGTGCGCACACTCCACGCAGGCTCAAAGGGATTCCGCACCGCACCAATTCCTGCGGCCTTGGCAGCCCGCAGCACCGGGCGCAGCACGGCGGGAAACATGTGCGTGTGCTTGTGCGTGTCGATGTGCGTGAGGCGCAGTCCCCGGCCCTGGAGCAGCGCAATCTGGGCCGCCGTCTCATCCTCAATCTCGCGCGCAGCGGCCGGATGGGATGGCCCACGGCGCTGCGAATCGGCGAAGAGCCACGCAAGAAACCCGGGCAGCGAGGACCGAAACCTTCCGTTCCCTGGGTTGGCCAGGGTTGGAATGTCGCCCTGTGCCGGCAACACCGGCTCGCCGTCCACCAGAACCACATGACAGCCAACGCCAAGCGTCGGCGTCTTTAGCGCAATTTCAATGGCTTCATCCGTCGCGGCGGCTCGCGCCATCAGCGATGCGGAAGAGATACCCCAATCAGCGTGCAACTCCGCAATCGCCCGGTTGACGCCCGAGGTCAGGCCGAAATCGTCCGCGTTCACAATCAATCCGTCCACCGGCTGAGTCCACCAACCTCAATTGCTCACGATTCGCGAACCGGCAATTTCCCGTCGAGCCAGCCGTGCAGTCCATCGATCGCCAACCGCACGCCAATATAGAACTGGCCGAAGAGTGCGTAGACGGCGCTTACTTCATCGAATCGCATCTCGTAGATGAGCTTCTTGAAGACCACTGGATCTTCGGCGAACAAATCGACGCCCCACTCCCAGTCATCCATGCCAATCGATGCGGAGATGATCTGCTTCACCTGGTCGGCATAGCGGCGCCCGATCATTCCGTGCAGGTGCATCATGCGCTGGCGCTCGGCAAACGGCACCGTGTACCAGTTCACCTGTTCGCCTCGCTTCCGGTCCATAGGGTAGAAGCACATGTACTTGGACTTCGGGACGGTGGGGTAGAGACGCGGCGCCATGGCCGCCGATTGACGTGACAGTGTGGCGGAAATTTCAGCGTTCCACTCGGCAGAGTGAGCTGCAAATCCCAAGGCAGAGGCGGCTTCGTAAGTTTTTCGGCTCGACTCGTAAAGCCCGAGCTCGACGACGGAAACATAGGAGTGGGTCGGCGAGAGATAGTCGTAGAGTTCCGTCTGCGCCAGCGAAAGCTCAACCTGATTCAGCGCTTCAAGCGAGTCGCGGAAGTGCATCAGAATCAGGTCGCCTTTGTGGCCCAGTTGCGAGAAAAGCGCCGTCTGGATGCGGCCTTCCGCGCCATCTTCTCCAGGCTGGCCGCTTTCGAGACTGTTGAGGAGTTCGACTGCCTCAGAAGCAATGCGCTGGCGTTCGCCGTCCGCGCAGGACCGCCAGGCCTTCCAGTCGAAGCGGAAAAATTGGTGAAGCAGGCTGGAGCCTTCAAGCGTCAGTGGCACGGGCGGGAAATCAGACAACGGAAGCACCTCGATGGAGAACGTCTAATGGTAACAAAGCGGGTAAGGGAGTGTTGGACCCACTCACGGCCTCAGATCGCTCTCCAGGCTTGCGGCCGCCGCCGGAGAGGCGGCGTATTGCTCGCCCCAGGCCTTCATCGCAATCAGAATCGGGTTCAGCGCCCGGCCCTTTGCCGTGAGCAGGTACTCCGGGCGCGGAGGATGGTCGGCATACAGGCGGCTGGTGACAATGCCCTGCGCGGCAAGCTCCTTGATTCGGCAGGAGAGCACGCTGGGAGTGAGGCCGGGAAGACTGGCTTCAAAGTCCTGGAAGCGCCGTGTGGGATGAAGGAAGAGATCTCTGAGGATGAGGATGGTCCAGCGGTCGCCGATGATGTCGAGCGTGCGCGCGATGGAGCAGCGCATGGAGTATTTTCTCGCCACGGGAGGGTCCTCCGGAATTTCAAAATCTGTAGTAACTACTATAAACAAAGTCACTATAGTTAACAAACTTCACTCAAACACCGGAAAATGGCGGGAAACGCGAATCCCCCACGCCCGACTTGGGACGAAGCGGCAAGAATGCCAGCGGCTATCGCTATACTCGATTCAGCATGAGCGAAAAAATTATTGCCTTCCTGGTAGTGTTCGTTACCCATGTGATTGATGCGGGCGGCTACGTGGGCGTTGCGGCGTTGATGGGGATTGAGTCGGCGTGCATTCCGTTGCCGTCGGAGATCATTATGCCGTTCGCCGGCTACGTGGTTTACCTGGGGCACATGAATCTGTGGCTTGCGGCGACGGCCGGAGCCATCGGCTGCAATCTGGGGTCGGTGGTGGCGTACTGGATTGGAGCTAAAGGCGGCCGCCCGCTGGTGGAGCGGTATGGCCGCTGGGTGCTCATGAGCCACCACGACCTCGACCGCATGACGGAGTTCTTCACGAAGTACGGGTCCATCACGGTCCTCCTGGGGCGCTTGCTGCCGGTCGTTCGCACCTTTATCGCGTTTCCGGCGGGCATCGCGAAGATGCCGCAGGGCAAGTTTCATCTCTACACGTTTATTGGCTCGTGGCCATGGTGCTTTGCGCTGGCCTACGCGGGCATGAAACTGGGCGAGGCCTGGCACACCGACCCGCGCTTCCACGAGTGGTTCCATCGGTTTCATCTCGCGGTGGAGCTGGCATTGCTTGCGGGAATTATTTGGTTTGTCTGGAGCCACCTGAGCAGGCGCCGGCAGAGCAACGCGGCCTAGTGTCCTGTCCCGCATAAGAGTTCGCGATGGCGTCTTGAAAGGGCACGACTTTAGTCGTGCCGTGAATGCTCAGGAAGGAATACGGCTTTAGCCGCTGAGGTATGTACTTCCGAGCACGGGGTTGTAAAGAGCAACAGGGAACGCCACACCAGGTACGGTCTGCGGCGCGTATTTCGAAACAGCAAAGGATCGCGGGGCACACAGCCTCAAGACCAACAGAGAATAGGAGCAGTAAATGGCAACGAAAAAGAAGGCAGTGAGCAAGAGCAAGCGGGCGTCGGCAGGCAAGGTGTTGCCCGCCAAGGGCAAGTTGGGCGTAATGGTGGTGGGCCTGGGCGCCGTTGCTACAACCATGATCGCGGGTGTTGAGGCCGTGCGGCAGGGTTTGGCGAAACCCGTGGGTTCCCTGACGCAGATGGGCACCATTCGGCTGGGCAAGCGCACCGATAATCGGAGCCCGCTGATCAAGGATTTTGTTCCGCTGGCGGACCTGAAGGACATCGTGTTTACAGGCTGGGACATTTTCAAAGACAACGTGTATGAATCCGCGGTGCATGCCGCGGTGCTGGACAAGGAAACGCTGGCCAAGCTGAAGCCGGCCCTGGAAAAGATCAAGCCTATGCCGGCGGTTTTTGACCAGTACTATGTGAAGCGGCTGAACGGCACCCATGTGAAGAAAGGCAAGACCAAGCGCGACCTGGCCAATCAGTTGATCGCCGACATTCAGGCGTTCAAAAAGAAGGTGGATCGCGTGGTGATGATCTGGTGCGGGTCTACTGAGATCTTCCTGCAGACCACCGAGGTGCATCAGTCGATCAAGGCCTTTGAGAAGGGTCTGGACAACAACGACATCGGCATTGCGCCTTCGCAGATCTACGCGTACGCGGCGCTCAGCGAGGGTGTGCCGTTTGCTAATGGCGCGCCGAATCTTACGGTCGATGTTCCGGCGATGATTGAGCTGTCGAAGAAGAACGCGGCGCCGATCTGCGGCAAGGACTTCAAAACCGGGCAGACGTTTATGAAAACCGTGCTTGCCCCGGCCTTCAAGGCCCGCATGATCGGCGTGTCCGGATGGTTCTCTACCAACATCCTGGGCAACCGGGACGGCGAAGTGCTCGACGATCCTGAGAGCTTCAAGACTAAGGAAGAGTCGAAGCTCGGGTCGCTCGAGCACATCTTCCAGCCGGATCTTTACCCGGATCTCTACAAAGACATTTACCACAAAATCCGCATCAACTATTACCCTCCGCGCGGCGATGAGAAGGAAGCCTGGGACAACATCGATATCTTCGGATGGCTGGGCTACCCGATGCAGCTCAAGGTGAACTTCCTGTGCCGCGACTCGATTCTGGCCGCGCCGATTGCGCTGGACCTGGTGCTGTTCCTGGACCTGGCCAAGCGCACGCCGGAACTGCGTTCGATGGGCATTCAGGAGTGGCTGAGCTTCTACCTGAAGTCGCCACAGACCGCTGCTGGGCTGTATCCGGAGCACGACCTGTTCATCCAGTCCATGAAGCTGAAGAACACGCTGCGCCACATCATGGGCGCGGACCTGATCACGCATCTGGGCCTGGAGTACTACGACTGAGGGCTGGCTGTCGCACACAAACTCGTCCGGTGCGAAGCTTCAAAAACGGAGCCGCTCACCTGTCGTCATTTTGAGTCCGGCTCATGCTCCAACTGCCGCGCCTTAAGCTCTTGTGCGATCTTGCGTTCGCGCTTGCCGTCTTCGGGGCGGTTCAGTTCCAGATAAGCGGTAGCCAGCTCCCAGTGTGCATCCATCCAGTTGGGCTCGGCCTTCACCAGTTCTTCCAGCGCCGCCGCGGCCTCGGCATAATGGCCGGTTGCTTCATCTAACTTCGCCATCTCCATACGCGCCAGCGGAGACTTGGGATTGATATCGAGAGCGAGTTCCAAAAGAGGCCGCGCGTTCTCGTAGTCATGCTCTTTAGCGCGTATCGCTCCCAGGTCAACATTGGCATCGAAGTCCTGCGGGTTCTGGCACAATGCCGCCTGCAAGGCCACCGTCGCCGCCTTCATATCGCCCAATGCGTACTGGGCTTGCCCAACCATCGTGGAGAGTCCGGGAATGGAAGGATCCAATTGCATCGCTGCGTTCAGGTCGGTGCGGGCGTCGGTCATTTCGCCTCGGTGCAGCAGCGACGATCCCGCGATGACGTAGGCATTGGCCGAGTGCGTTGCCTTGGCGAATTTCTCCATGCGCGGAACGCCCTCCTTATCCCTTCCGGATTGGATCAGGCTAAAGGCGAGAACGTATTCCAGTTGCAGGTTGCTTTCGTTCCGCGGCTCCAGAGGCATCAGCAAATCGACGGCTGCCGCTTCTCTTCCCATTTGTATGTAAACGGTCGCCAGCAGGATGGCGGCTTGCAAGTCGCGCGGCGTGGCCAGATGGACTATTTCGAGTTGCTCGCGGGCGTGGGCCAGATCGCCTTTCTTGTAATAGGCTAACCCCAGGTTCATGCGCACCGCGGCCTTGTCTGGAGCCGAGGGAAGTGCGCGTAGGTCTTCTTCGATTGCCGCGTCGAACTGTCCGGTGGCGGCCAGCGCCGAACCAAGCCCGACACGAGCTTCCACCATCTCGGGCCTCATGGCCAGTACCTTCCGGAAATCCTGGATCGCGGACCGATTATCGCCATGCTGGCTGGCGGCGATTCCCGTACGCAGCAACGCATCCACTTCCGCGCTGGAAGCTTGCTTGGGCACTTGCCCCGCCGCACCCTTCAGAACCAGCGTCAGCACAAGAATCGGAACGGTCCGCATGGCTACATAGAATAACATTCGGCATCGAACTCATTCGCCCGCTCGACCTTCAAAATGCTACCCTGTTTGTAGTGCACCTTGTTTTTCAGGGTCCGGTTTTCAACCCATTTCCAGCTCATCGGCACGCGAACTTCGAGGTCGGTAACAGTCTGTAAATAGATGATTCTAAATGTGGCCCCGTAGCTCAGGTGGATAGAGCAACGGTTTCCTAAACCGCAGGTCGGAAGTTCGAATCTTCCCGGGGTCACCATCCACTCTTCCGCTTGCCCGGATCGTCGATTCGCAAGCGAAATCCCACAGGCTTGGCTTTGACTTCACGCCCGTCACCCGGCTATAAATGTTGATGTCATGGAAAATGGTTCCATGGCATACCGGCTGCCCCTCTGAGGAGCAGCTTAGTTCACCACGGCAATCGCCAGGATGCTCGGGAAGGCGGTGAAATTCCGCCACTGCCCCGCAACTGTGAGCGCCACTCGCCGGTTACCCGTCTTTTGCGGTAGCCGGATGAGGCACGATTTCAGCCCGGATTGTTCCGCATACCGCGGAGCAGCCGCGAGAAACCACTGGAGCCGAGTGAATCAACTCGTTTCTGGGAAGGTGGCTGGAGTGGGCGCAAGTCAGGAGACCGGTCCTCGGCGTTTTTCACCCGCTTGCGTTCCGAGGGGAACGAAGGAGCCATTATGCCTGTTTCCGCCTCCGTGCGCGGACGCCTTGTCCGCAGCTTGCCGCCCGATCCCCAAAATCTTGAATACCACAAATCTCAACTGCACAGATTCCTTCCTGCAATAGCCGCCACTCTGTTTGCGGCCATCGCCACAATCTGCCCGGCCGCATCCATTCGCGGCGTGGTTACCGATCCCTCCGGCGCCAAGGTTTCGGGCGCCAATGTGGTTGTCCTCAGCAACGGAAAAGTCGTGGCCTCCGCTGTTTCCTCCGTCGACGGCAGCTATCAGGTCCTCACCGGGGCTGACGGTCGATTCTTCCTCGTGGTTTCTGCAACGAGCTTCCGGCAGGTGGAGACGCCGGGCTTTTATGCCGGGCGGTTGGACTCGATTGAGCGCAACGTTGTCCTCGAACCGGAGTGGGTGCGCTCGTCGATTGTGGTAACCGCAACCGGAACTCCCACGCCGCAGCCACAAACCAGCGCCGCAACCAGCGTTCTTGGCCCAGCCGATCTGGCCCTTCAGGACGACCTGGTCGGTTCGCTTCGGCTGATGCCGGGAACCACTGTGGTGCAGATCGGACAGCGCGGCGCGCAGACGTCGCTCTTTGTCCGTGGCGGCGATTCGGATGACGCCAAAATTCTGATGGACGGCGTCGATGTAGGAGACTTGGGAAATCAGTTCAGTTATGGACCCCTTTCCACAACTGCCGTCGAGTCAGCCGAGGTCTATCGCGGACCTGATTCGAACCTCTACGGTGCCGGCGCGGAAACGGGAGTTGTGAGCTTCACCACCCCGCACGGAACCACGAGTTTTCCTTCGCTGCTGTTTCAGGGCGATGCAGGCAACTTCAACACTTCGCGCGAGGAGCTGGAGGTAGCCGGCACCCACAACAAGCTCGATTATCTGGGCGCATTCAGTTGGCTGCAAACCGGCAATGCATTGCCCAACGATGAGTACCACGTGGCCACCACGGCGGGCAATTTTGGCTTTCAGCCCAGCGGAACCACCCAGATTCGCGGCACCGTGCATTACGGCGTGGACGGGACCGGCGTTCCCAACGCCTGGGACTTCTATCAAGTCGCCGACAGCGCCACCCAGAAGGATCAGGACCTCTTCATAAGCGGGTCCATCGACAACCAGACCACGCCCGATTTTCACCAGAGCATCCGCTACGGCCTCACCCGCAAGCGAGAGCAGTATGCGTTGTGGCGCCAAAATGGCAGCGGCGGCTTCGACGCCTACGGAGATAGTCTCGGCCAGGTGGTCACGATCTCCGGCGCCAACGGTTCTTCTGCAACAGGCCAAGCCGTTCTGGACTACGCCCAGACTTATCCCTACCAGTATTCTCTGGTCTCGAATCGCGATCAGCTTCTTTACGAGGGCGACTACCGCTTTACGCCGCACCTCACCGCGCTCATCGGTTTCCACTATGAAGATGAGCGGGGCTTGGAGTATATCCCTTCCTATTCCACGGACGAGAGCACAGAACGCACCAACTACGACTATCTCGCCTCGGTGCATGGCGACTTCAAGAACCGCTTCTTCTACACGCTGGGCGGCAGTCTGCAGCACTATTCGCTCTTCGGAACGCAGACATCGCCCAGAGCCGGCCTATCCGCCTATGCGCTTCGTCCCCGCAGCGGCATCTTCAGCGGAACCCGCATCCTGTTCAACTTTGGCGACGCCAACCGCGAGCCGGCTCTGACCGACCAGTTTGGCTCGCTCTACCATTTTCTTGTAACCAACAACTACCAATCCGTTGCGCAGCAACTCCACATCTCTCCGCTGGCCGCACCCGCCGTTCGCACCTATGAGGGCGGCGCTGAGCAGAGTTTTTTGAGCCAGCGTATCGTCTTCCGCGTCAGTTATTTTCACAACGAATTCGGCAGGGAGATCGAGTACGTCGGCGGAGTATTGCTGCCAAACGTGCTTCCTGGACTAACACCGGCCGAGAAGCAGCAATTGATTACCGCGCTGGGCTTCTACTACACCGACGATTACGGCCTGGCGGTCAATACCCAGGCCTTTCGCGCGCAGGGAATTGAGAGCACCGTCGAAAGCGGCATCGGGCGCAACATCTTTCTGCGCGGCGGCTACACCTACCTCCATGCGGTGGTGCAGCGCTCCTTCGACAGCGACAACGAAGCGCTGGTGGATGGCTACGCGGCTGCCTACAACGGCATCCCCATCGGGGCAATCTCGCCGCTGGTTGGCGCGCGCCCATTCCGCCGCCCGCCGCATACCGGCTTCTTCACCGCCGCCTACTCGGCGCGCAAGCTCACCGGAATCTTCACTTCGGCCTTTGCCAGCCGCAGCGACGACTCAACCTATCTGGAGTATGCAGACGCCAACG
>Ga0182030_10023584_pt1 | contig 11366 bp, 11 predicted proteins | sample 812S3MmetaG_FD_121299 | JGI IMG/M metagenome (GOLD analysis project Ga0182030, IMG submission 121299) | Permafrost microbial communities from Stordalen Mire, Sweden - 812S3M metaG (Illumina Assembly) | ecosystem: Environmental > Terrestrial > Soil > Wetlands > Permafrost | place: Sweden...
AATATTCGATCTCGACCTGCATCGTGGTGCCTCCTGGCGATGTCGGTGCGGCAGCGTCGCATCCGGCTGTGGCGCCTGCAAGCACCGCCTACAACCATGCCGCCATCTGTTCGGGGGTGAGGTTGCCGGCGCACAGCACGACGGCGACGGTGCGGTCTCGGAACCGTTCCGGGTACGTCAACAGCGCCGCGACCCCTGCCGCCCCGGACGGTTCCACCACAAGGTGCGCGCCGCGCCGGCGGCAGGCATAGGCCAGCACCTGGCCGAGATTGCCGGAACTGGCGGTCACGATCCGCGCTCCCGGTGGTACGTTCCGCGCGTAGAAGTCGGCGCCGCGCCCCTTGAAGCAGCGCACCGGGTTCAAGGTCTCGACCTTGACGACCACGCGCGCGCCGAGTTCGTCGGACAGCGTCTCGCAGACGAATTGCGGCGTGGCGCGGAACATCGGATCGATGCAGCGCGCTGCCTCGGCGATGCGTGCGAGGTTCAAGCGATAGGTCATGGCGATCCCGTCATCCAAGCACATATCGGCGTGCGACGATGTGCGGTAAATCAGTCGGACCGCCATGACCCCGCGCCGCGCAATCCTTGTTGTTGGTATGCACCGCAGTGGCACGTCCGCGCTCGCGCGGGTGGTCAATCTGCTCGGTGCCACGCTGCCCGCCCAGCTCTATCCCCCCGAGCCCGAGAACCCGACCGGCTACTGGGAATCCGCCCACATCGCCGGGCTGAACGAATGGATCTTGCAATCGGCCAACGCGACATGGTCCGATTGCATCGGTTTCGCGCCGGAACGGATCGCTGGCGACGCGCTGGTCGGTGTCATGGCCTCGCTGGTTGACGCGGTGAAACAGGAATTCGGCGACGCCGCGCTGTTCGTGCTGAAGGATCCACGCTTGTGCCTGTTGCTGGATTTCTGGCTACCAGCCCTGGCCAATCTCGGCATCGAGGCCACGCTCCTGCTGACGCTGCGCCACCCCGTGGAGGTCGCGCACTCCCTGCTGCGCCGCAACCGCCTGCCACCGTTCACCGCAATCGCACTCTGGTTGCGCTACGTACTGACCGCCGAATTCCGCAGCCGCGGCCTGCCTCGAAGTATCGTGCCCTATGACGCCCTGCTGACCGATTGGCGGTGCGTGATCGATCAGGCCGCCTTCGATACAAACCTGATCTGGCCAAACGACCCCGGAGATGTCGATGCGGATATGCAATCGTTTCTCACCCACGATCTGCGCCACCATTCAGCCACGTCGACGGCGATCGACATTGTCCCGGCCCCGCTGCGAGCCTGGACCGAGGACGCCTATGCGGCGTTGCGCGATCTTGCCTCCCACGCATTGCCCGAGCCGCCGATGCGCATTTTGGACCGAGTGCGGACCGAATTCGCCGCTTGGTGCCAGGCGGGCCGCACACCGAACCCAACGATATAAATGTGATGCACCGCGAGGCGCTGCCCAACAGAGCGCATCACTTGCACGTCAGTACCGCGTGCCGGCGGAGACGGTGCCGCCGCACACCGTGCCCGACGATCATACTCACTGCAATGGCACCGATCCGGTATACTTCACGATGTCCAACCCACCGCTCAACCGATCATTGGCATAGATCAGCCCATTCTCATCGACGTAGATGTCGTTGATCTGGATGCTGTGCGTGGCATTCCCCGGCGGTGCCGCCTCGACCAGATAGCCGATCTCCACCGGATGATACGGATCCGCAATCGAGTAGGCCCGAATACCGCCCGCGAAGAAGCTCCCCACCACCGTCTGGTTCAGCACGCGCGACGTGCTCACCGGCCGGTTCATGTCGACGTTGTGCGCGCCGAAGCGGCCACCCACCTTGCACAGCGCACCGAAATCCGCCGGCGGCGGCAGCACCGACAGCGGCACCGGGTTCCTCTCATCGCGGATGTCCCACACCCAGTCGCGCTTCGGCCAGTCCTTGCAGTTGTTCGCCGTCGCCTCCTCGCTTTGGATCATCAGGTTGCGCGACGGGATCGCCACCAGGGTATGCGCGAACCCATTGCCGAGCGACTGCCACGACCGATGCATCACCAGCTTCGGATGTGCCTTGTCGGCGATGTCCAGGATGATCAGTCCGCCGTCGATCCAACCAAGATAGATCCGATCGGGCCGCTCCGGTGTCAGCGTCGGCGTGTGCATCCGGATCCCGGTGTCGAACGGCGTCACGCGTGGCGGCGAAGCCTCCTTGTCACCCACCCGCGTGCCGGGCAGCCACCACCGCCCGACCTCGTGCGGATGCGTCGGGTCGCGCATGTCGACGATCATCAGGAACTGGTCGTCATCCTTGTTGCGCGGCGTGAAGTCCTTCGCCCCAGTCGACAGATAGGCATACTGCCCATCGGTGAACCAGAGATAATGCACCCCGCGCGAATGCGGCCCCGCGGTGTCGAGATGCGACAGCTGCTTCGGATGCGCGGGGTCGGCGACATCGTACACGTCCATGCCGGCCTGCTTCTGCCCCATCGTCTCGACCTGGTGCGCCACCGCCAGCGTGGTCCCCGACAGGCCCAGCGAGTTGCAGCGCACCGACGCCGCCTCGACCGGGATCTGGGTGATGACCTTCGGGTCCTCCGGCTTGGTCACATCGATGACGCTGACGCACATCGGCGCCGACTCGTGCGCCAGGAACAGCACGCGCTGGCCGTTGGGGTATTGCCGCAGTGCCAACCCCTCGCCGCCCTTGCCGGCGCCGTTCAGGTCGCTGTGGCCGATGATCTGCATGTTACTGGCTTCCGCCAGCGTCGGAATGGCATCCGCCCGCACCGCGCCGGACGGCGGCAGCAGCCCGAGCGCCAGCGTCACGGCGCAGCCCAGAAATTGGCGCACAACGACCTCCCGTGTGGTTTGCTTGCTGGCACGCTACACGCCCCGCCGCGGCCTGCCCATTGCCCACCGCGCGCTCACACCCTCACCTTCGGATGACCCATGTTACGTCGATGGACAGGCCGGAAATTCGCTGCCAATAGGACCACATGACCGAATTGCGCATCGTCCCGGTGATCCTCTCCGGTGGATCTGGCACCCGCCTCTGGCCGGTGTCCCGCGAAAGCTTTCCCAAGCAGCTCTGGCCGCTGCTGTCCGACCGCTCGATGATCCAGGAAACCGCACTGCGGGCCCGCGGGCCTGCCTTCGCACCGCCGATCGTGGTGTGCAATGAGGGCCACCGCTTCCTCATTGCCGAGCAGCTCCGTGCGGCCGGAATCACCAACGCGCGCATCGTGCTGGAACCGATCGGCCGCAACTCCGCGCCCGCGATCGCCGCTGCCGCCTGCCTGGTGGCCGAAGACGATCCGGACGCGGTACTTTGGATGATGGCGGCCGACGCCGCGATCACCGACACCACCGCCTTGCACACGGCGCTGGAGGTTGCTGTCGGCGCCGCCCGCACCGGCCAGATCGTCACGTTCGGCATGAAGCCGACCGCCGCGGAGACAGGCTACGGCTATATCGAGCGTGGCGAACCGCTCGCCGATGCACCGGGCGCGTTCCGCGTCGCCCGCTTCATCGAAAAGCCCGACGCCAACACCGCCGCCACGATGACCGCCTCCGGGCGGCATATGTGGAACTCTGGCATGTTCGTGTTCACCGCGCGCACCTTGCTCGACGAGCTCGGCACCTATGAGCCAACCGTGCTCGACGCGGTGCGCCAGGCGGTCGCGGCGCGGACGGTCGACCTGGATTTCGTCCGCCTCGGCACCGATGCCTTCACCGCCAGCAAGTCAATCAGCCTCGACTATGCCGTCGCGGAGCGCAGCGCGCGTGCCGCCGTGGTGCCGGCGGATCTCGGCTGGTCCGATGTCGGGTCGTGGGGCGCGCTGTGGGAGCTGGGGGCCAAGGATCCGGACGGCAACGTCGCGGTCGGCGACGTGATGCTGGAGGGCGCGGAGAATTGTTACGTCCGCAGCGACGGCGTGCTCACCGGTGTCATCGGGCTGCGGGACGCCGTCGTGGTGGTGACCAAGGACGCCGCGCTGGCGATGCACCGCGACGCCGCACAGGACGTAAAGAAGCTGGTTGACCGCCTGAAGGCGGCCAACCGGCACGAGGCGGTCGCGCACAACCGCGCCTACCGCCCGTGGGGATTCTACGAGAGCCTGATCCAGGGCGACCGGTTCCAGGTCAAGCGGATCGTTGTCAACCCGGGCCAGAAATTATCGTTGCAGAAGCATTTCCACCGTGCCGAGCACTGGGTGGTGGTCAGCGGCACCGCGGTGGTCACCCGCAACGCCGAGTCGATATTGCTGAATGAGAATGAAAGCATCTTCGTCCCGCTGGGCGCGGTGCACCGGCTGGAGAATCCCGGCAAGATCCCGCTGACCTTGATCGAGGTGCAGTCGGGTTCCTACCTGGGCGAGGACGATATCGTGCGGGTCGAGGACACTTACGGCCGCACCTGATTGCCTACCTGGTCGCGTCGCCTGAATTGTCAGCGTGGCAAATCGTCACCGTGGCAGATCGTCGGCATGGCAGAATGGCAGGCTGAACGCCGCGGCGCGGATCCGAGTCTCCGCGTCCAGATGCCGTCCGTGCAGCAGCAGCGCCACCGCGACGATGGCCGCGAACAGCCACCGCACCCGCAACGTCGGTGGTGGGCCGGCCAGCCAGGCGAAGGCAACCGCGCCTAGCACGCCCAGTACGCCGCCGATCACGACTTCCGCGATCGTGTGCCACCCCAGCGCGACCCGGGTCGCACCGATCAGCACGGCACCCAGACCGGCAACCAACGCGACATCCCGAGGGCCCCATCCCAGCGCCACCACAATGCCGCCCGCAATCACCGCCGCGGCCGCCGCGTGCCCGCTCGGGCTGCGCAGCATGCCAAGATGCAATGCCGGGCCACAGCTGACGAACACCAGCTTGAGCACCAGCACCGCGCCGAAGCAGGCGCCAACGGCGATCAGCCACGCCACCGCACCGCGCGGCCAGCCAAGCAGGCCGAGCATCAGCGCGACTACGGCGATCAACGGCAGCACCACGGCCTGGTCGGCGAAGTCGGTCAGGAAGCGCATTGGGGCCGGGTTAGCATGGCGTGCGGCGCGGCGCACAAATGTTTGCCGCACCGCGCCGGCCGCCCCGGCGGCCACCACGCCGAATTACGGTCACATCAGACCGCGGCCCTCCATCGGCGTCACTGGCACCCACCGTCCCAAGTCCCGCGCCACCGCGGGTCGCACCCTACCTGCCGGGCGCCGACCTGCGCTCGCCTATCGTGGGACAGAAGGTGGCAGCAGGCCGGCCTCGCGCAGCCGTTCATGGACCTCCTGCAAAGCCACCTTGGTCAGGTCCTTCACCACCGTCTCACGCACCCGCGCCCGCGTCGCCTCATCCAGCTTGTCGCGTAGCCGACTGCTCAGGCCCGGTGCCACGATCAGGATCAGTTCGTCGAATTGCCGCGCGCGGTTGTCCTCGATCAGCATCTGGGCGATCTGGTCGATGAACCGCTCACGTGCCAGATCATGCGGGTCATGCCGCGGCGCGATGGCATGGCGGGCCGTGGTGCCGCTCTCAAAGCTGCGCCCCGGCTTGTCGGAGACCAGGTCCTGGGTCCGCCGATGCGCATCCACCGAGGTCATTTCCCGCAATACTGCCAATCCGCGCCGATCGCCGGTCACGCCCAGCACACGGGCCTGACCACCGTCAGCCACGACGATCCAGACACGGTCCAGCAGTCGCCGCCGCATGCGGGGGACCCGAGGGCCTTGCGACATCACTTCTGCTCCTCTCGCGCCAAGGACGGCGACGTCCCTGGTCCGGGACATGGGAACTGCACCACTTGCGCGTCATTGGCGCCTTGACATGGGTCAACGAACCCGGGGCCCTCAGCACGTCGCGTGAGGCAGCGCATCGCGTGCGCCAGCCCATCGCGCTCGGCGATTCGCGCAGTGCAACCGGGTTCAGCGATGGGCCAGGGCTGTCACTGCGAGCCGGAGGCGAAGCAGTGACAGGGGGACAGGCCAATTGCCCGCCTTTCCGGCGCGATTGCCCAGACCATCCGCGCGCTACCGTGTCATGCGGGCGATGGTGTCGATCAGCTCCTCGACCTTGTGCCGCTGCTCGACCACGTCGCCCGAGGTGAAGGCCCCCGCCACGCAATGCGACACGTGATCGCGCAACACCTGTTCCTCGACCTTGTGCAGCGCGGCGCGCACGGCATTGATCTGGGTCAGGAGATCGACGCAGTAGCGATCCTCCTCGACCATACGTCGCAAGCCGCCCACCTGCCCCTCGATGCGCTTCAGCCGGGTGAGGACTGCTGTCTTGGTCGCGTTATGCATTTGCGTGACCTCCGCCGGCCAGGCCGCCCTTGATACCATACCCTGGAGGGGTATATAGGCCGGACTGCCCGCCATGTCATCCACCAATGCCGACTGCGCGCAAAGACAGTGAGTCACACCATGGCCGACGCCCAACAGCCTCGCGATCACCAGCAGCACGATCACCGATACGATGGGGCGCCGGACGCCGCCAGCCTTGCGATCGATCCGGTGTGTGGCATGAAGGTGAACAGGGCGACTGCCAAGCATCACTGCGACCATGCGGGACAAGTCTTCTATTTTTGCAGCAACCGTTGCCGCGAAAAATTCAGCGCCGATCCTGGCGCCTATCTGCGGCCGAAGTCGGCACAGCCAGCCGTGCCCCCCGGCACGCTCTACACCTGCCCTATGCACCCGGAGGTCCGTCAGGTCGGTCCCGGCAGCTGCCCGAAATGCGGCATGGCGCTCGAGCCCCTGGTGGCCACCGCGGAAGCGCCCCCCAATCACGAGTTGATCGACATGTCGCGCCGGCTTTGGATCGGTGCCCCACTGACCGTTCCGGTGGTGGTCCTGGACATGGGCGGCCGCCTGCCGTGGCTGATGGCACTCGTCCCGCCCAGCTTGTCGGGCTGGGTCCAACTGGTGTTCGCCACACCCGTGGTGCTGTGGGCCGGCCTGCCTTTCTTCCAACGCGGCTGGGCGTCGGTGGTCAACCGCAGCCTCAACATGTTCAGCCTGATCGCCCTCGGCACCGGCGTCGCGTACCTCTACAGCTTGGTCGGCGTACTCCTGCCGGACCGTTTCCCGGCCGCATTCCGCGACACCCACGGCAGCGTCGCGGTGTATTTCGAGGCCGCGGCGGTGATCACCGTCCTGGTCCTGATCGGCCAGGTGCTGGAGCTGCGCGCGCGCGCCCAGACCGGGGGGGCTATCCGCGCCCTGCTCAACCTGGCACCGAAAATCGCACACCGCCTGACCGCTTCCGGCACCGATGAGGACATCGACCTCGACCAGGTGCGCAAAGGCGACCGCTTGCGCGTGCGCCCCGGCGAGGCCGTCCCGGTCGATGGCATCGTGCAGGAAGGCCGCAGCAACGTCGATGAGGCGATGATCACCGGCGAGCCGGCGCCGGTGCCAAAGGCCACCGGCGACAAACTGATCGGCGGCACCATCAACGGCACCGGCGCGCTGATCATGCGGGCCGATATCGTCGGGGACGGAACGATGTTGGCCCGTATCGTCGCCATGGTCGCCGAGGCGCAGCGCAGCCGCGCACCGATCCAGCACACCGCGGACCGCGTCGCCGGCATGTTCGTGCCAGTGGTGATCGCCATCGCCGCGGTGACGTTCATTGCGTGGACGATCTGGGGCCCGGCCCCGTCCCTCACCTACGCGCTGATCGCCGCTGTCTCGGTGCTGATCATTGCCTGCCCTTGCGCGCTCGGCCTGGCCACGCCGATGTCGATCATGGTCGGTGTCGGCAAAGGCGCCCGTGCGGGCGTGCTGATCAAATCGGCCGAGGCGCTTGAGCGGCTGGAGAAGGTCGACACGCTGGTGGTCGACAAGACCGGCACGCTCACCGAGGGCAAGCCGCGCGTCACCGCGGTGCAGCCTGCGCCCGGCCACGCCGAAGCCGATATCCTGGCGCTGGCCGCGAGCCTGGAACAATCCAGCGAGCACCCGCTCGGCGCCGCCATCGTTGCCGCGGCGCGCGACCGTGCGCTGACACTCAGCCACGCGACCGACTTCGCCTCCATCACGGGCAAAGGCGTGCGCGGCATGATCGACGGACACAGCGTGGCGCTAGGCAATGCGGCGCTGATGCAGGAGTCCGGGATTGCCCTGAACGGCTTGGTAGAGACTGCCGATGCAAAGCGGCACACCGGTGCGACCGCCCTGTTCCTGGCGGTGGATGGCGCGCCGGCAGGCGTCATCGCCATCGCAGATCCGATCAAGCCGAGCACGCAGGCGGCGCTGCAACAGTTGCGCGCCGACAATATCCGCATCGTCATGCTGACCGGTGACAACCGCACCACCGCCGAAGCTGTCGCCAGCCAGCTCGGCATCACCGAGATCGAGGCGGAGGTCCTGCCGCAGGACAAGCACCGCATCGTCAAGCGCCTGCGCACCGAGGGCCGCGTGGTCGCGATGGCGGGCGACGGCATCAACGATGCCCCCGCCCTCGCCGAGGCCGATGTCGGCATCGCCATGGGCACCGGCACCGATGTCGCCATGCAAAGCGCCGGCGTTACGCTGGTGAAAGGCGACCTTGCCGGCATCGCCCGCGCCCGCGCGCTGAGCCGGGCGACGATGCGCAACATCCGGCAGAATCTGACGATGGCCTTCGTCTACAATGCGGCCAGCATTCCGATCGCCGCCGGCGTGCTCTACCCGGTGTTCGGCCTGCTGCTCAGTCCGATGCTGGCGGCCCTGGCGATGTCGCTGAGCTCGGTCTCGGTCATCAGCAATGCGCTGCGGCTGCGTCACACCGCGTGATGATCAGGTGCGGTGAGGGATAAGCCTCACCGCTGATCAAACACCGCTACCCCAGCCGTCGCCGATACAGCGCAATCAGCCGCTCCCAATGTCGTTCCGCAGCCGGCTTATCGTAGCACCAACGCTGCGGGAAGGCGAAGCCGTGATGCACCCCCGGATACATCTCCAGTTCCCCCGGATTGCCTGACGTCTCGAACAGCCCGCGCAGTTCGTCCACCATCGGCAGCGGCGCCAACTCATCATGCTCGGCGCACGCGATATACAGTTCGCCCTTGGCTTTCCCCAAAGTCAGATGCGGGCTTTCCTCGGCGTCACTGACCAGCCAGGTGCCATAGAACGACGCCGCCGCGGCAACGCGATCAGGAAACCGCGCCGCGGCCGCAAGCGCATACGGCCCGCTCATGCAGTACCCATGCGCGCCGATCGGCCCGCGCTTGACCGCTGCATGGTTGTCAACGAAGGCGATCATGGCGGCAACGTCGTCCATTACCGGCGGAATGGTCATCTTCGTCCGCACCGCGCGCATCCGCTGCTGTTCGGCACTCCCCTTCGTCAGCACGTCCGGGCCATACATCGTGTCCCGCCCGGCGCGGTAGTAAAGGTTCGGCAGCAGAACAGTATACCCCACGGTGCCGAGCCGCCGCGCCATGTCGCGCAGCTCCTCGCGGATGCCCGGCGCGTCCATCAGCAGCAATACGGCCGGAAACGGGCCGCCGCGGTCGGGATGGCAAATGAAGGTCTCCATCGCCCCATCCTTGGTCGCGATGTCCAGCGTCTGTTCGATCATCGGTGGCGTCCCTCGTGATTTCGTCGCGCGTGGGATTTTGTCGTCTGCGGTCACCTCGGTCTAGGCTGGCGCAGTGCATTAGGTTGGCACAGTCTAGAAGCTGGCAAAGGGCAACCCGGGAGGAAGGCGATGCTCACGATCGAACCGACGGGCGCGATACTGGGTGCCACAGTGAATGGCGTCGATTTGTCACGTGACCTCGATGCCGCAACCTTCGCGCGGATCCTGCGCGCACTCGGCGCCCATGGCGTGCTGCGCTTCCCCGACCAACACCTCGATATGAATGATCTGCGCTGCTTCTCCGAACGCTTCGGCGAGATCCAGGGGCCAAGCGCCGGCACGCCCGAGATCGCCAACGCGAACTACGCGGAGGTCGGCACGCTCTCGAACATGAAGAAGAACGGCGCCTATATCGGCCTGCCCGACGCCGGTCAGGATTGGCACACCGACATGTCGTATCGCGACGTAATGGGCTTCGTGAATGTGCTGTATGGCATTCGCATACCGCGCCGCGACGGCAAGCCACTGGGTGGCACCGAGTTCTCCAACATGCACGCGGCATATGTTGCGTTGCCGGACGAAATCCGCGCCAGCCTGGCGAATGCCACGGCGACGCATAATTTCGAGAAATTCTGGGAGCACATGCGTCGCGACAAGGCCAGCACGCGCCCACCGATGACCGATGAACAGCGCCGCCGGCGCCCGCCCGTGGTGCATCCCTTGTTCCTGATCCATCCGATCACCGGCCGGAACGTCCTGTATTGCAATCCAGGCTACACGACCCGCATCAACGAGCTATCGGAACGCGACAGCGAGGCGATGCTCGCGTATCTGTTCGACCACCAACTGCAGCCGCGCTTCCGCTTCACTCACACATGGACCGAGAATGACGTGCTGGTTTGGGACCACCTCGGCACCATTCATCGCGCCATCGCGGATTACGCGCCCGATGAGATCCGGCTGATGCGGCGCTGCCAGGTGATGGCAACCAAGGTGTTCGACCCGGACTTCCTGCGACCGGTGCGCGAACTGGCATAGCGCGCGGCTACTTGCTCGCGGCGTAGCCCTTCGCGTCCATGCATTTGGTCGTTTGCCGCTTTTCCTCGATCGGCAGCGAGATCGGATAGGTCAGGAATAGCCCGCCTTTGGTCATCACGAGGTGATGCGCCGCCTTCTCCCCGCTGGCCTGGCACGCGGCAAGATCCGTCTGGTAGCTCGGCCGGCTCTCGTCCGCCACATTCGGCGGCGCGTAGCTGCACGCGGCAACGCCCAGCAGCGAAACGAGCAACAGAGTTCTGGGGACCCGACCTGACATCGGGCCAGTGTAGAATGGTCCGACCGTGCGACCAAGCGCGCTACCCACAGCGCGCTACCCACAGCCTGCCACCGATCCGCGCATTGACGCGACCGCCCCGCGCGTCCACCTCTGGCGGCATGTTCCGCCGCTTCGAGGCCCTGCTCGACCCGACCGCCGCCACGCCCGACGCCCCACCGGTCGCCGGCCTGCTGCGCTTCTACTGGCACTACATCCGCCAGGCGCGCTGGCTGACCGCGGGGCTGTTCGTGGGCGGCGGCGTGATCGCCATGCTGGACGCCTCGATCCCCGCCTTCATCGGCCGCGTCGTGACGCTCGTCTCGACCCACACGCCTGAGGCGCTGCTGCGCGACGGCGGCAGACAACTTGCCGCGATGGCCGCCGTGCTGTTGCTGGCGCGCCCCGCCGCCATGTTCTGGCAGAACCTGATGATCAACCAGGTGGTCAACCCCGGCCTGTCCAACATGATCCGCTGGCAGAACCATTGGCAC
>Ga0182030_10023585_pt1 | contig 11366 bp, 10 predicted proteins | sample 812S3MmetaG_FD_121299 | JGI IMG/M metagenome (GOLD analysis project Ga0182030, IMG submission 121299) | Permafrost microbial communities from Stordalen Mire, Sweden - 812S3M metaG (Illumina Assembly) | ecosystem: Environmental > Terrestrial > Soil > Wetlands > Permafrost | place: Sweden...
CGGACCGAACTCGGTCGAATTGGCCTGCTCGATGCCGACCAGGTTGCGCGCGGCCTCGATCACCGCCATCTGCATGCCGAAGCAGATGCCGAAATAAGGCACGTCGCGCTCACGTGCGAACTGCGCCGCGCGGATCTTGCCCTCGGCTCCGCGCTGGCCGAAGCCGCCGGGCACCAGGATGCCGTTGACGTGCTCCAGAAACGGCGCCGGATCCTCGTTCTCGAACACCTCGCTCTCGATCCAGTCGAGATTGACCTTCACCTTGTTGGCGATGCCGCCATGCGACAGGGCCTCGATCAGCGATTTGTAGGCGTCCTTCATCCCGGTATATTTGCCGACGATGGCGATGGTGACGGCGCCCTCGGGATTGCGGACCCGCTCGTTGATGACGTGCCAGCTCTGCAGCGCCGGCGGAATCCTCGGCTCGATGCCGAACGCCGCCAGCACCTCGTCGTCGAGGCCGGCGGCGTGATAGGCTTCGGGCACCGCGTAGATGTTGTCGACGTCGCGCGCCTCGATCACCGCACTTTCCCGCACATTGCAGAACAGCCCAAGCTTGCGCCTCTCCTCCTTCGGAATCGGGCGGTCGGTGCGGCACAACAGGATATCCGGCTGGATGCCGATCGAGCGCAGTTCCTTGACCGAATGCTGGGTCGGCTTGGTCTTGAGCTCGCCGGCGCTCGGGATAAAGGGCAGCAAGGTCAGGTGAATGTAGATGGCGTGGTCGCGCGGCAGATCGTTCTTGATCTGGCGGATCGCCTCGAAGAACGGCAGGCCCTCGATGTCGCCGACGGTGCCGCCGATCTCGCACAGCACGAAGTCGAAATCGTCGTTGCTGTCGAGGATGAAATCCTTGATGGCGTTGGTGACATGCGGGATCACCTGGATGGTGGCGCCGAGATAGTCGCCGCGCCGCTCCTTGGTGAGAATGTCCTGGTAGATGCGCCCGGTGGTGATGTTGTCGGCCTTGGTGGCGGGACGGCCGGTGAAGCGCTCGTAATGGCCGAGGTCAAGATCGGTCTCGGCGCCGTCGTCGGTCACGAACACTTCGCCGTGCTGATACGGCGACATGGTTCCGGGATCGAGGTTGAGGTAGGGATCAAGCTTGCGCAGCCGGACCGTGTAGCCGCGCGACTGCAGCAGGGCGCCGAGCGCCGCTGAAGCCAGACCCTTGCCGAGCGAGGAAACCACGCCGCCGGTGATGAATATGTACCGCGCCATGGGACCCAACCTTTAAGGCCACCCGCGCGATTCGCCAAAACGAAAAGCGTAGCCCGGCAAACATTCTGCCGGGCTGTGGGTGACGCAAAATCAATAACGTTGTCAGCCAATTGATGGGGATTGCTCATGCGGGACGCTAGACGGCGTCCTGCATGGCCACCCTGCTTTATTGCGAGCGCGGCGCCTGCGGACCTGATGGCGCGGGCTGATTCTGCTGCTGTTCGTCGGACTTCTTCAGCGAATCCAACAGCCCGCCACTGGTCGGCGGAGCGATCGGCGTTGCCCCTCCGGCCGGCTGCGACTGCGACGCCGGACTGCCGATGATCGAACTCGGCGCACGGTTGTAGCTGGCGAGCCAGGACAGCAGCAGGCTGGTCATGAAGAAGCCGACCGCGAGCACGGCCGTGGTGCGCGTCAAAAGATTGGCGGTGCCGCGGCTCGACATGAATCCGGCGCCGCCACCGACGCCGAGGCCGCCGCCTTCGGATTTCTGCAGCAGCACGGTTGCAATCAGCGTCGCAACAATCATCAGGTGGACTACGATAATGACAGTCTGCATCTCTACCTTCCGTCACAAGCCCAAAACGCCGGGGTCCGGCTGCACAGGGGGCTTGCGGGGTTTGAATTCGCGCGGTGTTACACGATCGGACCGGGCATTGTCACCCCCGAACGGGCTTTGGCGTCGTCGCCAATCCGGCACTCCCGCTAGTTAGGGACAGCCCGCCGCAATCGCAAGAAAGTCAGCCGCTTTCAGGCTGGCGCCGCCGACCAGCGCACCATTGACGTTGGAAACCGCCATCAATTCAGCCGCGTTCGAGGGTTTTACCGAGCCGCCATAGAGAATTCTGATCCGGCTGCCCTCCTGGTTAAATCGGGCGATCAGATGATCCCGGATAAGCTGATGAATTTGCTCGACATCTGCAACCGTCGGGGTCAGCCCGGTGCCGATCGCCCAAACCGGCTCATAGGCCACTACCAAATTTTGGGCGCTGGCCTGATCCGGCAGCGAAAGGCTGAGCTGTCCGCGGCAGATGTCGAGGGTCTGTCCGTGATCGCGCTGCTCCTGGGTTTCGCCGATGCAGACAATGGCGGTGAGGCCGGCGCGCCAGGCCGCTTCCGCCTTCTGCCGAACCAGCAGGTCGTTCTCGCCGTGATCGGCACGTCGCTCGGAGTGGCCGACAATGACGGCGCTGGCGCCGGCATCGGCCAGCATTTCGGCTGATATATCCCCGGTATGGGCGCCGGAAGCCTTGGGGTGGCAGTCCTGAGCGCCGATCGAGAGGGTCTTTGACGAGACTTGGGAGCCGCGCGCGCTCGCGGCAAAACCAGCGATCAGCGTCGCCGGCGGGCAAACCAGTAGGTCGGCCCGGTTAGCGACCCCAGCCGCGCCCGCCAGCATGGCCTCGAATTCGGCCGCGGAGGCCTTGAGGCCGTTCATTTTCCAGTTGCCGGCAATCAGCGGCCGGATGGCATCGGTCATGTCGGGGTTCTCGCATGGCTTGGCCAAACAAGCGCTAGCAGAGCGCGCGCGCCTGTTCCAGATGCCAGCCTGGCGATGTCGGGCTGGTCACGCTTCAATTCGCCCTCCCCGCCAAGGTTGCGACGAGGCGGTTGCCACTTTGTGATGCCTTATCAACTCGGTGGCGCCTTTTTGTGGAATTCACTCGAATTTCCTGGGCCATCACCCCGGTTCCCTCCCGCGAGTTGTCCCCGCGCCAGCAAGACCCTGGCGAGCCTGAATCGCCAAGTTTGTGCTCCGCGTGAACGATTGGAGCCTTCAACGCCGCGCTTACAACGGCCTCCGCCTGGCGACAAAAGTCCACAGATCAACCTCACCTAAGTTGTCTGGATGCAGACAGGTGAATTGTCCCCTGGTGATCGATATGATTTCGAAGCCGAGCATATCGAGATATGTTCGGTAAAGTCCGGTCGATAGATGCCACCAGGAGTAAGGCGACTTTTCGCCAATGAAGACGGAGACGGGGCTCTCCGATTCGAACGATCCTTCCGTTATGATCAGCGTATCCTTGCTGACTTCGCAGGCGCGTTGAAGGGCCAAAAGCGGGTCACGAAGGTGAACGAGGATTTGCCCGACCATGACGACGTCGTGGGGCTGAACGCTTTGCGGCATGCTGTAGATGTCGCCAAGGACCAGGTTTGCCTTCGATCCCAACAGTTCGTGTGAAAACGCATATCCATTGCGCAATCGCCGGAAATAAGCCTGGTCATGGTTGCCCGTGACAAACTGATATCGGTCGGGGCCGTCGGCATCGAAACTTGTAACCGACGCGCCGCATTTCTCCGCCTCGAAGCTTAAAAATCCCGTTGCCGTTCCTACGTCGAGAAACGTTCGTCCTTCGATCGGCGTGTGAGCGGTATAGTCGGCGAATCTGCCCCGCAAATCCCAATATCCGGCAATGCTTCCAACCCGCGGCAAATCCATTGAGTGATAAAATTCGCATTCTTCCTGCGACACCATTGCATATTCCGTCGGCCCGAGGTGACATAACCTAACCCGCACCATCCGATCGCGCAAAGCTGCGCCAGCCCTGCTTCCATCATCTTTCCCGCGCCCCACGCTTGGCTTCCGGCAGCTCGGTGATGCAGCAGCGTTCAGCCCCCGGGCCCGCAAGGGCGCGGCGAAGTGGCCTATCGAGAACGGCGTGACCGGGCGCGAACGGACGGCTATCTTGATTCAGGGAACAGCGTGGCAAGCCTTTGCACCACAAGCCCCAACCGCAGCAGGCTTGCGGCGGGGGTCGTTGGCAAGCTAGACCGTGCCGAGACCGAAGTAGAACATCTATTCCCGCACCCTGGGATTGAGGCGCGGGCGAGAAGCCAAATAAAATCAATCCTTTAGCTTTCAGACAGAAGTTGGACCCATGCTTCGAGGAATGCGCAAAGCCTCATCAAACTGGCTCGGCAAAACCATCATGTCCGTGGTGATGGGGGTCTTGATCATCAGCTTCGGGGTCTGGGGCATCGCCGACATCTTCAGGGGCTTTGGACAGTCGACGCTGGCCAAGGTCGGCGGTACCGAGATTTCGATCGAACAATTCCGCCGGCTCTACACCGATCGGCTGCAGCAGATCGGCCGCCAATTCGGCCGTCCGCTGACATCGGATCAGGCGCGCGCCTTCGGCATCGACCGTCAGGTGCTGCAGCAGACCATCGCCGAGGCAGCCCTTGACGAGCAAGCCCGGCGGCTCGGGCTCGGACAGTCCGACGCCGAGACCAGGCGCATGATCCTGAGCGACCCGAACTTCAAGGGAAGCTCCGGCGCCTTCGATCCGGCGCGCTTCGAGGCCATGATCCGGCAGTACGGCTACAGCGAAGCGCGTTATGTCGCCGAGCAGCGGCTGGTGTCGCTGCGGCGTCAGATCGCAGGCACGATCTCGGCCGGACTCGAGCCGCCAAAGCTCATGATCGAGGCGCTGAGCCGCTTCCAGAACGAGCAACGTTCGATCGAATACGTCAAACTCGACGCCGCCCAGGCCGGCACCATCGATCCGCCGTCGCCGGAGACGCTGGCGGGCTATTTCGACGACCACAAGACCCAGTTCCGCGCGCCCGAATATCGCAAACTGGCCTTTGTCGCGATCACCCCGGAAGACCTCGGCAAATGGTCGGAAGTTTCCGACGAGGACGCCAAAAAGCTGTTCGAGCAGCGCCGCGACCGGCTGGGAACGCCGGAAAAGCGCGAGGTGTCGCAAATCGTGTTTCCCAGCGCGGAAGAAGCCCTGGCGGCGCGCAATCGTATCGCGTCCGGAACCTCGTTCGACGACCTCGCCAAGGAGCGCGGGCTCAATGCGACCGATGTCGATCTCGGCCTCATCACCAAATCCGAAATCATCGATCCGGCCATCGCGGATGCGGCCTTCGCGCTGCCGTCAGGCGAGGTGAGCCAGCCGGTGCCGGGCAAATTCGGCGTCGCCCTGGTCAAGATCGGCAAGATCGAACCCGGGGTTGCACCCGATTATGCCAGCGTCGCGGCCAGCCTGAAGAAGGAAATTGCGATCGACCGTGCACGCACCGCGGTCGCCGATCTGCGCGACAAGATGGAAGACCAGCGCGGCGGCGGCGCCAGCGTCATCGAGGCCGCGCAGAAATTGGGGCTCACCGCCGTCACCATCGACGCCGTCGATCGCTCCGGCCGCCTGCCCGACGGCCAGCTGGCGACCAACATTCCCCGCGGTCTCGATGTCGTCTCGCAGGCCTTCAACAGCGATGTCGGCGTCGACAACGATCCGATCCAGTTCAACGGCGGTTACGTCTGGTACGACGTCCTGGGCATTACCCCGTCGCGCGAACGCAGCCTCGACGAGGTCAAGGACCAGGTCGAAGCGCGCTGGCGCGAAGACCAGATCGCCAGCCGGTTGCGCACCAAGGCGACCGAGATGGTTCAAAAGCTCGATCAGGGCGGCAAACTCGCGGACGAGGCGGCGGCGGGATTGAAAGTCGAAACCGCCACCGCCTTCAAGCGCGATGCCGCCGTGCCCGGGGTGCCCACCGGCGTGATCGCGGCGGCGTTTCGCACCGCCAAGGATGGCGCCGGACAGACCGCCGGCGCCGGCGACTGGGTGGTATTCCGCGTTACCGACGTCAACGTGCCGCCGCTCGACCTCGGCTCGGAGGACATGAAGAAAGTGACGCAGACCTTGCAGCGCGGGCTGACCGACGAACAGATCGCCGAATACGTCACCAAGCTGGAATCGAATATCGGCACCACCATCAACGAGAACGCATTCGCCCAGGTGACCGGCGCCAATAGCCAATAGACGAGCATGATCCGCAAATGAAGGACCGGTTCTTGCGTTTTCCTGAAAGCATGTGATGGACGATCTCAAATCTATCATCGGAAAAGTCGCCACCGGCGCGACCCTGTCGCGCGACGAGGCGGCGTCGGCCTTCGACGCCATGATGTCCGGCGAGGCCACGCCCTCGCAGATGGGCGGGCTGTTGATGGCGCTTCGCGTCCGCGGCGAAACCGTCGATGAAATCACCGGCGCGGTATCGGCGATGCGCGCCAAGATGCTGCGGGTCAAGGCTCCCGCCGACGCCGTCGACGTGGTCGGCACCGGCGGCGATGGCTCCGGCTCGGTGAACGTGTCGACCTGCGCCTCGTTCATTGTCGCGGGCACCGGCGTGCCGGTCGCCAAGCACGGCAATCGCGCGCTGTCGTCGCGTTCGGGGGCGGCCGACGTGCTGTCCTCGCTTGGGGTCAAGATCGACATTTCGCCCGAACATGTCGGCCGCTGCGTTGCCGAGACCGGAATCGGCTTCATGTTCGCGCCCTCGCACCATCCGGCGATGAAGAACGTCGGCCCGACCAGGGTCGAGCTCGCGACCCGCACGATCTTCAATCTGCTCGGACCATTGTCCAATCCGGCCGGCGTCAAACGGCAGATGGTCGGGGTATTTTCCCGGCAATGGGTCCAGCCGCTGGCGCAGGTGCTGAAGAATCTGGGCGCCGAGTCGGCCTGGGTGGTGCACGGCTCCGACGGGCTCGACGAAATCACCCTGACCGGCCCGACCTTTGTCGCCGCGCTCGAGAACGGCGATATCCGCAGCTTTGAGGTGACGCCGGAGCAAGCCGGCCTGACCCGCGTCGGCGGCGACGCGCTGAAGGGCGGCGATGCCGCCGCCAATGCGATCGGGTTGCAGGGTGTGCTCGACGGCAAGCCCGGCGCTTTTCGCGATGTCGCGCTGTTGAACGCGGCGGCGGCGCTGATCGTGGCCGGCCGCACCGGCAATCTCAGGGAAGGTGTGGAGCTGGCGCGTCAGTCGCTCGACAGCGGCGCGGCGGCGGCGCGGCTGAAGCATCTGATCGCGGTCTCCAACGACTGAGCGCAGGAACCCCGCGATGTCCGACATCCTGACCAAGATCGAGGCCTACAAGCGCGACGAGATCGCCGCGGCCAAGCGCGCCCATCCGCTCGCCGGCCTCGAAGCGCTGGCCAAGGCCGCGCCACCGCCGCGCGGTTTTGTCAGCGCGATCCGCCACAAGCTTGCCCACGGCGAATATGCGCTGATTGCCGAGGTCAAGAAGGCCTCGCCTTCCAAAGGCCTGATCCGCGCCGATTTCGATCCGCCGGCACTTGCCATGGCGTATCAGGCCGGCGGCGCGGCGTGTCTTTCGGTGCTGACCGATACCCCGTCGTTCCAGGGCCATCTCGATTTCATGGTGGCGGCGCGCGCGGCCACCACGTTGCCGGTGCTGCGCAAGGATTTCATCTACGATACCTACCAGGTGGTCGAGGCCCGCGCCCATGGCGCCGACTGCATCCTGATCATCATGGCGGCGCTCGACGACGCCGCGGCGGACGAGATCGAGGACGCCGCCCTGGCGCACGGCATGGACGTGCTGATCGAAATCCATGATCGCGCCGAACTCGACCGAGCGTTGAAACTTCGCTCGCCGATGATCGGGGTCAACAACCGCAACCTGCGCACCTTCGAGACCACGCTTTCGACCAGCGAGGCGCTGGCGCCGCTGATCCCAAGGGATCGGCTGATGGTCGGTGAAAGCGGCATCTTCGCGGCTTCCGATCTGGCGCGGCTGGCGCGCGTGGGCATGTCGACATTCCTGGTCGGCGAAAGCCTGATGCGGCAGGCCGATGTGGCGGCAGCGACCCGCGCTTTGCTGGCGCGCGAGGACGCCGTCGGCGCCTCCGGAACGAGATGATGGTTCGGCACGGCGGCAACGGGCTTTTGCGGCCACCTGCGGACGAGGTCGTGGTCCGATCTGACCACTCCCGGCGAGGGTAAGGCAGCACAGTATGGCCGGCGAGAAGTCGAAACGCGCAAAGCACGTCCCTGCCCTCACCCACATCGACGCCCGCGGTGAAGCGCGGATGGTGGATGTCTCGGCCAAGCCCGCCACCGAACGCATCGCGGTGGCGGAAGGCCGCGTCGTCATGCACAAGGCGACACTTGATTTGATCGTGCGCGGCAACGCCAGGAAAGGCGACGTGCTGGGCACGGCGCGCGTCGCCGGCATCATGGCGGCCAAGCGGACCTCGGATCTGATACCGCTATGCCATCCGCTGGCGCTGGCGAAAGTCACCCTCGACATCACGCCCGACCCGGGCCTGCCCGGCTGCGTCGTCCGCGCCGCAGTCAAGGTCAGCGGTCCGACCGGCGTCGAGATGGAAGCGCTGACGGCGGTAGCGGTGGCGTGTCTGACGATCTACGACATGATCAAGGCGGTGGAGCGCGGCGTCCGCATCGAAGGCATTCATCTGGTCGAAAAAAAGGGCGGCAAGTCCGGACACTATCGCGCTTAGCGGGCGCGACCTCCGTCAAAGCCCAGCGCCCGGCCGTCTGGAGCGCGTGATGACAACTTCTACTGCAGGGAATTGTTGATCGCGGTGAACTTGGTGTTGAGCTTCGCGCCGATTCCATTCACCACCGCGATGATCGCAAGCGAAATGCCGGCGGCGATAAGTCCGTATTCGATCGCCGTTGCGCCGGTTTCGTCGGCGAAGAAATCCTTCAGCATCCTCATCATCGTGGTGGCTTCCCTAGTTCCGCTGCTGGCGCAACCGCCGGCGTCGCAATTTACATGCCAGAGCATCAGCGTGTAGCTTCATAGATCCAGATGGTTAAGGTCGGATTGATCGACTGTCGCAGGGAATCCGATACCGAGCCGGGCGCTCGCGCCCGGCAAAGAATGCCGCCTTGCATTTAACCGGCTTCGCGATGACGCTCTCGGTAGGTCCGGGTCTTGGCCCGGTTCCCGCACAGCGTCGACATGCACCAGCGCCGCGTCGCCGGCTTCGACCGATCGAAGAACACCCGGCGACATTCTTCGGCGGCACACGTCTTCAACCGATCCAGGGTTCCCGTAAGGGAACCATCATGCAGTTCCGCGACGACATGGGAGAGTCGGGCCAGCGCATCGCGGCGCGAGCCCCGCAGCGCCATGCTGCCATCATCGCCCGCCTCCACCACCAGCGGAAACAGCCGCATGGCCGTGTTCAGCAGCCGCGCTGCATCCTGGTTGCGACGCCGTTCGAGCGGTTCGCATTGCAGGTAGGCGCGAACGCCGGCGCGCAGCTGCAGCGCTGTGTCGAACTGCGTCGAGGTGATTTTGACGCCGGCGGCCAACAGCCCGCGCTGCGCCATCCAGGCCGCGAGTTGCCGCGGTGCCGTCGGTTGACCTTCCAGCCGTCGTGATGGATTATTTCGGCGGCCGCAACGTCAGCGGCATCATCGGCATTCTCTGCGCCAGCGTGGCGTTCGGCACCCTGGTCGGCCCGAGCGACGCCGGCTTCGCCTTCGACCTCAGCCACGGTTACACCGTACCGATCCTGGCCAGCGCCGCCGCCAATTTCGTCGCCGCCGTCATCGTGGCGGCGACCAAGGCCGGCGCCGGAAACCGAGCCATCGGTCAGACGGTGTTCCCGGCCGAACCCGCCGGCACCCTGTCGGGCGCCGAAACTGCGGCAGTCGAATGATCCGCGGTCGAGGTTCGCACCGGCACAGCCTTGGACTGCAACTGCAGCCAAGCGCGCGTGGATTAACGCTTCCTTAACCCAAATTCCTAACGTCACTTCCATCTCGCTGCGCTAGCTATGTTGTGGCCTGGGCATCGAAAACCGCCCCTGGCAAGCAGCCTCGGCAGCGATCAGACAATGACGGCAAACGCTAACGTCTCGTTCAACGTCAAAGCTTCGGTCCGCGGCAGTGCTATCCGCTGGCTTATTCTCAGCGGCGTGCTGCTGATCGCCGGCATCCTGATCGCGACTGCGATGATGGTCGAAGTTTTCCGCGAGCGCGCGCTGCATAGCGCTGAACGCGAGCTGGAAAATACCGTGTTGTTGCTCGCCCGTCACTTCGATCAGCAACTCGACGATTTCGTAACCGTTCAAAGGGAACTTGCCACGCAAGTTCAGACGGCCGGAATCGGTTCGCCCGCGGTTTTCAAGGCTCGAATGTCGACCCTTGAAATGCACGAGGCCTTGCGAGCCAAGATCAGTGGCCATTCCGACGTCGCCGGCGTCAACGTCTTCGATGCAGACGGCGTGCTGATCAATTCGTCGGAATCCTGGCCGCCTCCGCAGGTCGATATCGCCGATCGCGCCTACTTCAAGGCCTTCAAATCGGGATCCGCAGTGAGGCCGGTCCTGATCGAACTGGTCCAGGGCCGGTTCAACGGCGGCTGGGCAACTGTGATCTCCTACCGGGTGAGCGGCCCGGAAGGCGAGTTTCTAGGGCTCATCACCCGCGCGATCACGCCCGCCAGCTTCGAACAATTCTTTGCATCGGTGGCGCTTGGCGAGGACGCGGCGATTACCATGTACCACCGTGACGGAACACTGCTGGCACGCTATCCGCACATCGAGTCGATGATCGGGCTGAATTTCAAAGACGGTGCGGTGCACCGGAAGGTGTTATCGAACTCGGGCCACGGCACGATCCGGCTGGCCAGTCCGATCGACGGCCTCGACCGGCTGGCATCGGCCCGCACGCTGACCGAGTTTCCAATTTCGATCATCGCCACCGAGACCGTATCGGCAGCGCTGGCCGATTGGCGCAACCAGATCGGATTTCTGGTTGCCGCGGCCGGCCTCTCCGTGCTCCTGATCGCCGCCGTGCTGTTTCTAGTGGTTCGCAAGCTGTCGCAGCAGCATCAGCTGGAAAAGCAGCGCCTCGACACCGCGATCAACAACATGACGCAGGGCCTGCTGCTGTTCGATTCATCGCATCGGCTGGTGGTCTGCAACCAGCGTTATGTCGAGATGTTCGGGGTATCCACCGACGTGGTGAAGCCGGGCTGCACGATTCGCGAACTGCTGCAGCATCGCAAGGATATCGGAACGTTCAAAGGCAGCGTGGAAGACTATTGCGCCACGCTGATTCAGAAAATGGCGGAGGGAAGGCTGTTTCAGACCATCCTCGATGGCGCAGACGGCGGCTCGATCCAGGTGCTTTACCGGCCGCTGCCGCATGGCGGCTGGGTGACGACGCTGGAGGATATCACGGAGCGCCGGCGCGCGGAGGAACGCATCACGCATCTAGCGCATTACGACGCGCTGACCGACCTGCCGAACCGGGCGCTGCTCCACGAGCGTCTCAAGACCGAGCTGGCGCGGCTTGCCGAGGGCGCGCAGCTGGCGGTGCTCTATATCGACATCGACGAA
>Ga0182030_10023586_pt1 | contig 11366 bp, 12 predicted proteins | sample 812S3MmetaG_FD_121299 | JGI IMG/M metagenome (GOLD analysis project Ga0182030, IMG submission 121299) | Permafrost microbial communities from Stordalen Mire, Sweden - 812S3M metaG (Illumina Assembly) | ecosystem: Environmental > Terrestrial > Soil > Wetlands > Permafrost | place: Sweden...
CACGTCGGACAAGACGGTCCAATTGCCGCGCGGCGCGCGAGCCCAGGGCACAGCAATCTACTATCTGCTGGAACCGGGAACCTTCTCCGAGATGCACGTTCTTGAGTCCGACGAGATTTTTCATTTCTATCTCGGCGACCCGGTGGAGATGCTGCAGCTGCATCCCGCCGGGCGCTCCGCGCTTTTCACTCTTGGACCAGATCTGGCGGCCGGGCAGCACGTGCAGTTAGTCGTCCCAGCAGGCGTGTGGCAAGGAACACGACTGATCGGCAACGGACAAGTGGCATTGTTGGGATGCACCGTGACCCCTGGGTTCGACTTCGCCGACTATCGCAATGCGACCTATGCCGAGTTAGCAGCCAAGTGGCCGAATCAGGCCGAGCGCATTCGAGCGCTAACGCGAAGCTAGACCGACCGCCGTTCGCGAAAGAAACTCCGCAACAGCTCCCTAGCCTCATCGGCCATGATTCCCTGCTCAATCGCCATTTTATGGTTGAGCTGCGGGTGGTTCAGCACCGACAAAACGGAACCGCATGCTCCCGCCTTGGGATCGGCGGCAGCAAACACCAGCCGGTCAATCCGCGCGTGAATCATGGCTCCCGCGCACATCGCGCACGGTTCGAGCGTGACAAAAAGCGAACAACCGTTCAGGCGGTAATTCCCAAGTATCCTCGCGGCCTCGCGTATGGCCACAATCTCGGCATGTGCCGTGGGATCGTTGTGGCAGAGCACGCGATTCTGGCCGCGCGCGACGATCTCGCCGTCTCGTACAATGACCGCGCCGATCGGTACTTCGCCGGCTTCAGCTGCAGATCGAGCTTCGGCCAGCGCAGCCTGAATGGCATCGAGATCGGTCATTCAAACCGACTATCACGCAAATGATTGAAATTCAGGACGTTCAGTTTTCTCGACTCCAAATAATTGCTTAAAGGAAAGTCGATGGTCAGAATGACGTAGGTTGAAGCCAGCTCACAAAGAACGGCGTCAGTCAAACCGAGGAAAATCGCGGAGGTCTGCGCAATTGTCTTAGCCGAAATCCACCTTTCTTCAACTACGTCGACTTGCCGCGCAAAATGACCGGCCCACTCATCTTTTCTCCACTGCGGAAGGGAGTTAGCCAAATTGGAGACTTCTGTGAGTACATGCGGGGTTGAACTGATATTTGGGAAGAACTGAAGTGTTCTGTGAAGTAATTCGATATCTTCGCGAGAAAAGCTATTGAGTCGTTTAAACGCGCTGACGAGTCGAGAATCGAAGCTAGCGCACCAATAAAGCAACAGCACGTTTGAATCGAGAATCACCGGCTTTCCGCGGTATGGTCTGAGCAGCGGATTCACTGCCCTTCTCATGCCGCACGTTCCCGAATGGCGATGAGTTTTCCTTCCTCTCCATCAATCACAATCACTTTGGCGATGCGAGCCAAGTTTCGTGCGCTGCGAATGCCCTCAAGCAGAGCACTAGGATTGTAATCTGGATTTGGGACGCTTAAAGTGACGGCCCAGTTATCACCCTCCTTCTCCAACTCTTCGAGTCGGATGCTGGATTCGAGCCATGAACGTTTCAATTCAGGCGAAAGCTTGATAGTTCTCGTCTCAGGCGGCTTTGGGAAGATCGCCAACTCCGGAAGTAATTCCTTAAATTGCGTTCGTGCAATTTTAATCGCTTCTTTTACCTTGAGGCTCATACCAGATCCCCTTACGGAAGCATTCTACCTTGAAATCGCTTGGGCAGCTGCGGGCTGCTGCTGCGTCATGCAATGGAGAGCACCCAGCCCCCAGACCAGGTCTACGCTGTGAATGCCGATTACTTCGCGGTCGGGGAAAATCTCAGCGAGAATATTCAGCGCAATGCGATCGTTGGGATCATGAAACGTCGGCATCAGGACCAGCCCATTCGCCAGATAAAAGTTGGCGTAGCTTGCCGGCAGCCTCTGCTTGCGAAAGACGACCGGCCGCGGCATGGGCAGCTCGACGAGGTTGAATTGTTTGCCGTCGCGTGTTCGAGCGGCCCTGAGCCGCGCAAGATTCTCGGCGAGAGGCTCGTGATTGGGGTCCTTTGAATTTGGTTCAACAGCCGTGACGATCGTCGTTGGGCCGACGAATCGGCTGATGTCGTCCACATGACCGTGGGTGTCGTCGCCGGCAATGCCGCGATCCAGCCAGATGACGCGATCGATGCCCAGGTAGTCGTGAAAGGCCTGCTCTATCTGCTCGCGACTGACGCCGGGATTGCGCTGTTGTATCTCGCTCAGCAAGCACTCCTCGGTTGTAAGCAATGTGCCCTGCCCGTTCGAATCAATGGACCCGCCTTCGAGCACTAATCGGCGGGGTTCGCCTGCGATCTCAATCGTAGGCTTCCACTCCGGAAGGCCGAGCAATTCCGCCACTCGACCGGGTACCTGATCGTCTAAATGCCAATCGGAATATTTGGCCCACGCATTGAAATGCCAGTTGGTGATGGCGACGTGCCCCTCGAGATCGCGAACGAAGATCGGTCCGGAATCGCGAGTCCAGACGCGATCGGTGGGCCAGCGGTGAAAGCCGACCTGATCAAGATTCGCGCCAGCTCGCTTGAGGATGCCGGTGGCGAGCTTCTCTGCCTTGGCGTCCTCAACAAGAATGTGCACCTGCTCATGCGCCGCCAGCAGCCGGACAATTTCGGCGTAGATCCATGGAATAGGCTGAAACTTTCCCGGCCAGTCTTCACGGTTGTGGGGCCACGCCAGCCAAGTGGCCTCGTGCCGCTCCCACTCGGCGGGCATACGGTAGCCGAGTTCGCGCGGTGTCTTTTCGAGCGATCCCGAGTCGAGCGATTCTGCAGCCATCTCTATTTCGAATCCCCGTCAGCGTCCCACGAGTGGCCCGCATCAAGAAACCTCTGCGTGATGGGCGCGTACGCATCGATGCGCCGGTCACGTAGAAATGGCCAATTGCGGCGCGTCTCCTCAATCAGCGATACATTGATTTCTCCCAGCAGAATCTCCTCCGCGTCATGCGAAGCTTTGGCAACGATGCGCCCGAACGGATCGGCCAGAAAACTCCCGCCCCAGAACTGAAGGCCCGGACCTTCGATGCGATTGCCCAGCACGTCGCCGTTCTCGTGACCCACACGATTCACCCCAGCGACATAGACGCCGTTGGCAATGGCGTGTGCCCGCTGAATCGTCTGCCACGCATCGTATTGGGCCGCTCCGAATTCGTCTTTCTCGGCGGGGTGCCAGCCAATCGCGGTGGGATAGAAGAGAACCTCGGCGCCCTGCAGCGCCGTGAGCCGCGCTCCTTCGGGGTACCACTGGTCCCAGCAAACGAGTGTACCGACGCGGCCGAACGCCGTATCGACGGCGCGAAATCCCAGATCGCCGGGCGCAAAGTAATACTTCTCGTAGTAGAGCGGGTCATCCGGGATGTGCATCTTGCGATAGACGCTGGCAATGTTTCCATCCAAGCCCAGCGTCACAGCCGTGTTGTGATAGAGCCCCGGTGCGCGGCGCTCAAACAGCGATGCCACGATGACGACGCGGGCTTCGCGCGCAACTTCGCCAAGAGCGGACGTCGATGGGCCGGGAATCGGCTCGGCCAGGTCAAACAGGCGCAGGTCTTCGCGCTGGCAAAAATACTGCGCGCGAAAAAGCTCCGGCAGGCAAACGATATGCGCGCCCCGCCGCGCGGCTTCGCGAATATGCTCGACGGCGGAAGCAGAATTCGCTTCCGGATCAGGCCCCATCCGCATCTGGACCAAACCAACATTGTATTTTCGCTTATCGACCATGACCGGCAGTTCTTTCTCCGAGTTGATGCAGCAAGGCCAACCCCGCCTGGCGAGATTGGCCTAAGAAGCGCTGCGGAATACTACTAAACTTCGGTGCCTAGGTTGCGGACCCTAGACTTCCAAAATCAGCACCGCTGCAGCGATCGTGGTCGTCCAGAGTCCGCGCTTGTCGCCCACGGCAGACTGGGTTACGTTGCTGGTGCGCACAATTTTGTTCGAAAAGCGGTAAATCTCCTTCTTCTCGTCCCAGCTCTTGTCGGGATCGAACTCCACGTCGAGAGTGGTGGCGAGCATCTCGGCGGCCAGTTCTTCCGCGTACTCGCCCGCCTGTTCCTCTGTCTCGCCAAAGCTATGGTGCTCGCTAAGGTAGCCGTAGGTGTCTCGGTCGGCGGGGATGGCTACGCCGATGCTGGCAACTACCAGCCGGTGTGGCTCGCGCGTCGAGTTCTCGGCGATGACGGCGAAAACTACTTCGCCGTGGTCCAGATACTTCAGACCTTCTTTGCGAGGAATGACCTTGCATTGCGGCGGAAAGATAGACGAGACGCGAACCAGATTCTGCGAAGCGATGCCTGCATCACGGAGTGCCAGCTCAAACGAGGTCAAACGCTCTTTGTGCTTGCCTACGCCCTTTGTGAAGAAAATCTTCTTCGGGACCATGCTCTTTCCCAATTTCTTTGTATCCTCCATGACGTCGGCGGGAATGACTTCCGCAAACGTTCCCGCATGAGTTTATCGCATCTTGCCCGGTGGTGACAGAGCGAGAAGAGATTTCATCCGACGTTCACAACAGCAGTAACTTTTTGCGTCGAAACGCGTTTAATGAAACATGAAATGGATCGCGCTGGTTGGTGTGTGTGTGGCGTGCGCAGGATTAGTGCCGGCGATTGCGCAGGGGACGGGAGTGACGCCTCAAGACGGCTCGCGGGCGGCTTCTGATACGCCATCTGCTGGAGTGGCATCGGAATCTCCAGTTCCGCTCGAATGGACTCCTCCGGCGCTGGATCGGCTGAACACGCAGGCTGCAGTGAAATCGAGCTTCACGCTCGATCGGAACATGCTCAGCGTGGCTGCCGGCTTAATGCCGGATTCGCAAGCAGAAGATCGCCAGGTGATCCGCAAACTGGAGGGCGTCAGTGTTCACACCATGCGCTTCGGTGACAGGGGCATTCCCGATGAAGTTGAAGTCGACTCAGTCCGTGCAGCCTACCATCTGCGCGGTTGGAAGCATCTGGTGACCACAACCAAAGCCGGGGGGCCAGTGCACAGCGGGACGACCGATGTCTGGGTGGTGATGGACGGAGTTAACGTGCGTGGTGCAGTGGTCCTGGCTGAAACGCCGAAGAGCCTGACGCTCGTGACCGTCGCCGGCAATTTAAGCCCCGTCGATCTGCTCCATCTGCGCGGCCATTTTGGGATTCCGCGCTTCGATGGCGACGGCGTGAGCGATTTGCACTGAGTGGGGTTTTATCCTCCGTACCTTGTGCCGCCCATTCCTGGATTCCAGTTGCGTTTCACGTCGCGAACGTGCGCAGCCACAACTCTGCTGTTGAGATTTGCCGACTGTAGCCTCCTTCTGCAAAGGTATAAGAGAAAGGGACACCGCAAAAATCCATGCAGAAAAGCTACAACGGGCTTGAACTGCCCAAAGATGGCGCTGCCATCGCGTACAACCACGACCAATTCGACGTTCCCAACAATCCAATCATCCCCTTTATTGAAGGCGACGGCACGGGCCGCGATATCTGGAAAGCTTCGCAGCGCGTGTTCGATGCGGCCGTTGAAAAAGCATACGGTGGCAAGCGCAGCATCAAATGGTTCGAGATTTTTGCCGGCGAAAAAGCCTTCCGCCAATTCAACACCTGGCTGCCCGATGACTCTGTAGCGGCAGCGCGGGACCTGCGCGTCTCGATCAAGGGGCCGCTGACGACGCCGATTGGCGGAGGCATTCGTTCGCTCAACGTGGCCTTGCGCCAGTTGCTCGACCTCTACGCCTGCGTGCGGCCGGTGAAGTATTACCAGGGCGTGCCGAGCCCCGTGAAGCATCCCGAGAAGGTCGACATCGTCATCTTCCGCGAGAACACGGAGGACGTGTACTCGGGCATCGAATTCAAGCAAGGCAGCGCGGATGTGGGCCGTCTCATTGAATTCATCAATGAAGACCTGCTGAAGGGAAGCAAGAAAAAGATCCGTTCGGACTCGGGTGTGGGCATCAAGCCGATTTCGATTTTCGGCACCAAGCGTCTGGTGCGTTACGCGATCAAGAGCGCGCTTGAGACTGGCCGCAAGACGGTCACCCTCGTTCACAAGGGCAATATTCAGAAATTTACTGAAGGAGCTTTTCGTGAGTGGGGTTATGAAGTAGCGACTCAGGAGTTTCGCGAGCACACTGTCACCGAGCGCGAAAGCTGGATTCTCGGCAACCTCGACGCAAAACCCGGAATCACCGTCGAAGAGAACGCGGCCCTTATCGAGCCCGGCCTGGAATTCGGCAACCAGGCATTCCGCGACGAGCTTTACGCTGAAATCAAGGGCGTGATCGAGTCCATCGGCAAGACGCATGGGAACGGCGCATGGAAGTCGAAGATCCTGGTCAACGACCGCATCGCCGACTCGATCTTTCAGCAGATCATCATTCGCCCGTCGGATTACAGCATTCTGGCCACGACCAATCTGAATGGCGACTACATCTCCGACGCGGCCGCGGCGCAGGTGGGCGGGCTCGGCATTGCGCCGGGAGCGAACATCGGTGATGGCTTTGCGGTCTTCGAGGCCACGCACGGCACCGCACCGAAGTACGCCGATAAGGATGTCATCAATCCAGGATCGGTGATTCTGTCGGGTGTCATGCTGCTCGATTTCATCGGCTGGAAGGAAGCGGCGAAGCTGATCGAGAGCGCGATGGAGAAGACCATTCTGCAAAAGTTTGTTACTTACGATTTCGAGCGGCAGACGGCCGGAGCGACGAAAGTGGGTACGAGCGAATTTGCGACACGCATCATTGGGAACATGTGAGCAGCTTTGAAAGGGCACGGCTTTAGCCGTGCCGCAAGAGTCCAAATAGGGCGACGGGGCTTTAGCCCCTGAGGGAATGTTTCGCTATGACTCCCCTATTTGAAAAGAAGATGCACATATGAATCTCAGGGAAGGAACACGACGGCTGGCCCTGCTCTTGGGAGTGGTCGGGGCGGTTCTCGGTGGATTTCTTTCGTACCTTGAATTGCAGACTGCTTTGGGTCAAAGGGCGCGTCACAATCAATTTGAGGCGTTAGCAAATTCGGAGGTTGTAAGGCAGGAACGCAGGTCTTGGTCCTTGACGCTTCGCTATGCCCCGAAGGAGGCGATTGAAGCCCTGCGTAAGCTGCCAGAGGGTCAACCGCGGGATGTTCTCCGCACTCTTACGCAAGAGGAGAAGGAGGATCTTCTAGCGAAATTGAAATGTGCGTCATCTGATTGGGGAGTCGATTCGACGGCTGTAATTCAAGCAAATCTCTCGCGGGTTGCGAATGTACCTGACGGATATATTTTGGATGCTAAACCAGATCCATTTGCCTGTTTGGCAGAATCGGTTGATCCGCCAATATCAAATGTCAACAAAAGCGGTATTCAGGCTATCAGTTGGAGCAGGAAACTTTCGGTCGAATCAATCAAAACGGAAGATGGCCAGACCCTCTATCCAACATCGGTACCATCGGCATGGCTGTATCTTTTGATTGCGCTCTTTCCTGTCCTTGGATTCTTTATCCCGTGGGGTGCGGTTCGCGCAGTCGGATGGGTAGGAACAGGTTTTGTACAACCGTTGAAGTAGCCTATGAGATTTGCTGAGGGGTAAATAGCTGGCCTTTTCCCTCAGGGGCTAAAGCCCGTCTTCATTTTTCGGACTTTGTGGCGCGGCTGAAGCCGTGCCCTTTCAAGACTGATCACTGACAACTCGTTGAACATCCCCAAGGAGAACAAAGCATGCGGAAGAAGGTAAGCATTGTAGGCGCTGGCAACGTGGGCGCGACTGCGGCACATTGGATTGCTTCAAAGGAACTCGCGGACGTTGCGCTCATCGATGTGGTGGAAGGCGTTCCGCAGGGCAAAGCCCTCGACCTGCTCGAGGCCATGCCTATCGAGAAGCGCGACGTGAACGTAATAGGCGCCAACGACTATGCGGCGACCGCGAATTCCGACATCGTTGTCATCACCGCCGGCATTCCCCGCAAGCCGGGCATGAGCCGCGACGACCTGCTGCACACCAACTTCAAGATCATGTCGGATGTGGTACAGAAGGTTGTAGCTCAGTCGCCCGAATGCATTTTGATCATCGTATCGAATCCGTTGGACGCCATGGCGCAAGCGGCGTATCGGCAGGCTGGCTTCAATCGCGAGCGCGTGATCGGCATGGCTGGAATACTGGATTCCGCGCGCTTCAGGACGTTTATCGCGGAAGAGCTCAAGGTGAGCGTCGAGAATGTCACTGCATTTGTGCTCGGCGGGCACGGCGATACCATGGTTCCACTTCCCCGCTACTCGACTGTGGCCGGAATCCCGATCACCGAACTTATCGCGCCCGATCGCCTCGAATCGATTGTGCAGCGCACGCGCGATGGCGGAGCAGAGATCGTCAAGCACCTCAAGACTGGCAGTGCCTACTACGCGCCTTCCGCAGCGGCCACGGAGATGGTCGAGGCCATCCTCAAAGACAAGAAGAAGATTCTTCCCTGTGCTGCTTATCTCCAAGGCGAATACGGAATCGACGGATTTTACATTGGCGTTCCCTGCAAGCTGGGAGCGGCTGGTCTCGAGAAGATCATCGAAATCAAGCTCACGCCCGAAGAGGATGCAGCCCTAAAGAAGAGCGCTGCGGCGGTGAAGGAATTGTGCGACGTAATCGGTGTATGAACCCGAATCACGCGAAGCCGCTTTAGTTCCGCAGGAACACTACCACGTGGGGCTGGACCTGCGCGGCGCACTGGCTCGGAGCAAGATGGCCACAGCCGGGGATCACTTCCAGCTGCGAGCCGGAGATCAATTTGTGCATCGTCTCTCCTTCGCTTAAGGGCGTGATGCGGTCGACCGCGCCCCAAACAATCAGCACCGGCATCTTCAGGCCAGGCAACAGTCGATCTGTGGCGTCGCTGCCTTTCAGCATGGATGCCAAGGCTCGATGAACGACCCACGCATTCTGTTTTGAAATCCGAAGAATGTCGGTAGCGACAAAACCTGGGACCTTCGGCGGTTTCGGCATCAGGAGTTCGTCAAGCTGCGACAATTCTGCGGCACTGACCGGAGTGAACAGGTCAGTATTCCAGTCAGGCTTGACTGATAGGCCAGCGCTGTCGAAGAGCATCAACTTGCGCACGCGTTCGGGATGTTCAATCGCAACTTGCTGCACAATCCATCCCCCCATGGACCAACCGCCAAGATTGACTTGCTTCAAGCCGAGAGCATCAAGAAAACCGACAACCATTCCCGCCTCATCGGAAATCGAGTAAGAAAAACCCTTCGGCTTTTCACTCTGTCCGTAGCCGAGAAGGTCCGGCAAATAAACCCGGAATCCCGCCCGAGTCAGATAGGGAGCCAGATTCTGCCAGTCTTCCGCGCGGCCTCCTAGCCCGTGCACAAGCACAACCGCTGGGCCGGAGGACGGACCCACAATGTAATAGTGAAGACGATAGCCGTTCACCGTGGTTGATCGGGATTCCGCGCCCGACAGAAGCAAATGCAATTCGGAATAGGTCTTGAAAAACTCGAGGGGGCGAACCCAAAAGGCGCCTGCCGCCAGAACGGCTAGAACCAGCAGGCCACCGAAGAACCAGGAAAGCCGCGGGGTCCGGATCAAAAGTCCCCCTTGGGCTCGATCACGCTCGCACGTTGCCAGCCCGTTTCAATCACGCGCACAGTCACCGGATCAAGTACAAGAGCGCCCTCGACCGACAGGTCGCCCGAATCGGGTCTGTTCCACTCTTCCCGCTCGACCCATCGCACGGCGTCGGCATCAGAGGAAGCCTTCAAGGCGCCGCCGGTCGTGCGGCAAAGATAATCTGCGATCACATAGTGGTAGCGAATACGCTCGCCCTCTCGATGAATGCGATCGAGCAGCTCAATCAATTCGATTGGCTCGACGAGCAGACCTGTCTCTTCTTCGACTTCGCGGATCACGGCTGTCTGGAGCGACTCGCCGACTTCAACTAAGCCGCCGGGGAGAGACCAGTGCCCCTTTAGTGGTTCGCGGCCCCGCTGAACGAGAAGCACCCTGCCTTCGTTGACAATCACCGCACCGACGCCGATAAGAGGCGCCACGGGAAACTCTCTGAGCATCGATTCTAACCCGCCTATCTCCTTTTATATGTTAGTAGTTCAGGCTGAAGTTAATCCATCCAATAGTAACCGCTGTGAGCCGTTTCGACCGGGTCTGCATCGTCTCTGCTGGCGTATCATCAAAGACAAACGGGGATCAAATTGCAAGAATATATACTTCGCATCGACGGCATGCATTGTGGCTCCTGTGTGCGCCGGGTCAGCCAGGCTTTGAACGTTGGTGAAGGGGTCAGCGTTGTGGAGGTTCAAGTTGGAGCGGCCCGAATAAGCTCCTCCGCAGGTCCGGCCTCCGTCGATCTTGCCATCGCGGCTCTGGCTAAAGCCGGCTACCCAGCGCACTTGGAGCAGTAGCCGTTCGATGGCGAACAATCCTACAGAGACGGTCACGCTCCCGGTGTTGGGCATGACCTGCGCGGCTTGCCAACACCACGTCGAATCTGCGTTGCGATCGACTGCCGGAGTTCAATCGGCACATGTCGATCTGATGGCGAACCGAGCAACAGTTGTATTTGATCCGCTCCGCGCCGATCCCCCTGCCCTGGTCGAAGCGATTCGGGGAGCGGGCTACGACGCAGTCTTTGCATCTACGAGCAGTTCCCGGCCCGAGGTAAGCACAGAGCCTTCCGCAAGCAAACAGGAATTCAAAGCTTGGTTCATGATCGTGGCCGGAGTGGTGGCAATGATTGTAGCGATGCCGCTCGACGCACACATGGGCCGATTCGATCACGTCCTGATGCGGGAATTGCCATGGCTCTACGATGTTCCTCCCGATTTGCTCCGCTGGACCCTCCTCATTGCGACGGCCGCGCTGCTGGTTTGGGCAGGTCGTCCAGTATTTGCAAACGCCGCCAGCGGGTTGCGCCACGGCACCACGAACATGAATTCGATGGTGAGCCTGGGAACCGGCGTAGCTTTCCTTTACTCCGCTTTCTCAACCGTAATGCCTGGCAATGGAAGAGATGTTTATTTCGACGCGGTCCTGCTGATACTCGGCTTTCTCTTGTTAGGTAAAACTCTGGAGGCGCGGGCGAAACGCCGAGCTTTGGCGGCGTTGGATTCTCTGAGTCGCATGCGTCCATCCACCGCGCGGCGAATCGTAAACGGCTTGGAGACTGTGGTGCCTCTGGAAGAAATTGGGGTCGGCGACCACATTAAAGTTCTTCCCGGCGAGCGCTTCCCCGTGGATGCACAGATCGTCGAAGGCCGCACTTCGGTGGATGAATCGATGCTCACCGGCGAGGCAGCGGCCGTGGTCCGCGAGCGGGGCGACAAAGTATTTGCCGGCTCGCTCA
>Ga0182030_10023587_pt1 | contig 11366 bp, 10 predicted proteins | sample 812S3MmetaG_FD_121299 | JGI IMG/M metagenome (GOLD analysis project Ga0182030, IMG submission 121299) | Permafrost microbial communities from Stordalen Mire, Sweden - 812S3M metaG (Illumina Assembly) | ecosystem: Environmental > Terrestrial > Soil > Wetlands > Permafrost | place: Sweden...
ACACCGCCGTCGACAGCCCTACGATCCCGACCGACAAGACCACCAAGACCAGAAGGCCTTCGGACACGTGTCCGTGGCTAAATCGATAGATCGTGCTGCGCAGGCTCTGATTCGATATATAGACCTCACCGCCAACCCGGTGCGCATCGAAGACGTACCTCGTCCAGTACGACCATGCTTCCCTGGGCGCGACAATCAGCATGACAAATCCGCACACGGAGAACGTGATCAGAGCCGTGCACCCGGATCGGATCCGCTTCGTGGCGAAGAGGAACAGCACGAAAATAAGCGGAGTGACCTTCAACGCCGCAGCAAATCCGGTCATGATGCCACGAGGAATCGAGTGGTTCTTCAGCCTAGGAACTGTGGTGAGATCGGACAGCACGAGCAGGGCCAGAAGGATGTTGATCTGACCGAAGCCGAAAGTCATCTGGAGGGGATTGAGCACCATTGCTGGAAACGTCAGGATGAGTGACCAGAGCACCAAATCCGACCTTCGCCAACTGGGGCGAACCGCCCGGAGGGAGCAGTAGACAAAGCAGGTGAGCAGAATCACCGATAGAGCTGCCCATATGGCCTGGGCGGTGGCGCGGGGCACGGCAATGAAGGGAACGAACAACAACGCAGAGATCGGCGGATACGTGAAGGGCTCTTTCGGGGAGGCCAGGTAGGTGGTGTAGAGATGACCAGTGAAGAGGTGCCTCGCCCCCATCAAGTAAACGTCGAAGTCGACCTCATAGGTGGAGAGTCCGATATCAAGGGCCCTGGTCATCGTGATCACAAAGGAGATCGCTCCGAGTCCCCACAAGGTCACCCGTAGCCATCTGGTATGGGAAAAGCGGGTCAGTTGGTTGAGAAGCCGGCGACGTCGGTTCACTGCCTGTGGGGGCCTGGCCACATTGGATGAGCCATTCGTGTTTCGGCAAAGCCGATCCTCCTGATCGACGTTGCCGGAGCTCACGATTCGCATCTCGAGCTGGACGATTTCGCCGACACGCGCCGTGCCCACGGGCCTACCGATCCAAGGTCGATGCGCATAACGACGTCGGGTATAGGACCGATCAGGATCCGCGGCAACGGCACTCGCGGAGGATACGTACGGTGGATCTCTTCCACCCTCATCCGGAAGGATGAATTCGGTGCTCCCGCGATGCCTGAAGGGCTCGCGACGTGGGATCTCAGCTCAACCGAGATCGTCCGTCGTCATTCTCCCTTCATCTTCGAGGATCATGATCGAGGTATGGCAAACGGGGCGATGCACTTGCTTTTGGCTGCACCGTCACCGGTCGAATGATGTGACCCGTGAACGTCTCCCACCTCATTGAGGTCTATGGCTACTTGGCGGTATTCGTTCTCGTCGGCGCGGAAAGTCTGGGAATCCCCGTCCCGGGCGAAACTGCGCTCATCCTGGCCGGCGCCTACGCCGGGCATACTCATCACCTTTCACCCTGGTTGGTCTTCGCTGTTGCGGCGGCGGGGGCCATCATCGGTGACAATATTGGTTTTTGGATCGGGCACCGATTCGGCTATGCCCTGGCGCGCCGGTACGGACGCCACGTCTGGCTCGATGAGCGGAAGCTCAAGATCGGTCGCTATCTATTTGACGCCCATGGTCAGAAGGTGGTCTTTTTCGGTAGGTTCGTCTCCATCCTTCGCACCTATGCCGCCTTTCTTGCCGGCTCGAGCCGTATGCGATGGAGCAAGTTCTTGCCCGCGAACGCCGCAGGCGGGATCGTCTGGGCCGGGGTATACACCTTTGCCGCCTATCTGGCCGGTAATGCCATTACCCACCTGTCGGGGATCATCGCTCTCGCCGTTGGCGGAGTGGCGCTCTTGGGAGTCGCAACCGTCCTCATGGTGGTCGGTCGTCAGACGAACCGTCTGGGCCCTGCGGCCGAAGCCGCCTACCCGGGACCACTCGAATAGAGGATTGGGATGTCCGCGTTCACGGCAGTCTCGGCCCAGCGAGGTCGTAAACAGTGACACGATCACCTGGACATCATGCCAAGTGGCGAGTCGTCACCGTGTGTGGAGCCGTGTTTATGGTGCTCGTTGCCGCAATAGTGCTTCGAGGGAGCCCGTCCCGGATTGGGCGGAAATTGATCTCGAACGCCATAAGCGCGACCCACACGACGGACAGACCGGCGGCAATCGACCCTTCGTATTTCGCTTCTGGCGCCTGCATGAGTTACCCACCGATCACCGGTGATCGGCACACGACGGTCTTCCTCGATGCCGGGCACGGCGGCCTCGACCCTGGCGGTGTGGGCGTGACCGAGTCGGGCCAGCAGATCGAAGAGTCCACGATCAACCTGGCGATAGAGCTCGACGCCATGGTGATCTTGCGCGCGGGGGGGTTTCGTGTGGTGGTCTCGAGAACTGAGAACTCGACCGTCCTCAAACTCGGCCCAGAGGACACCGACGGCCAGTTGCTCAGCCTTGTGGGCGCGCACGACGACGTCGCGGCGCGGGACGTCTGCGCGAACATGGCCGATGCCGATCTACTGGTCGGCATCTACATGGATGCCGGAGGAACCCCGCAGAATGCCGGAAGTGTCAGTATCTACGACACCGACCGTCCCTTCAGCGCGGCGAATCTAAAGTTCGCCACCCTCTTGCAGAATGACGTTCTCTCAGCCATGAACGCTCAGGGGTGGGGCATCCCCAATGCCGGCGTTCTCTCCGACGCAACCGAGGGCTCTTCCGTGGGAGACCCGGCCGATGGGGGCTTGGCGGCTGAATCAGCGAACTACGACCATCTGCTCTTACTCGGCCCGGCGTCGGCGGGCTACTTCTCGACGCCGAGCCAGATGCCTGGCGCCGTCATCGAACCATTGTTCCTTACGGATCCCTTTGAGGGAACGATGGCCATCAGCACCAGCGGCCAGGAGGTGGTCGCAAAAGGGATCGCCGCGGCTGTCGAGCAGTACTTTGCACCCACTTCTACGACATCCACGGTTGGCTCGCCTTTAGGGGGATCGTGATGTCCATATTCCGTCCACTAATCATTCTCAAGTCTGATGTTGTGCGAGACGCTGGCCGGTACAATTGCTGGTGGTCGTGCATCTTCCGTTCATGGAGCCCGTCAATAGGGGAGAAGGGTGGATTGCTTCGGCCCTGCCGGCAACCACGGAGAGCCGGCCTCCGGCTTCGCGAGAACTCCGCCCGATGAATTAATGGAACAGGACAGAGAGCACCGTCGGCGTCATTCCACACGTGACCAGGCCACGGATTCGGAAACCGGAACCGTCCGGTGGATCGCGAGCTCCACCGGGCGCGGACCGAGCCCACGCCCCCACCGGACCGAGTTCCCGCGGTCTTCGGTCTCAGCCTGGGAGGCTGCCGTTACTCGGGGGAGGCAGGAAGTTGTACACCAGGCACCTATCCGGCAGAACGCCCCGGAATGGCAGGAACTACCCGAAGCCGACGAATATGACGCCGATGAGGGCGTGGAGGCCAACGCCCGGTTGACTGGCATGACTGCGGCGCTGCTGCTCGTCCTTTTGGCCGTCGAGGGGCTCACCATCTTGCGCATCGGCAAGCTCCTCACCCTTCATGTCGTCATCGGCATGGTATTGGTGCCGCCCGTACTCCTCAAGATCGGCAGCACCACCTGGCGCTTCGGCCGCTACTACCTCGGCTCACCCGAGTACCGGCGCAAGGGTCCTCCACCTGCGATTCTCCGGCTCCTCGGTCCGTTCTTGGTGGTGCTGACGCTCGCCGTCCTGGGCAGTGGGATCGCCCTGTTGCTGGGACCGTCCAGCGCGCGGAGCGAGCTGTTGACGATTCACAAGGCGACCTTCATCCTTTGGATCGCCGCCATGGTCGTCCACGTTCTCGGGCATTTGGTCGATACTGCACGTCTCGCGCCCAAAGACTTCTACCGGCGGACCCGGCGGCAGGTCAGAGGGGCGAGCACGCGACAGTGGGCCCTCGTCGGTGCGCTCTGTCTCGGGCTCTTGCTCGCGGTGGTCGTGGCGCCGAAGATCGGCCCCTGGAGGTCGGGCGGGACGCCCGTGCACCTCATAACTCCGGCCGGCAAAGTGGCGCCGACATCTCCGCCCAGAGGATAGATACCGGCAGTTGAGCCTCTTTGATGTGGGCTAGCCGCGGAGGCGTCGCCAAACGGAATGAGGTAGCAGTCGAAAAAAGAGAAACAATACGCGGAGGACCGTCGGAATCCAGATTACCCGTTGACCACGCTCCACCCCTTGTACCACTGCAGCGGCCACCACGTCGGGCTCGACGGCGAAGAATGCCGCCGAGCGGCCCTTCGTCATTTTGGTCAGGACGAACCCTGGCCGTACGATATGCACCGAGACCCCTGAGCCGCGGAGCGACTCGAACAGTCCCTGGGCATACGCGTCGAGTCCTGCCTTGGCAGAACCGTAGATGAAATTGGCGCGGCGGACTCTGACTCCAGCGACCGAGGAGAGCACGACGATGGCTCCATGACCCTGGGCCCGGAGGCGTGCCGCAGCCGCAGTCATGGCGGCCGCCGGCCACGTGAAGTTCACCGTCACCATCCTTGCGACTCGGTCAACGTCGTTCTCGTCGGTGTGTTGATGTCCCAACTCGCCGACGGCCATGATCACGAGGTCCACGTGACCGTGGGCAGCTCCGAAGCACTCGTCGACAGTGGTCTCAGCTCGTTCAACCTCGGTGGCATCGAACGCCACAGTCTCCACCGCGTTCGCCCCCGCGCCGTGTAGGGCCTTGGCAACTTGCTCTAACTCGGCCTTATCTCGACCGGCGAGCACGACTGTTCCGCAACGGTCAGCGACCAGTAGGGCGATGATGTCTTGGGCGATTTCGGATGTCCCGCCAAGCACGACAACCGATTGGGGATGGCCGAATGCATCGTTCATAGGTTGTGCGCTCCCATCAGTCCGAGGCGACGGGAGAGATCAGATTCGAGGATCCCATGAGGGTCCACGCGGTGGCGCGCTGCCGCCAGTTCATCTAACCTCGGGTACATCACCCCCACAAGCTCGGGACGCAGGCGCGCATCTTTGGCGAGATAGACGCGTCCTCCAGCGCCAGCGACCAGATCGTCCAGCCGATCGAGAAGAGGCGGGAGTCCGACCGGGCAAACTGGAAAGTCAAGAGCCAGCGTCCATCCTTCCATCGGGAAGGAAAGCGGCCCAGGATCGCCGGGACCAAATCGCTTGAGCACTGCCATAGGAGACGAGATTCCCGATGCGGCAACCATTGCGATCGCTGTACGGACGAGTTCGACGTGGGGGGGAGCGACAACGAACTGGTACTGCACGAATCCGTGCTTGCCATAGAGGAGATTCCAATTCGCCACTCCATCGAGCGGGTGCAGAAAAGAGGTCAGAGGGACGAGGGTGCCGCACTTGCGTCTTGTCGTCTTGCGAAACCAGGCCTCATTGAATACGCGCGCGGTGCTCGAATTCACGAGGCTTCTGGGCGGGGTGAAGGGTAACCGCATGGGAGAACGGCGGGGGATGGCGAGCGGGTGTTCGTTCAATTTGGGACCCAACGCATTGAGAGGGGCGTGATCACCGCGGGTTAGGATTGATCGACCCAGACCACCTCGGTGAGAACCGCAGTCAACCCATGCCACCGAGTATCGATAGACATGATCCATCGCCGCCATGGCGGATATTGCGCTGTCGAGGTCGTTGAATCGTTCGGTATCGACCTCCACCCATGCAGTTTCGACTCGGCGGAGATGCAAGGTGGCTTTGACGATGACCCCGGTAAGCCCCATTCCACCAGCGGTGGCCCAGAAGAGTTCGGGATCATTCTCCGGCGTGATGGTCAGGACTCCCGTCGGCGTGACCAGTGTGATTGAGCTCACGTGGGAACAGAAGCTTCCCTCGCGATGATGATTCTTGCCGTGGACGTCGGCGGCAATCGCCCCACCCAACGTCACCTGTCGAGTCCCCGGAGAGACCGGGATGAACCAACCCAAGGGAAGAGAGGCCCGAATCAGGGCGTCAAGGCTCGCACCGCCGCCAACCTCAACCCGACCAGTGACAGGATCGATCACTCCGATGGAGTCCAAGCCCGACGTGTCGACAACGGTTCCCCCGGCGCACTGGGCGGCATCGCCATAGCTGCGCCCCAGCCCTCGGGCGATCACCGAGTTCTTAGAGCCCTGCGCGGGTTGCCTCAACCGGAACGAAGGGGTCACCGGGGAGGGAGCGCCGGGGTCCTTTGAGGTCAAGAAAGCGGACAACATCTCGGTGTCTAGGGGTACCGTGACATCGCTCGCGGAAGGAGAGGTGCGTCCCCAGCCGCTGAGAAGGCGAGGGTGCTTCATCTCTTCGTGAGCAGGTGGCGGAGACGGTCGGGTCGTCGGAGTCGGGACGATCTTCAGATGAGGAATGGAATCTGTCTTCACCTTGTGAGAGTTGCTCTGGCTCATCCGTAGATACCGATCGAAAACATTGCGACCCAAAACGCACCAAGGACTTGCAATACGTGGTCATGAAAGACCAGACCTTCGGGTGCGTCGACGAGTCCGGCGTCCACCAGCCTCAGCATGTGGAGAGTTCCCAGGATGATGGGAATCACGGAAAGCTGGATCCAGACAAAATGGTGACTCGCGTGGGACTGCAAGCCTCCCTTGTCGAATGCCCAAAGGCAGTATGCGGTTACCGTAACGGTCGCGGTGAGCGTCAGAGTCGATCGAAGGAACGACGTGGTGTACGTGGCGAGGACCTTTCGATGTTGTCCCCGGGGCACGCCAAGTCGACGATGTTCTCCTGCCCGCTTCCCGGTTACGACGAACAACGCTCCAAAGGAAGCAACCGCCAAGAACCAGCTTGAGAGGGGAATGTGGGTGGCCACCCCTCCCGCAATCGCTCGAAGTACGAACCCCGCCGCGACCGCCGCCAGTTCGATCACCGGTTCACGCTTGAGGCGAAACGTGTACGCGATACTGATCAGGGCGTACATGCCGATCACAAGAACCAGCGCCCACCGGGCGACGAACCACGCAGAAACCAGTCCCAGAGCCATGAGCAATGCTGCGGCAGCTAGTGCATAAGTGCTGGTGAGGGCGCCGCTCGCGACGGGACGGGTCCGCTTCTCGGGGTGAAGACGATCAGCTTCGGCATCCACTGCATCGTTCATCAGATAGACGCCGGAAGCCACCGCGCAAAAGATTCCGAAGGCGGCCAACGATCGCAAGAGGTCGAGTCGGTTGGTCAGGACCCCTGCGGCGGCGGGCGCTACGAAGACGAGCAGGTTCTTGACCCACTGGCGTGGACGCATGGTCAACACGATGTTCCACAGCGTGCCGGCCCAGGACGTCCGGCCGTGGTGTGAATCGACTGCGGTGCAGCTTTCCGCGCGTTCGATTACAGCGGAGCCCGGAACTGCCTTCAGTGCGCCGCTCGTGGTTTTCACCTCATCCGCCCGGCCTCGATGACATGGTGATGAAGTCCCGGGCCCACCAGGACTCGAAGTATCGGGCCGGGGTCCCCGTCATGTTCGAGAGCATCTCTGTTCCGTTAGCCGGACTCGCCGGGCCTGTCGGTGTGGACGGTTGATAGGTGCTGAAGTTCACCCAATCGGTGTTGATGTCGAGCTCCATGGCGCGAACCGCGCCTGCTCGGACCAGCAGATTCGCCAGGTCGGTGATGTTCAGGCCCGGGCCGCCCACGTAGACGAGGGCACCGTCGGAAGTGACCCCGAGTCCCGAGCGCCAGACGTAGACCGAGTTGCCCAAAGTCGCACCCCACTGTGTCGTATCGTTGGCGTTCAAGCCAGGCACCGGTTGTCCGTTGTCGACCACGAGATCCAGGTTCTGGCGGACCGACACGACGTTGGGCGTCATGCTTACATCGCGGCCCCATTTTCCGACGGTCGAAGTGCCGTTGCTGTAGACGACAAAAGACGCCGCCCCCGATCGGAGAGGAAAAACTGTCTTGCCATCTGTGTAATACCCGCCGTTCGCGGCCGACATCAGGAATCCTGCGTTGAACGCCGCAACCAAGCTCGTCGCAGCCGTGGGTTGAATCGGTGCCGTGTTCGGGTAGGGACCGCCACCGGGGATTTGGCTGCCCGAATACAGGGTGGCCTTCAATAGCTTGGTGTCCATCCATGCCACACCGACCACGTAGCTGGTATGGATGGCGTCGGGCCGGAGGGTGGTCTCATAGACAGCTGGTATCCCTCCTACCAGGCGACCCGCCGGTGACCACTGCCCTTCGCCCGCAACTGCTGGGCTGGCGAAGGGTTGGATGGGAGAGGGTGGCGCCAAGTGGGCCGGACCGCCGGCCTGGGGCGTCGACACCGAGTGGACGGGTTTGATCGCTCCGGCCGGCAGTGTTCCTCCCACCTTGGGCGGGTGATGGCTGTACCACTCGTTCTCGGCCCAGTTCACCACGCTTGCACCGCCGTGCGCCCTTGCCCATTCGGCCGCGCGACTGGTCAGAGAACTTCCAAGGGCAGGATTGGTGAGGGCGCTCCCGAGTGAGATGGCCAGCCACAAGAACAGGGCGACCAGTCCCAACCCGACGCCCACCTTGAGCCTGCGACGCCGATAGGACCCTCGCTTCCATGACCGCCTCGGGGCATCGGGATCCAGCGCGTACTTCGACTCAGGACCCGTGTGTGGTTCGCTGAACCGTCGAGCATCAGAGTCGATGTCATTTCGCAAGAGGTCCTGACTCATCTGCGGACCCCCATCACAAAGATGCCCAAACGCGGACATGTGACGCTCTCGGTCATGATCGGCTCGGACGGGATCTGACGAGGTCACAAGGACTGCGGCGCGTGCGGAGGCCCGCCTCATCGGCAAAGACCGAAAGTGTGCTCCGTACCGAGCGAGTCATGCCAGGGACGCATGCCGTACGGGTGCCATGACTCAAATGTAGGGATGGATCCTGACGGCAACATGAAGGAGTGACAGCGGCAGGGAAAAATCCCGGATCGGTATCTATCCGAACGGTCTGGCGCCGGGCACCAAGGCCATTATGCGGCCCTGTTTCCGTGGTGCTACTCGAAGGGATTTGGGCATACCGGGACGGGCTAGACCTGTACATCCGGCCGGTTCACACGGACCAGTGCATAATTGCGCTGAGCACGACGAGCGCGGATATCAACGCGACGGTGGCAGCCCAGCGACGTGCAAACGCGACGAAATGCTCATATTTATTGCGGAAGGTGCCGCGCCATGGGCCATCGGCATCCTCGTGGTGAGGGAATGACTGAAAAGCGTGCCCCATGCCTACGGACCCTCTCTCTCGACACCGGAGTACTCGTATTTCGGGGTCGTAGCCCACCAGATAGTTGGTCCCGTACCGATCTTGTTCACTCTACGGATCAAACCTGACGCGGACATGAAGGCGCTGCGTCTACCGCAGTCTCGTGGTACACCCCACTTAGCCGACCCGGTCGATTGCCTGGCGAACGTGCAGCCGAAATCGATCCGTCAACTGCTGGATGGGTCTTTGAATCTGAGGGGTTGGAGAGACCCGACGGAATCTCAGAAAGTGCTCCTACGTCCATTGGGTTGGCAAGAACGCTCCGGACCGGAAATACGCCTCGACGTCAGCTGGTGGCAGCTCCGAGCAGGTGGCCGACGCCGAAGGTAATTCCTGCAGCCACAACAGCAGCCGTGAGCTGCCGTATCGCAGTTTTGGCGACCCCGCGGCCGGTAAACGCCCCTATAACTGCACCCAAGACCGCAGCAGCGACGGCTCCGATGCAGATAGAGACCACGACGGCTTTGCCACCACCGAAAAACAGCCACGGAATGAGCGGTAGGAACGCCCCAATAGCGAACGACAAAAAGGACGCAATGCTGGCTTGCAACGCCGAACCCGTCGACTGGGGATCGATTCCGAGCTCGAGCCGGGCGTGGGTGTCGAACGCCACGGATCGGTATTGAGAGATGATCCCGGCGACGGTGTCTGCGTCTTCGGCGCTCACCCCTTGGGCTCTGTACATCCCGGCCAGCTCCCGACGTTCAGCATCTGGGTGCTCGGCGAGTTCTTGGCGCTCGACCTGCAGTTCACGTTGAACCAGCTCATCTTGGGCACGAACCGAGACGAGTTCCCCAGCAGCCATGGAGAAGGCGCCTGCGAGGAGACCGGCCACACCAGCCAAGCGGACCGGAGACGCCGCCGTACTGGCACCGGCCACGCCGAGGATCAAGGACACATTGGTGATCAACCCGTCGCCTGCCCCAAGGACCGCGGCACGGGATGCCCCACCTTGGACGTTACGGTGACGTGTGTGGTTGTTCATATCCCCGCCGGTCACCCAGGCAGTGAGGGCGCGAAACGGGAGGAGACCATGGTCGGTGCGACCGGTGTTCATCGGATAGTCCGTTCCACTCCCAAAAGTGTGACACGGTTACGGTTCGAATGACGGGCTCATCTGATCGAAATGCCGGGGATCTCGCGCCTGCAGGAGTGATGCGGTCCGAATGGGTTCAATAGGCCACTCCATTCCAGGTTCGCGATCCGGAATCCCGGGGAGTTCGCACGTTGACGCACGCTCTGCCCAGATGTCGAGTGGGTTTATCCCTTGAGGTGCCACAGATGTCGGCAGAGAAGATTCCCATACCCTCGCGTGTCCATCCCCCGTGCCACGCAGTAAGTACCATGTCGCGATCACGGTTCCCAGATCGTCGGCGGTCACGCATTACTCGAAGACGCAACGCGTCCCGAATCTCGCCTTCCGAGGGGATATCGTCACAATCCAACGTGTAGACGCCGTTCAGATTGCCGAAAAGGGTGTGAGACATCGCACCACTCCACTTTCGTGTTTCGAGTCTTGAATGATCAAGCAATTCGTCCACTTCGTCCTCAGTCCTCAAGCCGATCACTTCTTCTCCTCTCGCAAGGAACCGTAAAATTCGGGTCCTTGCCATATCCTGTTGTGACAACCTGGCGGTTTCCCTGGAGCCTTCCCAATGCGAACTGTGAGTTGCAAGCACGGCAGGCATCTGGTGATTCCTGAGGACGTCTAGTGAAACGCGGTTTGAACCCGTACCGCTTCGATCGTGGCCGGGGACGGTACGGACATGCCAACGCGCCAGTCATGGCATCATCTAATAACGGAAAGGTGACGGAGAGATGAAGCCGGAAGGCAGTCCTTGGTGATCTTGCACTCGGAACACCATGTCTTCTGAGTCGCCGACGCCGAGGCACAGTATCTCTCGGTCTTGCCTGAGCGGCCGGCCGAGTTTCGTGTGGGCTCTTGACGCTTCCACGGTCGATCCGACCATTGTAATGACGCCAGGGGACCTTCGGCCCTGTCGCAGGGTGATCTCGGCAGTCATTGTCACTTGATGGACTCTCATGACCGATGAATTCGCCGAGCGGATCCGAAGAGAGGCGACCCCACTACTGGGCGATGGCCACTTCCTGTGATCCGTA
>Ga0182030_10023589_pt1 | contig 11365 bp, 8 predicted proteins | sample 812S3MmetaG_FD_121299 | JGI IMG/M metagenome (GOLD analysis project Ga0182030, IMG submission 121299) | Permafrost microbial communities from Stordalen Mire, Sweden - 812S3M metaG (Illumina Assembly) | ecosystem: Environmental > Terrestrial > Soil > Wetlands > Permafrost | place: Sweden...
CGATGCCGCCGACGCCCCAGCCGAGCACACCGAGACCGTTGATCATGGTGGTGTGCGAGTCGGTGCCGACGAGCGTGTCGGGGTACGCGGCGAGTTCGCCATCAATTTCCGTGGTGAAGACAACGCGGGCGAGGTATTCGAGATTCACCTGATGGCAGATGCCCATGCCTGGCGGCACAGCGCTGAAGTTGCGGAATGCCGTCTGGCCCCATTTGAGGAACGCATAGCGCTCGCGGTTACGCTGGAACTCGAGCAACGCGTTGGCGTCGTAGGATCCCGCAGTGCCGAATTCGTCGACTTGCACCGAGTGGTCGATGACGAGCTCTGCGGGGACGAGAGGATTGACGCGCTCCGGGTCGCCGCCGAGAGTTTTGATTGCGTCGCGCATGGCGCCGAGATCGACAATGGCGGGGACGCCGGTGAAATCCTGCATGAGGACGCGGGCCGGCATGTAGGCGATCTCGCGGCTGGGCTCGGCCTTCGCGTCCCAGTTGGCGAGGAACTCGATGTCGGCGGCGGTGACGTTCACGCCGTCCTCGCGACGGAGAAGATTTTCGAGCAGAATCTTCAGGCTGAAGGGAAGCTTGCTCAGGTTAAAGCCGCGCGCGGTGAGTGCGGGCAGGCGATAGATGGTGTACGAGCGTTGGCCTGAGGTGAGCTTGGCACGGCTGGCAAAACTATTCATTGGAAACCTTTCTATCCGCAGCATGGCGGATGGAACTCGAATCGCAATTACGCGCTCCGGCATGCCGCGAGCCTGCGATCACACAGGCTCGAACGGCAAATCCGGAAAATCTAGACAGGGATAGACTACTCAGCGAGAGAGACGGCGTCCACGGTCGGGGCGGCCGCGGCGAAAGCGCTTGGGCGCTGGCATAGCCGGAATGGCTGAAAGACTGCGCATAGCGGACAGTTGGATTTTAGCGCGGAAGCCAGACATGGAGGAAGCTAAAAACTGTTGCGGAAATCCTTTGCGCGTCATGAGCAGAGCAGCGGGTACACTGGCAACGAGCAGTCGCCACGATTCAGACATTCCCCGGAGATCCCAGATGATATTGCGCGTCGCCCGTGTCATTGGCATTGTGCTTTTCTTCTTTTGTGCGCTCAGTTTTGGACAAACAAATCCTGTGCCCGCCGCACAACCCGCGAGCAAGTGGGCGGCGGTCGACGGAAGGGTGACGCTGCCGGATTTTCGCTTTGGGACCGGCGAGACGCTGCCCGAACTGAAGCTGCACTACCTCACGCTGGGCACTCCGCATCGCAATGCTGCGGGGCATGTGGACAATGCAGTACTTCTACTTCATGGAACGGGCGGCAGCGCGCACTCGCTCCTGAATCCGCTGTTTTCCGACGTGCTGTTTGTGCCGGGCGGCGTGCTCGACATCACGAAATATTTCATCATCCTGCCGGATGACATCGGGCACGGTGAAAGCTCGAAGCCCTCCGATGGCCTGCACATGCACTTCCCCGCCTATGACTACGACGACATGGTGCGCAGCCAGCGCATGATGCTCGACGCAATGAAGGTCGATCACCTGCGTCTGATTCTTGGCACGTCGATGGGCTGCATGGAGAGTTTTGTCTGGGGTGAAACCTATCCTGATTTCATGGACGCGCTGGCGCCGTTTGCCTGTCTGCCGATTCAGATCGCCGGACGCAACCGCATGATGCGCTATATGTCGATCCAGGCGATCAAGCTGGACCCGACGTGGATGGGAGGGGATTACAAGACGGAACCGGCGGAGGGATTGCGCCTGGCGAATACGCTGGTGCTGGTGATGGGTTCGAGCCCGCTCGTGATGCAAAAGCAGGCGCCGACGCGGGAAGCGGCGGAGCAGTATGTCGACCGCTTCTGGGCACGACCGAGTCCCGATGCGAATGACATGATTTACTACCTCAACGCGAGCCGCAACTACGACCCAAGCCCGCATCTGGAGCAGATCAAAGCGCCGGTGCTATGGATCAACTCCGCCGACGACTACATCAATCCGCCGGAGCTGGGGATCGCTGAAAAGATGGTCAAGCGCATTCCGAATGCGAAGTTCATTCTGGTTCCGATCTCCGATCAGACGCGCGGACATGGGACGCATACCGTGGCAGCGGTCTGGAAGGATTACTTGGCGGAGTTCATGCAGAGTACAGAACCCAAACCGTAACTGTGTAGGGTAGAATCTGGCGCTTACAACTCAAAGCGACGCAGCCCCGCTCCTATACTGTGAATGCAAAGGTTGCCGCAGCGAGGTCAGTTCCCTACTTGAGCTTCTGGGTTTGGTTGGCAGGACTCTACACCCGATTTGTCGCATGGCTGATGCGGCGCGTGCCGAACGAACGGCAGCGGTTGCTGGCATTCACCATCTTGGCAGGCGGGCTGTGCGGGCTGGCGGCTGTCGCATTTCACAAGTGCGTGGCATGGGTCGAAGGCATCCTGATTGACCGCGCGGCCGCAGGACATGCAGACCCAGCAAATCATTCCTGGATCGCCTGGACGATCCTCAGTCCTGCGCTTGGTGGGCTAGTGTGCGGGCTGGGCCTCTACTACATCGCTCCTGCGGCGGCGGGCAGCGGCATTCCCCAGGTGAAGGTCGCGTTTACTTTGCGGTCGGGGTTTATCTCTGCTCGCGAGACGATCGCCAAGTTCTTTCTGTGCGTGATACAGATCGGGTCCGGCGGTTCGTTGGGAGTCGAGGGCCCGACGGTACACATCTGCGCGGGTGTGAGCAATCTGTTAGCGCGGGCGGCGCGACTGAACCCGGAGAATCGGCGGCGGATGGCGTCCGTAGGCATGGCAGCGGGCATTGCCGCGGCCTTTAATGCTCCGATTGCCGCCGTCACCTTTACGCTGGAAGAACTGATCGGCGATCTGGACCAGACCATGCTCTCGGGCGTGATTGTGGCAGCGGCGGTGGCTGCGGTGGTTGAGCACACCATCATGGGAGCAAATCCCATCTTTCATGTGCCACGGGCGTTTGAATTGGGCAAAGCCTCGTCGCTCATCTGGTACGCGTTGCTTGGCCTGCTGGCGGCGTTTGTTTCGGTGGCGTTCACGGACTCACTGCTCGCCCTTCGCGCCTGGTTCAAGAAGCTCCATGGGGTTCCCAAGTGGGTGCAGCCTGCCATGGGCGGCGCGGCAACGGGCGGATTTGCGGTTGTCGGCCTGATGGTTTTTCACCTGGGCGGCATCGCCGGCGACCCGTACAAGACATTAACGCAGGCCTTCAGCGGGACGATTCCGGTGACCGCGATGATTGCGTTGTGCGTGCTCAAGCTGGCTGCCACCGTCACTTCGTATTCAAGCGGCGGCGCGGGCGGCATCTTTGCGCCGGCACTCTTTATGGGCGGCATGCTGGGCGGCGCTGTGGGTTATCTCGACGTGACTGTCTTTCATCACTCAGCCGACTCGATTGGCGCGTTTGCTGTGGTGGGGATGGGCGCGGTGTTTGCCGGGATTGTGCGCGCGCCGATGACGTCCATCCTGATTATTTTTGAAATGACCCGCGGCTATGGGTTGGTATTGCCGATGATGATTGCCAACATGAGCGCCTTTGCCCTGGCCAGACACTGGCGGCGGACGCCGATTTACGACGCGCTGCTGGAGCAGGACGGCATTCATCTGCATGGTGCGCCAGAGCCGGTCGAGGTTATCGACGCGACAGCGAAAGCGGAAACGCCGCTATTTTCCGACGCGAAAGATCGAGGGACGTTTGTGGAGTAGGAACTAGGGTCCGCCCGCGTCCCATTCCCTCAGGGGCTAAAACCCGCACCCTTCACTAAAGCCCGTTCCGTTCGCTTAAGACCGTACCTTTCAGAGAGCAATGAGCCGGAAAATTCAGAGGAGGGGCGTGAGACCTACTTCGGCGGCTGCTCGTTATAGAGGAAGAGAGCACGCAACTCCAGATAGGGTCCGTGGAATTCGCGCGGCAGCGGCGGGTAGTTGGAGCCCGTGAGCGCGCCCCAGGCAGCGCGGTCGAGGCCCGTGTCGCCGGAGCGGCCTTCGAGCACCATGTCCGTGACCTGCCCGTTGGGAAGAACCTTGAACCGGATCTGGACCGCTCCCGACTTCAGGATGGGCGGGTTGACTTCGTCGGGAATGAGCGGGTCCCAGGTGTGCTCGGTCTCGTAGTACCAGCGATGCAGCCAGGAGTTGAAGTCGACGCCCTGCGTATCAGAGAGAATCTGCACTCCTCCCGCACCTGCGCCAGGATGCCGGGATAGGCCGCCAATCGGCTGCGCGCCCGAGTCTGCACCCTGATTTTGTGCGGCGCCGCGCATGGCTTCTTTCAGCTGGTCTGCTGGATTTTGCGAGCCCATGGCAAAGTTGGGGCGGGCTGGAACCGCAGATGGATGGGGAGCCTCGACGGGAGATTCGGTCTTAGGAGTCGGCGGTGTGGGCTGCGGCTGGGCCGGGTTCTCGATCTTCGGGGGCGCGGTGGGTTCCGGCAGCGGTGGCGGCGTGGGTTTGTTCATCGCCTCGAGGGTCTTTTTATCGATCTGCGGGCGCTTTTCAGGAACGGGCTTGATCTGCGGCTTGGACTGTTGATATTTCCGCATCAGGTCAGGCGGCAAGTCGAGATAGCTCAGGTCCTTGCGCTGTTTGATGGCGTCAAACGGGTCGATGACGGGCGGGACCTTCAAGACATACTTGGGAATCCACGTGACTGCGGAGAGCAGGACCAGGTGAATCAGGATGGCGATCCAAATCCCCTCGCGCAGGCGAGCCCAGCGGCGCTCATCCTCGAGGTCGCTGATCATCTCCAATAATTCGTGGGTGTCGTAGTCGACCCACCGGGAACGCGTGCGCGGGGCCGGCTGCGGCTCTTCTTCGGGATGCGAGGATTGACCCGGTCCCTGAGAATCGGGTCCGGCGCCCGCTGGATCGTCGGGTTCGTTCACCTTAGTTGGTATCTCTGTGATGGGCATGCGCTCAACGGGAGCCACAGGTGCGTCCGACGGTTCCGTTTCTAGTCCTTCCTGTCTATTTTCTCACCCTCTGGGAAATAGCGGCAAAACCGGTTCCCTGATGGTCACGTCGATTGGATGGTGGTGGCTCTAAGGTTCGAAATCTCCGGTTTGGCGTCCGCCGATCATTCTGCATCCATGGGCTAACCGTACAATGAGTCTTTTGGAATGGACGGATCAAGAGGGGGAAAGAGACCCGTTTGAAGCAGCTTTTCGGAAAACTTGCGGCGAAATGGCAGTTTGTGATTTTGCCGGCGATGCTCAAGCTCGGATTCTGGGGGGCTGCTGCCGCCGCGCTGCTCGATTCCTCCTCCATTCCGATTCCGATGGACATTCTGATTGCCGGATGGGTGTGGAACGACAAGGGCCACTTCTGGCTGTATTGCCTGATGGGCGGCGTTGGTTCGGCCATTGGGGGTTTGGTTCCTTACGGGATTGGCCGGGCCGGCGGCGAACTTTTCCTACTGAAGCGGGTGAATCGGGCCCGATACGACCGGCTGCGGGATCGCTTTGAGCGGCAGGAGTTTCTTGCGGTGATGATTCCTTCGATGCTACCGCCGCCGACGCCGTGGAAGGTGTTTGTCTTCGCCGCAGGGGTGTTTGAGATGCGGGTCCTGCCTTTCATGCTCGCTGTGTTTGCGGGGCGGATTGTGCGCTGGTTGGTGCTGTCGCTGTTGGTACTGAAGCTGGGGCCGGGGGCGGTGGGATTGGTGCAGCATCACGCGCTGACGGCGTTGCTGGTGGTGGGCGGGCTGGCGGTGATTGGCTTCGGGTGGTGGTGGATCAGGAAGCGGCGGAGCGGCGAGGCAATGGGCTAGCAGTAAAACTCACATCTCCCGAAAGCCCACTCAAGTTCTCGCTTTGCGTCGGGCGTCGGCTACTTGCCGGCCAGAGCTGTTTGGGGCTCGATTCCCTTCATATGGCGGACCAGGGCCGGGACGCCGAAGGCCAGCCCGGCGACGATGCCTGTCGATATCAAGTCGTTCCGGTAAAAGGGAAGGGCGGCGATGTAGCAATCGCGGAGGCCGGTCAGGGTGTGCGGGTACATGCCGCCCGCAGCCCAGACGGCATAATCGGAAACGATGAAGAAAGACGTTGGCCCGAGAATCACTCCTGCGGCAACCCGCACGAACGTGGTGCGCGCGTGGAGCAGGATCCAGCCGAGAGCCATCGCCATCCCGTACCAGGCCCACGTGGTGACGTATCCCTGCCAGCGGAAGGGATAGGAATAGATCTGCGTGGTCAGGAAGTAATCGGTGGCCATCAGAACGGCCAGGGGGGCAAGCATTTCGCGCCAGGAGCGCCGAGCGCCGAAGAACAGCAACGCGCCGCCGACCGCCGTGAAGTTGAACCAGCTGGGGTGGGGAAAAGCAGCCAGCAGGAGGCGGCTCAACACGGCCAGGACGATCAGCAAATAAGCGGGCATGGACGCCTCCGGTGCGGGATTCCCTGCAATGTGGATCAGGGCAGGAGAAGCAACATATCTATTCTGACCGGTATGTACGGGTGGGTCAACCACCCGGCGATGGGCAGGCGAACAAAAGCTCCATGCTGGGGCAGTCTGTGTGTTCATCGGGACGAGCCCATGCAGCTGCGCCGGGGATTGTGTGGGCGGCTTGCGCAGGAGGCGCCTTCAGGCTCTGCGTTTCGCGTGGGTGTGGGATTTTTTCCTGTGGCCGCCAGCCCGCGAATTGCCACTGTTCGATGAAACCTGGTTCAGGCTTGCCTGACGGTTTCGGTGCCGGTGCGCCACGGCAGGACGGAGAGTTGCGCTGACGAGGCGCTCGGCCGTGGCTGGGCTGTCGGCGTAGGCGGGGTCAAGCATGGCAATGACCGCGATGGCGCGCGCGCGATAAAGCTTGGCCCATTGGCTCTGCATCAGCGAGTGCTGCACGGTTCTCCAGTATCCGCTATCCCCGGATGGAGGACTCTCCAACGAAGCTTCGGCTACGCTTGCCGGAGCGCTGGCATTGATCAGGGTCAGGAATTCATCGAAATGGGCGAGGTTCACCCCCATCTGATAGACAAGCTGGCTTAGGGCCATTTGCTGCGAAGCACTCATCCGATCGAAATTGCGGCAGTAGGCCCGGGCGTTGTAGATGGCCTGGATGGCGGAGATGCGCAGCAGAAGCGTCGCATCTTCGTCGGTGATCTGCGGCGTCAGTGTTTTGATCTTCTGGCGGAATCTTTTCTTTTTCCACGTTGAAAAACGATCGTTGTATTGATCGAGGATCGACTTGAGACGGCTGGGATCTAGACCTGCGGCGCGCCAAAGATCGGCCGAGGACGGCTCGATAAACGGGTGGGGATTTAAGGGATCAGGTTGCGAATGCTCTCGTGCCGGAAGATCCAGGGTGAATCCGGCGCCGATGAGGGGATGGCCCGTCTTCGGGTCTGGATACGCAGCGAGCACCCATCCCTCGTGGCGGCGGTCGCGCAGGATTTCCATCAGGTCGCGGAGGTCGAACTTTACGTCAGCATCGTTGAAGCTGCGCAAGAGCTCGACTGCCGACGACTCTGCTTCGAGTTGCGATGGGGACGAAGTTTCAGATGAAGCGATGGCAGGCGCTGCGGACGGAAGTGGCGCTGTGGCTTGCACTGTCGCGGCGGGCGCCGTTTGTTCCGCCGCACCTTTGTACATGCCGGCGCAGAGGACGGCGAAAAGCAGGAAGACGAGTTGCCGTGGCGAAACACGCATGCTTGGAAACAATTCCGCTCTCAGGATTCCTGTCTATGACAATGACGGAAATTACGCGCGGGGGCAATGACCTAAGAGTGGAATATTTCGAAAGAGTAATAAGTCTTTCCTGATTTGAGGGCGGCCCGATGAGCGACAGGCTTGCAGATGCCGCGTTGGTCCTATTTCTGCACACGACTGCCCATGCCTTCCGCCGCTTCGTCGTGGCCGTCGACAATGTAGACCCAGCCACTGAGAGGAGCCGGGCCGCTCGATCCTCCTGTGCCGCGGAATGCGTAGGTAAAGCGCAGATCAGAAAACTCGACGGTAGTCCAGGTTCGTCCAGGCGGCAGCTGCGGCGGATCGACGCCCGGCACAGGATACTGGCCAATCTCGCGAACCACGGCCCACCTGCCCCAATCGAGATAAACATGACCGAGCAGCGTGCGCTTAGCGGCTTCGACGGCAGGCGTGTCGGTCGGCTTGTAAAGAACATCGCGCGGCGCATCGCTGTCGGTGGAACCGGTGTGGGTGTTGACCTCGGCAGTCTGATAGTAATTCTGTGTTTCAAGAATCGCGTGCCAACGGAAGGGATCGACCGGGAATGGTTCGATCGCAATGCGCGAGACAGGTGCAGAAGTGACCGGTGCGTTTTCGAGCATGACCTGCGCCTGCGCGTGCTCGGCCCAGCGCCAGCACCAGACGACGATCATTCCGCAGAGGGCGAAGATCGCCCAGCCCCTGCCGCGAAACTCCACTCGCCGCGCGCCGATCTCGCGATCGGTCAACCCAAGCAGCCAGGGAACGATGATCGCCATGCCCAGCAGCAGCCAAAGCACTGGCTCCGCAATGAAGACAAAGCTGCCAGCATACCAGCGTGGATTGAACGGGAAAAACGGACGGACGCCGTAGTTGTTAGTCCAGTCGAGCAGGATGTGACTGAGAGCGGCGATGAGGGCTGCACAATAGACCCAGCCCCAGCGTACTAGTTGTATCGTTGGCCCAGTAGGCGCGTTCGGGTCTTGGACCCGCGCCACATCACGCCGTTTTTGTCGCCCCTCCCGCCAACGATGGAAGAGCCAGACTGCCCCAGTGGCAGCGGCAGCGACGAACGGCGCCGCGACAAATGTGTGCGTGATGCCGCGATGGTGTTTCAATTCTTCGACCGGGCCGGCAATGCCCCAGAAAATGTCGAGGTCCGCGGCTTCAGCAGCCAACGTTGCGGCCAGCGTGGCGTAGGCCGTTTTGCGATTCAGTCCGGCGCGGCCGATGCAGGCGCCGGTAAGAAAGTGCGTGAGAGGCTCCATAGCTCGCTGAAGACATGGTAGCGGAGTCAGCGGGGCCAGCGGTGTTAGCCGAGTTAGCGACGTGAATCGGGTTCGTTGCGCATCCTATAATCCCGCCATGGACGAAAAGAATCCGCCCAACAAAATAGTGCGGCGCGCGGAGGAGTTGCGTGCGGAACTGCGCAGACATGAGCACCTCTACTACGTAATGGACGCGCCCGAGATCTCAGATGCGGCGTACGACGCGCTGATGAACGAACTGAAAAAGCTGGAGGCCGAGCACCCGGAGCTGGTGACGCCGGATTCTCCCACGCAGCGCGTTGGCGGTAAGCCGGCGGAGGGATTCAGGAAGGTTCGGCACTCGCGGCCCATGCTGAGCCTGGATAACGCCTACTCCGCGGAGGAACTGGCGGATTGGGACCGGCGGGTGCATGAACTGGCTGGAAATCTGCCGGCTGAATATACGGCCGAATTGAAACTCGATGGACTGAGCGTGGCGCTGACCTACGGGCCTGCAGACGGCGGAGGCGCGAGTCTCGTCACAGGCGTCACGCGAGGGGACGGGCAGATCGGCGAGGATGTCACGACCAACATTCGGACCATTCGCAGTGTGCCGATTTCGATCCCGGCGCATGTATTGAAGAAGCTGGGACTCTCCCCGGCATTTGAAGTGCGCGGTGAAGTGGTGATGCCGGAAAAGGCATTTCATCGGATGAACGAGGAGCGCGAGAAACAGGGGCTGACGCCGGCGGTGAATCCGCGCAATGCGGCGGCGGGCACGCTGCGCACATTGGAACCGAGCATCGTCGCAAATCGTGGTCTCGTCCTCTTCGCATACTTCCTGCTCATCGAGGGCGAGTACTTCCCTGCTGGTCAGGACGCGACTCTGGATGCATTGACGACTCTCGGGTTTCGCGTGAATCCGCATCGCGGCCGCGTGCGCACGGTGGAGCAGATGATGACGTTCATCGATGCCGCCGAGGGGCAGCGGGCGACACTGGGTTACGAGATCGACGGAGTAGTGCTCAAGGTGGACTCCCATGCCGCGCAGCAGCGGCTTGGTTACACCGGGCGCGCGCCGCGCTGGGCGATTGCGTATAAATTCACGGCAAAATCCGGCGTGACGCAAATGGTCGACATCATGATCACGGTGGGCCGCACCGGCAAGTTGACCCCGACAGCGATGCTGACGCCAGTATTCATCGGCGGCACGACGGTAAGCCGCGCCACTTTGCATAACGCCGACTTCATCGAGCGCATGGGATTGCTGATCGGCGATTGGGTCAAGGTGGAGCGGGGCGGCGATGTGATTCCCAAAGTGGCGGAGGTGGTTGCAGACGCAGAACACCCGCGCGGGACGCAGCGTTTCGTGTTTCCAACCAAATGCCCGGAGTGCGGAAGCGATGTGGTGCGCGCGGAGGGCGAGGCGGATCATCGCTGCGTGAATGCCGATTGCCCGGCGAAACTGCGCGAGTCGCTGCTGCATTTTGGGGCGCGCGGGGTGATGAACATTGAAGGGCTGGGCGATGCGGCAGTGCAGCAGTTGCTGGAACACGGCATGGTGCACAGCGTGGCCGATCTGTATAAGCTCACCGTCGAGCACCTTGCGGGATTGGAGCGGTTTGCGGAGAAGTCGGCGACCGCTCTGAAAGAGGAGATTGAACGATCGAAGAAAGCCGGGCTGGCGCGGGTTCTGATGGGGCTCGGCATCCGGTTTGTCGGCGAACGAACCGCGGAGTTACTGGCGCAAGAATTCGGCACGATTGATGCGGTGATTGCGGCCAACTCGGAAGAACTGGAACGTGTGGAAGAGGTAGGACCGCGAATTTCGGAAGCGCTTCTGGAATTCTTTGGGCGAGAAAAGAATCGGGAATTGGTGGAACATCTGCGCGCCGCCGGAGTCGACATGACGGCGGAGAAAAAACAGCGATCGACGCACCTAGCGGGGCTGACATTTGTGCTGACCGGTACGTTGCCAACGCTGACGCGCGAAGAAGCCAAGGCAAGAATCGAAGCCGCAGGTGGCAAGGTCTCTGGTTCGGTCAGCAAGAAGACAAGCTACGTGGTAGCCGGCGAAGAGGCAGGATCGAAGCTGGACAAGGCGCACGAATTGAAGGTACCGGTGCTCGATGAAGCGGGTCTGTTGAAGATGCTGCCGGCGGGAACCTGACAGGAATCTCCGGGGAAGCTTCACCCCAGGATTCCTGCTTCTAGGCAATCGAGCGGCGGCGCGATCCGGCAGATTTGCGAGGGCTACGCTGTTCGCGCTCCTGCTCGCGCTTCCAGGCTTCAGCGCGCCACGCACGGGTGTTGAAGCTCGGCTGAGTGATAGGGGCTTCTGGTTCCTTGCTTGGCGTGAGGGCGATTGGCTTGAGGACGCGCGCCGAGGAATCGTACCCGTCGACATAAGTGGCGGGAACGGGTGCGGCGATACGGGCTGGCGCCG
>Ga0182030_10023591_pt1 | contig 11364 bp, 11 predicted proteins | sample 812S3MmetaG_FD_121299 | JGI IMG/M metagenome (GOLD analysis project Ga0182030, IMG submission 121299) | Permafrost microbial communities from Stordalen Mire, Sweden - 812S3M metaG (Illumina Assembly) | ecosystem: Environmental > Terrestrial > Soil > Wetlands > Permafrost | place: Sweden...
GCCTCGATGCCGGTGGGTTTGTGGACAATGCGCACGGCTGTCTCCACTTTGTTGACGTTTTGGCCGCCCGCGCCGCCCGCGCGGCTAAACTCCATCTCGATGTCGGCAGGGTTAATTTCAACTTTATGTTTTTTGCGCATCGGCAAGATGGCCACCGACGCGGTGGAGGTGTGTATGCGACCCTGCTTTTCGGTAGCGGGGATGCGCTGGATGCGATGCACGCCGGTCTCAAACCGCAGCTTCTCATACGAGCCGAGGCCGTGTATCTCAAATACCGCATCTTTGTAGCCGCCTAAATCGGTTTTTGCCTCCGAGAGCGCCTTAACGCCCCAGCCTTGCGTCTCGGCATAGGCGCGGTACATGGCGGCAAGCTCCTCGGCAAAGAGTGCGGCCTCCTCGCCGCCGACGCCGGCGCGTATCTCGAGTATCATTTCGTTAGGGAACGCCTCCTCCTTTTCCTCAACCGTTGTAATGCGCTCCATCTCGGCGAGTACCGCCGCTTTTTGCTCGGCTATCCTTTGCAAATCATCTTTGGCCAAGTCGCCAAGCTCACCCGAAAGCTCTTTGACCTCGGCCTCCTCCTCGAGCAAACGCTGAAACTCCGCATAAAAATATGCGGTCTTTGGATTGTCTTTAAAGCGGGAAAGGTCCCCTTCTTCGTTCATCTATTTAGCGGCTTTTTTAACGGCGGCGAGGCGGCGGTTTTTGAACTTCTCTACGCGGCCTGCGGCGTCGAGGATCTTTTCGTTGCCGGTGTAAAAAGGATGGCAGGCAGAGCAAATTTCCACCTCAAGTTTTTCTTGAGTAGAGCCCACCGTAAAGGTGCGGCCGCAGGCGCAAACCACCGTGGCTGCGGGGAAATATGCCGGATGCGTCTCTGTTTTCATGCAAGGACTATACCATTATAGGATGTCCCTTGCAACCGTAGGGCTCAACACTGGCCGTAGTACAGGCTGTTGCTCTGCATGGCGGCGGCATCGTGGCTGCCGGTTATCGTGTCTATGTCTTGTTGGAACTGAAGCTCGTTGCAGAGCGCTCGGTTACCATACCACCACAACGATTGATCATCGACATTGCCGCAGCCGGTGAGATAGCACATGGCCGCTTTAAACTCCGCGGCCGGAGTTTTAGCGTCGGCGTTGTCGTCGGTGAGGTAGAGTGCCGACGCCATAAACGCGTCTTGTGCCACCCATGGGTTAGGCGGCGTGTCGCCCGTAAGCGCGCCAACGCGGTCTTTGGACGAGTCGTAATGATAATCGGGCTTTACATAGCCGGCATAGAGCGCCCACGTTGAGGGGATAAACTGAGCCGGGCCCATCGCACCGCCCCAACCATACTCAGGTCTAGCCGAGACAGGCATCGTGGCGGGGTTAAGCCCGAGGCTTTGCATTATCTTTAAAAAGACGGGCACATCGCGCGTGGGGTTCATGTCCACGGAGTAAGAGCCGGTGCCTACGTTGTTGCCCAAGTCCGACTCCTCTTTGATGATGCCGAGCAAAAACGCGGGGCGGATGCCTGTTTTTGCCGCGGCCGCGTTGGCGTAGTCGAGCGCTTTGCCGAGCGGTATGGCAGCCGAACCGTTGAGTTGAAAGAGCTCAGTACGCAACTGCGCTGCGGTTTTTTGATTGGAGGCAATAAGTTTTTGATACGCGGCCTCTTGGCCTTTTGTTGAAGCGAGCAGTTTATTTTCCTGCGTCTGCGAAGCCTCTACTTGCTGCTCTTGGAGCGCTTGCACCTCGCGCAACTGGCTCTCCTGCTCGAGCTGGGCCTCGAGTGCATCTTTTTGCGCCTGGGTTGCCACGGTGGTACTGCTGATTTGCGTAAACGATGCCTGCAAACTTTTATCTATAGAGTCAAAGGTGTCGAGGTCGGAAAAAAATTGCGAGAGGCTGTCTGCCGAGAGCATCACTACCACAAGGCTGTTGCTCTCAAGCTGCTGCTTTTCGCGCATAATGCCGGCAAGCGAGTCTTTCTCGCCATTGAGCTGCGTGTTGAGCCCAAAGATGGTGTCTTGCTTGGCGCTGATGCTTGAGGTGAGCTGCTGTATCGTGAGGTCGCGCGCTTGTATAGCGAGCTTTGCCGACTTTATTTGCGCGTTAAGTATTGCAACGGTGTTTTGCAGCGACTTGCTCTGCGCCTCGGCCCCGGTCAAAATTGTTTGTTGCTGAGCAATCTGCGCATTGATAGCGTCGAGCTGTGCCTGGAGCGAGGCTTTGTAGGCGGCGGTTTGGTCGGAGCCGGAGCCGCCACTATCACTCGTGCTTTGCGCAAGCGCGATGGTTTGATTGTGTAGTGTGCTCCCCGCGAGCACGATGAGAGCAAGAATCCCTAAAGCGCCGAGTATCCGCGCCGCATGTCTGAACATCTCCTCAGTATATCAAAAAATAAGCCGTTGTTTAAAGCCTCTGCATAAAAAAGGCCGCGCATGCGCGGCCGCTAAGGCGTGTCAGTTTTGCAATTTCAAAGCGGTACCGTAACGGTTAATCACCTTTATCAGATACTCTTCACCCCTACAAGCAGACTCCATCGTATGAGGAATTTGAAAGAGGATAAACCCCCACGAGCCATCGACTCCTTCTCTCACGAGCACCGCCACCTCAAACTCCGCAGCAAGCTCACGCTTGCGAATATCCAGAATGGCGGGTTCCAACGTGCTCATATATGTGGATCCATAGTTGTAAAGGAACTCTGTAACGGAGTATCGCCGCCACATACCCGGTGCTTGCTTGCCAAAATACGATACTATAAACAAGACAGCAACGCATAGGATTATAATGTCGGCAACCAAGGAAACTTGAGGCCAGTGCTCAAATCTGAATCGAGGCGCCAAAACCGCCACCACGATACAGCATATACAGAGCCAGCAGAGCACTCCGCGTTTGATTGACTCCTGAAGCCTCCACGATATATTGGGCCGCAACATGCGAGCCTGCTCATCCATATAGGCGTCGATATCGAACGTGCCATCTTCGTTGGTCATGACGACCTCCCCGTTGGAACTAAGGCTGGCAAAACTTTACCACATTTTAAACAAACTCGAAACCCTATCTCATATTTCGGCGACTTGATATATCAAGTCATAAATATATCTATTTTTTAGGGACCTTTTTATTATTTGACATCTGTTTCGCGGGGAAGAATAAAAAATGTCCAGGATATTTTGTCTTTAACCTAAAAAGTGCACTCGTGGCATAGTTTTTCTTAAATTCCCTCTTTTTAAGTTCTTTTTCCAGCTCTTCTATTGCCTTTTCATATCCAGGCAGTTGGTCATAGAGCCAGCGCTGTACGCGCCACACAGTGTCTGTCCCAACTTTTAATTCTGCCCCGATATTTCGCTGAGATTTTCCTGCAATCAATCTTCGGGCAATCATAATACGGCGTCCAAGCATTATCCGTTCGCTCTCGGTTAAAAGATCACGCAAAAATAACTTCATAGCTTCACGACCCTTTACCGTGCCCGCGGCAGTATATAACGTGTCTAGCGTTTCTATTCGTTCAGAGTCAGAAAGAAGTCGCGCCCGTACTTTCATACAGATATGGTATATAAACTGACTTGATATATCAAGTCGCTTATTTTAGCAGGATTTAATAGGAGATTTTGGAATCTGCCGGTACCGAAAACCGCCCTTGCGGGCGGTTTCAACATTACTCTTTTGATTCGGCTGCTGGGGCTGCTGATTCGCCTTCGCCCTCCTCTTCTTTCTTGCCGCGCTCCTCTGAGATGCCTATAGCTCCGAGGTCGGCCGGGGCGGCTACCTCTACCGGCTCCTCCTCGGCAACCGAGATGAGCGCCACCACATCATCCGGCTCGGCGCTTATTTTTGCGCTCGGCGGAAGCACGAGATCTTTAACCAGTATTTGACTGTCGAGCTCCACAAGCGATGAGATGTCGACACGGATAGAAGGCGGCAAGTCTTTAGGCTCGCACTCAAGCTCGAGCTCGTGCATCACTTTGGTAAGGATGCCGCCCTTGCTTTTGACCGCCTCGGACACGCCCTCAAACTCAAACGGCACCGACACGGTAACGGTCTGCCCTTTTTGGATTGCGTAAAAATCGGCATGGATGGGGAAGCCCGATACCGCATCGACATCAACCGCCTTAATGAGCACGTCTTTGGCAACGCCAAGACCTGTGAGCGATATCACTTGTGACTCGCCTGCCGCCTTAAAAACTTTCTCAAACTCTTTGCGATTGATAGCAATGGGAGAGGCCTCCTCGGAGCGGCCGTAGACAACCGCAGGGATACTGCCCTTATTGCGGAGGGTTTTTGAGCTTTTTTTAGCGTCGCGTGCTTCTACTGTTAATTCCATATGTCACAGCACTATACAGAAAATCCCCTATTTTTGCAACCTCAAGCAATAAAGAAAAGAAAGATTTTGTGAGCGCTGCGAGCTGCCAAGGGGAGCAAAATCTTTCTTTTCTTTATTGCTACTGCCCGGCAAAAAGGCGCATCTTTTCCATGAGGAAGGTCTGCATCGCAGTGACCGACGGCGCAAGAAACTTATACGGTGCCACCTCGTCGCCGGCATTGAGGGTATTTTTTAGCGAGTCGCGGTAGGTTACGCGCAGCTCGGTATTGATGTGCACCACGGCGACGCCCGCTTTGATACAGGCCACTATGTCGGCCTCGGTGTTGCCCGAGGCGCCGTGCAAGACGAGCGGGATGTCAACCGCCTCGGAAATTTCTTTAACGCGCGCAACATTGAGCGCCGGGTCTTTGGCGACACCCACCATGCCGTGGATGTTGCCCACCGCCGGCGCAAAGCAGTCGATACCTGTTTCAGTTACAAAGCGTTTAGCATCGATGGCACTCGTCATCATCTCGGATGTGAGCGCCGCACCCGCGGGGAGCTCGGTTAATATTTTGGACGATTGCCCGATGTAGCCAAGCTCGCTCTCGATGATGATATCGCGACCGCTTGCACGTGCGAGGGCCACACACGTGGCGGCCTGCTTTGCATTTTCTTCAAACGGGAGCTTTGCACCGTCAAAAATAACCGAGTCACAACCAGCGGTAATCGCCGCCTCTACCTTCTCTACACTATAAGTGTGGTCGGCGTTAAGATATATCTGGATGCCATCGGCGCGATAGAGCTCGACGAGCGCTTTGGCATGCGCAAGCGGGAAGAACTCGCGCTCACCCTCCGATAGGCCGGCAATAACCGGCAAACCGCTCTCTTTGGCCGCCATCGCGATGGCTTTGAGCTGGTTGGAGTCCGAAAAGTTAAAGTGCCCTATAGCTTTACCCGCCGCCTTGTACTGACCAATAGCCTCCCTCAATGTTTGCATATATTATAGAAAGTACAGTAAAAGATTATCTCAAAAAGGCTACGAAGGTTTTTCTCAAGAACTTTTACTGTACTTTCTAGTATATACTATTTATATGCAACCTATCGATTTTTTCGCCATCGGCGACATTGTGACCGAGCCCTTTATACGCCTCAAAGACGCCAATGTGCACTGCAAAATCAACAACGAGGAGTGCGAAATATGCATGCGCTGGGGCGACAAAATCCCCTACGAGTCGTTTACCGTATGCGCCGCCGTGGGCAACTCGAGCAATGCGGCCGTGGCCGCCGCGCGGCTTGGCCTTAACGCCAGCCTGCGCGCCTATCTCGGCAAAGACCGCTATGGCGAAGACTCGCTTGGCGTACTCAAAAACGAGGGCGTGGATACCTCTTATGTGGTGATCGACCCGGTACGGCCGAGCAACTATCACTATGTGCTTTGGTATGCCGACAATCGCACTATTTTGGTAAAGCATGAGGAGTACGACTACACCGTGCCCGAGCTGCCGGCTGCGCCCAAATGGATTTATCTCTCCTCGCTCGCGGCCAACTCGCTGCCCTATCATCAGGCTATGATAGAGTGGCTCAAAAAATATCCCGAGAGCAAACTCGCCTTCCAACCCGGGACCTTCCAAATGAAATTGGGAGTCGAAGCTTTGAAATCGATATATGAGCGGAGCGATTTGTTTATTTGCAACAAAGAGGAGGCCGAGCGGATTTTAAACAAGCCTGCCGGCAGCGATATGAAAGAGTTGCTCCTTGCAGTACAAGCGCTTGGACCAAAAATTGTGGTGATTACCGATGACAAGCGCGGATGCTACGCCATCGACCAAAGTGGTAAAGCGATACATGTGCCGCGCTACCCCGACCCGCGGCCGCCGTTTGAGATAACCGGTGCAGGCGACGCGCTCGCCTCGGGCACCGCCGCCGCATTGGCGCTCGAAAAGCCTTTGGAGGAGGCACTGCGTTGGGGCTCGGCAAACGCCTCGGCCGTGATACAAGAAATCGGCGCGCAAAAAGGCCTGCTTACGCGCGCACAAATTGAAACAGCTGTGGCAAATCCACCTGCAGAATGGGAAATTACAAGTTTGTGAAATTCAAAAAAATAAATTGCAAAAAGAGGGTTAGACTTGGCCTAGCGGCCCGGAGTGCACTCTTTTTGTAAATTATTTTTTTGAATTTATTAGAAAAACAAAAAATTTTACATTTTGCTCCCCTTGGCAGCTCGCAGCGCTCACAAAATATAAATATTTTTTGTTTTTATATAATCACCTTATGATACTCACAATCACCGGACCTTCGGGTGTTGGCAAAACCACGCTGATGCACAATTTGCTCCAAGCACTCCCACATGCAAAAACGTTTGAGAGTGTTACCACTCGCGCGCGCCGCCCCACCGATGAGCCTGGCGAGTACCGCTATGTTTCGGAGAAGGAGTTTGAGGCCATGCGAGAGCGGGGCGAGTTTTTGTGGGAGGCGCATCCGCACGGCAAAAGTTATGCAACCGCAAAGCTCTCAATTGATGCCGCACTCCCCAGCGACCATATTTTTATATCGCCACTCGTAGTGAGCGCGGTGGGTGCCTTAACCGAGTATGCAAAAGCGCAAGGCAAAGAGAGCGCCGTGCGCTCATTTTATATATGGACAGACGACATCAAGGAGTTGCGCCGGCGCTTCCACACACGCGCCGACATGACCCCCGCCGAAATTGAGCAGCGCCTTGAGGAGTGCCGCTCGTGGAACGTTGAGGCAAAGGAAAGCGGCCTTCCGTTTATCTATGTGGAGGCCACCCACACTCCCGAAGAAATTCTTGCACACGCACTCACTCTCTTAAAAACAAACTAGGGTGTTTGGGTTTCGGCTTGTATTGCCGTGTACATAACGTCAGCCATCGGGTTGTGGCCAAAATAAGCTTGCCAAATGATGAGCCCGGCGCCAAACGTAAAAGAGCCGACAAAAAACACACTTAAAAATAGATTTACCTGCGAGGTCCAGATGTTGTTTCCCATACCGTTTTGATTACGAGCGCACCGCACGCGCCGAGGCTTTGCGTATCGCCTCTTTAATATGCGCCGCATTGAGGCCGTAGTGCTCTAACAACTCCTCCGGCTTGCCGCTTTGCCCAAAGAGGTCATGGACGCCCACAAACTCCACAGGCACCGGACACTCGAGGGCCAAAAGCTCGGCAACGGCGCTCCCCATGCCTCCTGCTATTTGATGCTCCTCAACGGTAACCACGGCGCCCGCCTCTTGTGCGGCAGATATAATAGCCTCCCTGTCGAGCGGTTTTATCGTGTGCAGATTGTACACAACTGTTGGCACCTCGTACTCAAGCTCTTTTGCGGCCATGAGTGCCTGGTATGCGAGCGGCCCGGTGGCAAACACCGCCACTTGTACGCGATGCGGCGACTCCCACAACCCTACCGCTTTACCTATCTCAAACGGCGTGTCGGCCGTGGTCATCTGCGGCGTCTTTTCGCGCGCGAGGCGGATATACACCGGAGAGTCGTGCGTGGCTGCGGCAAGCGTTGCTTTGCGCGCCTCCTCGACATCGCACGGAGAGAGCACAATCATGTTGGGCTGCACGCGCATGAGCGCAATGTCTTCGAGCGCCTGATGTGTTGCGCCATCGGGCCCAACCGAGAGGCCTGCGTGCGAGCCGGCGATTTTAACCGGCACGTTGTTGAGCGAGATAGTCGTGCGGATTTGCTCGTTGTTGCGGCCGGGGCTAAAGGTGGCGTAAGAGGTAATAAAAGGAATCTTGCCGTAATTGGCCAAGCCTGCGGCAATGGTGGCCAAGTTTTGCTCGGCGACGCCTATTTCGATGTAGCGCTCGGGATATTTTTCTTTAAACGGTAACACGCGCGTACTTTCGGCCAGATCGGCACACAGCACCACAACGCGCGAGTCCTTGTCGCCCAGCTCGAGCAGCGCTTTGCCAAAGCCGTCGCGTGTTGGCGCCATCTCGGGCTGGTCAAATACTTTTTCAGAAAGCTTCGCTTCAGGATTTATCATACACTTTTATATTTATGAAAAATAAATTTTTCATTGATGCTCGCTCTCAATTTTACCTTTGAGCGTGCGCAGCTCGGAGAGAAATTTTTTGGCTTCTTCGGGCGTGGGCGGTTTGCCGTGCCACTGGTAGTCAAACTCAATTTCTTTAATGCCTTTGCCGGGGATGGTGTGCGCGATAATGACCGTAGGCTTCTCGAAAATCGCTTTTGCCTCATCAATCATCTCAACAAATGCCGCGATGTTGTTGCCGTCGCACTCGAGCACATGCCAATTAAACGCCTCATACTTGGCGCGGAGATTTTCGAGCGGCATAACGTTTTCGGTCATGCCGTTTATTTGTATGTTGTTGCGGTCGATTACCGCGGTGAGGTTGGAGAGTTTGTTGGCACCCGCAAACATCGCCGACTCCCACACATTGCCCGCATCATGCTCGCCGTCACTCATCGCGCAATAAATACGGAATTTTTTGCCGTCCATACGCGCGCCTAAGGCCATGCCCGCGGCTTGTCCGAGGCCCGAGCCAAGCGGCCCGGAGGTGGTCTCAAGCCCCGGCAAGCGCAAACGTTCGGGGTGCCCCTGCAGGCGCGAGCCAAATTTACGCAAGGTTAAACACTCTTCAAGCGGAAAGTAGCCCGCGTGCGCCATGGCCGCATAACGCACCGGCACAATGTGGCCGTTGCTTAAAATAAGCCGGTCGCGCTCCTCCCAAGCGGGGTTTTTTGGGTCGTGATTGAGAATATAAAAATAAAACGCGGCAAAAATGTCGGCCATGCCCATTGGGCCGGCAGTATGGCCCGAGCCTGCGGCCACGAGCATCTCGATGATGGTCTCGCGGATGGCCTCGGCCTTGAGTTCCAGCTCTTGTAATTTTTCTTGCGTCAACATCACCCACCATTATACCATCCTGTTTGCTTCTGCTTGGAGTTCTTTAATCGCGGCAACGGGGTCATCTGCTTTAAAAATTGCGGAGCCCACTATAAGGCCGGTGGCGCCGGCTTTGGCAAGCTCGCGCGCATTTTGGAGCGTAACGCCGCCGTCTACCTGGAGCGGCAGCTCGGGATAGCGCACGCGCAAGCGCTCCAGCAAGTGGAGCGCACGCACATCAAAAGGCTGGCCTTGGAAGCCTACCTTTGCAATGCCCATCACTTGCACGTAGTCAAACTGCGCTTCAAAAGGTTCGAGCGCATCCGGCTGCTCACTACAAGCAATTGCCACACCCACCTTGAGCGGCAACGCGCCGCTCTCCTCGCGCATATCAACCAACTTTTGCACCGCGTGCAATGCGTCGGTACTCTCGGCATGCACCAATATGCGCGAAGCACCGGCATTTACAAACTCCATCATGCGCTCAAGCGGGTTTTGTATCATGAGGTCAAACTCAAAATCAAACACGTCCCACAGCGGCAAGCCGTGCTCCTCTTTAACTATTTTTGCAAACATATCCCCGTCGCGGTAGGGCCACGTGCGATTGTGTGCAAACACGCCGTCTATAATATCTATCTGCACGCACTTTACCGACGCGCCCCGTATCCGCTCGAGGTGCTCGCGCAAATCTTTAAAATTTTTTGGCAATACCGCAGGCACTATCTCAACTGTTTTGGAGAGCGGTATTTTTTTATATAAGTCCATTGTCTACAAGGTGTTATCGAGCTTGGCGATGCGGCGCACGTGGCGCTCCTCGCCGGTAAAAGGAGTTTCGAGCCATCGGATGACGGCCTCTTTAGCATCCTCCTGCGATAAAAATCGCGCACCGAGGCACAGCACGTTGGCATCCTCGTGCGCACGCGGCGACTCTAAGATACCGAGGCTCTTGCCCGAGGCATCGGTTTGGCTTTTTGATGCGGGGCCATAGTACACCGCGGCGCGCACACCCGCCGTGCGGTTGGCGACCATGGCCTCGCCTTGGCCCGATGCGCCAATGGCAATCCCACATGCAGTTTTTTCGTTCTCTATTGCGCGCACCAACGGGCCAATCGTATCGGGATAGTCGTCATTTTTTTCGTATACCGCGGGGCCGAGGTCTTGCACCTCATAGCCATGCTCGTGTAAAAACGGCACGAGCGCCTCTTTAAGCTCAAAGCCCGCGTGGTCGGAAGCCAAATAAATTTTTTTCATAAAAATTTATAAATATAAGAAGCAATTTTTTTCATAAAATCAAATCAACTTCCCCGCTTCTTTAACGTGCTTAAGCAATGTGTTTGCATACCCCATTTCGTTGTCGTACCACGCAAGCACTTTAACTAGGTTGCCGTCTACCACGCGCGTCATGTTGAGATCGGCAATCGAGCCAAAGGTAGAGCCGATGATGTCGCTTGATACCAACGGCTCGTCGGTGACAGAGAAAACACCCTGCCACTCGGGGCGTGCGGCAGCTTCCTGCAAAAGTTTGTTTACCTCCTCGCGCGAGGTGTTGCGCTTGGCAATAAAGGTAATGTCGGCAATCGAGCCCGCGGGTACCGGCACGCGCAAGCTAATGCCGTCAAACTTACCTTTGAGCTCTTCATATGCTTGCGTAACCGCAATGGCTGCACCGGTTGAGGTGGGCACGATGTTTTGCGCGGCGGCCCTGCCCTCTTTGACATCTTTTTTAGACGGACCGTCGACCAACGATTGGCTTGCCGTATATCCATGCGTTGTCGAGAGCACTGCTTTTTCTATACCAATGGCTTTATCTAAAATTGCAATAAGCGGGCTCGCGGCATTGGTGGTACATGAGGCGTTGGAGGAAAGCGCCGAGTCTTTGAGTTTTTCTTGATTGACACCCATGAGCACAGTGACACCGCTCACGGTAACGCCCGCCTCATCGGCGCCGTCTTTTGCCGGCGCAGAAATGACCACGCGCTTGGCGCCTGCCGTAAGATGCGCTTTAGCTTTTGCAAAATCGGTAAAAAAGCCGGTACTCTCAACCACCACATCGACATCCAACTCTTTCCACGCTAGCTTGGTCGGGTCCTTTTCCTGCAAAAACTTTGCATGATGCCGGCCCATCTGTAAAAAACCTCCGCTCGCCGCAACCTCAAACGGTGCGGTGCGGTACACCGTGTCGTATTTTAAAAGATA
>Ga0182030_10023592_pt1 | contig 11364 bp, 16 predicted proteins | sample 812S3MmetaG_FD_121299 | JGI IMG/M metagenome (GOLD analysis project Ga0182030, IMG submission 121299) | Permafrost microbial communities from Stordalen Mire, Sweden - 812S3M metaG (Illumina Assembly) | ecosystem: Environmental > Terrestrial > Soil > Wetlands > Permafrost | place: Sweden...
CGGTTCATGGGCCGAGTGCTCAGGTGGAAACCCTCAAGGCCGAACTAACCCAGATTAAGGAGCAGGCAGTGAAGTTTGCCGAGTGCCTTGTATCACCTGTGGCCTGGCCGCTGCATGTAGGAAGCTCTGGGGTATTAAGGTTGAAGGCCGAAGCCTTCCTGGCCCGCTACAAAAAGGGATTAAGGCCAACTGAGGCCGAGCCTATCAACCCTGCTCCTGAGAAGCCGGGGAAATTCGTGACGGTGCGGCGGGAATCGCTTGAAGAAATTATCTGGTGGGTCGAGCAGGTGAAGAAGGATTATACAGATGCCGCCACCGGTCCTCCTTTGAAAAAAGAGAGGGATGGGGACCCAACTACTTTGGCAGACCCGATGTATTATGATGAACTCAAAACCGTCCTGACCAAGCCGGGAAAGTGATATAAAGGGGGCCACCCGTTATGAGTTGTTGCAAATTTTGCAACAACTGGCTCAGGCTGGGGCCGCCCATTGACGGCCCCGTTACTGTTTCTACTCCTGGTAGGTCAGCTATTAGATTACTATGGGAGGGGGAGGTGCATGATTTGCCACGGGCGCAGGCTTTGAAGCCGCCGCTGGGAACGCCGCCACCAGGGAAGCATCCGCAGCCGCCACTTGGGCATCAAGGTTGTCCACCGCGGGCTGCCCGGCAGGGTCCGATGCAATCTGGGCCTGCAACGCGGCGTTCTGAGTTGTGAGGGTTGTAATCTGGCCTTGCAGGGCCGTGACCTGTGCCTGCTGATTCGCCTGGTTGCTAATCATCGTAGCGATGTCAGCGATTAACTTCGTTATGTCCGTAATCAACTTACTCAGGTCCGCCATTTGATTATCTCCTTGTTCTTTTATTTCCTGAAGAATCCTCAGGATTTGATTGTTAGTTTCCATATTAGCGGCCCGTACCAATCTCTAACACAAAGTCCGGGTCGGTCAGGAAGTCAAAGGGCAGGGTGAAAAATCCCGGCTGATTCTTTAGGCCCCCCTGAGTACCCCAGGAGTTCATGCAGATAAAGACCTGCTGGTTCCGGTCATATCCCCCCCCGACAAAAATTCCATGCCCTCCAAGAAACTTATCCTCTGAACCTCCGGGCATCGGGATCACACCGTCTTTGTCAAAGGCATCCTCAAAGCTCTGAAAGACGCTGATTCCGGCCACAAAACCATAACCCGAGGCCAGACACAGGATCATATCTTCCAGGGTGTTCAGAGGGGATACCACACTTAGTTTATTCTGTTGTGCATCGGCGTAGGCTGCATCTGACGGTTTAACGGCGAAGTCGGCAAGGGTGTAGGGCCATAAGGATTCCAGACACACACCGTCTTGCGTTATCAGGGAACCGACAGACATGATCCCCGAACCGGCATCGTCTGTGACATCGTGAAGAACCTTGTCCCTGTAATTATAATAGGATTCCTGGGGAGAGAAGACCGGGCCAGGGGCTGGGCCAGCCACCATGCGGTTGGCACTCATCTGATAGGTCCATGCGAAGTGAACACAGCTTCCCTCCGTCAACTGATCTCGCACCGGAGGGCAGATAAGATATTTAACCGGCGGGGCCTGGTCTAAGGTTATAGACCATAGACGGTCAAAAGGGGTAGCCCGGAGTCCCGTTGGTTGGCTGCCGGTATAGCCGAAAACACGGCCCTTTCTACTTACTGGAAGATTGCCCATAAATTATTTCCCTCCTTTCGTATCTGGAACAAACAGCCTTCCATTAATGGTTATAACCGGATCAACATTTACCATAGGGCCGGAGGTCGCCCCAACCTGGACCGGAGCTGTCAACTGAATGGCCGGGAGGTTCGGGGAGCCAACCTGAATCGTGCAGCCGGTTAGGAGGATTACAGCTATGAGGATTATTCTCACTTCTTCTTCCCTCCTCGCTGCTTAAATTCCTCCAGGAACATCTTGGCGTTCCTCTGGGCGGCATCTGCTTTACGGGCCGATGCCTCTGCCTTTTCAGCATACCCCTTGGCTTCATGGGCAAACTCTTTGACCCATTGATAATCCAGGGATTGAAGCTGCCGAATATCCCCATCCAGACAAGTCATGCAGACAGCCTTGACCCCGTTCTGATATTCCGCTTGATACTTCCATGAACACAGAACCGTGAAACAGGGGCCGGTCACATGGCAGCGTTCACACTTTTCCTGTCGCAGACTGGGTTCGAATCCGTTCATCGCCGCTCCCAAAAAAAGGAGTTTAATCCGCCACTCCGCCGCTAACCCAGTACAGGGGCGGCGGGTCCAGAATGCACTTGCCGTCAACTACCCGGTGAATTTGTGAGCCTTCCATATACACCGGCTGGGCCAGATACTCAGAGGACATAGCCCTTAACAAGCCTATAGGTTTCCATTCCGGGCCTCCCCCTCCCACCATTAGGGTAATCCTTGGCTGCTTAGCTAAATCTTCCAAGACTGATTTAAGGGTATCTGACATTGCCACTCCAAAAAGGGGCCAGCCTGCGCCAGCCCCTCACCGGTCATTGGTTTGCCTTCTTAACCTTCTTCCACAAATCAGACATATCAAATACGTGACCATCCCACTCCATTTCTCGTATACGTTGTGACTCATGGTTAGAATCCGGGACTTTGATAACCTTGCCGTCTTTTACAATTTCAAGCTCATAATCACGAGGCATTGCCACTCCAAAAAGGAGCCGGTTTCCCAGCCCCTTGCCGGCAAGAGGTTAGGGAATCAGCTTCTTGTGCTGCTGGTAACGAACCGCATTAAGGTTGGCCCGGGCTTTGGACAGAGCCACCGACTTCGCCTGCACAGTGGCAACATCGGTGTCATTGGGACACGAAGTAGATTCCAGGATATTCAGGCCGGTTGAAACGACTAACTCCGCCGCCTGCAACGCCACCACCTCTACGGGGGACAGGCTACCAATAGGCGTCGCTTGGAGGGCCTGAATGGTAATCTCTGCCGTATTCATATCGGCCAGGATAGCCTTTTTGTTGGCGCAGAAATCGGCCTCGATGTCATACAGGCAATTCTGAGCCGACTTGTTCAAGGTGGTCCCAGCCGGGATAGCCGTACCAGCGGGGAGGTTTGTGCCCATCGGGTTTTGACAACAGCCTACCAGACACAGGCAGGTTCCCAGGGCCAGGATTAACAGGCCGTGACCTAAAAACGTAAGAAGTTTGTTCATGGTGATATCCTTTCTTTTTGGTTTAGCCGCCCCAAGGAGGCGGGTTATCGCAGCGCCAGATGGACACCGCCAAACAGTATGGCCGCCATGTAGAAGGCCAGGCCGGCAGACACCAGATTAAACCGGGACGGCACACCCCACGCCCCCAGGCAGAACAGCACGAAAGCGAAGACCTCAAGGATGATGGTTAGCATAGCTTAACCTCCGTTCGATCCGTGTTGGGCTACGGCTGACCGCATTGCGGCCACACCACCGGCACCCAAGAAACCCAGGATCGCCTGGAAGGTGTTATCGCTGCACCAGCTCATCTGGTGAGCAAACACGTCCAGAGCAATCCCCAATGCCACGAAGTAAGTCTTTTTACCCATTAGCCAGTTGACCATAGTTCACTCCTTCCCCGCCCGCAGGCGATTAGTTGTCCCTCTCACAAGGCTTCTCTGGCCTGTCCTTGCAGTAACAGCAATCCGGGTCTGAACAGGGTGAAAGCGGTCGGAGCCAGACATTGCATTGAAGGCAGGCGTAGGCGTCAAACCTGTCAGAGCGCATAACCACATGCTCAATATCCACAGGGCAGACAGGGACACGATCAGCCATTATGGTTTTGGGTCGATATAGTAGTATTCGATTATCAATGCAAGCCACACAAGGGATATGCATATTATTATGCCCATTTGCGCTCTCATACCCTCCTTAGTGGGTTAGTATCCGACCATTCTTGTCTCCTTGAAAAATCAGTCAAGATGCCCTGTTTAGTCAAGACCCGTACCCCACAAACACCCAAATTCGCCCTTCAAGGGGACACATTCACTGTGGATTCCCTAAGGCAATCTGAATGGTCCAGCCACTGCCGCCGGTGATTGATATGGTCATTCCCGCAGACTCGGCATTGCCAGAAGTTGCACCCGAACCGCTTGGGGTGTACCGGGATATCTTCGGGATATAGGCAGCACATCCCGTCGGCCATGTTCATATTACGACACATTCCGCAGCAATGCCAAGGATATGGGCGCACTTCCTCTTTTGCCTTGAAGGGGACGACCTTGGATAACCCTGTGTCTCTTTCAGGCATGATGCCCTCTTGACATATTGTATGATTTATGATTCAATAAAACAAGCCGCCGATCATTAAAGCGTAACCTCATGGTTAACTAGGGGTACGTTCGTGGCAAAGAAGGTCTTTTTTGTGCGACTTTCAAAGCTGACCAGCGAAAAGCCCTGCTGCCAGTCCGCCGTGCCCTTGATGTATTCCGGGTTAAGGTCGCAAATACAGCCATTCTCTAACCAAACATATTCGCCCCCCCGGTTGCGGCGATAGTGTGCACCCAAACGATGGGTATGCCCGCTGACCCCCGACATGCCCTCTCTGGCGAGTTCCCGGCGGGCAGTCATGCCAGACTCTTTACTAACCACGTCCCCATGTTTGAACAGGAATTTTTGATGAATAAAATACTCCATATATTCAATAGAGTTCTTCTGCAATTCCAGCAGCCCTTCAATTTCCAAGACCCGCAGGCATGCCAGGGCGGGTGCCTTGCTCCAGAGATAGCGCCTCAGTCTGTCGGAATGGTTGGATTCCAACAAGATCATCCTTGATTCCGGGCACAGTCCCCTGAGTTCAGTGAGATACCCAGTGACTATATCTATCTCATCCTGTAGGCTGGCTTGCCGGTTGGGGTTCTTATCAAAGCGGGATATCGCGTAAAAATCATGGAGCTCGTGGAGAACCAAAATATCCGGCTGCACCTTTTTACACCAATCAAAAGCCCCCTTGAGTGACTTGGCATCGTGAAAGGGCACATGCCAATCACCCAAGCTAACGATATTGAACCTGCCCTCAAAAAGTATCCTGTCCCTATCCCGGGTTTCCAGGGCTACTTCTGCGGCCCTGGCCTGCCCCATGGCATACCTGTAAACCTCTGTTACCGCCTTAAACCATGGGCCGAAATGCCGGTAAACAGTCTTTCGGTTAAACTCCCCATTTTTATAGAGTTTGTCATAGTCATTTGCCGAGATCACGCCATGTTCATTGAAAATTGCCGCAAGGTGATCGAGTATTTGGGTCTTGGTCAATAGTTTCCCCCGGGTCACAGCCTGTCACCCTGTCAGTGGGTATTTCAGCCGTCTCCTGGTCGCCCACACTTACCGCAGGCAGGGCATTGGGGCGGTCTGGTAGGGAACACACTCTCACAGTTAGGACAAACCCATTTGGGCCGTTCTTGAGTCGGTTCCTTGCTATCCTTTTTCAAGCGATGCATCCCCCTTCTCCAGTTCAATCAGGTGTTCCAGAGTATGAATGGCTTTTTGCAAGTCTTCTACCCGGTCCCCTTTGCGCCGCATGATATATGCGATAGCCGTACCCTCATAGAAATTAAGGCCGCAGGCATCTATCACCTGCCATGGCTGGAGCTTGAGTTTCAAATAATGATCTCCACCAATTTGGGTGGCCGACGCCTGACCTATCTTTTGCATTTCGTGACCTACTTTTGGGTTCGATAATCCCCGACACGTCATCCATCTTCCTCCGTCCAGCCGCAATATCGGCAATACCGGGGCTGCTGGGGAAACGAACTGGTGCAACCAGGGCAAATCCATTCCTGAACCTGGGGTTCCCGGCCTTCCGTCAGGCACTTGTGTCCAAGCCGGCAAGACCTGCCCCCTATCCAGAAGCGGCATATCTCAAGCCCCGGATGCAACTTGAGGCCGGGGTTAAGAAAGGGGTCTGCTTGGAAAGTTTCGCACATTTTATTCAGTGTGTTGGATTATTTGATTATGCGGAGAATAACGGCCATAATCTCCGCACATTTTATTCAGTATACACTACTCCGGGAATTTTTGCAAATGTCGGCCAGCGCCAGGCAATCGCATTTTTCAGGGGGATACTTTCCTGAATGACCTCATGTTCCCTGGTCTGGTTTCCGCCAAGGAACTGCCCAGAACCGGCATAGAAGCTCACGTGGTGCCCTGTGTTGAACGAAAAGACCACGACTGCCCCTATGGGCTTAGTCTCTTCAATATCCTGCCCCCAGTGCAAGTAGCTAATCGCAGCCGCCGAGTCGGTGCCCTTGATACCCACCTGTTTTAGGCACCAGCCAACGAAAGCGGCGCAGGATGGGGTGTTCGCTGGTGGATTGGGCCAGGAGGTAGCTTGGAAATACTTCAGGTCGTCGGGTTCCATTACCCCGATTTCTTTAGTGGCAATCGCCATCCATGGGGCCAGCTTGAGGATGTCTTGGGCGTGGATCATGGTCATCCCCCGTTAAACTTTATCTTGGCTGACTTTAAAATCAAGTCTAATTTTGCATCACACTTGATTACTACCCTGGATGTTTCATCTACCTTCCCAAACAAAACCTGCACATCTTGCCGCAAATCCCGCCGGTCCTGGGTACTCTCCCCCATGAACGCCAGCAACTTAGGATGTTCGCTGGCATAAGGACAACTGGACACACCCTGCCGTCCGGTAGCGCCCTGCTGCCCGGCATTGCCTTGGTCCCCGGGGGTGCCCTGCATACCCCGGTCCCCCCGATTACCCTGATCTCCCGGGTCGCCCTTCTCCCCGGAGAACAATTTCCTTCCCCATGTAGCAAGGTAGGTAATCATAAATCCTATCCCCACAACCCCGCCCGCCACGCCAGCGGCAATATAAAAAAGGATAGGTGGAATAGCGTCAGGGTCAGGCACATGAGGTACGACATTCGGCATTTAGCCTCCCCGTGAGTTCCATTTTAAATACCCTTTTAAAACCCCACCAAGCTGCCCCTGCCGGCATAGGGGATAGCCCCGATGTCGGGGGTGTTCTCAATTAGCCCCGCCCTGCCTATTCACCTGAAACGCCCCCACGTCCTGCATACCGCCGCCGTTGGGCATGGCGGTGCCGAAGTAATCACGGTCTGGGGACAGCGTGTTTGTGGTGTAGGCGGTCACGGTAATGGTGCTATCCCCGGTCCCCGAAGCCTTGGTCAAGGTCCAGGTCCCGGCAGGAGGCGCACTATACCCGCCAGTCCCGGAAACCCGCAGTGTCGTCCCAGAGGCGATGGTGGCGCAAACCTGGAAAGTCTGACCGCCATTGGTGTAGGTAGCTCCGACTGTGGCATTTGCCGAAGATACCGTCAGGATATAGTTCGGTGCAGGCTTGCCCGTAGCGCCGCTGATAGAGCAGACCCAGTTTGGATACATGGCCCGCGCCCCCCATTTCAGCATGAAGTCAGTGGGCACGTTCAGGTTGGTACTGGCATTGGCGAAGCCAGGAAGTGTGGAACCACTGTAGGAATGGTAATCCTGGCCGGATGTAGTATGCCAGGCTGTCACGGTATTACTCCCATACCAACCATTGACGGGGTTATATGCATAGTTAAAGTCACTAGTCAGATTAGCGGGAGTGCCTGATGGTAGACTTAATACTCGCCAACTTGCAAAGGCTATATTGTTTGTGAATATGGCTGTAAGGTCACTGTTTTCACCGAATAGATACGCAAATCCCGTACATACATTGTTGCAGACAGATATAGCACACCCAGCTGTACCAGTAACATAAATAGCGTTATAAGAAGCTGAAGCGCCTGCTGCTCCTATAAATATACTGCTATAACACCCAAATGAAGAACCCGAGGGCAGTGCCGCAAGAGCAATCGCACTCTGGTTGGGCGAATATATAAATAGCCGTCTGAATATATTGGGGTTTGTCCCGGTACAAGTCGGTTGAATAGCAGCCCCAGTAGTACTTCTTGGAGCGGTTGGGCAATATAACCCATCAACAGTTAAGCCGTTAGCAGAGTTAGTTATTAGCTGATTAGCCTGCCCGGTTACGGTCATATTTTGGATAGTTATTAACGAAGAACCACTGCTGCTTGCATCAAAAGATGCTACGATATTGCAATTTCCCGTTACGTTGGTATTATAAAAGCCACAATTTGCTACGCCCCCGGTAGTCCCGACTCCTGTAGTGGTGCCAAGCACATAGCAATATGTGGGAACATTTATATTGTCGGCAAAAGTACTATCATAAAAATTGTCGTTGGCAGTTGCTGGGACCTGGCCGCCGCCACCCCCCTGGCCCCAGAGACCAAAACACCCCCAGCCTGGACATTTACAGTGATGGGCTGTACAAGAATAAACATTGTTATAACTACCCATGGCGCCGATTGCGCTATACCAGGAAAACCAAACATGCATATTAGAGACGTTGCAATAGCTACTGCAATATACGGGATAAAGGTCTCCAAGAAATAGCCCATAATTAGAATAAAATAAATCAAAGTTGCCAAGGTTGATATAACTGATTTGCGGATAGATGCCACCAGTCATACCACCAGTAGGAGCATTGGCCCCCCAAAGACCCTGGGTATAATTAGTTAAGACGCCAAAGGCATAAACTCCCGGCCAGTAGATATTATTGCTGGTTATAGGATTAGTGCCGCCGGGGGCGGCAGGCGAAAGACCAGTCAAGTTGATAAACAATGCCGACATAGATGTACTGTAATACCAGCCTGGCGTGGTGGCTAAAGTGGCAATGGTGCTGTCATAAGCCAGAATATCCCCGTCTAAGTCATAAACAACTGAAATACCGTTGCCACTACTCCCAGTGGCTATATCACGGCTGGCATCATAGCCGGTGAGGTAGCAGTAAAAGGCATTAGCAGAAACCGCAGAGTAAGTGATGCTGGCTTGTCCCGTCCCGCCCGTTTTAAGTAGGGGTGTACCGGCAGGTGCAACGGGGCCAGAGCAAGTAAGTGTCGTCCCACTAATGGCTGTATTAATAAGGACGGTGAAAACATTAAGGCTGCTATCTGTATAAGTTGCCCCTGCGTTAGTTGCTGTTGTAAGTGCCGTAACTGTAAAAATATAGGCTTGTTGCCAATCACTGCCGGACTTGGGAAGCCCCCCATATATTTGCGGATTCGCACCAGTGCCGTAATTACCCACAGTAAAGGGACTGGCAAGCGAAGTCCCGCCGCCTTTCATAAAAATTCTATCAATCCAGGTATCGCCGCACGCCATTAGGAGGCTGTTGCCGCCCGTATAGACGGCGTTGGCCGTGGCATAAGTCAGGGTCGCCCAGGGAGCACCAGAGGAGGTTCCGGCATTAGAGTTAGAACCGTTAGGAGCAGGAGCACCCGTAGGGGTGAAGGTTGCACCCTGGCTTGTCGTCTCGGCTGAAAAGGCAATGGCAGCCGGGCCAGTCCCAGAAGAATCAGAAGAAAAAGTAATATTGCCCGAAGGAGTTCCAGATACATAGGTCAGGGTTCCAGAAGTCCCAGATAAGGCAGGTGCCCCGGTTCCGTAGCACATCAGGGTAGTGGCGCTGCTGGCGGCAGTAGTAACGGTGAAAGTTGCTCCGTTGTTTGTATAAGTCGCCCCCGCTGAAGCACTAGCCGAAGTTATTGCAAAAACATATTGTTTGTATAAAGTCCCGCTTGCGGCAGGTGCTCCTGTCCCGGTGGCTATAAGTGATGTCCCGCTGCTTATGGCAGTGTTGACATAAAACTGTTGGCTGTTATTTATATAAACCGTCTGTGCCCCAACAGGGGATGCGGGGCTGGTGATGGTGAAGGTATAGGTCGGGCTTATGTCCGTCCAGACGCCGGTAGTGCTGGGATTCTGGTTGGAGGTGCTGGTGGGCTGTCCGGGGGTGATCGCAGAGACGGTTATCGGGCCAGTGCCGCTCATGTACCGGCACTTGGCGTTGGTGGTGGCCTGCATCAGCCAATCGCCGGCCACGGCGGTGCCAGTGCTCCCCGAGATGGCTATGGTCGCACTTGAATCAACGTAGTAATTCGTGGCCCAGGCCGGGAAAGCAAGGGTAAGTAAAATTGCCAGGATTAAGAGTAGTCTTCTCATCTCATCACCTATTGCACACCGACATAAACCACGTCCCAGGTGGCGCTGGAATGGGTGCCGTAGCTCAAGCCGTTATAGAGGGCCTTGACATAGATAATCTTGTTGGCGTTGCCCTCTGTGGTAGCTGGCAGGATGCAGTTTATCGGGATAAAAACCCCGTTCCAGGTGAGTGTCTGTGCCGTCCCCGTGTCTATCATCGCCAAACATAGTTGCTGCCCCTGTACCGGCGTCCCGGTTCCCGGTGCTGCGATAGTGATAGCGTTCCCGGTCCCGGCCATTGCCGTGCAGCTATAATAATCTATGGTGTTGCAGGTGCCGGAGGAAACCACCGGAGTTATGGTCGTGGGCGCCGTGCCGGTGCCGGTGGCAGTCGTGCCGGAGTTGCCAGCACCCCCGTTGGCCGCGGGGAGGACGCCGGTAACGCCGGTTGCCAGGGGCAGCCCGGTGCAGCTTGTCAAAGTGCCCGAGGCCGGGGTCCCCAGAGCCGGGGCCGTTAGAGTCGGCGAGGTGAGCGTTTTGTTGGTGAGGGTCTGAGTGTCGGTGGTGCCGACGATGAGGCCGCTGGTGGGGAAGGTTTCTCCGGTTACCGATCCTGCTGCGCCGGTGGTGCTCTGATTAAGCGTAGGAAAGGTACAATTTGCTAAGTTTCCAGAAGAGGGAGTGCCTAAAACCGGAGCCACCAGGGTGGTGCCGCTGGGTAAAGTTGGGGTTCCTGAGAGTCCCGCCGCCGTCCCCGTGGTGTTTTGATTCAGGGTCGGGAAGGTACAGTTGGCAAGATTGCCCGAAGCAGGAGTCCCTAAAACCGGGGTGGTGAAAGAGGGCGAGATAAGGGGAGCCTTGAGAGCCAGGGCATTGTAGAGAGCCGTATCCCCATTCTGCATATAGGTATTAAAGTTAGTAACCCATGTACTCCCACTTTCACCAGAGGCCGGTAGCGGAAATCCGTAATAGGTCGTGGTCCCAAGCGGGTCGGCCTGGGCAGCCGCGGCGAGGCCCATAATCAGTAACCCAATCAAAATAAGTTTTTTCATTTCAGTGTCCCCATCCGGGTGCTTGTCCCCAAAGAGTTACTCCCCAGCCGCCGCCCCCACCACCACCGGGTGACTTGGTGCCCAGAGAAGTGCCTAATGCTATGGACAGAGTGTTGTGATGCCCCGCCCAACTTGTCGAAGCCAGGGACAGGAGCAGGATTGCCAGGATGATTATTTTTCGCATGGTGTCTCCCCAAATTCGCCATAGGTTTAATACGCGGTCAGCCCGCAATTATAAATGCTCACCCCGGTAGCCGTGGCCGAAGCCGCCCGGCTAAGGGTGATGGTGGTTCCCACGATATTAGTTATGCGGGCGCCGGCAATCCC
>Ga0182030_10023596_pt1 | contig 11363 bp, 9 predicted proteins | sample 812S3MmetaG_FD_121299 | JGI IMG/M metagenome (GOLD analysis project Ga0182030, IMG submission 121299) | Permafrost microbial communities from Stordalen Mire, Sweden - 812S3M metaG (Illumina Assembly) | ecosystem: Environmental > Terrestrial > Soil > Wetlands > Permafrost | place: Sweden...
CCTTGCGTTCCCGATAGAGGGGCGTGTCCCGCCGCGCTACCGGGTCACAGGCCGGCCGATCCCGCCTCCCGCGGCGGACCGGGAGCTCGCGAGGAGCAGGCTGGGGATCCCGCCCGGCGAGAGCTGCGTGCTCGTGTTCGGAGGATCGCTGGGGGCGAGATCCATCAACATCGCGGCGCTCGACGCCCTCGCGGCGATGCCCGTGCACGTGCTCCACATCAGTGGCGCCCGAGACCACGCGGAGCTCGCCGCGCGAACGCTGCCGGCCGGGTATGACCTGCGCGAATATCTCCACGGCGAGCAGTTCGCAGACGCTCTCGCCGCGGCCGACCTCGTGATCGCGCGCTCGGGCGGATCGGTCTTCGAGATCGCCGCGCAGGGCCTGCCTTCGATCTTGGTCCCCTACCCGCACGCGGCCGGGGACCATCAGAGCGCCAACGCGCGCTGGATGGCGGACGCGGGAGCGGCCCTCGTGATCACCGACGGCGAGCTGAGCGGCCCGGTTCTCGGCGAGGCCGTCAGCGGACTGCTCTCGGATCCTGAGCGGATGACGGAGATGGGGCGGGCTGCGTTCTCGCTCGCGCGCCCGGACGCCGCGCTGGACGTCGCGCGGGAGCTGCTGCGGGCGGCGGGCTCGTGAGCGACCGCGCCGGAGCGTGGAGCGGGCGGCGCATCCACTTCGTGGGCGTCGGCGGCGCCGGCATGAGCGGATACGCGAGGGCGGCGAGCGCGCTCGGCGCCAGCGTCAGCGGGTCCGACGGCGCCCACAGCGAATACCTGGACCGGCTCGAGCGGGACGGGATCCTCACCGCCGTCGTGGGCCACAGGACCCAGAACGTTCCCGAGGGGCCCGACGTCGAGCTCGTCTACTCCTCCGCGGTCGGAGCTGAGAACGTCGAGCGTCGCATCGCCCGCGAGCGCGGCATCCCCGAGCTCCCGCGCGCCGCGCTGCTCGCCGAGCTGAGCGCGCTGCGCCGCACGATCGCGGTCGCGGGCACCCACGGCAAGACGACCACGTCGTCGATGATCGTGCACGCCCTGCGCGCGGCGGGGCTCGATCCCGGCTGGCTGGTGGGCGGCTCGGTGGGCGCCGGGCTGGAGAACTCCCATTGGAGCGAGGGCCAGTGGCTGGTGGTCGAGGCGGACGAGTCCGACCGCTCGATGCTCAGCCTCAAGGTCCAGGTCGCGGTGCTCACGAACGTGGAGCTCGACCACCACGCGACGTACTCGTCGCTGCGCGAGCTGCGCGAGGCGTTCGCCGAGCTGCTCGCGGGCGCGCCGCAGGCCGTGATCTGGGACCGTCCGGAGCTGCTCGCGCTGCGCACGGGCGAGAGCGTGCCCTACGACGCACGCGAGGTGACGCTCACGCAGGGCGGGTCACGGTTCCGCTGGCGCGGGCACGAGGTCTCGCTGGCGGTACCCGGGCTGCACAATGCCGTGAACGCCGCCGGGGCACTGGAGGCGGCCCGTCTCGCGGGGGCGCCGCCACGGGACGCGATCGCGGGGCTCTCGGGATTCCACGGGGCCGGCAGGCGCTTTCAGGCTCTCGGGAGGAGCCTGCACGGAGCGATGCTCTATGACGACTACGCCCACCACCCGACCGAGATCGCCGCTACCCTCGCGGCGGCGCGAACCCTGGAGCACCGACGGCTGATCGCCGTCTTCCAGCCGCATCTGTACTCGCGCACCGCGATGCTCGCAGCGGAGTTCGGCCGCGCGCTCGCGCTCGCCGACGAGATCGTCGTGCTCGACGTCTACCCGGCACGTGAGCGGGCCGAGGATCACCCGGGCGTGAGTGGCCTGACGATCGCGCAGGCGAGCGCCGACGCGTCCGGCGGGCGACCCGTTTACTGGCTGCCCACGTTCGCGCAGGCCGCCGCAGTGCTGCGAGAGCACCTGCGGCAGGGAGACGTGTGCATGATCCTCGGAGCCGGCGATGTCCCGGAGCTCGGCGCGATGCTGGTCGAGCGATGAACGCCCCCGAGGCAGTGCAGCGGGAGTTCCCGCTCGAGCGCCTGAGCACGATCCGCACGGGCGGCCCCGCGGAGTTCTTCGCGCGCGCAGGGAGCCCCGAGGAGGTGATGGAGCTGCTGTCCTGGTCACGGGCCGCCGGACATCATGTGAGCGTCGTGGGTTCCGGATCGAACCTCCTGATAGCGGACGAGGGGGTGCGCGGCCTCGTGGTCAAGCTCGACCGCGCGCTCGCGCAGATCGCCGTGGACGGCGCCCACATCACGTGCGGAGGCGGTGCGCGCCTGCCCGCCGTCGCCGCGAGAGCCGCGAGGGAGGGACTGGCCGGGATCGAGTTCGGGGTCAACATCCCCGGCACCGTCGGCGGTGCCGTCAGGATGAACGCCAACGCCTACGGCGGCGAACTGCAGCGCACGCTCGAGTGGGTCGAAGTCGCGGCCGCCCACGGGATCGAGCGGCGTGCCTGCGCCGACCTCGGCTTCTCATACAGGCACTCGAACCTCACGGACGCAGAGATCGTCCTGACCGCGCGCCTGCTGCTCGAGCGCGAGGACCCGGAGCTCGTGCGGGCGAGGCTCGCAGAGCTGCGCGGCCGCCGCCACGAGGCCCAGCCCCAGGGGATCAAGACATTCGGCTCGACATTCAAGAACCCAGAGGACCCGCGTGCGGGGGGCCGCAGCGCCGGGCTGCTGCTCGCGGAGGTCGGATGCAACGGGCTCGCGGTCGGCGGAGCGCGATTCTCACCCAAGCACGCCAATTTCATCGAGAACACCGGTGATGCGAGCACCGCCGACGTGCTCGCCCTGATGGCCGAGGGACGCCGGCGCGTGCTCGACAGATTCGGCGTCGAGCTCGAGCCCGAGGTGCAGAGGCTCGGGAAGGTTCAATTTCCCTGGCGCTGATCCGGTAGGGGATGCGGGGGCGAGGTCGAAGACCACCCCAATGACCCGCCCGCCGGCCGCGCGCATCGCCCGCCCGTTCGCGCCCGCAGGCGCCCGCGCGCGCCCTGCTGGCAGCCGTGGACGACCTGAGTCCCGCCGGAGGCGCGCACGGGGAGCCCGTGCCATCCCCGGCGCCCTCGCGGGAGGGCTACGCTCGGTGCTCGCGTGGGTGGGAGCCCACGCGCTGCTGCGGCGGAGCCTCATCGCCCTGCTCCTCTGCGCGACGCTGCTGGCAGGCGGCTACCTTGCACTCCGCAAATCGTCGTTCGTGGCCGTCTCGAAGGTTCAGGTCAGCGGCGTCAGCGGCCCCGACGCGCACGCCGTCGAAAGCGCCCTGGTCTCCGCCGCGCAGCGGATGAGCACGCTCGACGTGAACACCGGTGCCCTGCTCGCCGCGGTCTCCGCCTACCCGGTGGTCAGCGAGGTCCACGCCTATCCGCGGTTCCCTCACGGCCTGCGCATCGTCGTCTCAGAGCAGCTGCCCGTCGCGGCGGTCACCGTCGGCGGAGTGCGCACGGCGCTGGCCGCGGACGGGGCGGTGCTCGGCACCGGTCTGCTCTCCCCGGCCCTTCCGGCCGTCGGCGGCGACTACCTCTCCAGCGAAGGACGCGTGAGCAGTTCCGGCCTGCTCGCCGCGCTCAGCCTGCTCAGCGCCGAGCCGGCCCCGCTGGCACGCCTGACCTCGAAGCTCTACACCGGCCCCTACGGTCTGACGGCCGAAATGAAGGGCGGCCTGCTCGTCTACCTCGGTGACGCCTCAAGGCCACACGCGAAGTGGATCTCGCTGGAGAGGGTGCTCCTTGACCCCAAGTCCTCCGGCGCGCTCTCGATAGACGTCCGCGTTCCAGAGCGCCCGGCGGCATCATTCTCCTCGAGCACCCCGGCGACCCAACCGTCCTCCTCCCAGGGAGCGGCCGGCTCAGCCGCGGCGGACTCCGAAGCGACCGTCGCCGCGCTCGCCGCGCGCCTCACGGAAGGTGAAACCGCGACCGCGTCGCCGCAGAGCCCAGCCGCCCCGACACCCTCCTCCTCCACGACCGAACCGGCCTCCGCCACCTCGACCGAACCGCAGTCCGCGAGCACCCCGGAACCCTCATCGCAGACGTCCTCAGCGACGCCCGCGGAAGCCTCAACAGGGACCGCCACACCATCAGGATAGAACCCTCTACCTCAACCTCAGTGTCAGTGTTTGATTAGGGCGCATCTCATGTCATGGTCGAGACTCCAGCGATCTGCAACGATTCTTGCGATAATTGACCCCGTCGTTGACAGGGCGAAGATCCCTGCATAACGTGGGCAATCCGGCGGTTCCGCGACCTTTGTCCCGCGAACGCTAAATCACTACTTAAGGCTTCGGGCGAGGACACAATGGAGAGCAGCGGCAGCTACCTGGCAGTGATCAAGGTCGTCGGTGTCGGCGGAGGCGGAACCAACGCGGTCAGCCGCATGGTCGACGCAGGACTGCGCGGCGTCGAGTTCATCGCGGCCAACACGGACGCGCAGGCGCTGGCAATGTGCGACGCCGACATCAAGCTCAACATCGGCCACGAGTCGACGAAGGGACTCGGCGCGGGCGCCAACCCCGACGTTGGCCTGGCCGCCGCATCGGAGTCGCGCGACGAGATCAAGGAGGCGCTGAAGGGCGCCGACATGGTGTTCGTGACAGCCGGCGAGGGCGGCGGCACCGGGACCGGGGCGGCCCCCGTGATCGCCGAGATCGCCAAGAACGAGATCGGTGCGCTGACCGTGGGCGTCGTCACGCGGCCGTTCGACTTCGAGGGCTCCCAGCGCGGGCGCCAGGCAACCGAAGGGATCGAGCGGCTGCGCGAGGTCGTCGACACCCTGATCGTCATCCCTAACGAGAAGCTGCTCGCCGTCGTCGAGCGCCGCACGTCGATGCTCGACGCATTCCGCGAAGCCGACAACGTACTGCGCCAGGGCGTGCAGGGCATCACCGACCTGATCACGATCCCGGGTCTCATCAACCTGGACTTCGCCGACGTGCGCACGATCATGGCCGACGCCGGCTCGGCGCTCATGGGCATCGGCACCGCCAACGGCGAGGCCCGCGCCGCGGACGCAGCCCGCGCAGCGATCTCCTCACCGCTGCTGGAGGAGTCGGTCGAGGGAGCGACGGGCATCCTCCTGAACATCACGGGCGGCAAAGAGCTCGGCCTGTTCGAGGTCAACGACGCCGCCGAGATCATCCAGAACGCCGCCGATGCGAACGCCAACATCATCTTCGGCGCGGTCATCGACGAGGGAATGGGCGACGACGTGCGCGTGACGGTGATCGGGACAGGGTTCGACCACAGGCCGGGGCGCACCCCCCGCCGCGAGAGCCGCGCAGCGCGACCGGACCGCGGTCCCCGCATCAGCGACAGGCAGCGCTCGACGCTCGAGATCGCCGACGAGGACATCGACGTACCGCCCTTCCTGCGCTGAGCGGAGCCACATCGGCCGCTTCGCTAGCCTGGGGCGATGATCGAGCCAGGCCCCTCCACGCTGCGCCGCACGCCCCTGTTCGAGCGCCACGTGGCGGCGGGCGCAAAGCTGGTCGACTTCGCCGGATGGGAGATGCCCGTCCAATATGAGGGCGTGCGCCAGGAGCACCTCGCGGTGCGGAGCACCTGCGGCATCTTCGACGTCTCGCACATGGGCGAGATCGAGACGAGCGGCCCCGACGCCCCGGCGCTCCTGCAGCGGCTGCTGTCGAACGACGTGCAGGCGCTGGGGCTCGGGGGCGCCCAGTACAGCGTGCTCTGCCGCGAGGACGCAGGCGTGCTCGACGACCTCTTCACCTACCGCCTCGGCGAGGACAGATACCTGACGGTGACCAACGCCTCCAACCACGGGGCCGACCTCGCCTGGTTCCAGGATCACGCGCAGGGACTGGATGTGACCGTCACGGACGCGATCGACGACTGGGCGATGCTCGCTGTCCAGGGGCCCCTCGCCCGCGAGGTCGCGCAGGCCATCTCCGACTCGCCGCTTCCCGCGCGCATGCACGTCGAGCGGCGCCGGCTCGCAGGAGCAGACGTGCTGATCTGCGGCACCGGCTACACGGGCGAGGACGGCGTCGAGGTGCTCGCTAGGCCGGGCGACGCCGCCGGCCTGTGGGATGAGCTCGTGCGCCGCGGAGCCACGCCAGCGGGGCTCGGAGCGCGCGACACGCTCCGCCTGGAGGTCTGCTACCACCTCTACGGCAACGACCTGAGCGTCGAGCGCGGACCGATCGAAGCCGGCCTGGGATGGTGCTGCAAGGAGGACACCGGCTTCATCGGGTCCGACGCGGTCCGGGAGGTGCGCGAGGCGGGCCCGGCGGAGAAGCTCGCCGCGTTCATGATCGAGGGTCCCGGCATCCCGCGCCAGGGCAACCCCGTCACCGGCGGGGGGGTGGTGACCAGCGGGACGCTCTCCCCCTCACTGGAGGTGGGGATCGGGATGGCGTACGTCCCCGCGTCGAGCGCAGCGCCCGGCACCCACCTCGAGATAGATGTTCGTGGCAAGATGCGGCCCGCCGTTGTGAAGGAAAAGCCGCTCTACAGAAAGGGCTCCTGAATGTCTCAGGCCAGCTACCCCGAGGACCTGCTCTACCACCCCGAACACGACTGGGCTCGAATCGACGCCTCCGACCCGGAGCACGCCACGCTCGGCGTCACCTGGTACGCGCAGGACGCCCTCGGCGAGGTCGTCTTCTTCGACCCGCCGGCCGTCGGCACCACGCTCAGCAAGAACGAGTCCTACGCCGAGGTCGAGTCGGTCAAGGCCGTCTCGGACGTGATCGCTCCGCTCTCGGGGGAGATCATCGAGATCAACGAGTCGCTCGCCGACAACCCCGCGATGATCAACGAGGACCCGTACGGCGAGGGCTGGATGGTCAAGGTGCGCCTGAGCGACCCCTCCGAGCGCGAGGCGCTGCTGGACGCCGCCGCCTATCGCGCGACGCTGGCTGGCTAGGCTGGAGGTCAGTTGAGCAGATACACCTCCGTAACCGAGCAGGACCTCGAGCAGATGCTCGCCGCGATAGGCGTCGGCTCCCTGCAGGAGATCTTCGACCGCCAGATCCCCAAGGGCGTGCGCCTCGGCCGCGAGCTGGACCTTCCCGCCGGGCTGCCCGAGCAGGACGTCTTCGAGCACCTGCGTGCGCTCGCCGCGCAGAACACGAGCACCGAGGAGGAGGTGAGCTTCCTCGGGGCGGGGATGTACGACCACTACGTGCCCGCGCTGATCGACATGCTGATGGAGCGCTCGGAGTTCCTGACCCCTTACACGCCCTACCAGCCCGAGATCTCCCAGGGCGGCCTGCAGGTGATGTTCGAGTACCAGACCGCCATCACCGAGCTGACGGGTCTCGAAGTCGCGAACGCCTCCACATATGAGGGGCCCTCGGCCGTCGCGGCCGCCGGATACCTCGCGAAGCTCGACAACGGCAAGCACAAGCTCGTCGCGAGCGCCGGGCTGCACCCCCATTCGATCGAGACGCTCCGCACGCTGGCCCACGGCTACGGGATGGAAGTCGTCGAGGTCCCGCTGCGCGACGGCGTCACCGACCCCGACGAGTGGGCACGCGCGATCGACTCGGACACGAGCGCCGCGATCTTCGCGCAGCCCAACTTCTACGGGGCAGTGGAGGATGCGCAGGAGCTGAGCCGCATCGCGAAGGAGCAGGCAGGCTCGGACGGGTCCGCCTCCGACCGCGCACCCGTGGTCGTCGCCCAGGTCGACCCGATCACCCTGGGGATCCTGCGCCCGCCCGGTGAGTGCGGCGTGGACGTCGCGGTCGGCGAGGGTCAGGCGCTGGGCAACAGGTTGGACTTCGGTGGACCCTCCTTCGGGCTGTTCGCGGCGCGGGAGGGGTATCTGCGCCGCATGCCCGGCCGCATCGCAGGCGAGACCGTCGACGTCGACGGCCGCCGGGGCTTCGTGCTGACGCTGCAGACCCGCGAGCAGCACATCCGCCGCGAGAAGGCCACATCGAACATCTGCACGGCGCAGGCGCTGAACGCGCTCGCCGGGGTCGTGTATCTCACATGGCTCGGGCGCACCGGCCTCGTGGAGCTGGGCGAGCTCCTGCTCGCCCGCACCCACTACGCACGGGAGCGCCTGAGCGCCCTGGATGGCGTGGAGAAGCTGCACGAGCAGCCCGTGGTGCGGGAGTTCGCGCTGCGCCTGGACGCGGACGTCGCCGCCGTCAGGCGCCGGTGCGCGCTCGCCGGGGTGAACCCGGGAGTCGACCTGCAGGCGATCACCGGCAGGCCCGAGGATCGCGGGGGGCTGCTGGTCGCCATAACCGAGCGGCGCTCACGGAAGGACATCGACCGGCTGGCCGAGGTCCTCGGTGCAGCCGTCGCGGCGGAGCGAGAGGCGGCTCTGACGGCATGAGCGACGTCAACCTCGCAGACGAGCGTCTCGGCGGCAACCCGCTGGCGCGCCAGCGCGCCCGGACGATCTTCCAGAAGGGCGCGCCGGGAAGGCGCGCCTTCGTGTGCCCGGAGATGGACGTTCCCGTCGCCGAGGTGTCCGAGCTGCTCCCCGAGCGCTTCAGGCGCACCAGCCCGGCGCGGCTGCCCGAGGTCTCAGAGCCCGAGATCGTGCGCCATTACGTCGGCCTGTCCAAGCGCAACTTCGACCTGGACTCGGGCTTCTACCCGCTCGGCTCCTGCACGATGAAGCACAACCCGCGGCTGCACGAGCGCGCCGCCGCGCTCGCGGGACACGCGCGCCTGCACCCGCTGCAGGACCCCGAGCAGGCGCAGGGAGCGCTCGAGCTGATGTGGAACCTCCAGGGCGCCCTGTCGGAGATCGCCGGGCTCCCGCATGTCTCGCTGCAGCCGTCCGCTGGCTCCCACGGCGAGCTCGCCGGTGTGCTGCTGACCCGCGCCTACCACGAGGACCGCGGCGAGAGCCGCCACAAGGTGCTGACACCCGACACCGCGCACGGCACGAACCCAGCCACCGTGACAATGGCGGGCCTTGAGGTCGTGAAGGTCGCGACGAACGCCGACGGCGGAGTCGACATCGACGACCTGCGAGCGAAGGCCGACACGGACGTGGCGTGCCTGATGCTCACGAACCCGAACACGCTCGGGCTGTTCGACCCGAACATCGAGCAGATATCCGAGATCGTGCACGGCGTCGGGGCGACGCTCTACTACGACGGTGCCAACCTGAACGCGGTGATGGGGCTCTCGCGCCCCGGCGACATGGGTTTCGACATCGTGCACTTCAACCTGCACAAGTCGTTCACCCAGCCGCACGGCGGCGGCGGACCCGGGTCGGGCCCGATAGCGGTCTCCGATCGAGTCGCGCCGTTCCTGCCCGTCCCGCTCGTCGTCCGGCGCGAGGACGGCACGTTCGACCTCGACCACGAGCGGCCGCGCTCGATCGGCCGGCTGCGCGGCTTCCACGGCAACTACGGGTGCTTCGTGCGCGCCTACGCCTACATATGCTCGCTCGGCGCGGACGGGCTCAAGGACGCCTCCGAGACGGCTGTCCTGAACGCCAACTATCTCCTTGCGCGTCTGCGCGAGAAGGGGATAGCCGAGTATCTGCCGCTCGCATACGGCGAGCTGTGCATGCACGAGTTTGTCCTCTCCGGCGGCCCGATGAAGCGCGACCTGAAGCTCAAGACGCTGGACCTCGCAAAGCGACTGCTCGACTTCGGCTTCCACCCGCCGACCGTCTACTTCCCGCTCCTCGTCGAGGAGGCGCTCATGGTCGAGCCCACCGAGACCGAGACACGCGAGACGCTCGACGCCTTCGCGGACGCGATCGCCGAGATCCTGCGCGAGGGCGCACGCGACCCCGAGATCGCACGCGGCGCGCCCTACACGACGCCCGTCCGGCGCCTTGACGAGGTGGCCGCGGCGAAGCACCCCGTCATCCGGGAGGCCCTGGGCTAGTGGCGCCGCAGGATCGAGCAACCCGGAAACTCGGGAGCACCGGGGTCAGCGTGAGCCCTCTCTGTCTCGGAGCGATGATGTTCGGCGCGTGGGGCAACACCGACCACGAGGACTCCGTCCGGATCATCCACCGCGCGCTCGACGCCGGCATCAACTTCATAGACACCGCCGACGTCTACTCGCGCGGCGAGTCCGAGGAGATAGTCGGCAGGGCGCTGCAGGGCCGTCGCGACAGCGTGGTGCTCGCGACCAAGCTCCACGGGCGGATGGGGGATGACCCCAACGAGTTCGGCAACTCGCGCCGCTGGATCGTGCAGGAGGTCGAGAACAGCCTGCGCCGGCTGCGCACCGACTGGATCGACCTCTACCAGATCCACCGACCCGAGCCGGACACCGACATCGACGAGACACTCGGCGCGCTCAGCGACCTTGTCCGCGCGGGCAAGGTCCGCATGATCGGCAGCTCCACTTTCCCGGCGCACAGCATCGTCGAGGCCCAGTGGGTCGCCGAGCGCCGCGGCCGTGAGCGCTTCCGCTGCGAGCAGCCGCCCTACTCGCTGCTCACGCGCGGGGTGGAGGCCGACGTCCTGCCCGTCTGCGAGCAGTACGGCATGGGCGTCATCCCCTGGAGCCCGCTCGCCGGCGGCTGGCTCTCCGGCCGCTACAGCGGCCAGGAGACACCTGCCTCGAGCAGGCGCGCGCAGATGATTCCCCAGCGCTTCGACATGAGCCTCCCGGCGAACCAGCGCAAGCTCGAGGCCGCCCGGGCGCTCGGCGGGCTCGCCGACGAATCCGGGATCACGCTCATCGAGATGGCCCTCGCGTTCGTGATCAACCACCCCGCCGTGACGGCGGCGATCATCGGCCCGCGCACGATCGAGCACCTCGAGAGCCAGATCACGGCGATGGACGTGAAGCTCAGCGACGACGTCCTCGACCGGATCGACGAGATCGTCACGCCGGGCGTGAACGTCAACCCCGTGGACCGCGGCTGGGATCCGCCCTGGCTCACGGATGCCGCGCTCCGCCGGCGCTGAGGGACGCCGTGCGGATCTTCTCGGGCATCCAGCCCACAGGGCGCAAGCACCTGGGCAACTTCATCGGCGCGATCGCTCAGTACGTCGGCGCCCAGGAGCGCGGCGAGGGCATCTTCTGCATAGTCGACCTGCACGCGGTGACGGTCGCCTATGAGCCGCTCGAACTGCGCGACAGGCTCTACGACACGCTCGCGATCCTGCTTGCGGCCGGACTGGACCCGGAGAGCTGCACACTTTTCCGCCAGAGCGACGTGCCCGAGCACACCGAGCTCACGTGGCTGCTCTCGAGCGTCACAGAGCTCGGCCGCCTGCAGCGGATGCACCAGTTCCGCGACAAGTCGATCGCGCAGCGCGAGCTGGTCTCCGCGGGGCTGCTGATGTACCCGGTGCTCCAGGCCGCCGACGTCCTCGCCTACAGGGCGCAGGAGGTCCCCGTCGGGGAGGACCAGCGCGAGCACCTCGAGCTGATGCGCGACGTGGCGCGCCGCTTCAACGCGCGCTTCGGTGAC
>Ga0182030_10023597_pt1 | contig 11363 bp, 8 predicted proteins | sample 812S3MmetaG_FD_121299 | JGI IMG/M metagenome (GOLD analysis project Ga0182030, IMG submission 121299) | Permafrost microbial communities from Stordalen Mire, Sweden - 812S3M metaG (Illumina Assembly) | ecosystem: Environmental > Terrestrial > Soil > Wetlands > Permafrost | place: Sweden...
GTGTTGATCTGTGTGCATCTGTGGTTAAAAAATTTTATGACGCATGCCCCCGAAAACCCCTCAAATTCGCTCGCCAAAATCTGCGAAAACCCCTGCAAAATCCCCCATCGTCAACCCTCATCAACCCTGAATTTTTTTTCACCACGCCCCTCCATTGAGCGGCGTTCCCACCCTGCCTCCCGTTTCACCATTCCCATCCGCACCGCCTCTCCCGCGCAATACCCTTGATTATCCCCCGTTTATTCATGATTATTCCCGGCGTGAGTGCGAAATTCGCAAAGAGGCTCAAGCAAAACCCGAACGCCAGAATCAGACCCGTGACCTGATATGCCAAAATCATTACGCATCGTATTGACGCTGCTGGCCGTGCTCGCCCTCGCCTTCGCCGGCGCCGGCTGCACTGCCAAGGCCAAAAAAGCCTATCACCTCACCCGCGCCGATCACTATTACCGCGCTGGAAATTTTTCCGCGGCCGAAATTGAGTATCTCAACGCCCTGCGCTTCGACCACGACAACAGCTTGGCCAACAGCCGGTTGGGCCTCATCTACTACGACCAGGGCCGGCTCCAGCGCGCCGCGTTTTTCCTCACCCGCGCCGCCCGGTTTACCCCGGACAACTTGGATGTGCGCCTCAAACTCGGCTTCATAGAATCCTCCGTGGGCCAATTCTCCAACGCCCTCGTCCAAGCCGATTACGTGCTCGAAAAAAAACCGCTCGATGACGAGGCGCCCCTCCTCCTCGCCGAAGCCGCCGTCCTCCCCAAGGATGCCGCCGCCGCCCGCCAGCGGTTGCAAGCCATGGCCCGGGCCGGCGACCGCGCCCCTGTCGAAGTGGCCCTCGGCAATCTGGCCCTCCGGGACCATGATCTCGCCACCGCCGATGCCGCGCTCAAAAAGGCCCAAGCCCTTGATCCCAAATCCCCCGCCGTCAATGCCGGGCTCGGCGCCGCCGCCTGGGCCAGTGGCAATGTGAAGCCCGCTGACGCTTTCTTCAAGGCCGCCGCCGATGCCTCCTCCGTCCGCTCGCCCCGCCGGATGCAATATATCCGGTTCAAAATCCATACCGGCGACCTCGCCGGCGCCGAGAGCCTCCTGGACGATATCATCAAGGCCGCCCCCGATTACATCCCCGCCTCCATGGTGCTGGCCGAAATCGACGCCACCGAAAAGAAATTCGACGACTGCGCCCGGTTGCTCAATCAGGTCCTGGCGCTGGACGAGGACAATTTTGACGCCCTGCTCTTCCAAGGCCAGTTGGACTTGGCCCGTAATCAGGCCGGCCAGGCCGTCACCGATTTGGAGCGCATGGCGCGGCTTTATCCCTTGGTGCCGCAAGTGCAATATCAATTGGGCTCAGCCTATCTGGCGGCCAACGACCCCACCAAGGCCACCGCCTGTTTCAACCGCACCCTCGAGCTGAATCCGAATTTCATCGAAGCCACCCTGCTGCTGGCCGAAATCCAAATCAAAACCGGCAATGCCGACCCCGCCATCGCCTCCCTGGAACATCTGCGCCAACAACAGCCCCGCCTGGCCCAGGCCCAGTTGCTCCTGGCCGATGCCTACCGCATGCGCAACCGCGTCACCGACGCCCTCGCCCTCTATCGCAATCTCGAATCACTCTATCCCACCAATGCGCAGATCCCCCTGATCCACGGCGGCGCCCTGGCCCAGTTGAAGGATGCTGCTGGCGCCCGCCAAGAATTCGAGCGCGTCTTGGAACTCTCCCCCGGCAACCTGCCGGCTACCGAACAACTCGTGGATCTCGACCTCGCCGACAAGGACTTCGACGCCGCCACCCAGCTCGTCAATCGCGAACTCCAGGCCTTCCCGAAACAGGTGACCTTCCGCCTCTTGGCCGCCAAAATCCAAATCGCGCAAGGCCGGCACGACCAGGCCGAATCCACCCTCCAGCAGGCCCTCGAACTCGACCCCGAAAACCAGGGGACTTACCTCCTGCTCGCCCAACTCTATTCCGATACCGGCCAGAACCAAAAAGCCCTCGCCCGGCTCAACGAAGCCATGGCGAAAAATCCCGACAACCAGTCCGCCCTCATGCTGGCCGCCAAAATCTACACCGATAACAAGGATTATAAGGCTGCGGCCGATGCCTATGAAAAACTCCTGAAAATTGATCCCAAGTACAGCCCGGCGCTCAATAACCTCGCCTACCTCTATTCTGAGAATTTGAACAACTTGGACCGCGCCTACGAACTGGCCCAGCACGCCCGCGAATTGCTCCCGTTCGACCCCTCCGCGGCCGACACGCTGGGCTGGATCTCCTTTAAACGGGGCGCCTATGACGCCGCCCTCGGACTCCTGAAGGAAAGCGCCGCCAAGCTGCCCCAACCCGAGGTGCAGTTCCACCTCGGCATGGCTGCTTACATGACCGGTGACGAGGCCACCGCCCGGGCCGCACTGCGGCGTGCCTCGCAGCCGGGAACCGACTTCCCAGGCCGCGCCGAATGCCTGCTCTGCCTGTCCGTTCTCGACATCAACCCCGCCACCGCGGATGCCGCCGCCCAAACCCTGCTCGAAAAACGCGTCGCCGATAAATCCGATGATCCCGTGGCACTCGTCCGCCTCGCCCGCATTTATCAACGCGAGGGCAATGCCGACAAGGCCGGCACGGCCTATGAGACCATGCTCAAGGCCCTGCCCTCGAATTTGGACGTCATGACCAATCTCATCAGCCTCTACGCTCCCAAGGACCTCAAAAAGGCGTACGACTTGGCCAAGACCGCCAGTAAACTCACGCCCTACGATCCCAACGTCTCGCACGTCCTCGGCCGGCTGGCGTTTCAGTCGGGCGATTACAATCTCGCCGCGAGCATGCTCCAGCAGGCCCTCCAGAATCAGCCAAACGACCCCGCCCTGCTCTTTGATTACGCCCGGGCCGCCTATAGCATCGGCCGGGTGGCCGGCGCCCAATCCGCCTTGCAGGGCGCCCTCGCCGCCGCGCTCCCCGCCCCCCAAGCCGACCAGGCGCGCCGCATGCTGGATCTCATCAACCTCGCCGCCGCCCCGGCCCAGGCCGCCCAAGCCGGCGCGCGCCTCGCCGAAATCCTCAAATCCGAGCCCGATAACGTGCCCGCCCTCATGGCCCGGGCCGCCGCCAGCGATGCCACCGGCGACGATGCCACCGCGGAGCAACTCTGCGAAAAGGCCCTGACCCTGTATCCCGATTTTACGCCCGCCCAAAGTCAGCTCGCCCAACTTTACGCCTCCGAGCCCGCCAAGCTGGACCGCGCCTACGCGCTCGCTGTCAAGGTCCATGATGCCCTGCCCGACGATCCCGCCGCCGCCAAAACCCTGGGCATCGTCCTGGTTCAGCGCGGGGATTACGCCCACGCCCTGAGTCCCCTCAAACAAAGCGCCTTTAAACTGAATTCCGATCCCGCGGTCTTTTATTACCTCGGCTCGGCCCAGTTCCACCTCAAAAACCGCGCCGAGAGCAAGGCCAACTTGCAGCAGGCGCTGGACCTAAAACTAGCCGGCAAGCTCGCAGACTCTGCCAGACAAATGCTCGGCCAGCTTAAATAATTTGTCGGCGGATCTTACACTCTGTTCGATGTTTTGGAGGGCTTTCAAATTGGGAATTTGAGCTATATTTCGGTCAAAATAAAGGGTTTTACGCGTCAACTCGCCTTCCTTGATTCACTCGGCACAGTGATTGCTTTAATCGTGGATATGCGAAAATTACTCTTACTCGGAACCCTGGTTGGAATCAGTAGTTTGGCTCACGCCACCACTATCACCGCTCCCGCCAGCTTGGACACCTTGGAAGGGGTTGACGCCTATTCCTGGGGCATCTCCATTCCCGTTCCCCAAGGCCAGACGGTCGCCAGCGCGGAAATTGATTTCACCAGCGTCACCCTTCAGGCCGCCAATTCCAGCGGCACTGGTTATTTATATACCGACCTCCTGAATTCCCAAAAGACCGGCGTCACCACCGCATTCGACAACGACGCCCCGGGCGATTACTGGGCCACCCAATTTTCCGGCGCCAATATCACCACCCTCGGCAGCCAGTTCTTTAAATCGGTGGGCACTACGTTGACTTGGAGCTATGTTCTGAATGCCTCCCAGCTCTCCGCTCTCAATTCCTATCTCACCGCCGGCACTTTTAACATCGGCATTGATCCCGATTGCCACTATTCCGTCGGCTCCATCTGTTTGGACTATACTTTGAGTCCCACCAACCACAACAACTCCGTGCCGGATGCCGCCACCACGGCTCTCCTGCTGGCCCTCGGTCTTGGTGCGTTGGAACTTGTTCGCCGCCAAATCCTTGCGCGTTCGGCGAAAGCCTGATTTTCCCAGGATAATTCTTCCACCGGCAACGCCCCGTTGCCGGTTTTTTGTTGCCTCGGCCCTCGGTCATCGCCGCCCGCCTTGACCGCCGGCCCCGCCGCGCTACCATCGTCCGGCATGAGCACCTTCCCTATCAGCCCCGAGAAAGAAAGCCAGCTGGCGCTACGCATGGCTGCGCTCGGCGTCCGTGAGGCGGACATCGAGGAAAGCTTCGTCCGCTCCGGCGGCCACGGCGGCCAGAATGTGAACAAAGTCGCCACTTGCGTCGTCCTCGTGCACCGCCCCACCGGCGTGCAGGTCAAATGCCAGTCCTCGCGTCAGCAGGGCCTCACCCGGGTCCTGGCGCGCCGGCACCTGCTCAACAAAATTGAGGAAAAGAAAACCGGCTTCATCTCCGCCCAACGCGCCGAAAGCGAAAAAATCCGCCGCCAAAAACGCCGCCGCTCCCGCCGCGCCCGCAACCGGATGCTCGACGACAAATCCCGCCAAGCCGACAAGAAGTCCGCCCGCCGTCCCGCTTCGCCCGACTGAATCGCGGCTCTTATTGGGAACCGCGCAATGGGGTGACACGCGTTGAACGGGACCGGCGCGCGGCGTTCACGCCGATTCAGCGTGCAACCACGGGCGAGCCAGGCATTTCACGGGCCTCGTGTTTTCGGATGTTGCAGCGGGCTGAAGCCCGCGGTCCGTCACCGTATTGTGCGGGCCTCACTACGCTGCGTTCTGGCGCACGCGCTCCTTCTTCTCCTCCAGTTCGGCCTGCAGCTTTTTGCGATCATGGGCCAGTTGTTCGCGGATCGTGCCTTCCTTCTCCGCATCGTCGGCCACCTTGGCCATCTCGTCCTTCATGGCGATCTCCCGTCCCGCTATCTTTGCCGCGTATTCGGACTCCAGTTCGGCAATCTCCCGCTTCTGTGCAGCGGATAGTTTCACCGTGGGCGCGGTTTTGTTCAAACGTTCCATCGCAAGCTCGTAGGCGGATTTCATGGCTCAATTTAAACCGGCTTTGGCCTTAACCACCAACCTTTTTCTTCCATGGCTGTTCCGGAAACTTCTCCGGCATCGTCAGCTTCACCGCCGGCGGCTTGGGTTTGGCCATTTGTAATTCCGGATCGGCGGGCAATTCCGCCGCCTCGCCTGGCTGCGCCGCGGCATTCTCCGCCCGCCAGCCGGCAATCCGCGCCTGCAAACCGTGATGTTCGGCCGTCACCTTGTCGCCGGATCGCTGGTAAAACAGCGAGAGATTGGTATGCACGAGCTGTTCCTTGGGCCGGAGCTTTTCCGCCTTGTGCCCTTCCGCAATGGCCGCGGCATAATCTCCCAGCCGGTAATAAGCCACGCCCAGCGCGAGTTGCGCGTCGAAATAGCCTTCATCCTGAACGAGCACCTGCTTCAACTTCTTCACGGCCGGCCCGAACTCCCCCCGGCTGAAGTCGAACATCGCCGCGTCGTATTGTTCTTGCAGATTCATGGCACTTGCAGATTTTTGGCTGCGGCCATAACCTAACCCGGAGTGCACGGGGTGACAACTATTCAGCGGGCCCCACGGGTCCCCGCGCGGTACCGCCCGCTTGGGGGGCAGAAATGCCTGATTTTCTCCCAGGCATCTATTATCGGGGTTAATCAACATTTTTTGGCTAGATTTTCGCAATCCCTGTTATTTCGTAAGTGACTAATTGTGAAGATGATATACATGTCATTAGAATTTGACACAGTTGGTAGAAGTCGCTTACTGTATTAGGGCAACGGTATAGTGCTGGGACGGGCATCTTCAGCCGCGAAAAATCCTTTGCATGTTGTTAAACTAACGCACAACTCCATGAGTGATACAGTGACAGGCGCGCCAGCGACGGGTGGCGCCAAAAAAATCTCCCGCATCAGCGAAGCGGTCATCCGCATTGCTGGCAATTCCCAGGACGGCATCCAAGCGATCGGCGGTTTCCTCGCCCGCTTGGCCGGTCGTAGCGAACAGGAGGTCATGACGTTTATGACCATTCCCTCCACCATCTCGGGCGGACCGTCCATTTTCCAGGTCCGGATCGGGAGCGGCGAGGTGTTGACCGCCGGCGACGATGCGGACGTGCTTCTGGCGTTTTACCAGCACAGCTACGAGGGCCACATCAATTCGCTTAAAAAAAAGGGCATTGTGCTTTACGACAGCGACCACGTGACGCCCAAGCCCGAATGGGAGGGCGATTATCATCATGTGGGCATTCCCATTTCCTCTCTCACCGTCGAGTCCATCGGCGGCACCGCCAAGGACAAGGGCAAGAATATCTACGCCCTGGGGCTTATCGCCCAGATGTTCGACCTTAACGTGCCGAAGCTCGAAAATCTCATCGGCGAGCGCTTCACCGGGAAGGATCCCAGCGTGTTGAACAACGCCTTGGCGGCGTTTCACGCCGGTTATGCCAACGCCCCGGCCAATTTGCTTGAGTCCTTTCAGTTCGCCGAAAGCCAGAAGCAAGGCACCCCGCAAGTCGTGATGAACGGGAATGAAGCGATCGCCTACGGCCTCATCGCCGCAGGCGTGCGATTTGGCGCCGCCTACCCCATTACCCCGTGGACGGACGTGATGGAGATCCTGCGCCGGGAACTGCCCAAATACGGCGGCTCGTTTATCCAGTGCGAAGATGAAATCGCGTCGGTTTCCATGGCCTTGGGCGCCAGCTTTGCCGGCCGGGTGGCGGTGACTGGTTCCAGCGGCCCTGGCATCGCCCTCAAGACCGAGGCCATCGGCTGGGGCGTCATGGCGGAAATGCCGCTGGTGGTGGTGGACGTCCAGCGCGGCGGCCCATCCACGGGCATGCCCACCAATATCGAGCAATCCGATTTGAATCTCGCCACCTTCGGCGGGCACGGGGATTGTCCCCGCGTCGTGATTGCGCCGGCCAACGTGCAAGATTGCTTCTACATGGCCATTGAAGCCGTGAACATCGCCCGCAAATACAGCGTCCCCGTCATTTTCCTCAGCGATCAAGGCATCGCCACGCGCATCGAGGCGTTCGCCGAACCTGATTTGGAAAAGGTCTGCCAGGACATCAGCCCCGATTTGACGCCGGTCGCCACCCACAAGCCTTACGACCTGTCGGCGGTGGATAGTGTCACCCATCACGTCAAGCCCGGCACCCGTATTCTCGATGGCAAATATCCCATTGCCACCGGTCTGGAACACGATGAATACGGCCATCCCACCGGCTCGCCGAAGCTGCACATGCAGATGAGCGCCAAACGCCGCAAGAAGTTGCAGGCGCTGGCCGCCACTCTTCCCCTGCCAAAAATATTCGGCCCCCCCGAGGGCAATGTCCTGCTCGTGGGCTGGGGCTCCACCGAGGGTCCCATCCGCGAGGCGGTGGACCGGTCCCGCGGCGCCGGCGACAGCGTGTCTTCCGTGCATCTGCGGCACATCAATCCCCTGCCGAACGGCTTGGAAAATATCTTCTCCGGCTTCAACCATATCTTTGTGGTGGAAATGAACGACGAGGGGCTTTACGGCTACGGCCAGCTCGGCGCGGTGTTGCGCGCCCGCTACTGTGAAGCGAAAATCACGGGCATCAACAAGACCGACGGCCTGACTTGGAAGGTCAAAGAGATCCTCGAGGCCATCAAAAACAAACTGCGCAAATAACTTTCAACCGTCCCCTTATATTATGAGCCAGGCCTTGACCGAAAATCCCGGGGTTATCCTCAATGCTTCCGAGCCAGCCGGGGCTGACCGGAAGCCGCTGACCAAAAAGGAAATTGCCGCCGACCATCCGACGTGGTGTCCGGGGTGCGGCGATTTTTCCGTACTGGCGCTGTATTTCAAGTTGATTGAAAAGCGCAAACTGTGGCATGAAAAGATCACCACGATCTCGGGCATCGGCTGTTCGAGCCGGTTCCCGTATTTCGTCCAGGCGCACGGCGCGCACTTCCTCCATGGCCGCGCCCTGCCTTTTGCCAGCGGCGTCTCCCTGTCCCGGCCGGATTTGCACGTCTTCGCCTTCAGCGGGGACGGCGACGCCTTGTCCATCGGCGGCAACCATTTCACGCACACTGCGCGCAAGAACGTCAAGATGACCTTGGTGGTCATGGACAATCAGGTCTATGGCCTCACGAAAAAACAGACTTCGCCCACGTCCCCCCTCGGCTTCAAGAGCAAGACCGACATCTGGGGCGCGGTGGATTATCCGATCAATCCGGCGAAACAGGCCATCGCAGTCGGCGCCACTTTTGTCGCCCGCACTTCCGCGTCGAATCCCAACCACGTCCTGGCCATGATGGAAGCCGCCATGGACCATGACGGTTTCAGTTTCGTCCACTGCCTGAGCGAATGCGTGGAGTTTTACGAAGGCGCCTTCGATGCCGCCAATCCGCGCAAGGGCGGTGTTTTCAACGAGGTCCCCAAGACCCACGACGTGAAGGATGAGCTGGCCGCCTACAAGCTGGCGAGCGCCGACTTCCCGGGCCTCTTTGGTGTTCTCTACCAAATCAACAAGCCGACGAAAAATGCCAAGGAACAGGAAGTCAACAAGAGCTTCCAAGGCAAGTTTGTGGGCCAGAAAGACTGGCAGATTCTCCAAAAGAGTTTCGCCAAGATGAAGTGATCCCATTTAATCGCCACGAGCCCCGCCATCCCGCGGGGCTCGTATTTTTTTGTGGCGCGCCGCCGGCAAATCATAAATTTTAAGTCCATGCCGATTTACGAATTTGCCTGTCCCAACTGCCGCCGGATTTTCAGTTTCCTGGCCAAGCGGGTGAATCCCGACCGCCAGCCGGTTTGTCCCAAATGCGGCAGCAAAAAGATGTCCAAGCAAGTGAGCCAGTTCGCGCTGACCAAGGGGTTGAAATCGCCGGCACCGGGCGAAGCGGCTGGGGGCGAACCGCCCGGGCCGGATTTTGACGATCCGCGTGTGGCCCGCGCCATGGCCGAAATGGAACGCGAGATGGAGCATTTGGACGAACACAACCCCAGGCACATGGCCCGCCTCTTGCGCAAAATGAAGGACCTCATGCCGCCAGGTGCCATGCCCAAGGAAATGGAAACCGCCATCAAACGGCTCGAGGCCGGCGAAGATCCGGAAAAGATCGAGGCGGACATGGGCGACGTGCTGGGTGATTTCATGGGTGGCGAACCAGGCGGGGCCGGGAGCGGCGGCTATGCCCACGACAGCGGCTTGTATGATCTCTGACGGCACGCGGCCCTCAGGGATAGGGAATTTAGACACGAATTTCACGAATTCACACGAATTTTTGGCTCACACGAAGGCACGAAGGACACGAAGAAACAGAAACCGCAGACGCTGAGACGCGGAGGAGGGCAAGAGCCATTGCGTTCGCCAATGCGATGGAGGAAAACGAGGCGCACGGCGGCCAGACCAATCCTGAAGGGATTGAATCATCCAGCCCGGTGTTGACGCGCAGCGGCTACGCCGGGTTCAAGGCCCCCAAATTCCCCCCAACCCTGCAAGGGTTGAATCAGGACCGGACGCGAGGCCAATGTTGACAGGATGCACAGGATTAACAGGCTGGGGGAGAGGTTTAGACACGAATTTCACGAATTCACACGAATTTTTGGCTCACACGAAGGCACGAAGGACACGTGAAGGGGTCATGAAGGGGTGAAGGGGTCAGTTAATGAGAATGAAGGGGTCAGTTAATGAGAATGTAATATTCGGTTGACTCGTACGTAAAAGGGCTTTGTCTCACCCCCTCTGCCAAAACATCGTTGGTAAGGGCCCATGGACGTTAGAACATTTTTATCAAAGCTGTAGCGATGAGTTGAAACCCTGAAGGCCGCGGTTTTTTTGGCTCTTGGTTGGCGGATGGGGACAGAGCATTCCCGGCGGGTTCTTCCGGCACCGCCTGCCGGGGTGCGGGAGAAATGGGGAAATGGAGGGGTGGAGGACGATCCAACGCTTACAGCGTTGGGGGGAGTTTTTTGGGGTTCGTTACCCAGCGTAGCCGCTCCGTTGTCGCGGCAACGCTGGGCTGGATGATTCAATCCCTACCGGGATAGGTTGAAGAAAAGGGAGTCGTAGATTGGGTTGGACTTCAGCCGTCCTGTTGGGAGTGGCGCCGGCAGCGGCGATGACCCGGCGTTGAAACGACCGGGCTAGTGTCATGGCGTCCCGTTGCGACGGACGCCGAATACGCCCCAGAGCATTCCCCCGGGAGAAGGAACAGCGGCGGCGCGTTCGGGTTGCGCGGGTGGTTGGCGTGCGGTTCTCGCGTTGGCGGTGGAAGGGGTCCGGCCCTCGTTTGGTTCGTTTTCCCGGCATGATTTTTTTGGTTTTTGGTTTCCGCGTCCGCTCGGTCCGGATTCATGGGGTGTCCTTCGTGCCCTTCGTGCCTTCGTGTGAGCGAAAATCGTTTCACCACAGAGGCACAGAGGCACGGAGGGAAAGCCTCCTTTTTTGGATCTAAATTCACTTCCCGCCCAACCATTTACGCCTTTCCCGTTAGTCGCTAACTTTGCGGTTCCCCAAACTCTGCTAAAATCGGTCCGGCTGGGAAACCGCCCCCGCCACGATGAGCCAACATGCTCACATTCGAGTTTGCCGCGGCGTTCGCCCCCCCGGCGTCCGCGCGCAAGAATTCTTTGTCTTAACCACAGATGAACACAGATGAACACAGATCTTCAGAGGCGGTGCCAAGTTGTACCCATCTTGGTGTGGGAAAAACCATTTGGCTTGGCCTTTCGTTGGTCGCCCCCAAGGTTTTATTATCTGTGTTGATCTGTGTGCATCTGTGGTTAAAAAACTTCCTGCTGCCCACCCCGAAAAGCCCTCAATTTCGTTCACCAAAATCTGCGAAAACCCCAGCAAAACCCCACCTCGTCAAGCCTCGTCAAGCCTGAAATTTTTTTGGGCCATCGGCGGGCGGACAAATCTGTCCAAGTTTCTTCCGCGCAAGTATATATGCATCGTATAGACCCATTTACGTCGGTTTATCGGCTTTCTTGCAGGTTTTCAAAATTTCGCCTCACACCTGGGCAGGCACTTCGGGCGCAATCCAGCTTTCTTTGGAACTCAAAATCAGCCACCATTGTTGTCAATTTCGATGGCTCA
>Ga0182030_10023598_pt1 | contig 11362 bp, 9 predicted proteins | sample 812S3MmetaG_FD_121299 | JGI IMG/M metagenome (GOLD analysis project Ga0182030, IMG submission 121299) | Permafrost microbial communities from Stordalen Mire, Sweden - 812S3M metaG (Illumina Assembly) | ecosystem: Environmental > Terrestrial > Soil > Wetlands > Permafrost | place: Sweden...
CAGAAAGACTCTCTAGAATCAGCATCGCGGCAAATTCAAATCGACACCACCCAAAAACGTCCGCAAACCACAGCAGATCAGACGGTTGCGGAAAGTGAGTTAGCTGTTAACCGGACAGTAGTGGGGGAAAGAAAATCCTCGTTGAGCAGGTCATGCGGCTATAAGGGGCCCACGGGCGGATATACCTGCTTGACCCTCGTGCGCATGCGTGATGCCGTTCCGGTCTACTATAACCAAAGCTGCGCTTGCACACCGAACGCTCTCGCTCCTGGGAAAGCATCCTTCCCGAACTCATCCCTGCAATTTTTGCAAAACCGACAAGGATGCAGGAAGATTGCTTATACGCTCCGATATAATTGCCAGGGTGGTACAAATCCACACCTTTGGTCTCAAGGAAAACGTGTCGAAAATCGCTTTGATTACAGGCATCACCGGGCAAGATGGAGCCTACTTGGCGGAATTTCTCCTCCGCAAAGGCTATGAGGTTCATGGAATCAAGCGACGCAGTTCTCTATTTAACACAGATCGCATTGACCATCTCTATCAGGATCCTCATTTCAGCGATAGAAAATTCGTATTGCATTATGGCGACCTGTCTGATTCGTGCAGCCTTTTGCATATTATGCAGAAAGTTCAGCCAGATGAAATATACAATTTGGGCGCACAAAGTCATGTCGCGGTTTCCTTTGAGCAGCCAGAGTACACGGGAAACGTTGACGGACTGGGAGTTCTGAGGATTTTGGAGTCCATCCGAATACTTGGTGCTGAGAAGAAGACGAGATTTTACCAGGCTTCGACATCGGAACTTTATGGTTTGGTGCAGCAGATTCCGCAGACTGAGAAGACACCGTTCTATCCAAGGTCTCCCTATGCGGTGGCAAAGCTCTACGCATATTGGATTACGGTGAATTACCGTGAGGCGTATGGCATGTACGCTTGTAATGGCATTCTTTTTAACCACGAGTCTCCGGTGCGGGGTGAAACGTTTGTGACTCGCAAGATCACTCGTGCCTTGGCACGTATCAAGCTGGGACTTCTCGACAAGCTTTATTTAGGGAATCTCGATTCGCTCAGGGATTGGGGCCATGCGCGCGACTACGTCGAGATGCAGTGGCGGATGCTCCAACAGGAGAAGCCTGAGGATTTTGTAATCGCAACAGGAGTACAACATAGTGTTCGCGAATTTGTGAATCTGTCCGCGGAGATTCTCGGGATCAAGCTTGTTTGGGAGGGGCACGGAATAGATGAACGGGCAGTGGATCAGACCGGCGCAACGGTGGTTGAGGTCGATCCAAAGTATTTCCGCCCGTCAGAGGTTGAGACCCTGCTGGGAGACCCCAGCTACGCGCACGAGCGTTTGGGATGGCAGCCCACGATAAAATTCGAAGATCTCGTAAGAGAAATGGTCGAGGCTGATCTGGTAGCAGCGAAGAGAGATCAACTAGTCAAGAAGCATGGATACGAAGCGTATGACTACCACGAATAAATCCTATCTTGGTGGTTCAAAAGTTTATGTGGCGGGACACCGGGGACTTGCAGGCTCGGCAATCCTGAGGCGGCTTGAGCGCGAACACTGCGCGAGGATTGTTACACGCACCCATTCAGAGTTGGATCTGACCGATCAGGCCGCGGTGGTTCGCTTCTTTGCGGAAGAACAGCCCGATAATGTTTTCCTTGCGGCTGCGAAGGTCGGCGGGATCCTGGCGAATAATACGCGACCAGCTGAGTTTATTCTCGAGAATCTGGCAATTCAGACGAATGTAATCGGTGCAGCTCAGCGTTTTGGCGTGAAACGATTATTGTTCCTTGGATCAAGCTGCATCTATCCTCGAGAATGCCCGCAGCCAATCAGGGAAGAGTACATGCTCACCGGACCGCTGGAGCCGACCAACCGTCCGTATGCAGTAGCCAAGATCTCCGGCATTGAGTTGTGCTGGGCGTTGAACCGTCAGTACGGGACGCAATACGTTGCTGCCATGCCTACCAACCTCTACGGCCCGAACGACAACTACGATCTGGAAAGCTCGCATGTGCTTCCCGCCTTGCTGCGAAAAATGCACGAGGCGAAGGTGACGAACGCACCGGAGGTCTCCGTTTGGGGTACAGGAACCGTGCTGCGGGAGTTCCTTCACAGCGACGACATGGCGGACGCCTGTGTCTTCCTGATGAATCTGCCAGACGATGTCTACGGGCCTCTTGCGCGCTCCGAGTCACAAGCGCCCTTATTCAACGTTGGTTGCGGGAAGGATCTGACCGTGCGCGCGCTCGCTGAACTCATACACGATGTGGTCGGCTTCAAAGGTAAATTGACATTTGATGCATCCAGACCGGACGGGACGCCACGAAAGCTGTTAGACGTATCCCGGATGAAAGACCTTGGCTGGCAGGCGCACATCTCTCTGCGCGAAGGGTTGACGGAGATATACAAGACTGCTCAGCTCTTTTTATAGCTGGCCAGGAAAAAAGCGACTAAGTCGCTCTGCGGAGAAGGAATGCTCAAGGAGATCGTCCGGAGTTTCGCTAAACGGTGTGGATATGAAATTCTCGGACCCGCACGCTCATATGCGGGCGAGCGATCAATAGCCGCGCTGCTTCGCAAAGAAGAAATCAATCTTGTTCTCGACATCGGTGCAAACCTAGGACAGTTTGCCGAAGGACTTTTGGCCACCGGATACAGAGGGCGCATCGTTTCTTTTGAGCCGCTCTCAACGACCCACGATCAGTTGCGAGCCAATGCAGGACGATATCCAAACTGGACTGTTGCGGAACGGACGGCCCTCGGTGAAAAGGCAGGGTCGGTTGAAATCCATGTCTCAACCGCCCATGCGAGCAGTTCGATTCTCAACATGCTCCCAAGCCATTTGGAGGCAGCGCCAGGATCGGGCTACATCGGTGCCGAAACGGTACCTGTCAATCGCCTCGACGACCTTTGCCCGCTGTCTCCGACCGACCGAGTCGTTTTGAAGATCGACGTCCAAGGGTATGAAAGGCAGGTTCTTGAAGGCGCCCCTCGCGTACTCGGCAGTTGTCGTGCCGTCATAACTGAGATGTCCCTTGCGCCTTTGTACGAAGGGCAGGTGCTGGTCAAAGAAATGTGGGATCTGCTGGCATCGTATGGATTCGAGGCATGGTCCCTGGAACCGGGATTCCGCGACCCCGTGACCGGTAGGATGTTGCAATTCGACGGGATCTTCGTTCGCGGCAACGACAAGCCGTAAGTATGAAGTGCTTCGATATCTTGTTCTAAGAGTTCAAAGTAAGACGTCATCGGACGTGACTCCGTATTCGTAATTGCCGTTCGCAGCTCGAGTCACTATCACCGCGCAAAGGGACGGAATCACTTTTCAGTTGCAACCGCTCCGAGAAGTTCCGACGGGGTCTCCGCGGAATCTCGATCCCCCTTAAGAAAACCATATACGCCAATGTAGGAGTGCGTGCACAAAGCGCTAACACTTGACGCCAAGGTAAATAGAATTGCTTGTTGAGTGGTACGAACACCGATGAAGACCACAAAACAAACGTCCATTGTGAGCATTGCGACGATTTCCAAAATGGTTCCGCGCCAGAATATCCACTTTCGGGATCTGTTCATCACCCATATCAGGTTGGCTCCGTAGTTGAAACAGGCTGTCAATACAACCCAACCAACAACGGGACTCAAATGGCTGTATTTGGGGCCGATCAGCCAGACGAAGGGAGTGGGAAACGCAAAAGCGAGGGGCACGACCGACAGGCACAGCCCGCAAAGCACCAAAATGAGCATCAAGTAGGTGCGAAGCAACTTCTCCCGGCTTAGGCGAGCGATTCTCGGTTCAATGACGATCATGTTGAAAACAGACAAAACAACGAACAGTTGTGCAAGCCTGCCGAGAGCCGCCACTTCCGCCAAGTTCACAGTCTGTCCAAAGGCGTTGATTAGAAATAGCGCAATTTGTGACTGGAAGGCTGCAAAGATGAATGTTGGAATCGCTGGAAGAATATATTTCAGGACTTCGCGGTTCACTTCGGGCTCATTGCTCTTGGGCCACTCAACATAGCGACGGCTGAACTTTCGCAGAAAAATCGCATTAAGCAAGACATTGATCGAACTTAGGGCTGCCGCGGTGCACCCATTCAGGCCGCCGACGATCGAAAGTCCTAAGTAAACAAGGAGCCGAGCGAACCCAGAGATAGTTTGCGGAATATAAAACTCTCGCAGGCGGTGGTAGAGAAACAAGGGAGCCGAATAATATGAGACCGGGCCACTCGAAAATAGAGTCAGGAGCACTGACAGGACGAGCACGGCCTGTGTGATCCAACTCCAATGATGCCTGTGCATAATTGCGAGAAATGTGAGCGCCGCGAACGGACCAAGTATCCAGAACGAACGATCGCGGAGATGTTTGGCCGCCCGCAGGTAACTTCCCACCAACGCGCGGTCGTTCACTCTATTGCCCACCAGGGGGATGATGGTGCTGGCATATCCGAGATCCATCAGCATGGTTGCCGTTGCCTGAAACCCAAATGCGAGCCCGAACTGAGCGTAGTGTTCTATGCTCAGGGAACGCACCAGGAAGAGTCCAACAAGAATGTTTATTCCTTGTAATGTTCCTTGACCGAGCAAGAAGCTTGTCGTGGCGGCAATTATGCGCTGCCAGCGCAGTCTCGCGATTCCGAAAGGCCCTGGCCCCGGCGGCGCAGCGTCCTGGGCGCTTTCGTTATTCTCGGGTGTGCTTGGCACAGAGTCTATTGTATCGGGTGGATTTGCGATGGTCTAACAGTTCATTCGGCGATTCGGCCGGGCAAGTTCGAGCTTGGACGTCCTCACCGAAGAGTGTAAAATTTGGTCAATGTCCTTGACTCGAGTCAATTCCGGAGAATCGCCTGCGCCAACAAATAATGTGCCTTTGCAGGGGGGGGTACGACTTAAAGGAGTAATATCACAAGATCGCGCGGATCAACCTCTCGTTACCGTAATCACCGCAGTCTATAACGGGAATCCCTATATTGCCGGATGCCTGGATAGCGTGTTGAGCCAGGACTATTCCAATATTGAACATATCGTGCTGGATGGAGGGTCGAGCGACGGTACGGTTGAAATGCTTCGGCAATACAGCGATCAACTCGCCCTTTGGAAAAGTGAACCAGACGAAGGAGTCTACGACGCGTGGAACAAAGCACTCCTCGAAGCGCGCGGCGAGTGGATATGCTTCCTGGGAGCGGACGATGAATTCGTGCCTGGCGCGGTCAGCGCCTATATGAAACTCGCCGCAAAAAACCCCAACGCGGAGTACCTGAGCTCAAGGGTAAGAGTGGTCTATTCCACGGGCTATGAGCGGATCCTCGGCGAGCCTTGGACATGGAGCAGGTTTTCGAAGTCAATGTGTACAGCCCATGTGGGAAGTATGCACCGCCGCAGCCTCTTCGACCGCCTTGGCGTGTATGACACCACCTACCGCAGCGCCTCGGACTATGAACTTCTTTTGAGGGCGCGACATGGATTGCGCGCCGACTATATGCCAATCGTGACTGCGAAAATGAGGGCTGGAGGGCTGAGCCTTACTTATGCAGCTATTGAGGAAGAGGCGCGGGCAAAGATGTCCGCCGGCGGACGGAACAGGGTTCTCACGGCTTTGGAACTCTATCTAGCAAAAGTCAAATTCCCACTACGTATTCCGCGCGCTGCGCTGGCAAAAAGAGCACGGCGAGCTGGATAATTCTATGGAACAGACGGTAAATCGCCCAGTTGCCCCGCCGGACAGGAGCTATACGTCGGTACATAACTACATCTATTGGTCCACATTGATCGGCGTTTTTAGCGGTATGCTGAGGGTTCAGATTCCCTTTTATCTCCTTCTTTTTTACCTGATCATGCTGATTAACTTCCTGCTGATGCCTCTCATCGTGAACTTTGCGCGCATCGCTGCGTGGATACCGTGTTTCATCCTGTATCTTGCCGCCAGCGGCGGCATTGGCATCGTTTTTGGCACCGACACAATCGCACAGGTCGCCAAGGAGTTTCTGGGCATTTCGGTAAGCGTGGTGTACTTCTACTATTTCTTCAAAATGATAGAAGATGACGTTGAACGGGCCTTCTCCACATATGCGAGGATCGCGTTCTGGTTCACAATCGTTGCCTTTCCTATATGGGCAGGCAGTTGCATATATTTTCACCGGTTTGAGCGTTTGCGGGGCTTGACCGAGGAGCCAACGGCATTTTGTATTCTCGTTTTACCTGCTTACTACTGGTATAGCTATCAATACTTCACGTCCCGCAGGTTCGGCACCAGAGTTGCAGTCTTCACCCTCGCCATCATACTTTCTGAATCCTCCAATGGTTATCTCGCCGTGGCATTCGGAGCCGTGCTGCTTTTATCCAGGCGCATGAAGCATCTTGTGTTTGTCCCAGTCGTCGTCGGTGGGCTGCTCGGCTTGGCTTACTCGGCTTCGGCCGATTTTAGACTGAGAGCAGATGACACCCTGCTCGCCTTATTTACCCAGGACGTCAGCCAATCGAATTACAGCACATACGCCCTGATGTCCAATTTGTTCGTCACCCAGCAGGTACTGAAAGAGAGCCCAGTTATTGGGAATGGATTGGGCTCACATGTTTTTTCTCATCAACGATTCATAGGCGATGTTCCAGGTGTTGAACGATTCCTGACGGATTCAGCGGACCTCAACGCAACCGAGGCAGCGTCCCTGGCGCTTCGCACCTTGTCGGAACTTGGCATATTGGGATTTTCAGGAGTGCTGATCTTTCTGTTCTACTTTTATGTGGGTGGCAATGGGCCACGTGCCGCGCTAAGCAATGCTCTGTTGGTGTGCTTCTCCCTAAAAGTACTGCGGGACGGCAACTACTTCGGTCCCGAACAATTCTTCTTCATCTTCATATATATGTTGAATCATCGGCAACACAAGCTTGAGGTGCGGTCAATTGCCCTCTCTCCCTCGCCGAGGTTGTCGATTGCACCTTCAAGAACCTGACTAGTACTATTTTGCGCGACCTCGCCGTAATGGAGGGCACCGGTCGTTTTTCACTATGCTCCAATCGACAGAAATGGGAACTGCGCAATGACTGAAAGACTGAGAATTGGTTTTGTCTCTGTGGATGATGCCCACGATGTGGCATCGTGGTCTGGAATCCCGTATCACCTCTTAACGGCGCTTGGAAAGCAGGACGTGTCGGTTAAGGTATTTGGCCCGCTGAAGCAGGATTTTCGATACGCTCTCGCTCCATTCAAGCTGACTGCGCGACTCTTGAAGAAAGACGTCTTCTTCCACCACTACAAGTTTGCCTTGCGGTCCTATGCAAGACAATTGATTCAGAAAATGCGGGAGGATCCAGTCGATGTCATCCTGTCTACCAGCACAGTACCGATCACACTGCTCGAATGCGCGGAGCCCATCGTCTTCTACACAGACGCAATTTTTCACTTGATGCCTAAATACTACGGCGGAATTTGGGAACGGTTAACTTCCGGCGCAATTAGGCGAGGCATTTGGATGGAGGAACAAGCATTGCGGCGTTGCACCATTGGGGCCTATTCCTCGAACTGGGCAGCCGACGCCGCGCGGAAGTATACGGACCCCGAGAAAATACGCGTAGTCTCATTCGGAGCCAATATGCCTGTCAACCATGATATGGATACCATCACGACATGGGTGGCGGAACGGTTGGCTCAAATGTCTTCGGAATGCCGATTGTTATTCATTGGTGTGGATTGGGAAAGGAAAGGCGGCGCCATCGCCGTCGAAACTGCGCGTCTCCTGAACGAAATGGGCGTGAGAACAAAGCTGACAATTGTTGGCTGCCAGCCCGAGGTAGAAGTCCCGGAGTATGTCGAAGCTCTTGGGTTTGTCGATAAACGGTCTGACACGGGGCGGAAGCGACTGGAGGAGCTATATAGCCATGCGACCTTCTTTATCTTGCCGACGCGGGCTGAAGCTTCAGCTATCGTCTATTGCGAAGCGAGCGCTTTCGGGGTTCCGACCATCACATTCAGGACCGGCGGTGCAGAAGACTATGTACGCGAGGGAGTCAACGGAATATGCCTTCCTCTCGAGAGTAAACCAGAGCTCTTCGCAAAGAGCATAAAAGAGATCGTGGAGGATGAGGATCGCTATTCTGCGCTCTGTCTTGGCGCATTCCACGAATACAAGACTCGCATGAACTGGGAAAGCACGGCTTCCGCGCTGGTGAGTTTATGCCGCGAGGCTGTCCAAAACCGACTGGATGATCGGTCTGTAAGCCTGACTCCAGTTTCATAAAGCCAAATTCAACATCCTGGTAGGTGTGGGGACCAGGACGAATCGCTTATCGGAATCATGACCTCTATGACGAATGACGTTCCGCCATCTCACATTGCGTCGGGCAGTCCCAGGGCTGTATGGATGAAAGGCAGTCTCGCCAATTGCGATAGGGAGAAGCGGTGAAGCCTCGCATTGTTGTGTCTGGAGTCTGTCTCACGGCGATGGGCGCCTATATGGTGTTCAAGGACGCACTGGAATCGCTTGCCTCGGAACATGCTGATCGCTATGACATTGTTGCGCTTGTCCACAGGAAGAATTTGTTCGACGTTCCGTGCGTCACCTACTTGGAGTTTCCAGAGATTAAATCGTCATGGCTCAAGCGGCTGCGATTTGAATACTATGACTGTCGCGATATTAGCAAGAAGCTGAAGCCGCACCTTTGGTTTGCTATGCATGACATAACACCAAACGTCCAGGCTAACGTGAGGGCTGTTTACTGTCACAATCCAAGTCCCTTTTACAAGTTCAGCCTGAAAGAGGCGCCGCTCGCCTGGAAGTTCAGTCTCTTTACCTTGCTCTACCGGTTTCTATATGGGCTCAACATAAAGTCAAACGACTTTGTCATTGTCCAACAGGACTGGCTTCGCAATGAATTCATGTCGCGATATGGAGTGGGCAACGTTGTAGTGGCTCATCCGTCGGTAGATTTTGTTCCGGACGGGAACGCAACAGTTTCCAGACTAAGCAAGCCCTTTTTATTCTTTTATCCGGCTTATCCATGGGCTCCTTATAAGAACATTGAACAGATTCTGAAGGCCGCGAGAGTATTGGAGCGGGGAGGCTTGAGCAATTTCGAGATATGGCTCACGATGAACGGGGAAGAAACACCTTATTCGAAGAAGATGAGGAAAGTGTATTCAGACTTAGCGACAGTGCGGTGGCTGGGTATACGGCCACGAACCGAAGTAATGAGGCTCTATTCGGAAGCCGATTGTCTTTTGTTTCCTTCGAAACTAGAAACATGGGGCATGCCGATTACCGAATTCAAGGCTACTGGAAAGCCAATTCTTGCGGCAGATCTTCCGTATGCTCACGAAACTGTGGGGCAATACGAGCGCGCAGCTTTTTTTGACACAAAGAGTGAAGCCCAACTTGTGGCAATGATGAAGCACGCCATATGCGGAGAGCCGATCTTCCGCTCCACTGCGGAGAAGAAAATTGCTCCTCCATTCTCTCGAAATTGGACTGAGTTGTGGCAGATTCTGCTTGGGTCAAGGGAAGTTGAATCGCATATGTCTAAAATGTGATCATTCACCGCATACGAAATAGCGTCATCGCCTACAATTGACGAGCCACTTGCGGTGGTAAACCGCAATCTGCCAGCACAAGAAGGGTGTAGTTAGTTCATGCGAATTCTAGTCAACGATTTTTGCGGGCATGGGTCTCCAATCGGACTGAGTCGAGAGTTGGTCCGCCGTGGTCACCAGGTTCTCCATGTCTATTTCGCGGACAACCTATCGACCCCTAAAGGCGACACAGAATCTTCAGAGCGAGACTCTTTGAATCTTGTGATTGAGGGGCTTCATGTGCCGATGAAGTTTTCTAAACACTCCATCGTCACAAGAAGAAGAGCCGATATCGCTTATGGAAAGGCGGTTGCGGAAAGGGTTGTCGCCTTTAAACCCGATGTCGTCATATCCGCAAACATGCCGCTGGATGGTCAAGAAATACTGCAAAGAGCGACAAGGGAGCAAAACGCAAAGTTCATCTTTTCCTTGCAAGATGTTTATAGCTTTGCCATTCGATTCGTGTTGAAGAGAAAGTTCAGACCTCTGGCTATATTGGCTGGTGCTTACTACGAACGAATGGAAAAGAGACTGCTGAAGAAGTCGGACGGAGTAGTCTGTATCTCTCCCGAGTTTGCGCGGATTGCGATTGATTGGGGAGTGAAGCCATCGTGCGTTTCGGTCATCGAGAACTGGGCCCCCCTCGGCGAGATTCAACCCACACCCAAGGACAACGCATGGTCGCGCGAACACGGATTGAACGAGAAGTTCTGCTTTATGTACAGTGGTACTCTTGGCATGAAGCATCGCCCCGAACTGTTGTTGGCGCTGGCTCGCTATCTGGAAACCCGCAACGATGCACATCTGGTAGTTATCGCCGCCGGAGCCGGAGCCGACTGGCTTCGCGAGAACTCTCAAGAGGTTCGGACGGATGTATTCTCGCTTTTGCCCTTCCAGCCTTATTCCAGGCTCTCCGAGACGCTGGGAGCATCCGACGTCCTTATAGCCTTGCTTGATTCCGATGCCGGCGCATTCGCCGTGCCGTCCAAGATCCTCTCATATTTGTGTGCAGGCCGAACTCTGATGCTGGCCGCACCACGAGAGAACCATGCAGCTGCGGTTGTCGATCGGGCGGACGCAGGGATGGTAATTTCGCCTGATAGTGCAAGCGATTTCGTGAGTGGCGCAAAGATCTTGATGGAGAATGTCGAATTGCGTTGCCGGTATGCTGCTAACGCGCGCGTCTATGCTGAGTCTTCATTTGACATTGCGATCATTGCGGATCGCTTTCTGGAAGTATTCTCCGAGATTTGAGCGTGAGAGGTTCTCTTTCAGTTCTGTCGCGCGTAGTACACAGTTGGGATATTTGTACGGAAGGGCGATCAGGCAATGAATAAGCAATAAGGGTATCCGTCTTGGCAACGCACCCTTTTCAGCCGCTGCGTTTAGTGGTGCACTTGAGTTATGAGCGAAGCTGGAGTGTTGCGGAGGCGGCGTAGTCGGGCCGAGGTCGAAGCGTTGGTTGCGGAGTTTGAAGCGAGTGGATTGGCGCGGGCGGCGTTTTGCCGGCAGCGGGGAATCAAGGCGCCGCAAGAACTCATTGCTCCTATCCGAACACGGCGCTTGGTCTGCCTTGCTTCATCCGATTCGTCCGGGAAGCGGCGCATCTCCGCAAGGCCACGACGATCAACTGTATCCGTCTGGGCAACGCACCCTTTTCTGTATCCGTCTGGGCAACGCACCCTTTTCTGCCGCTGCGTTTAGTGGTGCACTTGAGTTATGAGCGAAGCTGGAGTGTTGCGGAGGCGGCGTAGTCGGGCCGAGGTCGAAGCGTTGGTTTCGGA
>Ga0182030_10023600_pt1 | contig 11362 bp, 7 predicted proteins | sample 812S3MmetaG_FD_121299 | JGI IMG/M metagenome (GOLD analysis project Ga0182030, IMG submission 121299) | Permafrost microbial communities from Stordalen Mire, Sweden - 812S3M metaG (Illumina Assembly) | ecosystem: Environmental > Terrestrial > Soil > Wetlands > Permafrost | place: Sweden...
CGAGCGCCATGCGAATACCCATCTCCTGCGTCCGCTGGCTAACCGAGTATCCCACCGACCCGTAGATTCCGACCACCGCCAGCACCAGCGCGATCGCCGCTAGTCCGCCGAGCAGCGTGGTGACGAAGCGCGGTTGTCGCGCGCCTTCAGACAGCACCTCCTCCATGCTCAGCACCTTGGTTACCGCCTGGTCCTTGTCGATGGCCGACACGCATCGCCGTACCGCCGCGGCATACCCGTGTGGATCGCCCGAAGTGCGCACCAACAGATTCATCGACGCCCACGGGAGTTGCGCGAACGGGAGGTAGATTTCGGCCTTCGTGTCCGATGCCAGGCCGGTATTGTGTATGTCGCCGACCACCCCAACTACCTCCGACCCTTCGGTCGCGCGCCCCACGACGATGCGCTTGCCGATGGGATTCTGATTCGGCCAGTAGCGATGCGCCAGGGTCTGATTGACCATCAATACTCTCGGCGGCTGTTCATCGTGCTGGTTGAATTCGCGTCCCGCCAGGAGTGGCACGCGCATCGCCGACACATATCCCGGGCTGAGCGTCTCGATGATGAATAACGGCCGCTCCGTCAACGGCACTACCGGTTGCCCCTCCGGCAGAGCGGGCGAAAAGCGCACCGGATTGAGCGGCATCGCCGACGAGATGGCCGCCGCTTGCACTCCCGGCAAGTTGCTTACCTGCCGGACGAGTTCGCGGAAGAAAGCGATCATTTGCGGCCCCGTGGAATAGCGCGCGGGAGGCAGCGATACGTTCATGGTGAGCAGTCCGCGCGCGTCGAATCCAGGGCTCGCCTTGCGCAGTTGGATGAAGTTTCGCACCAGCAGTCCGGCGCCAATCAGCAGAATCATCGACAACGCCACTTGCGACACCACCAGCAAATTACGGAAAACCGTGCGCGCCCGCCCCGAGGTGGAACCGCGGCCTTCCGACCGCAGTACCGAGTTGAGGTCGGGCCGTGAAATCTGTAGCGCCGGCGCGATTCCGAAGAGCACTCCCGCGAGCAGCGACAACCCCAGCGTAAATGCCAGTACCGCGTAATCCGCGCGAATCTCCGATGCCAGCGGCAGGCTGCCTTCCGCCATCGCCGCCAGCGTGCGAGTGCCCCATGCGCTCAGGGCGACGCCCAATGCGCCGCCCGCCAACGAGAGCACCAGACTCTCGGTGAGCAACTGCCGCACCAGCGCGCTGCGCGGGGCACCCATGGCCATCCGCAGTGCCATCTCGCGATGGCGGCCGAGCGCCCGCGAAAGCAGCAGGCTCGAGACATTCGCGCAGGCAATGAGCAGCACCAGGCCGACCGCGCCGAAGAGAATCAGCACCGCCGTGCGAACGCCGGTGACCAGCTGGTCTTGCAGGTTGCCCATCGAGACGTTGGTGTCGGGCCCGGCATCGGGAGCCTTGGGATTGTCGCGGCGATATTGCGCCGAGAGCGTGTCCATCTCTGCCTGGGCCTGGCGCATGCTGACCCCGTCGCGCAGGCGCGCCACGAAATCCAGAAAGCCGACTCCGGACTGCACCTGCGCCGGCGTCACGATGTTGAGGTCGAACACGCGCGGCGCGTAGATCTCCACGTTGGCGGGCAGCAAGCCGAACTGAAAGCCGCGCGGCAGCACGCCGATTACGGTGTAGTCCCTGGAATCCAAGGTCAGGTGCTGACCCACTTCCCATCTTCCGCGCGGCACGATCGCCACATTGTCACCGCCCTCTTTATCCTCCTCGGGGCGGAACGGTCGGCCCGCGGACATGTGCACGCCGAGGGTGTCGAAGAAATTCCAGGTGACGCGGCCGGCGACGAGTTGCTCGGGATCGCCGCGGCCCGTCAGGGTGAAGTTCTCCTCGGTGACTGCCGCGAGGTTCGAAAAAGCGCGTTGGCTCGCGCTCACCTGCTGGAATCGCGGCCAGGAGAGCGGACTGTTTCCGGTGTCCGAGTCCTTCCGCTGCAGACCGATCAGCACCAGCCGATCGGGCCGCGCGTAGGGCAACGGCCGCAGCAGCAGCGCATTGGCGACGCTGAAAATCGCCGTGTTCGCCCCGATGCCGGCCGCCAGCGTAAAGATCGCCACCAACGCGAAGCCGGGACTCTTGGAAAGATTGCGAAAGGCGTAGCGCAGATCGTGAGCGAATGCGGCCATGCTCTTATGATGAACCGCGGTATTTCAGCTCGTCAACATCATGGAAGAGAGCGATGTCGGTGCGGAGGGTGGCGAGCGTTCGAAACAGCATGGCGCGATCGCGCTCGGCGGCCAGCGTGCGCGCCAACCCGCCGGCGTTGGCGACGTCCACGTGCCAATCGCCGACATGGGCGGGGATGGATTCCAGATGGAGGAATTTTGCGAGCACCGCGGCCGACGATTTCGGCCCCCAACCAGGCAGACCCGGATAGCCGTCGGCAGCGTCTCCGACCAGCGCCAGATAGTCGGGAATCGATTCGGGCAGCACGCCGAACTTCTTGACGATGGCGGCCTCGTCGAAGGTCACTTTCGTGCGGCGATTCAATTGGACGATGCGATCGCCGCGTACCATCTGCGCCAGGTCCTTATCGGGTGTGCAGACGATGACCCGGTCCACGCGGGGATCGCGCGTAGCGGCGACGGCACCGGCGGCGAGTGCGTCATCCGCCTCGAATTCCACCATCGGCCACACCACCACTCCGGCCGCCGAGAGCAAATCTTCCACCAGTTGAAACTGGCCCAGCAGCTCCGGCTCGACACCTTCGCCGGTTTTGTATCCGGGCCACAGCTCGTTGCGGAAGGATTCGATGACATGATCGGTGGCGACCGCAACGTGCGTAGCGCCGCCGCGAATCATCCCGAGGACCGACGACAGCACGCCCCTCGCCGCGGCCACTTCCATGCCCCCGGCATCGCGCGCGGAAGGCAGTGCATAATAGTGGCGGAAAAGCTCGTATGTGCCGTCGACGAGGTGGATTTGCATGAGTAGCTCTCAGCTATCAGCTATCAGCTCTCAGCTGGATCGCCGCGCGGGGCGCGGACCGTGGAAAGCGGAAACTCTTTGGCAATATATGTCACCACAGAGCCACAAAGCCACAGAGAGACAGGGAAAACCTTAAGCTTAAGAACGGTTGGCTCGGACAGGAGCGGGCATCTTCTCTCGCCGTATTTCTGAGATCACAGAGGTGACGGAGAACACAGAGAAACCTGAAGTCTTGGAGTTTCTGGAGAGCTAGGTTCGGCCATTGCATAGACAATCTGCTGCAAGCGGGCCGGCAAGCCAAAGCTGACAGCCCTCCAGAAACTTCAGGCCCCAGCTCTTTTCTCTGTGGCCTCCCCAACCTCTGTGAGCTCAAATTTTGGAAAGATAAGCAACGCGCTCTTGCCCTGGCCAACTCGCTCTTAAGGTTTTCTCCGTGTCTCTGTGACTCCGTGGTGATATATCTTGCCAATGAGTTTCCGACTCCCACGGTCCGCGCCCCGCGCGGCGATCCAGCTGAAAGCTGATAGCTGAGAGCTACTCCCCCGTCGCCGGAGGCTCCGCCGACCCGTGACCGTTGGCCACTTCCTTCAACACATCCCCCACTACTGCCGACGAGAGGTCCGAGTGCAATTCCGCGTTCATGCGGCGCAGCGCCACTCCGATGATGTCGCGATGATGCAGCTTCGCGCCTAACCCCTTGGCGCTGAGCTCCAGCCACAGGCGGTGCGCCAGATCGATATCCTCCGGCCACAGGCGCGGCGGATGCGGACCCAGGTTGAGGAACACCGTGTCCTTCATATTCTCGAGAACAATCTCGAGCGAGAGCGAGGGGCGCGGCTCCGGCAGTTGCTCCCAGAAGTAACCTACCTGGGCACCCTGTTCGGACGGCGTCAGCTTGGGCGAAAGCCCCATCACGATGCGCGACGATTGCAGGCGCGCGGCGGTCTGCACCACCGCTTCATACGGATTCGACCCGGGCACCACCATCAGTTCCACATGCTTGCCGGCCTTCTCGGCGAGCGTCACCACGTGGGTGAATACGTTAGTCTCGTCGTCCGAGAAAATCTGCCCGGAATCGAGTGAGTGCTCGCCGGAGGCCGCCTGCGTCACGCCGCGCACCGAAAGCACCACGATATCGAGCTTGCGCGTATCGGTCTTCTCCAGCACGCGCTGCAGGTGTTGCAGGCGGTTAGGATTGCGCACCGCCACCAGCACATTACCCGGCCGCACGCTGGTCCCCTCGCAGGAGACTTCGTCGCGCGTATCCAGGCGGAACTTCTCCATCTCGTGCCCGTGGCCGGCCTTGCGTTTGCGGTTGGCTATATCGGAAAGCTCGAACACGATGAAAAACACAATCGTAAAAGTCACGCCGGAGATCGTCGCCACCTTCTTGGTGAGCACGTTGATGATCGCCAGGGCAAACAACGCCACCGTGATCATCATCAGTCCCAGCGGGATCTCGGTCTTGCCGATATGGAAATTCAGCGGCACTTTCCATTCGCGCGCGCCCGGCTGCTTGTAGCGCAGCACCAGCACCGAGAGCGCCTTCATGGCGAAGCTCCAGACCACGCCGAAGGCGTAGGCCTCACCGAGCATGTACACATCGCCCCGGCTGATCATGATCGTGATCAGTTGCAGGATCACAATCAGGTTGATTAAGCGCGAGGTGGTGCCGAACTTCTTGTGGGGATGGCGGAACCAGTCCGGCAGAACGCCGTCTTCCGCCACGCGATTCAGCACGCCGTTCGATCCGATGATCGCCGTATTCACCGCGCCTGCCAGAATCAGCGTGCCCACCAGCACGACGAATCCGTGAAACGCCAGGCGGACCGCTATCGGCCCGACGAGATACATGGATAATCCGCCGATGAGGTTATCGAGGAAGCCTTGCCGCGCATGATCGGGGATGATCATCACCGCGAAGAATGAGACCAGCGAGGTGAACAGCATGCTGTAGATGAAGATCACGAATCCCGCACGCTCCAGATTCTTCAGCTTGGGATGCGCGATCTCGCGATTCACCTGCGCCAGGCTCTCTTCACCGCTCATGGCCAGCAGCGAATGGCCCAGCCCGATCATGATCGCGATCACCGTAATCGACGGCGCCAGCGTGCCCCGTAGCCAGCCCAGCGCCTCAGGACTGAACTTGATATTCGCGGGCGTGGGCAGCGGCACCGCCTGATAGTGACCCTTGAAAACGGTGATCAGGCACCACGTGATCAGGATCACCACCATCACAGTGGTGATTTGCATGATGCGCAGAGCCTTTTCGCTCGATTCGTGGATGCCGATAATGTTCTTGCGCCAGAAATAAAGCACCACCACTACTGCGAATCCCGCGGCAAACCAAGGTGGATAGACATGCATCCCGGCGATGTGCAAATGCTCGCCGGTTTCATTGATGAGGCCGCCCAAATATAAGCCTGCGCTGACCGCGCTGATGGGGCCGGTGAGCACGTAGTCGAACATCAGCGCCGAGACGGAGAACTTGGCGAGCGTGCCGCCCATCGCCTCGTGCACCACCTTGTACACGCCGCCGCGCACGAACATCGAACAGCTTTCGATGTAGATGGCGCGAACCGCATAGGAAAACAGCATGATCGCCAGGATGAACCAAGGCGCTGCTTTCCCGATGGCTTGCTCCGCAATGCCGCCGACGTAGTACGCCGACGATGCCAGGTCGCTCAGTACAATGGCTGCGGCGCGCCAGAAGGAAATGAACGACAACATTACGGTGGTTGCTACCACCACTTTGACCGTTGCCGGCCGTTTTCCCGGTGTCACGGACAGTAAATCTCCAAAATTATGGTTCCCACCCAAGGTATGTTCGGCACACACATATTAGCATGGTGTTAAGGAAATTCATGGAAGCCGAAGCACTGGCACACCGGGTGATCGCCCAGCTGCGCACGTCAGGCCACCAGGCGTACCTGGTGGGCGGCTGCGTACGCGACCTGCTGTTGGGCGCCAAACCCAAAGATTTTGATATCGCCACCGATGCGCGTCCCGATCGCATCATGAGTATCTTTCCGAATTCCGGCCGGGTGGGCGCGCATTTCGGCGTGGTCCTGGTACGCGACGATTTCGCGCAGGTGGAAGTGGCCACCTTTCGCAGCGACAACGATTACACCGACGGCCGCCGCCCTGCCAGCGTCCAATTCGAGCATGACCCGCGCCAGGACGTGCTGCGCCGCGATTTCACGATCAACGGCCTGCTGATGGATCCCGACACCGGCGCGGTGCTGGATTACGTCGAGGGCCGCGCCGACCTGGAGCGTCATGTGATCCGCGCCATCGGCGACCCCGCGGTGCGATTCCGTGAAGATCATCTGCGCCTGCTGCGCGCCGTCCGCTTCGCCGCGCGTCTGGGGTTCGCCATCGATCCGCCCACATTCGCCGCCGTCGCGCGCGACCATGCCCTCATCCGCACCGTCTCGGCCGAACGCGTCCGCGACGAACTGGCGCGCATCCTCACCGAAGGCGGCGCGCGCCGCGGGTTCGAACTGCTGGACGAAAGCGGCTTACTGGCGATCGTCTTGCCCGAAGTGGCCGCCATGAAAGGCGTGGAGCAGCCGCCGGAATATCATCCGGAAGGCGACGTGTGGGTTCATACCCTGCTGCTGCTCGAAGGCATGCACCATCCCAGTGTCACGTTGGCACTGGGCGCGCTGCTGCACGATGTGGGCAAGCCGCCGACCTTCCGGGTAGCCGACCGCATTCGCTTCGACGGCCACGCCGAAGAGGGCGTCCACCTGGCGCACCAGATTCTCACCCGCCTGCGCTTCTCCAGCAACGAGATGGAGCAGGTAGAGGCGCTGGTGGCCAATCACATGAAGTTCAAAGATCTGCCGCACATGCGCCAGAGCACTTTGAAAAGATTTCTGCGCATGCCGGATTTTCTGGAACACCTGGAACTGCACCGCCTGGATTCGATGGCCGGCAACAAACGGCTGGAAAGCTACGAACTGGCGCGTCTCAAACTGGACGAATTCCCGGACGAACATTTGAAGCCCGCTCCGCTGGTGACCGGCGCCGACCTGATCGCCGCGGGATACCATCCGGGACCGATTTTTTCCACCATCCTCACCGCCGTGGAAGACGCCCAATTAGAGGGCCGCATCCACACCGCCGGAGAAGGCCTGGCGCTGGTACGCGAAATGTTTCCAATTTAGAAGCCTCACGATTAGTGCCCTCGCGCGTCCAGTCCAACCGGGGGTATCGCTTCATGCTTCGAATCAAGTTGTTCTACGCATCCATCGCGCTGGCAGGCCTATCGGCCGCCATGCACGCGCAAAGTATTTTGACACTGCCGGAACAAAGCCAGCGCGCCGTAGTAGGCCAGCGCCTTGGCCTCACCGACATCACCATTACCTATCACCGTCCGCTCGCCGGCACGCGCAAGATCTGGGGCGGCATCGTGCCCTATGGGCAAGTGTGGCGCGCCGGCGCAAACGAGAATACGGCCATCGAATTCTCCACGCCTGTCAGCGTGGAAGGCCAGCCGCTCGCCAAAGGAATTTACGGACTGCACATGATGCCGGGCACGGATTCGTGGACCGTCATCTTCTCGAAGAACTCCAGCGCCTGGGGAAGCTTCAGTTACAACCAGGCTGAAGATGCGTTGCGGGTGACCGTGAAGCCGCAGCCCGCTGAAGTGCATGACGCGTTAACTTACGATTTCGACGACGTTAAGCCCGGTTCCGCCGTAGTTAAACTGCAATGGGAGAAGTTAACAGTGCCATTTACCGTGTCGGCCAACGAGACCGAGGTCACGCTCGCCAGCCTGCGGGACGAATTGCGTAGCGGCAAGCAGTACGTTTGGGAAAGCGGAGCCGAGGCCGCGCAATATTGCCTCGCGAATAAGGTGGCGTACGAGGAGGGACTAGCTTGGGCCAATAAGTCCATCGCCATCGAAGAACGGTTCGAGAACCTGATCCTCAAGTCGGACTTATTGAAGGCCCTGAACCGCGAATCGGAATCCACACCGGTGCGCGAGAAGGCCATGAGTGCAGCCAACGTCACCCAGATTTACTTCTACGCGCGAAGTTTGCAGACCCAAAACCAGCCAGCTCAAGCCATGGACGTATTCAAGGTGACCGTCAAGCGCTTCCCCGATCACTGGCTCGGCCATATGGCGGCCGCCCGTCTGGCATCGGCCTCCGGCGATTACGCGGCAGCTCTGAAGGAAGTGAAGATCGTGCAGGGACTGGATATTCCGGAAGCGCAGAAGGCCAACCTGGTGAATCTCACGCGACGCCTGGAGAATAAGGAGGACATTAATCGATAAGCGTGGCTCCCTGGTTCCGAGCCGCGACCACAGGGAGCGGTCATTTTGTGACAACGTGCTAAGTGTGCCCAGTCCCACACTGGGCCATCAGGTGCTGCTGTCTGGGCATGGCAAAAGCAATTGCGGGATTTTTTCGAACCGTTAGCGAAGGCGAAATAGCGAGGCAGGCGCTTCAACAGGCCCGCTTCACTGAGGAAGAGATCGGATTTGTGGCGGGCGACACTCGCGGGCATCGGACACCCCGAGTGGGACCCTCGTTGAAAGAGGAGGGCAGCGAATCGGTCGCCGGCAGCAACGCCTTCGTGGGCGGCGCGATCGGTCTCGCTGCCGGACTCTTCGCGGTGCTGCTGCCGGGGTTCGGCTGGCTGATTGCGGCCGGACCACTGGTGGGAGCATTCGGTGGACTCACCGCCGGTGTCGCCGTGGGCGGTCTCATCGGCATCCTGAAAGATCACGGCATCTCCGACGATCAAGCGGAGTTTTATGCCGAAGGTGTGCGCCGCGGCGGTGCATTGGTCACCGTCCACGGGGTTGACGAACAACGCGAGACGGAGGCCCGCAAGATCCTCGATCGGTCGGGAGCGATCGAGGTGGAACAGCTGGCCGACGAGTGGCGCAGTACCGGGTGGACGGGGCCACAGGCCAAGACGCTGAAGGCGGGATAGCCATCTGTCGTGTGGCAGGCGATCATGGCTGTCCGCATGGTGCTTCGCGCCACGAAGGGGGGAAAACCCGTGCCTGGGAGTAGTTGAATCCGAGCGGGCCTCTTTGGCCTGATTGCGAGGGTTTTCGACCGTGCAGGCGGGTTTTCAGCCCGCCTTTGGCCGTGGGGCAGGCTTCAGCCTGCGGAGGGCTTCAGCCCGACTTTCTTCGGCTTCGTCAATAGTTTGAGCGCGATGTTGAAGCCCGGCAAATTCGTCGCGTATCCGAAAACGGCGGCCTGAAAGGCCGCCTGCAGGCAGGATTGCCTGCCACACGAGGTTCGCACTCCCTCGCCTAAGTGCCCGCCTTAAATTCGCCTAAGATCTTCCAGTTGCCCGCCAGGCTGAAGAACTTGATCGCGCCATCGACCTTCGTTACCCACTCGCTCGGTTTCAACAAGAAGTCCTTGAAGTCGTTGATCGTCTTGTAAGCCGTCACGGCCCAACTTGAGACCGTCCCGTAGCTCGAGTCGTTCTTTGCGTTGGCCTTGGCGAGGCCCAGGTTCTTCCTGAGCACCACCAGATATTTCGAAGCTTTGTTGATCTCCTCCGACGCATCCACTAATCCCGTGAGGCACGTGTGCAGAGCATCCTCCGCCTCTTTAATGGCCTCCGGTTTGACCGTACCTTTCTTGGGAACGGTCGCCATCATAGCGGTCACCTTGGAGGACATGGCCTTCGATTTCGTCTCCAGAACCAGGAGTTTGTCCTCGAACATATCCACGTCCTTGCCGAACTGCTCCACATCGGACTTGGTGAGCTTGGGCTTCGACTTGAGCGACGTCAAACCGTCCTTCACCTTCTTCCGCATGCCGGGACAATCCGCGTAAACCTTCCCATACTCTTCGAAGAGGCCCTTGATTTCCATGAGATTGGACACAAATTGATTCACCACTATGGGGAGACTCTCGGGAGCCGTCACCACTTCGCCGACGTCCAGGAAGAACTTGATGCCGGTCCACAGCGCGTTGATGCCGAAGTTCACACCCTTCCAGTTCTCGCGATTTTCTGCCTGGTTGGCCTTGAGCTGACGCTCTTCTTCCTTCTTCTTCCATTCGACCAGTCTTTCCAGCGCTTCCTTCTTGAAGGTCGCGAGCAGTTCCTGAATCTTCTTGTTGCCGTTGTCGATCTCACCGCGCTTCTTCAGCTTTTTCTCGTTGACGCCCATCCGGGTGATGCGCAGATCGCGCTGTTGAATGTCGTCGTTCACGGCCTTCTGGGTTTTCAGGAATAGATCCTTGACCTCATCTCGCGCTTTCTGATGGGTCAACGGGTCGGCGGCCCCGCTTACGTTGATCTCGACGATGGCTTGCGGCACCTTAAAGGACTTGCGTTCCAGGTTCTCGGTCAGAACAAATGCGAACTTAACGATTTCGGCCAAGACAGTCTCCTCCTTCAGCGTGTGAGCTGCAGTGAATCTCCGGCGGCCCGGAAACTCCGGGTACTGAAACTCTCGGTTAGTATACACCGAACTGTCCATCTGCCCTCAGGATGCCTGTAGCGATGACCACTGCTCGACAGCGAGTCCAAGAGCTGACACGCTTCGACTGCGCGGCCTCACGTCAGCACGTGACCGCCAGCGGCGCGCGAACCAAGTCGCTCCGCCACAAAGTGGTTCGGCGGCATGGCGCGAAAGCTCTGACCGCTGTTCCACCACAGATCCCATCTATTGGACAATCGCCTCCGAATCGTGTAAATACGTATCATCAGCCTCAAACGTAACGTTGCGGCGGCGCTGCTTGCGCTCTCGCTTCTTCTTGCCTTGTCTGCTCAGGAGTCCGGCGGTGTCCTCGGCTGGTACAACGGCGCCTGGCAATCCGGTATTCCCAGCTTTCTCAATCGCTACACGGGGCCGGATAGCTTCGCACGCGTCTACGATCAGTTTCGCGTGCCGGACGGTGGGTGGACCGTCGTCTCCGTATTCAGCGACAACGCTCTTTATGACTTTCCCATCGTGGTATACGCTTCGTGGGAGATTCGTCGCGGAATGAACCCTGGGAAAGGCGGAGAGGTCGTCGCGTCCGGCGTCACCGCTGCAACCCAAACCCCGGATCCCTATGTCGCTGCGGCAAAGTATCCGGCCAGCGAAGCGGCGAAGCACTTCCGCATTCAAGTAAATAATCTGAACGTGCAACTACCCGCCGGTCACTACTGGCTAAGCGTCACGCCGGTGGGTAAGGGCATCTCCTTTGCGAGCGCCACGCTCGGAGCGAACGCCACAGGGCTCGATGAAAATGGGCCGGGGATGGCCCTCATCGATAGCTCGGACGGCCCACGGTTCGCCATCGCGGAATCGACCGGCCGGGCAGGTCAATTAGGTATCGCCCCGCATTACTCTCAGGGCGTCGTCATCGCGAAATAGGCGGACCGTTCCACCGCCGGCTTCTCGCACTTGCGATAGTCTTGTCTAATTTGGGGCTAACTCC
>Ga0182030_10023601_pt1 | contig 11361 bp, 6 predicted proteins | sample 812S3MmetaG_FD_121299 | JGI IMG/M metagenome (GOLD analysis project Ga0182030, IMG submission 121299) | Permafrost microbial communities from Stordalen Mire, Sweden - 812S3M metaG (Illumina Assembly) | ecosystem: Environmental > Terrestrial > Soil > Wetlands > Permafrost | place: Sweden...
ACCCGGTGTTCAGCCCGCCGAATCCCATCTGGGCGGTGCTGCTGGACATCCTGCCGGTGCTGCTGTTTCTCGGGTTGCTCTATTTTCTTTTTATGCGGCAGGTGAAAAGCTCCGGCATGGGCGCGATGAACTTCGGGCGCAGCCGTGCCAAGATGCTCAATCAGGACAAGCAGAAGATCACCTTCGCCAACGTGGCCGGCATCAAGGAAGCCAAGGAAGAAGTCGAGGAAATCATTGATTTTCTGAAATCGCCGCAGAAATTCCAGAAGCTCGGCGGGCGCATTCCCAAGGGCGTGCTGCTGATGGGCCCGCCCGGCACGGGCAAGACGCTGCTGGCCAAGGCGATTGCCGGCGAGGCAGGCGTGCCGTTCTTCAGCATCAGCGGTTCGGATTTTGTCGAGATGTTTGTCGGCGTCGGCGCATCGCGCGTTCGCGACATGTTTGAGCAGGGCAAGAAAAGCGCACCGTGCCTGATCTTCATTGACGAAATTGACGCGGTGGGCCGCAGCCGCTTCACCGGCATCGGCGGCGGGCACGACGAGCGCGAGCAGACGCTCAACGCGCTGCTGGTCGAGATGGACGGCTTTGACACGCAGGAAGGCGTGATCATCATCGCGGCCACCAACCGTCCTGACGTGCTGGACTCGGCGCTGCTGCGGCCGGGCCGTTTTGACCGGCAGATTGTGATTGATTTGCCGTCGCTCTCCGGGCGCGAGGAAATTTTGCGGCTGCATGCCAAGAAACTCACGCTGGGAACTTCGGCGGACTTGCGGCGCATTGCGCGCGGCACGCCCGGCTTTTCCGGCGCCGACCTGGCCAATTTGCTGAACGAGGCCGCGTTGCTCGCCGCCCGGCAGGACAAGCCCGCGATTGAAATGTGCGACCTCGAGGAGGCGCGCGACAAGGAGCTTTGGGGTCGCGAGCGCCGCAGTCGTGGCATGGACGAAAAGGAACGGCTCATCACGGCCTGGCACGAATCCGGCCATGCGCTGGTGCAGGCGGTGATGGAGCACACCGAGCCGCTGCACAAGGTCACGATCATTCCGCGTGGCATGGCGCTGGGCGCGACCATGTCGCTGCCGGAGAAGGATGTGCTCAACAAGAATCTCAGCCAGTTGACCGATGAACTGACCGTGATGATGGGCGGGCGCATCGCCGAGAAAATCCACACCGGCGACATTTCCACCGGCGCGTACGCCGACATCCGCATGGCCAGCAGCATGGCGCGGCGCATGGTTTGCGAATACGGCATGAGCGAGGCGATCGGTTCGCAGTCGCTGGGCAGTGGCAACCAGGAATTGATGTTCCTCGGACGCGAGGTTTCGCGCACGCAGCAATACAGCGAGGCCACGGCGCAGCGCATTGATGCCGAGGTCAGCCGTTTGTTGCACGAGGCCTACGTTCGTGCCGAGAAGGTTATCACCGAGCACCGCGTGCTGCTGGACAAGATCGTCGAGCGGCTGCTGGAAATCGAAACCATGGATGGTCGCGAGGTGGACGAACTGGTGGAATACGGGCGGTTTTTGACGGAAGAAGAACGCGCGGCCAAGGAAAAAGAAAGAGAAGCTGCCGAAGCCGCCCAGGAAGCCGCGAAAGAAGCCGCCAAGAATGCCAAGGACGCGGCGGCGAAACTTGCAGCCGCGCCCAAGTCCACGGAATATGTGCCACCGCCATCGCCGTTGATTCCGCCGCCTGCACCACCTGGCAGTGGCGAGGCCAGCAAGACGAATCAGGATTGACGTGTTTTTCCAAGGAAAACGACTGATTTCAAAACATGGAGACTGCTGACATCGCCCGTGCGGCCATCTGGCTTTGCGCCGATCGGGAAATTCCGCTGGACCGGCCGCGCATCATGGGCATCCTGAATGTGACGCCGGATTCGTTTTCGGATGGCGGGCGCTGGACGGCGGTGGATGCGGCGGTGAAACATGGCTTGGAATTGATTGCGGAAGGCGCGGACATTCTGGACATCGGCGGCGAATCCACGCGGCCTGGAGCGGCGAGCGTGCCGGAGGACGAAGAACGGCGGCGCGTGATTCCGGTGATCGAGGAATTGACGCGGCAGGCGCAGGTGCCGGTGTCGGTGGATACGCGCCAGGCAACGGTGGCGCGCGCGGCGCTGGCGGCCGGAGCGGTGATCGTGAACGACGTGACCGCGCTGGCAGACCCGGCGATGACGACGGCAGTGTGCGACGCCGGTGCGGGCGTGGTGCTGATGCACATGCGCGGCACGCCGGCGGACATGCAGCGCGACCCGCACTACGCGGATGTCGTGGCCGAGGTGAGCGATTTTTTGAAGGCGCGTCGAAATGCGGCAATGGCGGCTGGCATTGGCCGGGAGCGGATCGTGGTGGACCCGGGCGTCGGGTTCGGCAAGACCACGGCGCACAACCTGGCGTTGCTGGCCGCGCTGGCGCGTCTCGCAGACGTGGCACCGGTGCTGGTGGGCGCGTCGCGCAAGCGGTTCATTGGCGAGATCACCGGCGCGCCGATGGAAAAAAGACTGGCCGGCAGCGTGGCCGTGGCGCTCTGGTGCGCGGCGCATGGCGCGTCCGTGCTGCGCGTGCATGACGTGGCCGAGACGATCGCGGCGTTGAAGATGACGGAAAAACTGGCAGACTTGTAGAACGGAAAGCCAACGGAGAAACGAACATCGTGTGGGATATCTTCCAGAATGGCACAATCGAAGTCGTTCGCGACTTTGTGCAGATCGGCATTCTGGCTGTTTTTTTGTATTACGCGTTTCGTTTGGTGCGCGGCACGCGCAGCGCGCAGATGATGCTGGGCTTGATCGTGGTGGTGCTGACGCTGATCGGCCTGACGATTGTTTTCAACCTGGACGTGCTGTCGTGGTTGCTGGGAACTTTCTCGGTTTACCTTGTGGTTTGCATGGTGGTGATTTTCCAGCCGGAAATCCGGCGTGCGCTGGCGATGGTGGGCGGCGGCACGCGGTTTGGCTCGGCACCGGGGCGTCCGCCGGTGGCGGATGAACTGGTGCTCGCGGTCATGCGGTTGGCCGAGCGCCGACATGGCGCGCTGATTGCGATCGAGCGTGACATTGCACTGAAGGGCTTTGTCGAATCCGGCGTGCAACTCGACACGCCGCTGTCGCAGGATTTGCTGCTGTCCATTTTTTGGCCGCGTGCGCCGCTGCACGATGGCGGCGTGATTTTGCGCGGCGATCGCATCCTGGCGGCGCGGTGCTTGTTTCCATTGACGCAGCGCGTGGATGACCTGGGCGAATTGGGCACGCGGCATCGTGCGGCGCTGGGGCTCAGCGAGGAGACGGACGCGGTGGTGATCGTGGTTTCCGAGGAGACCGGCGGCGTGAGCGTCGCGCACCAAGGGCGGTTGTTTCAGGACCTGACAGCGGAGAAATTGCGCCGGTATCTGCGGGCGCTGCTGCCGGAGAAGCATGTGCGCGACCTCGCCTGGCGGCGCGTGGTGGAGGATTTTGTGCTGGGTGCGAATCCGCGTGCCGAGTCGGATGTTTCGCCGGAGGATCGCCATGTCATCTGATCGCGAAAAAGGAAATTTGGGAATTCTGACGGACTGGCGCTGGAAATTGATGGCGCTGGTTCTGGCGGTGGCGGTTTTTTACACGGTGCGCAGCAAGATCAGCCACGTGACGACGATTGCCGTGCCGGTGGAAATGGAGAAAGTGCCAGGGCTGGCGGTGCTGAAGGCGGAACCGTTCTCGGTGCGCGTGACGTTTCGCGGCACCTACATGGATTTGCAGGCGCTGTCTGGGCATGAATTGCGCGTGGTGCTGCGTCCGCGATCCGCAGATTCCGGCGAGTCGGAAATGGTTCCGGTACGCGGTCGCGACATCATCGGGCGACCGGATGGCGTGCGCGTGGTGGGCGTGGAACCAGACAGGGTTCGTTTGACCTTTGACCGGCAGATTTCGTTGTCGCTGCCGGTGGCGCCGCCGCTGGTCGAGGGGCGTCCGTTGCGTGGGCGCGTGGAAATGAAATATGATCCGCACACGGTGACCGTGAAAGGCGCGCGACGCCAGCTGGAGGCGCTGAAGGCGGCCGATTATCACCTGCTGACCGAGCCCATCAATGTGGAAGGCTGCGTTCAAAGTTTCACCAAGACCGTGCGCATTGCGACACCATCGGGCGGTGCGATGCAGGCGGATATCTCGCCAGCCGAGGTGGCGGTAACTGTAAACATTAATACAGAGCAGAGCACGCGCGAGATTCGCAATGTCCCTGTGCTGGTGGTGGCAGCGACTGGGCGTAAGAACGACTGGTGGGTGGAGCCGCCGGTCGTCCAAGTGCGGCTTACTGGGCGAGCGGAGGTGGTGCAGGCTGTTGATCCGGATTCGTTGCTGGTGCTGGTGGACGCGCGAAAAACGGTTTTGGACAGCGAGATGCTGCCGGTCTTGATTTATCTGCCGACCGGCGTGACAGTGGATGCGATGGAGAGCGATCCGCCTGGCGTCATGATGATGCATAACGGGGATTAAAAAGCATGGCTGAAAAGGGAAAAACAGGCGAGTCTCCCGAACGTCCGACCGCGCAAGGCGGGCGTCACTGGCTGATTGGACTGGTGCTGGCGTTTTTGTTTTTGTTCTGCCTGCTGGCACTGTTGACGTACGACTGGCGCGACATTTCGTGGCTCATGACGCCTTCAAACGAGCCGAAAAACAACATGATCGGCGTGGTCGGTGCCTGGGGCGTGTTCTTTGGCTACCATCTGGCCGGGCTTGGCATCTGGGTTGTGCCGGTTTGGCTGGGATTTGTGGCGGTACAGGTGCTGGCTGGGCATGGCGGGGATTTGTGGTGGCGCAGCGGATGGGGCGTATTTTTTCTGGCGGCGTTGTGTGCGATCCTGCAACTTTGCAATGGTGTGCTGAGCGGCGTGTTGATGCCGCTCAATCTGACCGGCGATGCGGGTGGAGCGGTGGGTAATTTGTTGATGACGAATTCGTTGGAGCAATGGCTGAGTCCGGTTGGTGGCGGCATCCTTGCAACGGTGGTGCTGCTGGTGGCGGGCGTGATGGCCGTTGGCCCGGCGCGGATTGCGGCCACGGTGAAGAGTATTGTGGAGGCGCGTCGCGCATGGCAGGCACGTCGCGCCGAGGCGCTCGCACATGCCGAGGCATTGCAGGCCGAAGAAGAACGCTTGCGCGCGGAGCAGGAGGCGAGCAAGGCGGCGGAACGTGGTTTCGCCGGGCGCTCGAAAAATCCGGACACAGAGAGTCATGATTTGGAAGACGAGAAAAAAGAAGCCGCTGTCAAAGCCGAGGAGGAACGGCGTGGTGAATTGAGGCGTCGTGCGGAGGAGGCGCGTGCCGCAGCACTTGCGGCCAAACAGGCCGCAGCGGCGGAAGAAAAGCCGGTCGTGGCGGCGGCGGTTGCAAAACCGGCGGCTGCGCTCAGCGGGTACCGGCTGCCTGGCATTGAACTGCTCGATCCGATTCCAGAGGGTGACGCCGTGCATGGCGATACGGACCAGATGGCGAAGCTACTGGTGGACACGCTGGCGCAATTCAATCTGCTGGTCGAGGTAACGCATGTCGAGCGTGGGCCGGTGGTGACGCGTTACGAATTGCTGCCAGCGGCGGGCATCAAGGTGGAACGCATCGCGCAACTCGCCAACACGCTGCAAATGGTGCTGCGGGCGAACAGTCTTCGCATTCAGGCACCGGTGCCGGGCAAGAACGTGGTTGGCGTCGAGGTACCCAATCCGGTGGCGCGCAAGGTGACGCTTCGCGAGGTGCTGCAGGGAAATGCGTGGTCCTCGCAAAAACTCGAAATTCCCTTGGCCTTGGGCAAGGATGTTGGCGGTGCCGACATGATTTTCGATCTCGCCAGCGCGCCACATTTGCTGGTGGCAGGCGCGACCGGATCGGGCAAGAGCGTGTGTCTGAATGCCATTCTGACCGGTCTGCTGATGTCACGTCGTCCGGATGAATTGAAGTTGCTGCTGGTGGACCCGAAGCGCGTCGAATTTCCGCCGTACAACAACCTGCCGCATCTTCTCGTGCCGGTGGTGACTGATGCCAAGAAGGTTTCCTTCGCGCTGCGCTGGGCGATTGTCGAGATGGATCGGCGGTACAAGATTTTGCAGGCGGCGCGCGTACGGAACATCGTGGCATTCAATGCGCGCGAGCCGGTGAAGCAGACTGAACTGGCGCTTGATGGTGTGCCCGGCGCAGTCTCAGCCGATACCGGGTTGCCCGCAAAACTGCCATACATCGTGATCGTGATTGACGAAGTGGCGGATCTAATGATTACGGTCGGGCAGGAGATTGAGCAGAGCATCACGCGGCTGGCGCAACTTTCGCGCGCGGTCGGCATTCACATGATCCTGGCCACGCAGCGGCCATCGGTGAACGTGATCACCGGCACGATCAAGGCGAACTTTCCTGGACGCATTGCGTTCCAGGTGGCGCAGAAAACCGACAGTCGTACGATTCTCGACCAGCAAGGAGCGGAGACGCTCATCGGTCGAGGTGACATGCTTTTCCTGAATCCCAAGAACGGACGATTGTTGCGTGCGCAGGGTGCGCTGGTGAACGATGGTGAAATCATGCGGGTGGTGGATTTTGTCAAGGGGCAGATCGGGCCGGACTTTGATCAATCGTTCGCAACCAGGCTGGAAAAGGTGCAGGAGTCGGTCGTGGACGAGGAAATCAGCGGTTCTGGCGGCGGTGGTGGTTCTGGCGGTGGCTTGGATAGCGAAGACAATGCGGACGAGGAGTTGGTCCAGCAGTCCATTCAGGTCATTCGCGATACGCGCCGCGCCTCCACGTCCTCTTTGCAACGGCGGTTGCGCATCGGTTACACCCGCGCCGCGCGCGTCATGGACATTTTGGAAGAACGCGGCATTGTCGGGCCACCGCGTGGTGCCGACCCGCGCGAAATTCTCATTGATCTCGATGCAGAGATGCCGAACAATGACGCACATGGCCCGGCAGATGCGGAGCCTGAAGGCCGGGAGAGCGGCGATGAGCGCCTTCCGGGGGCGTAATCGTTTTCGGCGAATAGAAATAGGAAGTACAGCCATGTCACTTGGAGATACACTTCGGCGCGCACGCGAAGAAAAAAAACTCACCACCTCGCAGGTGGCCGAGACTACCCGTATGTTGTCGCAGGTGGTGGAGGATTTGGAGCGCGAGGATTACCGGCGCATTGCCGCGCCGATTTATGGCCGCGGATTTATTAAGATTTACGCCGATTTTCTGGGCTTGCCGTCGGAGCCGTTGATCCGTGAGTTCATGGAAATTTACACGGGGTTGCGCCCGCCGCAGGTGATGCGGAGACCAATGGCGGAGAATCTGGACGAAAAAACAGCGGACGTGCCTTTGCATGACGTGGCGGTTGCAATCGGCGAGGGAAAAGAGGCGACAACATTTGCGGCATTAGCGGGTTGCGAATCCCATTCGGTGGATGAAGTCGCACGCGGGCTGGATCTTTTTTCCGCAGCGGCCAACCGCGATACGTTGTCGTGCGTGCTGGCCGCCGAGGCACCGAGCACACCGGTTGTTTCCATGGCGCATGAATCTGTTTTGCGCGGCGTTCAGCCGGAATCAGCACCGTTGGGACAGGCGGACGGAATGGGAAAAGATTCGGGTTTTCTGCAGGCGTTGCGCGACTGGCTGCCGCCGGACTGGACGTTGATGCGGTTGGGACTGACGATCCTTGCGGTGTTGCTGGCGGCTGGGGTTTTGGTGCTGGGCGTACGCGCGCTGAAAAAAATCGTCAGGCCGCACACCAATGCCACGCTGAAAATTGAACGTGTGACGCAGCCACCACAGCCATATTTTGATTAAGCGCGAAAACAATGGAAGCGGAAACCAAAATAATTTCAGCCGACGCATCGGGCGCGGTCACCATTGGCTTTATCAGTCTGGGTTGCGCAAAAAATCTCGTGGATTCACAGGTAATGGCGGGTGTCTTGATCGCCGAGAAACTACAACTGGCACCATCACCGGAAGAAGCGGACATCATTCTGGTCAACACCTGTGCGTTCATCGAGGATGCACGCACCGAGGCGGCAGAAACCATTTTGCGTGTTTGCGCCCACAAAATCGGGGGAAACTGCCGTGCGGTGGTGGTGACCGGGTGCATGGTGCAGCGCTATCGTGAGCGGTTGAAACAGGTCTTTCCTGACGTTGATGCTTTTCTCGGTGTTGATGAGCTGGATCAGATTGCCGAGGTGGTGCGACGGGTGACGTCAGGACAGCGCAGTGTGATGGAGGTCGGAGACGGCGCGCCCAAACGATTGTTTTCGCCGCGTCTGCCGGCGTTGCGTTTCACTGGCGGGCCGTTCGCCTATCTCAAGGTGGCGGAAGGGTGCGATCACGGTTGCGCATTTTGCGCGATTCCGGGCATTCGCGGGAAATTTCGTTCGCGCGGGCTGGATGAGCTGGTGGTGGAAGCGCAGGCACTGTTGGATTCCGGCGCGAAGGAAATCAACTTGATTTCTCAGGACACAACCAGCTATGGAATGGACCGGCGCGACGGTGCGCGACTGGCGGATTTGCTGAAGGCACTGGATGGCCTGAAGGGCGACTTTTGGTTGCGGATGTTGTATGGATATCCCGGTCGCGTGACAGACGAGTGGCTGGATATGATGGCCTGTTCGCGCCGTGTTTGTGCGTATTTGGACCTGCCTATCCAGCACAGTCACCCGGACATTTTGCGCGCCATGCATCGGGCCGATACGGTGCAAGCGGTGGCGACAATGCCAGATCGCTTGCGGAAGGCGCTGCCGGGCGTGGCGCTGCGTACGACCTGCCTGGTCGGATTTCCCGGCGAAAAAGAGGATCATTTCCGGCATTTATTGGAATATGTCGAGGCGGCTAAGTTTGATCATCTGGGCGTTTTTGTTTATTCACCGGAGGAAGGCACGGCAGCGTTTGAACAGGAAGACGAGACGCCGCCGCTTGAAGTCGCCGAGGAGCGTCGTGATCGGTTGATGCAATTGCAACAGCGTCTGGTGGCGGAGCGGCAACGGGAGTTGACGGGACAGACGGCCACGGCGCTCCTGCTTCATCTGGAGGAATCGGAAGAGCAGGGTGTGGGTGATATGACGTGGATGGCTCGATTGACGCGTCAGGCCCCGGACGTGGATGGCGTCACGCATGTAAATGGCGTCCCGGAGGACGCAAAGGCCGGTGATTTCATGTGCGTGCGTATTACGGGCGGCATCGAATATGACTTGACGTCAGAGGTTATTGATGGGTAGTACGGTTCCAATGCGTTGCGCGAATGATGGTTAGGAGCGCCAGCCGTTGCGCAACCAAGGGTGCCTAAAAAAACACGCAGTAGTGGTTGAAAGCCTCCCGAGGATGCTCTAAAATAATTATAGCAGAAGTGAGATTAGGTCCGGCAGGTACGGCATGTTGTGGTGCAGGCCGGGCATGTTGGTTTTCCCCTCGACATAGAATTCACAGGAGATATGCCACATGAGAAAATGGATACGCAGCCGGTTGCCTCTTTCCGGTACGTTGTGTGCCGTGTTGCTGATGTGCGCACTGGTGGCATTGCAGGCAAAAGCCAGTGTGTCTTTGTCGTTTACCAACTCGCCATCCGGCGTAACCACCACCAACGGTACGGTGGAGTGGGTAACAGCGGTGGCGGCCACCAATAATTCGCCCGTCATCTCATCCGTTACACTTTGGTTCCAGACCCTTGCACCCAACTGCACCAACCTGTGGAACGTCTCAGCCATGTCCACCACTGGCGTGACGAATACGTTTCGGGCGGTAATTCCATGCCTGCCCGCAGGCAGTGTGAATTACTACGCCGCCTGCATCTATAGCGACGATGGCAGCACAGTCAGCACCAACATTTCGGCCACCAATTCTTTTACCGTGGGGACAACAAATCTTGCGTCGGCGCGACAGCAGAATTTTTCGACAACGGGTTGGTCGAATTCTGGCAGTAACTGGTGGAATACAGCGGGATGGACGGGAACATGTGTGAAAGTTGGTTTTCAGTCAATGACAACCGATCCTGACATTCCTACCAACAATCCGATTAGTTCGGGGAGCTTCCTATATCTTAATAACAATCAGGGCGGGTTTATGCAATCCCCAGTGTTGGCGGAAGGCATGGGCTCTATTTATTTCTGTGCCGTTATTCGTAACAACGGCTACGATAGTGGAGTGGGAACGGCGACATTTTTGGTTCAGACATCAACAGATGGCACAAATTGGAATACGTGGTCATGGAGCACAAATGTTGTCACCGGAAGCACGATATTACGCGTAACCAATTCAGTAAATATCAATCAGTCCGCCATGATGCGTTTCTATCGGCCCAATAATAACGCCGACGACAGCGGCAATCTCTCGGCAATTGTGATTGACAATGTTTCACTTTCTCTGCCGCCGGCCAATCTCGCCTTGGCACAACCGACCACGGCGTTCGGTCCGCCATATCCGCAAACAGGCGATCAAGTGACCTTGTTTTGCAATACGCAGGATATCAACACCAATTTGGCCACGATCAATCGTCGTGTGGTGGCTTGGTATACCAACCAAAGCACGACAGGATGGACATTTTCGCCCATGACCAACACGCTTGGCGCGTTAAACCAATATTCGACGGTTTTGCCTGCTGCGCTTGGCGCTGACACCAATCAATATTATTTCCAGTGCAATTTCGATGGTTACTATTATACGAACATTGACAAACTTGGCGTCGCTAAACTCCCCGTCACTGCACCCACCGGGGCGGTCTACCAATACACCATCAACGCTTCGAACTTTGTCGCATTCGGCCTCGTTGCGTACCCGGATCTTAGTTTTGGCAACGTCGGCACGAATGTGACCGCGCAGCGCACATTGACGGTGGCGAACGGCGGTAATATTCCGCTCAATGTCTTCTCGAATACCTGTCCGGACGCCTTTTACACCTCAGCAACAAATTTTCAGGTCGCCGCTGGCGGCAGCACGAATATCACGATCTTTTTTGCGCCTTATGCAGCGACGGGCTATGGTGGAACGATCACGTTTTATTCCAATATGACGCAAGGCACAAACACGATCAACGCGTCAGGCACGGGCATCGTAGCGGAAGCCTGTGTCGTGGATTCGCTCGCCGGGCCAGTACCGTCGGCTGGATATAGGACACAAATTCTTTCCTTTACGGCTGAAGGCACAAACAACTATGGCTACCCTGTTCAATATCGATTCGACTGGGGCGATGGCCATACTTCTGTCTGGGGTGCGGTCACGGCGTCAGGCGCATATTTCTCGACCAACTATGCGTGGACAAGCCCCGGCAATTTCAACGTTTATGTGCAGTCGCGTGCGGCGGTTAACACTAACGTGCTTTCCCAGTGGAACGGCCCGATTTTGCTTGCCATTACCAATACGCGCATCATCTCCGTCACGTC
>Ga0182030_10023602_pt1 | contig 11361 bp, 8 predicted proteins | sample 812S3MmetaG_FD_121299 | JGI IMG/M metagenome (GOLD analysis project Ga0182030, IMG submission 121299) | Permafrost microbial communities from Stordalen Mire, Sweden - 812S3M metaG (Illumina Assembly) | ecosystem: Environmental > Terrestrial > Soil > Wetlands > Permafrost | place: Sweden...
GTCGCCATCGGGAGGCCACGAGATTCCGCGAGGCTCAGATAGCTCGCGTCATAAACAGACAGGTTGTGCCGGAGAGCCAGTTCCAAGAGATCGCCGTCCAGAGCGACATCAACAGTTCGGATGGGAAGGTCGTTTATCTATCGCCACAGGAGCAGGGCTTTTCGCTTCGCGATGCGCCCGCGGCTCACGCCTTTTCCAAGCGCATTAAGAACTTCGTGCGACCGGATCGGAGGAACTAAAGCTAGCCTATCGTGGTCCTGAAGCATTGTCAGAACGAACTCGCAGCCCGGGGTAGCCTCGTCCTCAAAACACCAGTGCAACGCAAAGGATGCATCGAGGACGAATCGTTCACTCACGTCCTTCTTCGATCAACTCCTTGATCGAGATCCCGCTGAACGTCACGTCTTTACGAAGCTCACGGATTCGATCCCCGGCGGACTTCGAGCGCGCGCGGGAACGGACCTCGTCGCGCTTCCTGATCGAATCTAAAGCCGAATCAAGGACCTCCTCCACGGAATGATACAGCCCCGTTTCGATGGCCTGCGTAATGACCTCTTCTTGTTCCGGTCGCAGAGTGATGGTCATAGAGTGGTGATAACCCCGACTCAAGCTGTCGCCATCGTGCTGGTTTGAATCAGCCCCATCACGTCAACCCCTTTTGAGGTTGAGCCGCTATCTCGCGTCGGCCTGCCTGGCGAGAAACTTCTGGCGGTCCAGCTTGATCTCGCCATCCGTGTACGCGGTGATCTCGGTGCCCTTTGGCATAGTGGCGTCTTTCCCATGCATGAACAGGAAGAAGGGCGCCGCAGGCCAGACGATCAAAGCCGTTGCGACGATCCCTCCGGTCATGGCTCCGGTGTGGCCGCCGCCCTTGTTTTCCCTCATGGCGCGGAGGGCGATTTTCTCGTCGTCGACGAGCCTGACATAGTCAATCGTGACGTCGAGCTTTCCGCCCCGTGCCATCCGCTTCTTGTGCTCGGCATCGGTGATCGTGCCCGTCGCTTTAGCTCCCCGAGCAATAACCGTCAGGTCATCGATCTTCACGTCTTCCAGAACCTCGAAGTCGATGGTGTCGCCGGTCGTGGCATCGGCCGAGGTCAAGTTGCGAGAAAGCCGAAGGCGCACCGCGGTCGCGTCGTGAAGGACAAACGGCGCGGATGAAACGGTGGCGGCTTGCGCTACTGCCGCCGCGCCGCGACCCACCATGGCCGCGATCACCTTGTCCGAAACGCCCGCCTGCTTCAGCGCAATCACCCCATCCGAATCGACGGAATACTGGCCCGGCTGGCTGCTCATCATGCCAAGGATTACGTCGTCGCCCAATCCTGCTTTGACGAGCTTGAGGATCGACTCATTCGTGAGCCCCGCCTTGGCCGGAGGATTCGGACGGGCGATGTTGTCTGGTTGGGGCGGTACGGGCGGGGCGCTCGGTTTGGGCGTTGGAGGCGGAGCCTCGAGCGCCTTCGGGGCGGGCGCGGTGAGAGCTTCGATCATCACCTCGTGGGCAAGGCTCGATACATGGTGAACGCTCGACACATCCCAATCAACCTCAGCCCCAGGCAGCCATGGGCCCGTCGTCCACATCTCGAACAGGCATCCTTTTATCTGAGCCTTGACACAAAGCTTCACGTAGGGAATGATCTGCCCGGAGTCGTTGTCCGCAGCGACAACTAGCCTTTCACCTTTGCCGGAATAGGTCAAGGTCGTGTGGACCGTGATTGGGCCGATACCGCTTGACGACAGGCTGAAGTCCTCAGCGTAAACGAGCGTTGCGCCGAGAGCGCCAACAGCGAGAAGCCAACGGAAACACATCTTCGTGATTCTACACGAAGTCGGGTGCTGTCGCGGGGCGCAACCCTTTATCGAATCATGACCTTCGGTTCCACGGACATACCCGGTCTCAACCGATCCAGACCCGCTTGTCCCTCTTTGAACCGCAACCGCACCGGCATCCGCTGCACCACTTTCACATAGTTGCCAGTCGCATTTTCGGGCGGCAGGAGACTGAATATCGCGCCGCTGGCCCCGGCCAAAGATTCCACGTAGCCATTGAAATCCGCATTGATGGCATCCACGTGGATCTTGGCGGACTGGCCAGGCTTCATATCCTTCAGCTGCGTTTCCTTGAAATTGGCCGTCACCCAGATGTCATTGAGGTCGGTGATACCCGCAAGTTGCTGGCCGGGCGCCACCTGCTGGCCCACTTCGACGCTTCTGCGGCCCACAATCCCGCTTACGGGCGCCAGAATTTTGGTGTAACTAATATTCAGCAGCGCCTGGTCCACGTCGGCTTTCGCCCGCTCGGCGTCAGCCTGGCGGCTCACCAACTGCGCCTGCTGAATGGCCACTGCGCGTGGCGCGTTGGTGCGGGTTTCATCCGATCTCTGGCGGGCCTGTGCGAGCGCCGCTTCACGCTGCGCGATGGTCTCCTTCGCGGCATCGGCGTTGGCGTGCTGCGCGTCCACAATCGCCTTTTGCGCCTTCTTGGCCGCCAGTTTCTCGTCGTACTGCTCTTTTGAAACCTCGTCTTTTTGCACCAGCTCGTGATAGCGGGCTTCGTCGCTGGCGGCTTTATCGTAATTGGCTTCGGCCTGCCTCAACTGCGCCACCGCCGATTCATACGACTGTTTGGCGCCGGATAGAGCGGCCGAGGCGTTCGTGATGTCCTCACTCGCCGACGTGATGTTGGTTTCCTGCGAAGTCTCGGTGATCGGAACATTCGGATTCTGCGCCCGTGCTCCGGCCTGCGCCTGGGTCAGCTGCGCATCGGCCTGCACCAGGGCGACTTTATAATCCCGTGGATCGATGTCCACCAGCGTCTGGCCCGCTTTCACAAATTGATTGTCTTCCGCGTAAACCCCGACAACGGTGCCGTTGATGCGGCTGGTGACGGCATTGATGTGCGCACCCACTTCCGCATCGTCGGTGCTGACGTAAGAACCGAGATACTGCAAAAGAAGGAATCCGCCGAAACCGGCGGCGACGAGCACCACCACGAGAACAACCAGCTTAATGGGGTGGTTGCGAACGAACGAACCGGTCTCTTTTTTGGGTTCCGGCTTGGGTTCCGGCTTGGGTTCCGGCTGGTCCGCTTTGGGCTGATCGGCTCTGGGCTGGTCCCCTTTGGGCTGATCGGCGGCCTTCTGCATGAGGACCTTGGTCTCGTTCTTCAGCCGTTCCTGCTCTTCCTTGAGGCGGCGCACTTCCTCGCGAAGATCGACTTCTTCGGCTACTCCATCAGGCATAGTGATTTGGATGCTGCTCCCCCGGCTAAGTTTTCGCGAAAAATCAAGAAAAGTTTCAAACTCCTATTGTTCGTGATAGTTCCAGATTAGCCCGCCATCGACGAAGAAAGTGGCCGCGGTGACGTAATTGGCCTCATCAGAAACCAGATAAGCCGCCATCGAGGCCACATCCTCCGGCTTCCCCAAACGACCGAGTGGAATGTTGTGCTGTAGCGACGCCAGCAACACCGGGTCGTTCAACAGCTTGGTGTTGATGGGTGTTTCAATCGCTCCTGGGGCAATGTTGTTGATGTTGATGCCGAGCGGCGCGAGCTCGATCGCCAGGTTGCGCATCATCATCCGCAACGCTCCCTTACTCATGCAGTACGAAGTGAAGTGGGGGAAGGGAAGGTCCTCATGCACGGAACTGATATTCACGATCTTGCCACCCTGGTTGGCGGCGATCAACTGCTGCACAAAGCGCTGCGTGGTGAAGAAAACCCCGGTCATATTGGTGCTGATCACAGTGTTGTAGTCTTCCTCGGTGACGTCCCAGAAGTCGGCGCGCTTTTCGACGCCGGCGTTATTCACCAGGATGTCGAGCTTGCCGAAATGCGCGACGCCTTCATCCACCAGATGCTTCGTGTCGGCAATCTTGGAAAGATCCGCCTGCACCACGAAGCCCTGTCTGCCGGTCGCTTCCACTTCCTTCAATGTCTCGGCGGCGCTGGCCGCGTTGGAACGGTAGTTTATGACAACGTCGGCCCCTTCCTGCGCCAGGCGAACTGCGATGGCTTTCCCGATGCCCTGGTCGCTTCCGGTAACGAGTGCTGTCTTCCCTTCAAGTCGCATCTCCACAGTTTAGACAGTTTCGACGACCGTCTCGATAATCCGTATGTGCCGCCCGTCCCATTGGAGGACGACGGCGCCGGAGTTTTCCGGCAAACCCACAGCACGCGCCGGTTGAATGGTAGCCATGCGAATCGCTTCTTCGAAACTGACGCCAGCAACGCGAATAACGCGGGCGATGGCGTCGTTCATTTTCAGAGCGGATCCGGCCAGGCGATCTTGCCCGGCCAACACCACCCGCCCATCCATCGTCAGATCGACCTCCTGGGTTCCCAGCCGGTATCTGCCGGGCGTCGCTCCCGCCGGGGAACTGGCATCCGTTACCAGAATGCTCCGCGCGGGCGTCTTGGCGCGTACGGCGGGACGCAGAAACTGATCCGGCAAATGAATGCCGTCGGCGATAAAACCCGCGGTGAGCCGGTCTTCTGAGAGTTGCTCCCAGATGTAATTGGGGAACTTGGGAAGCACGCGGTGCGCGCCATTGCCCAGGTGGGTCGAAAGAGTAGCTCCGGCGTCGACCGCCGCCTGGATTTGGAGCGGGGAGGCGTGGGTGTGCCCAATACTCACTGCGGCGCCAGACTGTTTGACACGTTCGATGTAGGCCGGAGCTTCATCCCAGTGAGGCGAAAGCGTGACCAGACGAATTTGCGCGCCGGTGGCTTCCTGCCAGTCTTCAAACTCGGTGAAATCCGGCGACCGGACGCATTCGAGCAAGTGCGCGCCGCGCGGGCCATCCTCGGGAGAGATGTGAGGGCCTTCCACGTGGAAGCCGGCAATCATCCGCCCGTTCGGCAGGTCGCGTTGCGCCCTGGCCAAATTGCGAAGCGCCGCGATCATCTCCAGCCGGGGACCGGTGATGACGGTGGGCAGCACGCGCAGAACTCCGGTCTTGCGGATCACGTCAAGCGATCCGCCGATTTCGCCGAGGGACGAATCTGGCGAGTTGTAATCCACGCCGGCGAAGCCGTTCACCTGGAGGTCGACAAAGCCCGGGGTAGTGATAACGTTTTCAGCCATTCACGTTTTATGCACAAGTTTGAAACAGGTTCGTGCCGCTAAGTGATTCAGAGAACAGCGAAACAAACCTGTTGAAATGACCGGAAAACCGCTCACAGGCGGCTGACGCGTGACGGCCGGTTCACGGTACAAAGGAGCTACGTCGAATGGCCGTGGCGCGATTCTGGCCGGCAAATCTCGGGGGAGGTAGCCGAAAAGAACGCGCCCGGCTTGTTTCGCGATCACTCACAAACTGACTGTCTGCCGGGATTCCACCGCCGTCAGCCACCCGTGTCGGTCCGGCTTGGTCCCATTCACCACCGCAAAGAATTCTCTCTGCAAAAGTTCCGTAATTGGCCCGCGTGTGCCTTTTCCGACGGGGATGCGATCCACGGAACGCACGGGCGTGACCTCCGCGGCGGTGCCGGTGAAGAATACTTCGTCGGCAATGTAGAGCATCTCGCGAGGAATCACCGACTCAACAATCGGGATGTTCAGATCTCGGGCAAGCGTCAATACGGTATCCCTGGTTATGCCCGGAAGAACCGACGAACCGATCGGCGGAGTCAGAATCCTGCCGTCTCGTATCACGAAAATATTCTCGCCGGAGCCTTCGCTCACGTTGCCTGACGAATCGAGCGCGATCCCTTCCGTGTAGCCGTTGGCAATGGCCTCCATACGGATGAGCTGCGAATTCATATAGTTCGCTCCAGCCTTTGCCAAGGTGGGCAGCGTGTTCGGAGCCAGCCGCGTCCAACTGGAGATGCAGACATCTGCTCCGCTCGAAAGGGCCTCTTCGCCGAGATACTTGCCCCACTCCCAGCACGCGACGTAAACGTCCACCGGGTTCTTGAGTGGGTTCACCCCCAGGTCTCCGTATCCGCGAAGAACGATCGGACGAAGGTAGCAGGATCGCATCCGGTTCACGGAAACAAGGTCCAGCATGGCGTCGGCGAGTTCGCTGGCGGTGAAACTGAAAGAATCCATGCGATAGATATGGGCCGAATCCATAAGGCGGCGCACATGCTCGCGGAGGCGGAAGATGGCGGGACCGGACGTTGTCTCGTAGCAACGGATGCCCTCGAAAACGGAGCTTCCGTAGCTGACGACATGGGAGAGCACGTGAATGCGGGCATCGTCCCAGTCGATAAACTTGCCGTTGTGCCAGATTTTTTCTGTAGGCGTCAGCATGTTTGATTGTAGCCCGCGGTCGGAATCCGGTTTACTTGAAAGCGCATCAGTAACCAGAGGCCCAAAGATTGCGCCGAAGGAACATTGGCCTGAACTGCCGCTCGGGCCGCGTACGGTAGTATATTTCAGCTATTCGCGCTCAGGAGAAATCTTTTGTGGATCGTTAGGCTTGCGCTCAGACGCCCTTACACTTTCGTCGTAATGGCGGTGCTGATGCTGGTGCTGGGCGTGTCGGCCATCCTCACGATGCCGACCGACATCTTCCCCTACATCGACATCCCGGTTGTGAGTATCGTGTGGTCCTACACGGGCCTTTCTCCGGATGATATGGAGAAGCGGATGGTCACGGTGTGCGAACGCGCCATGACGACCACCGTGAACGATATCGAGCATATCTCCTCGACTTCCTACACCGGCGTCTCGGTAATTCGCGTTTACTTTCAACCGAAGGCGAAGGTGGAACTGGCCATCGCTCAGGTGACGTCGATCGTGCAGACGATTCTCAAGGTTTTGCCCCCCGGAACGCTGCCGCCCCTGGTGCTGGAGTATGACGCCTCGAGCGTTCCCATTTTGCAACTGGCTCTCGAAAGCGACACGTTGAGCGAGCAGGAGCTGTTCGACCTGGGGCTAAACTTCATCCGCACGCAGCTTGCGACGGTGCAGGGCGCTTCGGTCCCTCTGCCGCAAGGCGGCAAGCAGCGGCAGATCATGGTGGATCTGGACCCCAGCCAACTGTATGCCAAGCATCTATCCGCAACGGATGTGGATAATGCCTTGAATCTCCAAAACCTGATTCTTCCGGGAGGCGACGCCAAGATCGGCGACAGGGACTATATCATTCAGCTCAACAGCAGTCCAACGCTGGTGGGCGCGTTGAACGATCTGCCCATCAAAACCGTCAACGGCGCGACGGTCTACATCAAGGACGTGGCGCATGTCCGCGACGGCTATGCGGTGCAACAGAATGTGGTCCGCGTGAACGGCAAGCGCGCATCGTTGCTGACGGTGCTGAAGAGCGGAAAAGCATCGACGCTGAGCATTGTCGCAAACGTGAAGAAAGCGCTGGTTCGCATTCAGGCGGGGCTTCCGCCGGAACTCAATATTCGCCAGCTCTTCGATCAATCGCTGTTCGTGCGCGCGGCCATCAATGACGTGCTGCGGGAGGGCGCCATCGCGGCAGCACTCACCGGACTGATGATCCTGCTGTTCCTTGGAAGCTGGCGCAGCACGCTGATTGTGTGTATCTCGATTCCGCTTTCGATTCTCACTTCACTGATCATTCTTAGTTTCCTGGGCGAAACGGTGAACGTGATGACGCTGGGGGGGCTGGCTCTGGCGGTCGGAATCCTGGTGGACGACGCCACGGTGGAGATCGAGAATATCCATCGCAACCTGGGGATGAAGAAAAACATTGTGCCGGCGATTCTGGATGGGGCGCAACAGATCGCAGTGCCGGCCTTTGTTTCCACACTCTCGATTTGTATTGTGTTTGTTCCGGTGCTGCTGCTGACCGGAGCGGCCAAGTATCTGTTCACTCCCCTGGCTATGGCGGTGGTGTTCGCCATGCTGACGTCTTACCTGCTGACGCGCACGCTGGTTCCGACCATGGTGCATTTCCTGCTGCCGCCGGAAGTGGAACTCTACCAACAAGGTGAAGAAGGCAAGCCGGCCCATGCCCCCGGTCTGATCTGGCGCATGCACCATGGCTTTGACGAGCGCTTTGAAAGGATGCGCGCGAGTTACTCGGGGTGGCTCTATTATGTGCTGGAGCATCGCGCAGCCGTGGCCATTTTGTTCGGAATTTTCGTGGTAGGGTCGCTGCCGCTCGCGATGATCGTGGGCCGCGATTTCTTCCCGTACGTCGACTCGGGCCAGATGCGCCTCCACGTAAACGCCCCCCAGGGGACACGCATCGAAGAGACCGAACAGATTTTCGCCCGCGTTGAGAATGAGATCCGGCAGGAGATTCCGAACGGCGAGGTTCAGACCATTGTCGATAACATCGGACTGCCCGCGAGCGGCGTCAACCTGGCCTTTGGCGATAACTCGACTATCGGATCCGGGGATGGTGAAATCCTCATCGCGCTGGATCGCGAGAAGCACGGGCCGACCCAAGTCTACCAACGCCACTTACGGAAGCGCTTGAACGACAAATTCCCGCAATGCACTTTCTACTTTCAGGCCGCGAATATCACCAATCAGATTTTGAACTTCGGGCTGCCCGCTCCCATCGACATTCAGGTGGTGGGACGCGATCCAAAAGGGAACTATGCCGTCACCCGGCAGATACAGAGCAAAGTCGCCGCGATCCCCGGCGCGGTGGATGTGCATATCAAACAGGAGATCGAGTATCCCACGGTCATGATTAATGTAGACCGGACGAAGGCTGACCAAGCGGGCTTGACGCAGCGCGATGTTGCGACAGGCGTGCTGATCTCCCTCAGTTCCAGCGGTCAGATTGCTCCCAACCAGTGGCTGAATCCGGCCAACGGCGTGAATTACTCGGTCGCCGTGCAGACTCCGCAAGCCAATCTGGATAACTTCGATTCGATTGGACGCACCCCTGTGAATTCCGGCAATGGCGGCCCGACGCAGCTACTCTCAAACCTGGCTACTTTCCAAAGAATCAAGACGGTGGCGGTTGTCGATCATTACAACGTACAACCAACCTACGATATCTTCGCCAACGTTGACCAGCGCGACCTGGGCGGAGTGGCCTCGGAGGTGTATAAGATTGTCGATCAATACCGCGACAAACTGAAGAAGGGTAATGTTATCGACGTCCGCGGCCAGGTGGAAACCATGAATTCCTCGTTCCTCAGGCTGGGGCTGGGGATGTTCTTCGCTCTGCTGCTTGTGTATCTTCTGATGGTCATTAACTTCCAATCCTGGGTAGATCCTTTTATTATCTTGATGGCGATCCCGGGCACGCTTGCCGGCATACTCTGGATGTTATTTATTACGCAGACCACGCTGAACGTGCCTTCCCTGATGGGAGCGATCATGTCCATCGGAGTCGCGACGGCAAATTCGATTCTTCTGGTCACGTTCGCCAACGACGAGCGGTTATTGAATAAAGGCGCCATGGAGGCCGCGCACTCGGCTGGAGTCACACGCATCCGGCCGGTCATTATGACGGCTACTGCGATGATGATCGGTATGCTGCCGATGTCGCTGGCGCTGGGCGAGGGCGGGGAACAGAACGCGCCGCTGGGCCGCGCGGTGATCGGAGGGTTGCTGGTGGCCACGGTGAGCACCTTGTTCTTTGTGCCCATCATGTACTCCCTTCTGCGGAAGAGCGCGCCGATCAATTGGGAAGAGCAGATTGATAAAGAAGCCCACGAGACCGGTCCTGAGATCGGGCCGCGGCATACTCAGCGATCTGAGCCTGAACTACTAAACGCGTAAACCATAATGAGTGGAGGGAATCTTTTATCCGTGGAAGAAGCACCCAAGCAGGATGTCCCCAACCCGCCCGCCGCGGCGAGCGAAAAGCCGAAGCCTTCGCTGAAAGGGCTGATGATCGCCGTTCTGGTGGGCTCGGTCTTACTGGCTTTGATTTTCATGCTGGGATGGCTACCCCGTCATCAACGGAGTCAGGAGACGAGGGCGGCGGCGCGGAGTGAAGTCTCCGCACTCGCGCCGGTCGACGTCGTGAAAGTGAAGCGTTCGCCGTTCGTCAGCCACCTCTTGTTGCCTGGGGACATTACGCCACTGATTGAAGCGCCGATTTACGCGCGGGCCAGCGGCTACGTGATTAAACGGTATGTGGATATCGGCGATAAGGTGGCGGCTAATGAGCTGATGGCGACCATCGACGCGCCCGATTTGGATCAACAAGTGGCGCAGGGCCGCGCGGGCGTTTCCCAGGCCCGCCAGCAACTGGGACAGGCGCAAGCCACGCTGGAACAATCGCAGGCCCAGTTGGAATTGGCGAAAGTAACTTGGGACCGTTACGCGACGCTGGTGACGAAGGGCGCGGTTTCACGGCAGGACGCCGACCAGCAGAAGTCAAACTACGATACTTCCGCCGCGGTGGTGAACGCGAATAAGGCGAATGTGCGCGCCTCACAGGACAACGTGGAATCGGCGCAAGCGAACTTAGACCGCCTGATCTCGCTGCAGTCATTTAAGGAGATCAGGGCGCCATTTGCCGGCGTGGTGACGCAGCGCAATATCGACGTAGGAAGTTATGTGGCAACCAATGGAAGCCAGTCCGGCACCACAAGTTTCTCCGCGTCTCTCTCGCTGGGGTCAAATGGGTCAGCCGGACAAAATAGCAATCTGTTCAGCGTGGCTCAAATCAAAACGCTACGAATTCTGATTCAAGTACCGCAAAGCGACGCGCCCAACGTGCGTGTGGGACAGCCCGCGGACATTGCCGTGGCGGAATTCCGGAACCGGAGTTTCCCCGGCCGTGTTACCCGTACCGCGAATTCTCTTGACCCCACCAGCAGGACGCTGCTCACCGAGGTTCAAGTCGATAACTCGACCGAGACGCTGCTCCCCGGAATGTATGCGACGGTTCAGTTCTCAAGCCCCCGCACGGACCCACCGTTTCTGGTGCCTGGCGAGAGCCTGATCACGCGGGCGGATGGAGCGTTTGTCGCCGTTCTTGAAACTCCCAAAGGCCGGAAGGAAAACCAGGAAGAAGACCAGGCCAAGGCGAGCGGGCAGGACTTGCGCGAACAGCCCAAGGAAGTCCACCTTCAGAAGGTTCTGGTAGGGCGGGATTACGGCACCAATATCGAGATCCTTTCCGGCCTGAGCGGGTGGGAGTATGTGGTGGCCAATCCCAGCGATGAAGTGTACGAAGGCGCGCTGGTGTTACCGACGTCGGCTTCGAAGGATCAAGCAGGGAAATCGCACTGATGAGAGCGCGGCTTCTCAGCCTTCTATTGGGTCTGGCATTGGTTTCATCCGGGGTCATATCCGGGGTTTCATCCGGCGCTGAGGACGAGATCTCAAAAGCGCGCAGGGGCCTCTACGGGACGCCGGTGGTAGGGCCGGTGTCCCTGACCAATTCCTCGCGCATCGATTCGCTCTATCGGGCGGGGAATTTGTACCTCTCGCTGCGGGATGCCATTGCCCTGGCGATCGA
>Ga0182030_10023603_pt1 | contig 11361 bp, 9 predicted proteins | sample 812S3MmetaG_FD_121299 | JGI IMG/M metagenome (GOLD analysis project Ga0182030, IMG submission 121299) | Permafrost microbial communities from Stordalen Mire, Sweden - 812S3M metaG (Illumina Assembly) | ecosystem: Environmental > Terrestrial > Soil > Wetlands > Permafrost | place: Sweden...
AGCGCCGGGTTCTTGGCCGCTTCCTGCACATGCTGCCGCTGCAGCGGGGTTGGCGGGACATGCGGCTCCGCAGCCGCCTGGCGTTGCGCGGGCGTAGCGACGGCAGTCGTGCCGCCAGCGCCACCGTTGTAGCTGACCTTGTTGACCGTGACGTTGTTGATCACCGTCTCGTTGTAGGTGTTATGCACCACCGTGGTGGAATTGTTGATGTTGGTGACCGACTGGTTATAGGCAAACGAGTTGCCCACCCAGCGACCGCCGGCGTAACCGTCCCCACCGTAGCCATGGCCGTAATTGACGCCGCCGTAGAAGCCGACGTGCGGGCCCCAATAGCCGACATGGAACAGATAAACGCCGCCCACGAACCCCCAATAGCCCGGGGTCCACAGCACGCCGACGCGCGGTGGTTCCACCCAGGTGCCGGGCACCCAGTAGTAGCCGCCAGGCCCGTAGGCCCAGTAGCCTGGCGCCCAGACATAGCCGTCTTCCGGCACCGGCGGCTGCTCGTATTCCGGTAGCGGCGGCGGCGGTTCGCTCGCCTGTTCCTCCTGGTAGCTCGCGTCCGCCGGTGCATTCGCCTCCGGCGGCGCATACGCGGGCGGTGGCGGAGGCCTGGGGGCGTACACCACTGGCGGTGGTGGTGGTGGCGGTGGACCGGCGACCCGCACCACGCATCCGGCGAGCAGCGCCATCATTCCGGCAATCCAGTAACGCATCATGCATTCTCCAAAGCTAACGGTCCTGACTAACGGCCGTGACTAACGGCCGTGTTCGACGTCAAAAATGGTCTTTTCGGTCTCATGAATCGCAGCATCGATATGACCCACCGCGCGATTGCGCAGGCCGCGCGTCATCGGATCATCCTCTTCGCGCGCCACGTCGTTGTGCACCTTGTGCAGCAGCTCGAGCGCCTTGTGCAGACGCCCCGGACGATCGGCGGCCACATCGACCGGCGGATGATCGTGGATGTCCTTGCCATCATCGATTGCCGCATGCTTGATCTCGCCGATCGTCTTGTCGATCTCGGCCACCGCGATGTCCTCGTGGCTGCTGACCACGGCATCGCCGGGTCGATGCTCGAGCATCCAGCGCGCCGCGCGCAGGTCGGTCAACGCATGCAGGTAGGCCGGATGCTTGCCCGGCAGATCGGCGTTGGCCGCAAACGGCATCGCCAGCAGCACCATCAGGCCGGCCGCCTTCATCAGGCCGGTTGCCTTCATCAGATCCTTCGCCCCCATCCATTTGCTGTCATTGGTCTTCACGTGTATCGCTCCTTGAATGAACCAAACCATGTCTTCGGCTACTGTGATTATCGCGGCGCGTAGCTGACTGGAATATGAACGCTCCCGTCCGTGCGCCAGGTCACACTTCCTCAGGCCTCATGGCCGCGCAGCAGGCCGGCGATGTAGGACGCCGCGCGGCTGTCCGGGAACACCTCGTTGTCGATTGCGCGGCTGTCGATCTGCAGGTGATCGTGCAGCACGCTCTTCATCACCGAGCGCAGATCGAGCGTCGGCCTGAGGTCGCGCTGCTGGTACAGCGCGCGGGCCGAGAGTCCCGGCCAATCCGCCAGCACCCGCCCGCCGGCTACTGCGCCGCCAAGCAGGAACGCCGCACTGCCGGTGCCATGATCGGTGCCGCGGGTGCCGTTGGTGGCGGCAGTGCGGCCGAACTCGGTGGCCAGCAGCACCACGGTGCGCGGCCAGACTTCGGCCAGCGATTCCTTCAGCGTGCGCAGGCCCTGGTCGAGCACCGCCAGGCGCGCCCGCAGCTGCCCCTGTGCGCCGCCCTCATTGAAGTGCGTATCCCAGCCGGTGGTGTCGAACACAGCCACCGCCGGTCCATCGTCGCGGCGCAGGAAGCCGGCCGCCGTGCGTACCGTCTCGGTGTAGCGCCCGGCGGTCGAGCGCGCCGCCGGTGTCATCGCCGGCCCGGCCGTCGCATCGCTCGCCATCGCTGACGCTGGCGCGGATGCAGACGCTGTCGCTTGCGCCGCCTCGCTGTCGGTATCCAGCGCCTCTGCCAGTCGGCGCGAGAGCAATGGATCGCTGGCATAGCGCTCGGTGATGCGTCGCATCGTATCGTCGTCCAGATCCGGCAGTACCGAGGGTGACCACGACGCCACCTCGGCCGGGCCGCGCAGCACCAACGGTACGTTCTGCGCCAGCGCCACGCCGCTCTGGCGGCCATTGCCCGCAGCGGACGGCAGATGCACCAGCGCGCGATTCAACCAGCCGCTCTGGCTCGCGTGCGGCTGCGTCATGCCATTCTCGAGCACGTCCTGGCCGTCGAAATGCGAGCGTTCGCGATACGCGCTGGCCACCGCCGGCATGACCAGCAGTTCGCGCGACGCGTAGGCTTCCTGCAGGAACACAAGTCCTGGGTTCAGTCCGAAATAACCATCCAGAGCCAGTGCGCCGTCGCTGCCGCCGGGAGCACCGATCGCCAGTTCCCCGCGCAACCGCGCATAGTCCGGGTCCGCATACGGTGGCACCGCCGACAGCCCGTCGAGCGCACCGCGCATGATGATGAACACGAAGCGCGATGAACTCGCCGCCGGCGCCGCAAAGCTATAACGCGTCGCGAGGGTTGCCGCGCCGGTGGCCAGCCCGAGCTTCAGCAGCGAGCGTCGATTGATCGGCATCGGGTGATCGCGATTCATGGGCAATCCTTCGCAATACTTCATCGGCGCAGAAATTCCGGGGCGGTCAGCAGCAGCGTCAGCGCCTGGGCATCGCTGGCGGCGTGCGACAGGCTGGTGCGCGTCGCGTCGCTGTAGTTGGCGCCCAGCAGTTGCGGTCCTAGATCGATCACCGCGCGCGTGCCGCCCACGCGCTGCGCGACCGCATCGGCGAATTCGATGCGTTTCATCAGCGCGGAAGCGCCATCCCAGTCGTCACTGCGATCGGGCCAGCCGGCGGGGGAGCCAGGCGCGAATTGCCGCTGCCCGAGCACGTCGAACCCTGCAATCGAACGCGGCCTGTCATCCACGGGCAGCGCAAGGCCCCGATGGATCGACACCAGGTAATCCTGCGGCGTCTTGTATTTCGCCAGTGGCGCCTGCCAGGCCTCGGGAGTTGCGATCAGTGTGCGATAGACCTGCGGCAGGTCGCCGTCACTCTTCTCAAAGGCCTTGGCGAGACGTGCCACCGCAGCCGGCGGCGGATCGTCGGCAATGAAATGGCGCGCCAGCTTGGTCGCGATGTGGTGTGCGGTCGCGCCCGAGAGCGCCAGGTCATTCAGCGCCGCACGCCCCTGGGCCTGATCCGACTGGCCATAGCGGTGACCGAACACGGTTTGCGTGCCCGGCTCGTGCAGCAGCGGACGAAACAAAAACTCCCCGGTGGTCCCGGCCTCCATCGCGCCTGCGCCCGCGCCGCCACCCAGCGACCAGCCGGTCAGCACCTTGGCGAAACTGGTGACATCGGCCTGCGTATAGCCGGCGTCGACACCGAGCGTATGCAGCTCGAGGATCTCGCGCGCCAGGTTCTCGTTCAATCCGAGCGTGCGTTCGCGCCGTGCGGCGCGTTGTGCGAGTACCGATGTCGGACCGACCGAGCGCTGATTGTCCAGGTACAGCAACATCGCCGGATGCTGCTCGACCGCGAGCAGCAGCTCGCGAAAATTCCCCAGCACGTGCGGCCGGATCGCCTCGCGCTCCATGCTGCCGGCGACCCCCAGCACCACCTGCTTGTCGATCGAGACCGCGAAATGATTGCTCCAGAAGTACACCAGCCGCTCCACCAGCGGGCGCTCGGTCAGCACCGCATTGCGCAGGCGCGCCTGCACTTCGGCGATGTAGATCGGCCGCAACAGCTGCGGCAGCCGCATCACAGTCGCCAGTGCGGCGGCCGAATCAGCCGCCGAACCGCCGCCCCCTGCGCCCGCAGCAGCGCCGGCATCAGCGCCCGCGGCGACCGCCGGGCGCGCGGCCGCGGCACGCCGCTGCGATTGCACCTGCTGGCGGATCGCATACGCGTCGCTGAGGATATCGGCCGTCGGGCGCAGCCCTGCCGCCTGTAGCGCAGGCGCAGGCCCATGCAGCTGCGCCATCAGCCAGCCAGGTCCATCCGCGCCAATCACAGCCATATCGCCGGGCTTTGCGCCCAGGCCGAAACGGTTGGCCGCGATGGCGGCTGAGTAATCCAACGACACGGTGATACCTGATGCCAGTATTGACGGATGCCAGTGTTGAGCGCGAACCGGCGCGTAGCCTTCGTTAGCAGCGCGCCAGCCACCAGATCGTTGACCGCCAGAGTGACTGTCAGAGTGAGACCTGCGTCGCGCTGGATCGCGCCGCACCGCGGAATTGGACCCCTGATACGCCGTATTGCGAGCACCAGCCAGACCGCTTAACCTGCATCGCAAAGGCGATACATTGGAGCACGCAATGACAGCTTTTGTTACCGACGCAGTTACTCGAAGGGTCGATTTCAGAAACGTGCAAAGGGAGTTTCTGCAGCGCGCCCTCGCCAGCGCAGAACGCTCGCGCACCAGCGACGGCAGGAATTCCATGAACCTACTTCCTGGCCGACGTTCTGGCAGCCAGCCTGGTAGCGACAGACCAGCGCTGGTATCGACCCGCGCAAGCTCGCGCAATGAGGCTGCTTGCCCCATGGCGCCGGCTAGCCCAGCGACGCGCGGCTAACCCGGTTTCCAGTACGTAGTGATCGCCCCACCGATGACGATCAGCACGCCGCCCACCAGGGTCGGCAGGCTCGGCAGGGTTCGAAACGCCACGTAGTTGATCACCTGCCACACCACGAACAGCGTCGCGATGTACAGTCCGACGACGCGCCCGAAGTCCAGCGGCGCCATATTCAGCAGCGACCCATAGCAGAACAGCAGCAGCCCGCCGGCGACCAGCAGTCCGATGCGGATCACCCCGCCATGCTGGTAGATGCCGGTTCGGATGATCGCATCGCCGCTGGCTTCCAGCACGGTCGCGACCAGCAGCAGCAAAAGCGGGGGGAAACTCTGAAGATACGTCAGCATGGCGCATCCGTCGGCATGAGCGGCTCCGGCGTCGATGGGTCGGGATCTCTATCATACCGGCGTGCGCCGCGGCCCAAGCTGGCTTATGGTGCGCGCCTATGCCCCTGCCCACACGCCCTGACCTGGTGCTGATCGACGGCTCGTCCTATCTGTACCGGGCCTTCCACGCCCTGCCGCCGCTGACCAATTCGGCCGGCCAGCCTACCGGCGCCGTGCATGGCGTGCTGTCGATGCTGCTGAAGTTCCTGCGCGACTTCGAGCCGCCGCATATCGCCGTGGTATTCGATGCGCCCGGCAAGACCTTCCGCGATGAACTGTTTGCCGAGTACAAGGCCAATCGACCGCCGATGCCCGATGACCTGCGCGCGCAAACCGAACCGCTGCTGGAAGCGGTCGAGGCACTCGGACTGCCGCTGCTGCGTATCGGCGGCGTCGAAGCCGATGACGTCATCGGCACGCTGGCCGTGCGCGCCGCAACCGCCGGCCAGCAGGTGCTGATCTCCACCGGCGACAAGGACATGGCGCAGCTGGTGAACGATCACATCACCTTGGTGAACACGATGAGCAACTCGGTGCTCGATCGCGCCGGCGTCAAGGCCAAGTTCGACGTGTTTCCGGAACAGATCATCGATTACCTCGCCCTGGTCGGTGACAGCTCGGACAATATTCCGGGAATTGACAAGGTGGGACCGAAGACCGCCGCGAAATGGCTCAATCGCTACGGCACACTCGACGCTCTGCTGGCGCATGCCGATGAGATCGAGGGCAAGGTCGGCGACAACCTGCGCGCCGGGCTGGCGACGCTCGCGCTGTCGCGCCAGCTCGCCACCATCAGCTGCGATCTTGACCTGCCGCTCGATGCGGCCGGACTGGTGCGACGTGCGGCAGATGCCGAGCGACTGCGGACGCTGTATCGCCGCCTGGAATTGCGCTCGCTGCTTCAGCAGCTCGAAGCCAGCACCGCCACACCCGCTACTGCCACTGTCACTGCCACTGCCACTGCCGCAGCATTGACGCCGGCACCCTCGCCTGCTGCCACCTCGACCTCTGCGTCTGCGTCTGCCTCCGCGGCCGCCGCCCCCGCGGATGGCCAGCTGTCGCTCCCGGTAGACCCCGCGGCCGCGGCGCTGGCGAGCCTGCCGCGGCATTACCACACCATCATGGACTGGCCGACGCTGCAGCACTGGATCGACAGGCTCAAGGCCGCGCCGCTGTTCGCGTTCGATACCGAGACCTCGAGCCTCGACTACATGCGCACCGAGATCGTCGGCGTGTCGTTCTGCATCGAGCCCGGGGAGGCCGCCTACGTGCCGCTGGCACATGACTACGCGGGCGCACCGCCGCAGCTCGATCGCCTGAAGGTCCTTGAGGCGCTGCGGCCGCTGCTCGAAGACCCCGAGCACGGCAAGGTCGGCCAGCACCTGAAGTTCGACATCCACGTGCTGGAGAACTACGGCATACGCCTGTGCGGCCAGCGCTTCGACACCATGCTCGAGTCCTACGTGCTCAACAGTACCGCGACCCGGCACGACATGGATTCGATGGCCGCGCACCTGCTGGGCGTGCGCACCATTCATTTCGAGGATGTCGCCGGCAAGGGCGCCAAGCAGATCAGCTTCAACCAGGTCAGCGTCGACAAGGCCGCTGAGTACTCGGCCGAGGACGCCGACGTCACGCTGCGGCTGCACCAGGTGCTGTGGCCGCGGCTGCAGCAGCTGCCGAAGCTGGCGCGCGTGTACCAGGAGATCGAGCAGCCGCTGGTGCCGGTGCTGCAGCGCATGGAGCGCCACGGCGTGCTGATCGACCGCGCGATGCTGCACGCGCAGAGCGGGGAGATCGCGCTGCGGCTGCGGGAGATCGAAGCCCTGGCGCACAGCGAGGCAGGCGCGCCGTTCAACCTGGAATCACCCAAGCAGCTGCAGCAGATCCTGTTCGAGCGACTCGGACTGCCGGTGCAGCGCAAGACCCCGAGCGGCACGCCGTCCACCGCCGAGGACGTACTGGAAGAGCTCGCCGCCGACTACCCGCTGCCCCGGCTGATTCTCGAATATCGCGGTCTCGCCAAGCTGCGCTCTACTTATACCGAGCGATTGCCGGAGCAGATCAATCCCGACACCGGCCGCGTCCACACCTCGTATCACCAGGCGGTCGCCGCCACCGGCCGGTTGTCATCGACCGATCCGAACCTGCAGAACATCCCGATCCGCAGTCCCGAGGGACGGCGGATAAGGCAGGCGTTCATCGCGCCGCCCGGGCAGCGGTTGCTGGCCGCCGATTACTCGCAGATCGAATTGCGCATCATGGCGCACCTGTCGGGCGATGACGGTTTGCTGCGCGCCTTCGCCGAGGATCGCGACATCCATCAGGCGACCGCGGCCGAGGTGTTCGGCGTGGCGCTCGACCAGGTGTCTCCGGACCAGCGCCGCTCGGCCAAGGCGATCAACTTCGGACTCATCTATGGCATGTCCGCCTTTGGCCTGGCGCGTCAGCTGGGCGTGGCACGCGCCGCCGCCCAGAGCTACGTCGACCTGTACTTCGCGCGCTATCCGGGCGTGCGGCGCTACATGGAGACGACGCGCGAACAGGCGCGCCGCGACGGCTACGTCGAGACCGTGTTTGGCCGCCGGCTGTATCTGCCCGAGATCCGTTCGCGCAACCGCCAGCTGCAGCAGGGCGCCGAGCGCGCCGCGATCAATGCGCCGATGCAGGGCACGGCCGCCGACATCATCAAGCGCGCGATGCTCGACATCGACGCCTGGTGCCGCCCGCCCGAGGTGCCGGCGAAGCTGCTGATGCAGGTACACGATGAGCTGGTGCTGGAGGTGGACCAGGACTTCCTGCCGCAGGCGGCGCGCGAGGTCAGCGCTCGCATGAGCGCGGCGGCGCAACTTGCGGTGCCGTTGAAGGTCGAAGTCGGCAGCGGCCTGAACTGGGACGAAGCCCACTAGCGGCCACGCTCACTGGCAACAACCGCACTGGCAACAACCGCACTGGCAACAACCGCACTGGCGAGGAGTTTTTGATGCGACATCACGGTTCATTGTTTCCTGGCATCGTGCTGCTGGCGGCGAGCGCCCTGCCCGTCGGGGCCGCCCTGGCCGATGACGCCAGTGGCCAGTTCGGGCTGTATGCCGGCGGTTCCGTCGGTCCGTCGAGCGAGCGCTTCCGTCCCGACGCCTACAGCCTGCGTGCCCAGAACACCGGCTACCAGGCGGCGCTTGGCTTTCGGCCGATTGACCTGTTTGCCGCGGAGCTCGACTACGTCAACTTTGGTCGCGCGTACGGCGGCGTGAACTACGCTGACACCGATGGTGTCGGAGTCTCCGCCCTGGGATTCCTGCCGATTCCGCTGGTCGACGTGTACGGCCGAGTGGGCGTCACCACCCTGCGTACCGATGTGTCCTCACCGTATCAGTCGTTTCACCGTAGCGGCGCGGATCTGTCCTACGGCGTCGGTGCCGGCATGCACTGGGGCAGCCTCGGCGCACGCGTGGAATATCAGCGCTTCGATCTATCGATCGCCAGCACGATGAGCCTGACCTCGGTCGGCATCACCTGGACTTTCCTGTAGCGGCGGCACGACATGTTGCGTTCTAAACTATTGATTCGAAGTTAATTATATTTCACCTGAAAGTGGAAACTTCCACGCTCGGCGCGCCTCCAACTTAACGAGTGCGATGCACTCCCCGCTTCCCTCCCTAAAGCGGGTAAAAATCCGGCGCGTAGAGACCCGCGCCGGGTTGCTCTGGCCCCGGCAGTCCCTCCCCTAACCTGGACTTCCGGGGCCTTTCTTTTTCTGATCCAGCCACGCGTCGATGGTGCGTCGCGCCTCGTCCACGCCGACACCGGCGCGTGCCGAAAATAACTGCACCGAACCACGCCCCACCAGCGTGGCGGCGGATTGCGCCAGCAGCGTGCGCGCCTCATTGCGCTTGAGCTGGTCGGCTTTGGACAGCAGCACGTGCACCGGGTGCTGCATCGCCTCGGCCCAGCCCAGCAGCTGCAGGTCGCCCGGCAGCAGGCCGCGGCGTGCGTCCACCACCAGCAGCAAACCCTTGAGGCTCTCGCGCTGTGCCAGTGCCTCGATCAGCTGCGCCCAGGCATCGCGTTCGGGCGGCGGACCCTCGGCGAAGCCGTAGCCCGGCAGGTCCACCAGCCGCTTGCCGTCCGCGAGCTGGAAGAAATTCAGCAGCCGCGTGCGGCCGGGCATCTTGCTGGTGCGTGCCAGTGCGTGGCGGGCCGTGATGGCGTTGATCGCGCTAGACTTGCCGGCGTTGGATCGCCCCGCGATGGCCACCTCGGCACCGCTGTCGGCCGGAAACTGGGCAGCCGCCGCGGCACTGATGATGAACTGCGCGCTGGGATAGATGCTCACGCGATGTCCTGCGGGTCATCGGCGACTGGCGCCAGGGTCACCGGGGCTGCGGCACGCGAGCCGCGCTGCTAGTGTACAATTCTTTCAATCCCTTGGAGCTGACTGGATATGACGCCGATGATTCGTTGGGCTGCCTTGCTGCTGGCCGTGAGCATGACACCGATCGCGCTGGCGGCGGGATCGGCCGAGGCCGGCGCCGCCAAGGCCGCCGTCTGCATGGCCTGCCACGGCCCCAATGGCAACAGCGTCAATGAGCAGTGGCCGAGCCTCGCCGGCCAGAACGCGGCCTACATCGAAGGGCAGCTCAAGCACTTCCACGACCAGAGCCGCATCAACCCGATCATGTGGGGGCTGGCCGCGCCCTTGAGTCCCCAGGATATCGAGGATCTCGCGGTGTATTTTTCCCGGCAGACCAGCACCGGGCTCGAGGCCGACCCGTCGTACTGGCAGGCCGGTGAGAAGCTGTATCGCGGCGGCGACCGTACGCGCAACATCCCGGCCTGCATGGCCTGCCACGGACCGGTGGGACGCGGCAATCCCGCCGCCGGTTATCCGATGCTGCGCGCCCAGCACGCGGTCTATACCATCGAGCAGCTCACCAACTACGCCGCGGACAAGCGCTACACGCATACCGACAAGGGTGAGAGCAGCGGTGGGGCGAACGCCGCCATCATGCACACCATTGCCAGCCGCCTGACGCCCGAGGACATGCGCAACCTGGCCTCGTACGTCCAGGGTATGCGGTGACGAGCACGCTCGGGTGACCAGCAAGCCGTATCTCGCGCTGTTGCTGCTGGTCGCCAGCCTGAGCGCCTGCGGGCGCGAACCAGGTCAGCCGCCAGGGAGCAATGGCAGCATCGGTGGCAACGCCGGCATCGGCGGCAAAGCCTCCTCCAGCGCGCCGACGCTCGCAGCGGCCGCCGCCACTGCTGCCGCGGCGGCAGCCAGCGTCAGCGATGTCGTGGTAGCTGCCAGGACCCAGCAGGAGGGAGCCGACACCGGCAAGGGCAGCGACAGCAGCGAGACCGCACTCGAGCGCGTGGCGCAGTTGGCGCCCGAGGGCCAGTTGCCCGGTGGCAAGTGGGTCGCGGGCACCAACTACAAGGTGCTGTCGCCGGCACAGCCTACCGATGCCGCACCGGGAAAGGTCGAGGTCATCGAATTCTTCTGGTACGGCTGCCCGCACTGTAGCGCGCTCGATCCGTACATCGAGAACTGGCGCAAACTCAAGGCCCCCTACATCGAGTTCGTGCGCGTGCCGGTGATGTGGGGCGAGGTGCATCGCGCGCATGCGCGCCTGTTCTACACGCTGCAGGCGCTCGGCAAGCTCGAAGAGCTGCATCCCAAGGTGTTCGCGCGCATCCACACCGATCGCGACCCGCTGTACTCGCCGAGCGACAACGCCGGGACGCTGCGCGAACAGCTGGCCTTCGCCACCGCCAACGGCATCAGCGATGCGGATTTCAACACCGCCTACAACTCATTCGCGGTGCAGACCAACCTGCAGAAGGCCGACGACCTCGCCCGCCGCGACCGCATCGAGAGCGTCCCGACCATCGTCATCAACGGCAAGTACGTCAGCGACGTCGGCATGGCACAAGGCCCGGACAACCTGATCCAGCTCATCAACGACCTGGCCGCCAGCGAAAAACACCACTGAGGCGGCAAAAAAGCCCCACTGCGCGCGTCGCCCGCGCACTACGGTCGAGTCCCGCTGCAGGTCGCCAATCGGATAAGATTTCAGCCACGCGCCCGTAGCTCAGCTGGATAGAGTACTGCCCTCCGAAGGCAGGGGTCACTGGTTCGACTCCAGTCGGGCGCGCCAAACCCCCCCTATAAGACCGTAAACTGACGCCCGGCGGGTCCGTCCGGCTGAGTATTCGATGTTTTACGGACAATTAGGCCTACAATAAGATAGAATACGGACATTCTTGCCTATCCGAGCACCTGAATGGCCTCCATGCCGGACACGATGCCTGAGCTCGTCCTGG
>Ga0182030_10023605_pt1 | contig 11360 bp, 4 predicted proteins | sample 812S3MmetaG_FD_121299 | JGI IMG/M metagenome (GOLD analysis project Ga0182030, IMG submission 121299) | Permafrost microbial communities from Stordalen Mire, Sweden - 812S3M metaG (Illumina Assembly) | ecosystem: Environmental > Terrestrial > Soil > Wetlands > Permafrost | place: Sweden...
GCGATGGTGAAAGGCTCCGAAGAGATAGGCCTCCAGGTTCAGTATTGGCCGGCCTTTTCCATTTGACCGACGCATGGTTTTTGCGACGGACAGCAGTACCGACTCCCACACACCCGTGGCCAAAACCATCGTGTCATCGGACGTTTTGTTCGTCAGCTCTTTTCGCGCGTGTGCCTGAATCCGCGGCCACAAACGGCACGCAACGATTGCCAATTCGCTGACGTCATCATGGCCCGATGCCTCAGCATTCGCAAGGAATGCAGAAAGAACCCATTCAGGGCCCAATTCGCGGCTGGACATCGGACAGGCCTCACCTCTCATTAATGATTACTGCTAAGGCCAGAGATTACCAGAGCGTGACATTCGACATGAGGCGGTGTCAAGGCCCGGTGCACATCTCTCCCCGGTCGGAGACCATACTGTCACGCCGACGAGATTGCAGCCAACCGGGTCTGGGCAGCGCCGTGCAGAAATAAAAAATCTTTTTGATACTTTTTCTCCCCCGCCGGTTCCTTTACTAGATGTAGGGCAATTACCGATTTGCCGTTTGGCGAAAGGGGTATGGAGCAGTGTTCCCCAACGTTGAAGTGCGCCACCTGCACGCAGTCGTTGTCTTAGCCGAGGAATTGAGTTTTACGCGGGCCGCTGATCGATTGCACATCGCCCAATCCACGCTCAGCAAGCAGATCACTGAGATCGAAGAACTGCATAGACTTCACCTGTTCAATCGCGATAACAAGAAAGTTGTGGAGATCACTGACTCGGGACGTATCTTCGTCGAAGAGGCTCGGTCTTTACTCTCGCACATGGAGCGGGCTCTTCATCTTGCTCGTGTTGCCCATGATGGAGGAGACCCCGTGTTGCTGGTTGGACACTCGCTCTTCGCCGATCAAGCCTGGGTTTCGGCCCTTCTTGCAATTCATCTCCCCCTGTACCCCAAGCTCCGCATTCGACTGATCAGTCAGTTCTCACTTGACTTGGTTCGAAGTGTCATGGCCGGAGAACTGAATCTGGCGCTGGTAACGGCGCCGCCGGAGAACTCTAAGATAACAGCCGTGCCATTTGCGCTGACGCCGCTCTATGCAGTTCTCCCACAAACACACGCGGCTGCCCAAAAGGAACACATTGCGCTCGAAGATTTGGCAAGCGATGAATGGATTCTCTTCGCACGCCGAGTTCATCCCGCCGTTCACGACGCAATCATGGACGCCGCACGACATGCGGGAATCGGCCCGAAACACCAGCACGATATCATTGCGGCTCAACAGGCGGCTCACTTGGTATCTGAGCATGTTGGCGTGGCCATCCTCACCAAACCTACGGCCCTTGGCGTTTGCGCTGAGGGTGTTGTAGTAAAGCCGTTTTCCGATACCTCACTGTGTTTCCAAACGTGTGTGATTATGAGAGCCGACGATGATTCACGATTGGCCAACGAGTTCGCTCGATCGTTTCTCCGCAAATACGCCCACCAGCGCCTTCTACCAAAGCAAATGGAATTGTGGCTGTCCGCCTGAGTTGTCAGCTTGAAAACAGTGGTTCTGGCGCGCCGCCGGCTTTAGGGGTTGCCCTGACTGGCTGGCGCGACGTGTTATGTACGATCTTCGGCCTATGCGCCGAGTTAGTTGTCGGGACAGGGCGCGGCTCGGAGGCGGTGACGCCTTTTTTCCTAAATTCGCAGGGCCGGGAAAAAAGCAGCCGTGAACTGGTGGTGGTAGTTTGGTAACGTGATACTGCAAGGGGGGCCTTGAATGGAACGCTTTGGCTATCGCGCCGCCTCGATCTTGGCCACAATCACCAGGTCAGCGTCGCTGCGCTCCGACTGCTGTTCACCTTCGCCGGAATGCCGTTCGGCTTGCCTCCGGAATGAGCGTTCACCTTCACCGGAATACCCAGACGCGGAGAAAAAACGCCTGTGTCGTCAACCTTCACGCCGAGATCGACCGGCGAGGCGGTGTGCCGTATGGCTGGATAAGAATTTACGAAGTGCTCCTCTTCGCTTTCTATAATCCGTGCACCGGCCAGTTTTCCCCTCGCACAAGGCAATCGCATTCAAGGCCCGATGCGGTGTCAGCACCGTCCAACGTGCTTTGAAGTGGGCGCGGGAAAAACGGATTGATTACGTGGGCGCACGGCCTTGTGCGTGACGGCTGGCGAGTGTTGCGGACCAGCAACCGCTATGCCTTCGCCGCCTTCTTGAGCATCCAGCGCATGGCCGCGTCTATCGCGTCCTCTAATGGTCAAAAAGGTCGAGGAGTACCCACCTCATGTAAATCCCTTGCCTACGTTGCCGCCGAAGCAAAGACATTCCGCTTCCCCCCTGCCCCATCGACACGCTGAAACACGGGCGGGGCTACCAAAAACTAGACTTCAGCCCAAAGTACCGGGGCCGGAGAACAGGGACGGGTTTGACTCTCGAAGACTTGAAATGGCGTGACCGCAAGGCACCATTTGATCTCCACTCCGTATCGCTATTTCAGCGGAGTTATTCTTTGCCTTCGCCAATTGCGGACAGGAGAAGACAATTTGAGCCCTATCGAGAACATCATTCGAGAAGTGAAGGAAGAGATTGCGAGATTGAGTCAGGTAGTCCGGTTGTTGGAGGGCACGGCCACAACAGGGAAGAGATCAGCACAAAAGAGCACGGCACGACCGACACGCAAAATATCAGAGGCGGGCAGGAAGAGAATCGCTGCGGCACAACGAGCACGTTGGGCAAAAATCAGGGCAGCAAAGAAGGGGTAGTGGGGTAGTGCGCTACCTTGCTCCACGAAATCGCGATCATTCAGCCCTATAACAAGACTGTTGACGCCGAGAGATTTCAAGTCTGGAAGTTTGCCATGCGTCGCGACCGAACCACGCTGACGTGCGACGATGGCAACGGCAGCATCCTGTCAGCCGTTGGAAAAAGCGTCCGGGGTCGTCGGGTCATTCCTGCTTTTTGTCGACTAGTTTCAAAAGATCCAGGAATCGCGGGTCAGAGCGCAGTTCGTCAAGGCTTGGATCTACTTTGAGGAAAAGCACCCAATGTGACCGTTCGTCGAAGGCAATCTGGAGCCAGTCCAATGCATCTTTCTTCTTGCCTACCCCCATGAATACTTGAGCGATAAAATACGCCGGCACATATTCGGTTGTGACACGCTTTAACAACTCCTGACAGATTTCAACTGCCTCCCCTCTGCGCTCGCTCTTTCCATAGGCATAGCCGAGCAGCCCTAACATGATAGAACTCCTCCCGGATAGATCCCTGGCCAGTTCAAAGTGTTGGATTGCCTCACTGAATCGACCGATCTGAGTGAGAGCCTGTCCAAGACACGCGTGAGCGACAGGGAAGACCGGCTCAGACTCGACGGCTCTTAGGCCTTCTTTAATGGCTTTATCAAATTCTCGCGCGTAATAATGGCCGTTGCTCAACAAAGCCGTCAATGGTGCCGAAATAGCGTCGTGATTCCATGCAGACTGAAGGGCTTCAAGTGAATCCCGAGGCCGGCCGAGCGCCAGGTACAGAAGCGCACGTCCATTATGTGCAAACGGGCAATGCGGCTTGCAATCGATGGCCTCACGAAAGAAGCCTTCTGCGGATGCGGTATCGCGGCGGAAGCAGAGGTCAACCCAACCCTGCGACACCTTGGCGTCCAGCAAGTCAGGTTGGATCGCCAGGGCTCTTTGAATCGCACTGTTCGCCCTCGGAAAGGCCTCCTTGGGAGGCATGATGGCGTGAATTGCACCCATCGTGTACGCGTCCGCGAGTCCGCAATAGGCCAATGCATAACTGGGGTCTTCTTTTATGGACTCCTTGAAATGGGAGATGCTCTCTCTCAAGGAAGCCGGTGTCCTCATTTCCCAAAGTTGCTTAGCCTTCCAATAATGTCCCTCCGCGGCAGAGACGTTGAGTCTGGGGGGCTACCGGCAAGATCTCGACTTTGTGCGTAAAGCAGTAACCTTTTCTTCCTACCGTCTTGATAAACTGTGGTTTCCGCAAATCGTCGCCAAGCAACCTGCGTGCGGCGTTGACGGCAACGTTGAGGCTGTTCTTGGCAAAACTGCTGGCCGGCCACAGTTTCTTGGTAAGTTCGTCCCGAGTGACCAAACATCCAGGTCTTTCCAACAGGGCAGCCAGCAGAAACACTGGCTGAGATCCGGCAGCTACTTTGTTGCCGTTCCGATGAAGCTCCCACACCTCGGGGTACAGAGTGAACTCGCCAAATCGAAAACGATTTAGGTTCTTGTGGAGCACCAATTCCCTGCCTTCATAACAGACTTTTTCGAAAGGTCTTGGCCCACTTGCGCGCTTGACAACAGCGTGTCACGACTGTGCTTTAAGCAGAATTAAGCGCCGCTTAGAGTTTGGCCGTTGCTTTGATGTTCTTTATTGCTCATACTGTCGTTTCCCAGGGGAGAATGCGCCACGATCCGCACTGAGGGAGAAGCCAATAATGCACATTCGGACGACGGCATGCGCAAGCTCGGGGAAGGAAATAAGTTACGTGCGTCTCCAGCATCCAGCATCGCCACGCGAGAACTTAAAGTCTGACTCGGTCAAGAGTTTAGCTTGGACAACAGAGCGGTGCAAGCACCACGTTGTGCAACAGGAAGAGAGAATGGCACGTGGACTAGCTAAGAACGAAGGACTGTGATCACGGTCACAGAAATCACATTCCGATGGCCCTATTGTTTTGACTCCCCCAAGGCGAACTTCGCATTTCCAGGCTCTGATCAGGAGGTCACCATGATCCAGCGTTTTGCAAGCCACAGGTCCTCGCTGGCTACTTACTTCCGCAAGTTCACTCTTTCTTTGTTGGCCACTTTGGTCTGGGGCGCGCTTTTCGCTACCTTCTCGCAGGCGCAGGCGCCACCCAAGGGGCGACCGATTCTGTTCGTACATGGAATTTGCGACAATGCAGATAGCTGGGAAACACTGCGATCACAAGTAATCTCGACTTTACACAATGATCCGACCCTTGGCTCCCTTTATCACAACAACCTAAATTACAACGGATATTTTTGGGGCGGTGGAGTTTCATTCGTAACTGGGGATCCTGGCAACTCTCAAGCCTTGCCTCCCAATTCGGTGGCGCCTGACGCTCGGTTCTTTTCTATCGATTTTTACAATCCAAACCAGGATAACTTCGATTCAAATGGTAATTTTGAGCCAACGGGGGTTGCTCAAATTTCGGTCCTTAACAAAGCTGACGAGTTGGCGAATGTAGTACAAGCAATCACCCAAATCACTCACGTTAAAGACGTAATTCTAGTAGCGCACAGTCTGGGGGGATTAGTCGCGCGAAGCTATCTCGAAAATCTCGCTTCCCCTCGTGCATGCTACAACTACGTACAGGAATATTACGGCCCACCCATCGGTGATCCTGACTACGACAATGGCCTCTGTCAGCCTGGCGGTACGCGTTATTCTTTTAACGTTGCTGATTTAATCACCGTCGATACTCCGCATGGAGGTTCTGACCTCGCAGCGGTCGCGCCGCTTCTCCAATTTGCATTGCCTAATCAGTGCGTTACGTCGCTCTCGACGAATCAAATCGAGCTTATCCCTGCAAGCACATTTCTTACTGCACTCAATTATAACAATGGTCAGATAGCAGGTGTAAGTGCATCTTCCATCGATTCCGCTGTCGGAATCCAGGCAATAACCAGCTATCTGATTGATACGCCATTTCTGTCAACGGACGTCATCTTGAGTGAAGGGACACAGTCGATCTCTAATATTAACCCATCTGAGCAGCGAAAGAGTTTTACCGATGTACCAAATGGCGTGTCATACGTTCAGCCGCCCTTACAAGACGCGGGCTGTCCGAAAATACCGTTGAGCATTCCTCTACTCCACGTGATCCCCTGTGTTGGATCACTATCGTTTACTCTCACCGAAGTACTCTCGCAGGTCGAACCCAACGCTTACGGACAAGTGAGTAGCATTACGGTAAATGCAACCCTTGACGGCAAGTCTTGGCCTGCGACAGGCACTGGGTCGCTGAGCTACCTGCTGGACGCCCCCGATACCATTGGGGGTAATTATCAGCAACTAGGCTCTTCCGTTCCAGCGGCTTTCTACGATGTACCAACTGGAACATACACACTTTCGTACACAGGAGGCGGGCCCAATGCGAACCCGCCCATGATAGTGCCGATACGCCAATTCCTAGGCTCCAATACTCTGACAGGTACCAACCAATGGAAGTTGACGTTTTCTGTCAATTTCGTGAGTAGTCCGCCAGCTCCACCGGCAGTTGATACATCCGCCGCGTCTGGAGTTGAAGGGGACGGAGCAACGCTGAATGGGACGGTTAACCCCGAAGGAGCAGCCACAACTGCGTGGTTCGACTACAGCACCAGCAGCACGATGGCGAACTTCCAATCGACGACTCCCCAAGCAGTTGCCACGGGAACCACCGGCCAGCCATTCAGCTACCCCTTGACGGGCCTCAGTTCGAACACAACCTATTATTATCGGACGGCTGCGTCGAACTCCGGCGGAATTTCGCTCGCAAAAACAATATTAAGCTTTACAACGTTGTCGACGCTCCCGCCGCCGACATTGCTAGCCCCGTCGAACGGCTCGACGTCTGTTTCGACAAGCCCGACATTTACCTGGAGCGTCGTAACGGGTGCGCAATCATATCGACTCATTGTGGCCACCAATGCCGCAGCCTTACCAACCGACCCGACGTCCGGGACCTGTGGTGCTGGCTGCGTGCTGGACACAACGCCAGCAGGCACCTCCTACACTCCGGACGCGAATACGCTCGCGCCTGGGGCGGTCTACTACTGGGAGGCACATGCTCGCAGTGCTCTCCAATATGGCACCTGGTCAAGCATCTTCAATTTCACAACTGCCGCTGCCGTGGGCAACGATTTCTCTTTGCAGGTTAATCCTTCTTCACAATCGGTGAGTCAGTCGGGATCGGTTGGCTACAACGTTACGGCAACGACGAGCAGCGGCTCACCACAATCCATCACATTCAGTGTCAACAATTTGCCAGCCGGCGTCACGGGGTCTTTCACTCCCCCGACAGTGACCTCGGGGAGCTCCTCGAACCTTACGCTTAATGCGAGTGCATCTGCGGTCACGGGAACATACACAATCGTGATTGTGGGGACTGGTACCTCCGCAGTCCATTCTGTGCAGGCGTCTTTGACGGTGACCGCCTCTTCCGGTGGCCCGATCATCAGCATAACGCCGACAAGTCAAATATTTCCCGATCAAACCGTCGGAACGGTCGGTAGCCCCCAAACTGTGATGTTCATGAACACTGGTAGCGGCCAGCTGGTGGTGAATTTAATCTCGCTCGCGGCCGGAAGCGATTACATAATCACCCAGCAACCACAGTTGCCTTTGATTCTCAATCCATTGGTGCCGGCCACACTACAAGTTGCATTCGCCCCAAGCGTGACGGGACCGAGGCCAGGACAGATTCTTTTCTGGGACAATGCACCGGGCAGCCCTCAAGTAGCGGCTCTCTCGGGAAACGGACTTCCAGCCCAACCGACAAATGGCACGATCCAAGTCAATGGCACTTTAAACGGGATAGCATTGCCGGCAACCTACGGTTTTAATTACACACTGACAGGGCCTGCTACATACACCGGATTAGTTCCGCAGACCTTCACGGTTACGCCGGGAACCTACACGCTGTCATTTAATGGGTCGCCGTCATATTTCACTCTTTCCGGCATCACGCCTTCTGCGATTCAGACCGTTGCCGCTGGTGGAGTCATAACCTACACGATGAACTTCACCGCCCCGGATGATTTTTATAGTCCCTACTTTGGTGTTCCGCAGGGCCAAGGCTGGTCCGCTCAATTTGTGCCAGTTGGAAGTGTTGGTACGTACTACGTTGACGCCCCGGTTCTACCTGGAAATGCTTCAACTCCGTTAACCCTTCAAGTGTTCGGGAATCCGAACAACGATGCCGTATCGTTCAACCCGCAGCCCATGTACTCAGGTGCCAGCTCTACGCTAACAATCACAACAAATCCGGCCGACGCGATTGGGGCCTACACCCTCAGTCTCAAGGCAACAAATCCGAGCGGCTTGTCGCATGCCAGCACAGATGGGTCTGCCATCGTGATCACCGCGCCGCCTAGCCAACCTCTACAACTGGCAAGCGAAAATAGCAACGGTGTGCAGGGCAATCAAGCGAGTTCCGTTGCGCCCGGCGCTGTCAGCGCGGACGGTCGCTATGTGGTCTTTAATTCCTCCGCAACCAACTTGGCATCGAACAGTTTCCCTGGAGTGTTCTTGCGGGACACACAAGCTGGGACGACTACGCTCGTAAGTGTTTCCAGCGGCGGTGTGGCGGCAGACAATACCTCCGGGGGAGGAAGCATTAGTGCGAGCGGCCGTTATGTCGTCTTCTCGTCTTTAGCAGACAACCTGGTGTCGGGTGTAGTTCCAGGAAACAATACTATTTATGTTCGGGATCTGCAGCTTGGCCTGACCGAAAGGGAGGACGTTGCGAGCAATGGTACGCCTGGCAATGGCTGGTCCTTCGGACCTGTAATTAGCGCCGATGGGAGATTTGTTGCCTTTGCCTCACAGTCAACAAATCTTGTCGGCGGTGTATCTGGCGGGCCGCCTCAAATATATCTTCGCGACAGGAATACGGGCCAGATCAAACTCGTCAGTGTCGGAATTGATGGTTCTCCGGCAAATCAGGGTGCGATTGATCCTGTGGTGAGCGCTGACGGTCGCTTCGTTGCCTATTTTTCAAACTCAACGAATCTCGTCTCGCAAAGCACGGGTGGTATTCCTGAAGTCTACGTCTACGATACTCAAACCGTACAGACAGTTCTAGCCAGCGCAGCCTCCGATGGAACCCCGGCAGGTCAATGGGTGTTTACAAATAATTCGCCTCCTGCAATGAGCGCTGACGGTCGTTTCGTTTCCTTCACTTCGAACGCCACGAATCTGATACAGGGAGCGATTGACCTCAATGGCGATTCCCGAACCTTCCTCAAGGACTTGGAGTCGCAAACCATTAGGCTTGTGGATACCGATGCTAACGCAGTACCCCTTGCCCGGGGTGGCGCGAACCCGCAAATCAGCGCCGACGGTCGGTTCATTTCCTACATGCTTTACGGCCAGGTCCTTTTGCGGGACATGGATGGCAATCAAAGCGTTGCTATGAGTCTGGCGCCGAATGGCACTCAGGGAAATAATCCCACGTACTCCGATGGGCCCATCATAAATCCAAGCGGAACTGTAGTGGCGTTCGACTCTATTGCCACAAATCTCGTGGCGAACGACACAAACAATGCCAGCGATGTATTCTTCTCCCAAAATCCGCTCGTGCAAACACCGTATGCACAATCGTTAGCCATAAGTCCCTCACCAGCGCCGGGAGGCAATGAAGCTTCAGGGTATTTGACACTCAGCGGTCCGGCTCCCCAGGGTGGGGCAACTGTCTCGCTTTCTTGCAACAATAGTGCGGCTGTCGTGCCTGCTTTTGTGGTAGTTCCCGCGGGTGCTACTACCATGACATTTGGTATCAATACCTCGCTCGTCTCCGCCGAAACGGTCATGACCATAATCGCGTCCTACAATGGCGGAGCGGCGGTCGGCCTGCTGACTCTGGAGCCCGCGCCGTCTTTGTCAGTCACGCCGACAAGCTGGGACTTCGGTAATGAGGCCGTTGGAACAACGAGCTCCGCCTATACATTCACGGTCAACAACACCGGCACTGCTTCCCTGGCACTCAATTCAATCAGCCTGGCGAGCGGACAGTCCTTCCAAGTTACAAGCAATACCTGTGGGGCAACCTTGGCGGCGGGAAGCAGCTGTACGGCAGCCGTTGCATTCAGTCCCAAATCCGCTGGACAAGCAGCCGATACTTTGCAGATCTCATACGGCAGCCCCGCTAATGTTCAGTCAGTTCCACTTTACGGAAACGGTACCGTGCCACTCGCCAGCCTTTCACCTGCAGCCATAAATTTTGGCAACCAGCCCATACCGAGTGCCACTCCGACAAATGTAACGCTAACGAATATCGGTACAGGTGCTCTTTCGAACATCTCCGCAAGCATCGTAGGGGCGAATACAAGCGATTTCCAAATTAGCGGCGACGGTTGTAGCGGTCAGGTGCTACAACCCAACAGCAGTTGCCTCATAACGGTGACCTTTTCACCTCAACTTGCAGGCGTGCGGAATGCCAGCTTGTCGGTCTCCGACAACGCTGCTGGTAGCCCGCAACTCGTGAGCCTCACGGGAACAGGTGTGGCCACCACACCGCCTCTCAATGTTTCTCCCGCGAAGCTGTCTTGGGGAAATCAAGCTCTGGGCAGTACAAGTGCTGCCAAGAAGGTCACTCTAACGAATAAGACGGGGGTAGTGGTGACCGGTATTTCATGGACAGTTATCGGCATTGACCCCAGCGATTTTCAGGTGGTTGCTCATACCTGTGGTGCGACCCTCGCGGTAAAAGCGTCGTGCACGATCGGCGTTGCCTTTGCTCCAGGAGCGGTTGGAGCCAGATTGGCCGTGCTGAGCATCACCGACAGTGCCAGCAACAGTCCTCAGTCGGTGAGTTTGACCGGAACCGGAATTCTCCCGGTCACCTTGACTCCCACTGCCGAAAAATTCCCTGCTACGAAGGTTGGCGTGACGAGTGCGGCGAAAACGGTCACAATCAAGAACAATCTTCCGACCTTTTTCACGCTCTCAGGAACCTCCTTCACGGGGGCAAATCCGGGAGATTTTGCTCAATCGGGGACGACGTGTGGAGGAACTCTGGGAGCCGGTCTGACCTGCACCGTCAGTATCAAGTTCACGCCGACTGCAAAGGGTTCCCGTGTTGCGATTCTGGATCTTTCAGATAGCGCAATCACCAGCCCTCAAACAGTTGCTTTATCAGGAACAGGCAAATGAAGATCCCTATGTGCTTGCTTTGGAGCTTCGGGCGAAACCATGGAAGGATGAAAAGGGCAACTCGACTCCAGCGATAAGGCATCGCGGTGATGGGTGGCTGGGCACGGTGGTTAGCAATCAAGGTATGATGTGGTTCTTTGCTCTCCAGCAACGGCGCGTGTAAGGAAAGGGCTAAGTTGCTGCTTTCGAGCAAAGCTGCCCAGGGTGCTCGTCAGAATGCGTTGTATCGGTTCTACTCCGATCAAGACGCGCTCACGTTCGCTCACGATTCATTGTTCCCGAGCGTTCCTGAGCGTGATTTTCCAGACCTGTAAGGCATCGCCCATGCCCCACATTCAACAAGTTAGGAACATCTAGCCGCACTCATAACCCAAAGGTCGGTGGTTCAAATCCACCCCCCGCAACCAACGCAATCATAGACTTGGGGCCGACCAAGTAAGCGGCCTTCTTGGATTTGTCCGCGTTTTGTCCGTTTTTAGTTTGA
>Ga0182030_10023606_pt1 | contig 11360 bp, 11 predicted proteins | sample 812S3MmetaG_FD_121299 | JGI IMG/M metagenome (GOLD analysis project Ga0182030, IMG submission 121299) | Permafrost microbial communities from Stordalen Mire, Sweden - 812S3M metaG (Illumina Assembly) | ecosystem: Environmental > Terrestrial > Soil > Wetlands > Permafrost | place: Sweden...
ATCCAAAAACTTGTGGAGGTGAAGTAGCAATGGCTGAACTCGAAAACGACACGCCAGCGCCAGAACCGGCTGCAGCACCAAGACCGGCTGCAGCGCCAAGAGTGGACAGGCCGATTCCGCGCCGCAAAATCAAGATCGGCAGAATTCTCGTAGTCGTCGCCGTCTGTGCAGTGCTGGCGATCGGCGGAGTCTATCTGTGGCGCTACCTGAATACGTACGAAACCACCGACGACGCGCAGATCGACGGACACATCAACGCCGTGAGCGGCCGCATCGCGGGAAACGTGGTGGCCGTTCTGACCGAGGATGAGAAGTTTGTAAACGCCGGAGATGTGTTGGTCCGCATCGACCCTCGCGATTACGAAGTCGCGGTCGCCAAAGCCGAGGCCGATCTGCGCGACGCCGAGGCATCGCTCGAAACTTCGCGCATCGATATTCCGATTACCAATACCAACACCGCCAGTCAGCTGAAGACCGCGAATTCGGGCCGCGTCGACGCGACCGCATTCGTCCTGGGCGCCGAGCGGCAGTTGAGCGCCGCACGAGCCCGGTTGGACTCAGCACAGGCGCAAGTGCGCGAAGCACAGGCGAACGTCAAGAAAACCGGCGACGACGTCGCGCGCTACAAATTGCTGGTGGATAAGAATGAGATTCCGCGGCAACAATACGACACCGCCGTGGCGGCGGCCGACGCCGCGCAAGCTACGCTCGACGCACGCAACGCGGGAGTGCATGAGGCGCAACAGAACATCGACGTAGCGCAGAGTGCCGTGGAGCAGGCACATCAGCGCATCACGCAGGCGGACGCCTCCATTGACGCCGCCGGGACCGCACCGCAGCAAGTGGCCGTGAGTCAGTCCCGCGCCAAATCCGCGCTCGCCCAAGTGGCCCAGAAGAAGGCGCTGCTCGATCAAGCCAAGTTGAACCTGACTTACTGTACGATCGTCGCGCCTGTGACCGGGATCGTCGGCAAAAAGACGGTGGAACTGGGACAGAATATTTCTCCCGGCCAGCAATTGCTCGCGGTGGTGCCATTGGACGATATCTGGGTCACCGCGAATTTCAAGGAGACGCAATTGAACCGCATGAATCCGGGCCAGCGCGTCCGCTTCAGCGTGGATGCGTACGACCGGGAATATCGCGGCAGGATTGTTGCGGTGGGCGGCGCCAGCGGCTCGCGCTTCAGCCTCCTCCCTCCGGAAAACGCCACCGGAAATTACGTCAAAGTGGTGCAGCGGATTCCAGTGCGCATCAATCTCGAACCCGGCCAGAATGACGATCACCGTCTCCGCCCGGGAATGTCGGTGGATCCCAAGGTTTACCTCCAATAGGAAATTCATGGCGGAAGCAGCGGAAATCTGGAAACCGAAAGCCAATCCGTGGCTCATCGCGGTGGTGGTCGCGTTGGCCGCGTTCATGGAAGTGCTCGACACCAGCATCGCCAACGTGGCATTACCGCACCTGGCGGGCGACCTCGGAGCGAGCAACGACGAAAGCACCTGGGTGCTCACTTCGTATCTGGTATCGAACGCCATCGTTCTGCCGATCAGCGGATGGCTGGCGAATTTATTCGGCAGAAAGCGCTTCTTCCTGCTGTGCATTTTCTTGTTTACGCTCAGCTCCCTGTTGTGCGGCATCGCGCCCAGCCTGCCGATTCTCATTTTGTTCCGGGTGGTGCAGGGCGTGGGCGGCGGCGGGCTGCAGCCGATGGCGCAAGCGATTCTGGCGGACACGTTCCCGCCGCAGAAACGCGGCTTGGCATTTGCGCTTTACGGGATCACCGCCGTCATGGCGCCGACCATCGGCCCGACGCTCGGCGGCTGGCTCACCGACAATTACTCGTGGCGTTGGATCTTCTATATCAATCTTCCCGTCGGCCTGATCACTTTATTTCTGGTCATGCGGATCGTGGAAGACCCGCCCTATCTCGCTCGCAATAAGACCGCCGGCGTGCGCGTGGACTACATCGGCATTGCGCTGCTGGCGCTGGGAGTCGGAGCTCTCCAGATCCTGCTCGACAAGGGCCAGGAAGACGATTGGTTCGGTTCGCAATTTATCGTTGTGCTGGCAACCATCGCTGCGGTCGCCCTGGTGTCGCTGGTCTTTTGGGAACTGCATAGCAAGGCGCCGATCATCGATATCCGAATGTACAAGAACTTTAACTTCGCCGTCGCGAACCTGATGATGTTCGTCCTCGGCGTGCTGCTCTTCAGCAGTCTGGTGATGATGCCGCTGTTTCTGCAGACTCTCATGGGATACACGGCGCAGTCGGCGGGGCTGGTTCTTTCCGGCGCCAGCTTAATCATCTTGTTGGAGATGCCGATCACCGGTCAGCTCACCACGAAAATCCCAGCGAAATATATTATGGCGTTTGGCTGGATCAGTCTTGCCTTCGGGATGTTTTATTCCACGCGGGGGCTGGATCTGGGGATCAGCTTCCAGGCCGCCAGCCGCCTCCGCATGGTGCAGGCCTTCGGACTTGGTTTCCTATTCGTGCCGATCAACCTCGGCGCCTACGTGGGGATTCCTCCGGAAAAAGGCAACAATGTTTCGGGCCTGGTGAATTTCATGCGCAACATCGGCAGCAGCGTCGGTACGTCTCTCGTCACCACGATGCTGGCGCGGCGCGCGCAGTTTCATCAATCCATGCTGTCCTACCATGCGACCAATTACGATCCGGCATTCCAGAGTCAGTTAAACGGACTGAGCCAACAATTGCTGCACGCCGGAGCGAGTCCGCCGGACGCGCAGGCGCAGGCGTACGGACGGCTCTATCAATCGCTGTTGCTTCAGTCGCAAACACTCGCCTATATTGATACTTTCATGGTGCTCGCCATCGCTGCGGGAATTATGTTCCTGCTGGCGTTTATTGTCCGGAAGAACGATCTATCGGGTGGACAAATCACCGTGGAGTAAAAAAGGGAGAGGAAGGGTGAAAGCAACTCTATGATCAAGGTGCTGACGATCGAGCGTGAATACGGAAGCGGCGCGGGCGAAATCGCGCAGAAGCTGGCGGAGCGCCTGAACTGGAAATTATGGGATCAATCATTGACGGACGAAGTCGCCCGTTACATGGAGTGTGAAAGCCACCACATCGAACGTCAGGAAGAACGCAAAGATCCTCTCTATTACCGCCTCTTCAAGGCGTTCTTGCGAGGCAGTTACGAAGGAAGCTCGCAAACGGTGGCGATGAAGATGGCGGATGCCGAAGGGATTCGCCGCGTCTCCGAGCTCCTGGTGAGGGCCGCGGCCAACAAGGGCAACGCCGTGATTGTCGGTCGCGGTTCGGCCTACTATTTGCGAGACCAGCCCGAGTGCTTCCACATTTTCATTTATGCGCCCTTCGAAGACCGAGTGCGCAGATTGCAGCAGGAGGGGAAAAGCGAAGCGGAAGCGGTGCAGCTCGCCGAAACCGTGGACCGCGATCGCGCCGCGTTTATCAAGCAATACTTCGATCTCGAATGGCCCGCCCGGCATTTCTTCCATTTGATGATCAATTCCGCGATGGGCGATGAGGTCGTGGTGCAGATGGTGCTGGACGGAATCGCGACGATCCAGAAGGCATGAGCGGCGCCTCATCCCCTGCCGTGAACAGATTCGCGACCCTCAAAAAGCCCGGAACCTGTTAGAGTGAGCCTCGAACCCGCCGTTATACTAAAGAGCGTTATGTTTCCTGCTCAACGCTCAAGCAAGTTTGCCGGCGCGCTGGTTCTGTTCGCGGCGTTAGGCGCGATTCCCGCCTTCGGGCAAATCGATCTCACCGGCGTCTGGCGCCCGCAACTGCACGAAGACCAGCCCGAACGCATCCCCGGCCCGGAACTCGGCGACTACGCCGGGCTGCCGATCAACGACGAAGCGCGCCATTGGGCCGACGCCTGGGACGCCTCGCGCGTCACTCTGCAGGAACACCAGTGCCAGGTGCACGTGGCGCCCTATATTTTTCGCGGCCCGCTCGTGCTGCGCGTGTGGGAAGAGCGCGATCCCGAATCGCAGAAGCTCATCGCCATCCATCAGTACATTCAAAATTACGAACAATATCGCACCATTTGGATGGACGGCCGCCCGCATCCGCCCGACTATGCCCGCCACACCTGGATGGGTTTCTCCACCGGCAAATTCGAAGGCAACATGCTGACGGTGAACACCACCCACATCAAGCAGGGATGGGTTCGGCGCAACGGATTGCCGGAAAGCGACCGCGCCACGCTGGTCGAACACTTCATCCGCTATGGGAATTATTTGACCCACGTCTCAATCATGACCGACCCGGTCTATCTCACCGAGCCGCTGATCAAGTCCCAGGACTTCGCGCTCGACACCAAGTTCGCCGGCAACTGGCTGTATCCGTGCGATTACGTCGAAGAAATCAGCGGCCGCGCCGCCGACCAGGTGCCCAACCACCTGCCCGGCGAAAATCCATTCATCTACGAGTGGGCCAATAAACACGACGTCCCGCACATCGCCGCACGCGGAGGCGCAGAGACCATGATGCCGGAATTTCGATTGAAGATGAACGCGGCAAATTAACGCGACAAGGCCCACGACATGAAAATCTTTCAAAAATACTCTGCTATATTTGCCCTGCTACTTGCGTTCTTCTTCGCGGGCGTGCCGGCTGCGCAATCGCAACAGGGCGACGGCGAAGTTCACATCCTGCCCGTCCAGGGCAACATTTCGATGTTGGTGGGCGCCGGTGCGAATATCACCGTACAGGCCGGACCGCAGGGAGTTCTGCTGGTGGATACCGGACGCACCGAGAGTTCGGCGAAAGTTCTGGCCGCGCTGAAGCAAATCACCAATAAGCCCATCCGCTATATCCTGGACACGCGCTATGCCGATGCCCATACGGGCGGCAACGATAATCTGCGCCGCGCGGGAGTCACCATCACCGGCGCCAACGTCGCCGGCAATCTCACCGACGCCATGCAGGGCGCGGCCATCCTGGCGCACGATAACGTGCTCGCGCGGATGAGCGCGCCGAGCGGCCAGCAGTCTCCCACACCGACCGGCTCGTGGCCGACGCTCACCTATTTCGGCAGAGAGAAGGAACTGTACTTCAACGACGAAGCGGTGCAAATGATCCACGTCGAGGGCAACAGCGATGGCGATAGCATCGTGTTTTTCCGCCGCTCCGATGTCGTGAGCACGGGCGATATTTTCAACACCGAGGGATATCCGGAAATCGATCTCGCCAAAGGCGGCAGCCTGCAGGGCGTCATTGAAGGGCTGAACGTGATCCTGCAGCTGGCCGTCCCCGCGCACGAAGAAGAAGGCGGGACGCTGATCATTCCCGGGCGCGGACGCCTGTGCGACGAAGCGGACGTGGTGGAGTATCGCGATATGGTGGTGATCGTCCGCGATCGCATGCGCGCGATGATCAAAAAGGGCATGAGCCTCGAACAAGTGAAGGCCGCCAAGCCCACCTATGAATACGATCCTCGCTACGGTGCGAAGACTGGTTGGACAACAGATAAGTTCGTCGAAGCTGCCTACAAGAGCGTCGCCGGCGAATCGCGCGCAAAGAAATAAGACCCGCCGGGCTTTTGTTTGGGCCCGAACGCTTGGGAGTCAGGTTTTTGTTCATGAATGCGCGCTTTGTGCAAGCCGCCGAGTTTGCCAATCGCCTAAGTTTGAGAGAGTTTCCGGTTTGCGCCCGCAAGAGCCGTGGGGCCGTCTGCGCGTGGGGCGCGATCGGAGCGGAAGGAAAATGGATCTATGTTGACGCGTAAGTCGGGATTCTTGTTCGCTGCTGTGGCCGCGCTAACCCTGCACTTGATTGTTCCTGTGCCAGGCCTCGCGCAGGGACGTGGACGCGGTCCCGCGCCCACCGGCAAAGCCGGGGCACCCGAGGATCTCACGGGCTACTGGGTCTCGATCGTCACCGAGGACTGGCGCTATCGCATGCTCACGCCGAAGAAGGGCGACTACGCCAGCGTTCCTCTGAACGACGCCGCGCGTAAAGTGGCCGACGCCTGGGATCCGGCGAAGGACGAAGCTGCCGGCGAGCAGTGCAAAGCCTACGGCGCCGCTGCCATCATGCGCGTTCCCGGACGCATCAACATCGCATGGCAGGACGACACGACACTGAAGGTGGATACCGACGCCGGGAAGCAGACGCGCCTCTTCCATTTCGGACCTGGTCAAGCTCCCTCCGGACCCGGCACCGTGCAAGGCTATTCGGTTGCGACATGGGAAGCTCCGCCCGCCCCGCAGAACGCAGCGGCGGCTGCCAATAACAGTCCCGGGGCCACCGTCGAGACACCCAAGACGGGCGGCTCGCTGAAAGTGGTTACCACGCATCTGAAGGCCGGTTATCTTCGCAAAAACGGAGTGCCCTTCAGCGAGAACACAATCCTCACCGAATATTACACGCGCACGCTGGAAACCAACGGCGATTCCTGGCTGATCATCACGACCATCGTGGAAGATCCCATGTACTTGAATCAGCCGTTCCTCACCAGCACGCACTTCAAGAAGGAAGCCGACGGATCGAAATGGATGCCGCTGGCTTGCACTTCGCGCTGAACAAAATGCTTAGTGGTCTGCGTCACACAGATCGAACAGTGAGAAATCGCGGAGCGTTGGTGGGGCGGGCTTCAGCCTGCGCGGCTCTTTAGAGCCGCTTGGACGACTCGCGACACAAGTTAGGAGGGCTGAAGCCCTCCGCAAGCTAAAGCTCGCCCCACCAGTCAATACTTCGGGACGCTCGGGTCGACCTTATCGCTCCACGCAGTGATGCCGCCGAGCATGTTCTTCACATGCTTGAAGCCTTGCGAGCGCAGGAAATCCACGGCCTTGGCGCTGCGTCCGCCCATCTTGCAATGGACGATGGTTTCCTTCTCCGGATCTAACTCACCGATCCGCTTCGGCACATCGTTCAACGGGATCAGCGTCGCGCCGGGAATCTTCGCGATCTGATATTCGTGTGGCTCGCGCACGTCGATGAATTGGAACTTGTCGCCGCGATCGAGCTTGGCTTTCAACGCAACCGCGTCGATTTCGGTATCGGAAACATAGCCTGGCAAGTGAGTGGCCTCCGGTTGAGCGTCCTTAGGATTCGGCACGCCGCAGAATTGGTGATAGTCGATCAGTTCCTTGATGGTAGGGTTGTCGCCGCAGACGGGGCATTCTGGATTGCGGCGCACCTTCATTTCGCGGAAGCGCATGGCGAGCGCGTCGTACAACATCAGCCGGCCGATGAGCGGTTCTCCCACGCCGAGAATCAATTTCACGGCTTCGGTGGCTTGCACCAATCCGATGATGCCAGGGAGAATGCCGAGCACGCCGCCTTCGGCGCAGCTCGGGACCAATCCTGGAGGAGGAGGCTCCGGATAGGAGCAGCGGTAGCACGGCCCTTGCTCGTATTTCTTGCCGTCGATCGTTCCGCCGGGGTAGCCATAAATCGTGGCCTGTCCCTCGAAACGGAAAATGGAGCCGTAGACATTCGGCTTCTTCAAAAGCACGCAGGCGTCGTTGATCAGGTAACGCGTCGGGAAGTTGTCGGTCCCGTCGATCACCATGTCGTAATCCCGCATGATCTCGAGCGCGTTCTCGCTGGTGATCGCAGTGTCGAATTTATCCACCTGCATGTAGGGATTAATATCCTGCATGGAGTCGGCGGCGGAGTCGAGCTTCTTGCGGCCGACGTCCTTGGTGCCGTGAATCACCTGACGTTGCAGGTTGGTGAAATCGACGACGTCGAAATCGACGATGCCGATGCGTCCCACGCCCGAAGCGGCAAGATACAAGCCGAGCGGCGCGCCCAAACCTCCGGCGCCCACCATCAGGACCTTCGCCTGCTTCAGCTTCAGCTGCCCTTCCATGCCCACTTCCGGCAGGATCAGGTGGCGCGAATAGCGCAGGATTTCGTCTTTATTCAGCTCCACGGGAGCGGTAACGGTTGGCATTTCGTACCTCGCAATTTTCATCCAGAACCGGCGGGATGTATCCCCGCCCTTACGGGACGGGGTTATACCATCTCGTACGTTCCGCCGGCAATCGACGGGACGATCGACAACGTGTCGCCCGCGGCCACCGGCGTCGCGTCCTTTTTCAAATAGCGGATGTCTTCGTCGTTCAGGTACACGTTGACGAAGCTGCGCATCTTGCCTTCGTCATTAAAAAGCTGCTTGCGCAGATCGGGGAAGCGAGTAGTCAGCGCGGTGAGCACTTCGCCGACGGAGGCGCCGGTGAGCTCCACATGATCGTTCTTCTCCGCGAACTGGCGCAGGGGTGTAGGAATCAGGACTTTGGCCATAGTAATTCTTCTTTCTCCGCTATCGTCTGCTCGGCGTTCGGCAGGAAGCTGTTGGCGTGATCGAACTTGCCGCCCTTAATCGATAGTACGACGAACGAATACCAGGGGCAGGAGTTCTCCAGATCCGTCTTCGAGAAGTACGCGTCGCAATCCGGATGCGAATGAAAAATTCCGATCAGATCGAGGCCGGCCGCGCGAGCTTTCTTATCCGCCGCAAGCAGGTCCTCGGGACGCAGCTCATAGCGCGCGCCTTGCGCACCTTCGTACGCGTTCTCCAACGGCTCGGCTAGGGTCACTTGCTTGGAATCGCCATCGATTTTTCCAATCATCGCGCCGCAGCATTCGTTGGGGAACGCTTTTTCGGCGTGCGCGACCATGATGTCCCAGGATGTTTTGTCGATGCTAATCATTTTGTTTTCGGCGCGGAGCCTTAGTCATCGGCGAGCGCGCTCGCCGCTTCTGTCTTCTGACTTCTGTCTCCTGACTCCTGATTTTCAATCCTGTTCGTTCCAGAAGGGCTCACTGAGGTATTTCGTCGCGCCGTCGCAGAGCACGGTAACCACCACGCCCGGCTTCCCTTCCTCAGCCAGCCGCTGGGCGATGATATGCGCCGCGTGGACGTTCGCACCCGACGACATGCCGACCAGCACGCCTTCGTGACGTCCCAGCCAGCGCGTCATGCGATACGCGTCTTCCGTTTCAATCCACAAATTCTCGTCGGCCAGCTTTTCGTCGTAAATGCCCGGGACGATGGCCGTCGGCATGTGCTTCAATCCTTCCAATCCATGGAATCCCGAAGAGGGCTGCGCGGAGATGCATTGCACGCCGGGCACATCTTGTTTTAAACGTCGCGAGGTCCCCATGAACGTTCCACTCGTTCCCATGCTGGTGACGAAGTGCGTCACGCGGCCTTCGGTCTGCTTGATGATTTCGACGCCGGTGCCTTCAAAATGCGCGCGCCAGTTGGCCGAGTTATTGTACTGATCGGGATAAAAATATTTCTCTTCGGCCGCGGCGAAAACTTGCTGGCACAAACGAATCGCCCCGTCGGAGCCCTCGCCGGGATCGGAGAAAACCATCTCCGCGCCATAGGCTTTCAAAATCTGTTTGCGCTCATGCGAGGCGTTGGCCGGGAGGCACAGCTTCAGGCGATAGCCCTTGATGGCGCAGATCATCGCGTAGGCGATACCGGTGTTGCCGCTGGTGGCATCGAGCAGCACGTGATCTTTCGTCAGCTTGCCGTCGCGCTCGCCTTCGAGGATCATGTTGAGCCCGGCGCGATCCTTCACCGAGCCGCCCGGATTGAAGAACTCCGCCTTGGCGTAAATCTCGACACCCGGCAAATCCTGGTCCAGTTTGCCCAGCCGAATGAGCGGCGTGTTGCCGATCTTCGACAGCAGCGAGGAAGACGGCAGCGGCGTAGCCGGCACGACGGGATTTTTCAGGACAGCGGGGGCCATGTTGAGGGTACTTATTGATTGTAGAGATCCCCCTAAATCTCTGTCAACAATAGGGGATATCACTTGCTACGTATATTAGAAGCTGCAGCGGCCCAGAAGTTGCAAAATTCGTGCCTGGCGTACACCTATTGGAAGCGGCAGCCGATGTTGCGAGGGGTCACAGAGCGCGCCGCTTGATTGCTTGTGCGGCGCATGCAATCCTGTGGATGTCATGTCCAAGATGATCCAGCTGCGTCACGTGCCCGAGGCCGTTCACCGGAAGTTGAAATCGCGAGCGGCGAAAAAGGGCCTTTCTCTCTCAGACTATCTGGTCCAGGAAGTCACCCATTTGGCCACACAGCCGACGAGGGAGGAATGGCTTGACCGACTCCACACCCGGACACCTATTGAGTTAGCGGAGCCGTCTGCGGTCACCATACGCCGGATGCGTGAGGGCCGATGAACATACTTCTTCCGCCCGGCTGCGCCGACGCGCGGTGGAATCTATGATTGTGGAAGTCTCGCCCGAACGGAATGCGTATTGCGGCACTCAGCCGGAAGGCTCTTCAGCGGCACAAATTTCTTGTTTTCGTTACCGGCGCGTTGGTAATAGCGAAAGAGCTCATCTGATGTTGGCGGGGCGACCACGGCGAAAATTTGCAGCGGAGATGTGCCGCCACCATTGATTCTTCCGTACCATTCTCCTGTTTTGCCGTCGAACACCACGTCATCAAAGCCCTGAGGTCGAAATTGAGCAGACTGGTCTGTTTCCGTCAGTAGCCAAATTGTATGTCCTTCGGGAAGGTATCTCAGGCGCCCGCGAACGAGGTAAGAAAATCCCGCGCCGAGCGGCCTTGGATCGGAAAGAATTTCGCCTGGCCTGGGAACAGTGATCTGAATTGCATTCTCAATTGTGGTTTCAGGCGTTTGAGAAATGAAAGGCATTTGCGCGACACTACCCTCTCTCTCAGGTCGCATTTCATCGCTTGGTTCAGTCCTAAGAATAGCCATCTGAAACTCGGACTCAGGCACGACTCTTATGGTGTTCCCTTCGGGGTGAGGGTCCTTCTTCGGGTGGCGTATGGTCTCGCCGTTGCAGATGGAAAAATATCTCCGCCCATTGGAGTCAGAGTACTTTGCAACCAAGGTGATGCAGTGCCGAAATTGTCTGTCCAAAAACCACACCTGCCGATCGCGAGCGAGCGGATTAAGACTAATGTAGTGCTTGGGAATATTGTTGGCGTCGAGTTCGACAAACGTGATGTCGGAAGCTGTGCCCTGACCAAAATTCTGCATGACCCAAGCCCTTTGGTTAGGATCACGAAAGAAGGTGATCTTGGGCATGATGCCGAGGACGCGATTTCTGTGCTGTGCATAAAGCGTTGCAAGAGCCCCGGCAATCGTCGCTCCGATCGCGAACCAAGCGGCTTCCCACTGCCACGAGGGGCTGGCGGCTTGGGCGGCAGCCGATGGCGGGAATAATTGCACCAGTAGAAGAGCGAAGAGAAACACCATATGTTGTTTCGTTTGATCGTATCGAAGCTAGGGCGTGTTCACGCTATTCGTAGCGCTTCGACGATAAGTGCAAAGCAGAGGAATGCAAGAAAGACGACGTCGAGTTTTTCGAAGCGGGAGAAGATGCGGCGGAAGCCCTTGAGTCTGCG
>Ga0182030_10023607_pt1 | contig 11360 bp, 9 predicted proteins | sample 812S3MmetaG_FD_121299 | JGI IMG/M metagenome (GOLD analysis project Ga0182030, IMG submission 121299) | Permafrost microbial communities from Stordalen Mire, Sweden - 812S3M metaG (Illumina Assembly) | ecosystem: Environmental > Terrestrial > Soil > Wetlands > Permafrost | place: Sweden...
GCCTCAACGAGGGCTTTGCCCGCGTGCGCGACGGTGAACTGTGGCTGGTCAACTTCACCATCCCTCCGTATAAGGAGGGCAGCATCTTCAACCACGAGCCGGGCCGCCCGCGCAAACTGCTGCTGCATAAGGAGCAGCTCGAGCGGCTGACCGGACGCGCGGCCGAAAAGGGCCTCACGCTGATCCCGCTGCGGCTGTACTTCAAGCGCGGGCGGGTGAAGCTCGAGCTGGGCCTGATGCGCGGGAAGAAGATTTGGGACAAGCGCCGCACGATCGCCGAACGCGACGCGAAGCGCGACCTGGAGCGCGCGACCAGCTGATGCGCGGCGCGCGGCCGGGCGCGTTTCTCGACACCCGCGTGCGGCGTGCGCTGCGAGTGCCGCCGGGCTCGACCGTCGTCGTCGCGACGTCAGGCGGGCCGGACTCGGTCGTTCTGGCAGCCGTGCTCGACCGCATCGGCCGGGCGAATGAGTATTCCGTGGTGCTCGCGCACGTCAATCACGGGCTGCGTGCGTCGGCTTGGCAAGATGAATGCGTCGTGCTCTCGCTCGGCGCGCGCCTCGACCGGCCGGTGCGCGTCGCGGCCGTGACGGCCGGCGATGATGAGGCCGCGCTGCGCACGGCACGCTATGCGGCGCTCGAAGCGATCGCGCGCGACTGCGGCGCGAACGCGATCGCGACCGCGCACTGCGCCGAAGATCAAACCGAGACCGTACTGCTGGCGCTCTTCCGCGGCAGCGGACTGGACGGCCTGGCGGGCATGCCGCCGCGCCGTCCGCTCGCGGACGGCATCGATCTCGTCCGTCCGTTCCTGCGCGTGACGCACGCCGAGCTGCATGCCGAGCTGTGGCGGATCGGGTTACCGTACGCGCTCGATCCGACCAACGCGCAAGTGCGCTACCGGCGCAACGCGTTGCGCGCGCGGCTCGACGATTTGCGGGCCGACTTTCCGCAGCTCGATGCGTCGGTTGCGCGCTGCGCCGAGATCGTGCGCGCCGAACGTTCGGGCGACGAGCGCGCGCGGGCGCGCAAGGATCTGCGCGATCGCTTGCGCGAGCGCGACTTGCTGCGCGACATCCCGTTCGAGCGCATCGAGGCCGCGCTCGATGCGGCGCCCGACGCGCGCGTGTTTCTGAAACCCGGCCTCGAAGCGGTCAACGGCGAGATCGAACCGCGCGCGTGAACACGCCGCGTTACTGGCTGGCGAGCTTCGCGCTGTTGCTGGCCGGTTTTGCGACCTTCGCGGCGCTCTACGACGTGCAGCCGCTGCTGCCGGCGCTCGCGCGCCAGTTCGCCGTCGCGCCCGCGACCGCGAGCCTCGTGCTCTCGGCGACGACGCTGGCGCTCGCCGGTGCGCTCTTCGTGGCGGGGTCGCTCTCGGAAACGCTCGGCCGGAAGTTGCCGATCGTGGCGTCGCTCGCGGTTTCGAGCGCGATCACGTTTCTGTGCGCGGCCGCACCGAATTTCGCGACGTTGCTCGGTTTGCGGTTGCTCGAAGGCGTCGCGATCAGCGGCGTGCCGGCGATTGCGATGGCCTACATCAGCGAGGAAGTCGCGCCCGAAGCGTTGGGATTCTCGATGGGTCTCTACGTTGCGGGCACCGCGCTCGGCGGCATGTCGGGCCGCTTCATCGTCGGCTTCGTCGCGGATGCGGCCGGCTGGCGAGCAGCGCTCTTGGCGATCGGCGGGGTCGGGGTCGTGTGCGCTATCGCGGTGGCGCTCTTGTTGCCCGCGTCGAGCAATTTCACGCCGCGTCCGCAGTCGCCGCGCGAACACGTCGACGCCTATCGCATGCACGTGGCGGACGCCGGATTACCGTGGCTCTACGCGACGAGTTTCCTCATCATGGGTGCGTTCGTCACGATCTACAATTACGTCGGTTTTCGCTTGGCCTTGCCGCCGTTCGCGCTCAGCCAGTCCGCGATCGGCGCGATCTTCGTCGTGTATCTGCTGGGGAGCGCCGCATCGGCGCTCGCGGGCCGGCTCGCCGATCGCTTCGGCCGGCGCAACATGCTCTGGATCAGCGAGGTGATTTTTCTCGCCGGTGCGCTGATCACGCTCGCGAACGATTTGACGGCGATCATCGCGGGCATCACGGTTCTGACGATCGGTTTCTTCGGTGCACATTCGGTTGCGAGCAGTTGGGTCGGGCGCCGCGCAACGCACGGCCGCGCGCACGCGACCGCGCTCTATCTCTTCGCCTATTACTTGGGCTCAAGCGTGCTCGGTTCGCTCGGCGGCATCGTCTATGGCGCGAGCGGCTGGAGCGGCACCGTGATCGCGGTTGCGCTGGCGCTGACGGCGGCGCTGGCAATTGCGATCGTCGTGCTGCGCGTGGTCGCGCCGGCGGCTCCCGCGGCGGAGGCAACGCTCGGTTAGTTTCGCGAAGGCCCGGGGATGACCACACCGGCTTCCGCGCGAGCGCTTCATCCCGATCTGGAATGCGTACTGTTCAACGAGGCGGAGATCGCCGCAGCGATCCGGTCGCTCGCCGAGCAGATCGCCCGGGACCACGTCGGCCACGACGTGCTGCTGCTCGGGGTCCTCAAAGGCGCGGTGCACGTGCTCTCCGACCTGGCCCGGGAGCTCGATGGGCTCAAGCCCGGCCCGGCGCGGGTCTACCTCGACCTGATGGCCGTCTCGAGTTACGGCAACGCGAGCCGCTCGTCGGGTGAGGTGCGTCTCATTCAGGACACCACCCACGCCATCGAGGGGCGCCGCGTGGTCATCGTCGAGGACATCATCGACAATGGTCTCACCCTCTCGTACCTGAATGCGCTGCTCTCGGCCCGGAAGCCGCTGTCCCTGCGCTCGGCGGTCTTGCTCGACAAGCCCTACCGCCGGATTGCCGGCGTGAAGGCGGATTACGTGGGATTGACCTGTCCTGATGAGTTTATCGTAGGGTACGGTTTAGACTATCAAGAACGGTACCGGACTCTGCCCTACATCGCGAAACTCCGGCCGGACATCTTTTCAGATCCCGAATAGGAACTCTGAGCTTGCCACGGTCCGCGGCTGACATGGGTTGAAGCGAGAAACGTTCGGTCAGAAAGAACGGTACGAAAGTCTCACCAACCATGGGCAAGCACCTTAAAAGCATCATCGTCGTCCTCGGGATCTTCCTGCTCGTCATCGTCATCGTTGACCGGCTGATCCTCCCGCAAAATCCCAGCAAGACGCTGGCGTACTCGGCTTTCTACGACCGCGTGGTCGAGAATCAGGTCAAGGACGTCAAGCTGAGCGGCAGCGAGATTAGCGGGACCGAGAGCAACGGCGACAAGTTCACGACCACCGCGCCCTCGGGCACGGACCCCTCGCTCATCCCCACGTTGCGCGCGCATCACGTCACGTTCTCGGCCGAGGCCAGCAACACGAGCCCGTTCCTCGGGTTCGCCATTCAGCTGATCCCGTTCATCGCGATCGCGCTCGTGCTGGTGTTTATCCTGCGCCAGGCGCAGAGCGGCGGGAGCCAGGCGATGTCGTTCGGGCGCTCGCGGGCCAAGCTGCTGAGTGAAAACCGTCCGAAGGTCACCTTCGCCGACGTCGCCGGCATCGAAGAGGCCAAGGAAGAACTGGGCGAGGTCGTCGAGTTCCTCAAGTATCCGAAGAAATTCCAGGCCCTCGGCGCGCGCATTCCCAAGGGCGTGCTGCTGCTGGGGCCGCCGGGTTCCGGTAAGACGCTGCTGGCGCGTGCCATCGCGGGCGAAGCCGGCGTGCCGTTCTTCTCGATCTCGGGTTCGGACTTCGTCGAGATGTTCGTCGGCGTCGGTGCGAGCCGCGTTCGCGATCTCTTCGAACAGGCCAAGAAATCCGCGCCGTGCATCGTCTTCATCGACGAGATCGACGCGGTCGGCCGTCAGCGCGGCGCAGGCCTCGGCGGAGGTCACGACGAGCGCGAACAGACGCTCAACCAGTTGCTCGTCGAGATGGACGGCTTCGATCAAAACACCGGCGTCATTCTGATCGCCGCGACGAACCGTCCCGACGTGCTCGACCCGGCATTGCTTCGTCCCGGCCGCTTCGATCGTCAGATCGTGGTCGACCGCGCCGACGTCAAGGGCCGCGCCGCGATCCTTGCCGTGCACTCGAAGAACAAGCCGCTGTCCAAGGAAATCTCGCTCGACACGTTGGCCAAGCGCACGCCGGGCTTTTCCGGCGCGGATCTCGAGAATCTGCTCAATGAAGCGGCGCTGCTCGCTGCGCGGCGCAACAAGAGCGTCATCGAAATGGCCGAGTGCGAGGAAGCGATCGATCGCGTGCTCGTCGGGCCGGAACGCAAGTCGCTCGTGATGTCGCAGCGCGAAAAAGAGAACACGGCCTTCCACGAGTCGGGTCACGCGGTCGTCGGCGGGCTTACGCCTAACAGCGATCCGGTGCATAAGGTCACGATCATTCCGCGCGGCATGGCGCTCGGACTCACGTGGTCGCTGCCCGATGAAGACCGGCACTCGCAAACCAAGAACGAGTTGTTCGCGATCATCAAGCGGATGCTCGCCGGACGCATCGCCGAAGAGATCAAGTTCGGCGACGTCACCACCGGCGCGTCGGATGACTTCGCCAAAGCGACCGAAATCGCGCGGCGCATGGTCACGCAGTACGGTATGTCCGACACCCTCGGACCGATTCAGTACGGCCGCGGCAACCATCAGGTGTTTCTCGGCCGCGACTTCGGGGAAGATCGCAATTACTCCGAGGAAGTGGCGTTCAAGATCGACACCGAGGTCCGCAAGATCATCGACGATTGCTACGGCGACGCTCGCAGAATTCTCGAAGCAAATTGGGATAAGGTCGAGCGCATGGTAGCGTCACTGCTCGAACACGAGACGGTCGAAACCGAAGAAGTTCTTGCGATCATGAACAACAAGGCGTGGCCGCCGTCGGCTCCGGAAGTCGTTCCGGAACTGCCCGCCGCGGCCAAGACGGCCGATCCCGAGCCGCCCGCGCGCGAAAAACCGAAGCGGTTGCCTCCGACGATTTCGCCGGAGCCGGCGTAACGGTGCGCATCGGTGCCGTCGTGAGGGCCGCGCTGGTAGGCGCGGCCCTCGTTCTTTCTACGGCCGGTGCCGATCCGGATACCGCCACGAAGGCGCTCACCGGCACGCTGGCCGGCGGCGGCACCTATCTGATCCGGCCCGAAGGCGGCGCCGCGGTGGCGGCGGTCGCCCTGTGGTATCGCGCTCCGGCGGCCGGCTTTGAGAGCGATGCCGTGCCGGGTCTCGGCCGCCTCGCGGCTTCGGCCGTCGCGGCCTCGCAGCCGGTTACGGGCACGTCGCTCTCGGCGTTCGTGCATCAAGCCGGCGGACGCCTCACGATCAGCACCTATCCCGAAAGCATCGCCATTTCCGTCCTCGTACCGGCCGATCGCGCGGCCGACGCCGTACGCGCGCTAACGCGCTCGTATTTCTCACCGGTCATGAGCGAGCCCGGACTCGTCATGGCGCGCCGCAGCGTGATCGAAGACGGCACCGTTCGCGCCTACGACCACGGCGCGGCGATCACCGACGCCATCTATGCGGCGCTCTTTGCATCCGGTCCGGCGAAGATTCCGCCCTACGGTTCGAGCGGCTCGTTCTCCACGCTAACGATGGACACGGTGCGGGTCTACGCCGAGCGCGCTTTCCGGCCCGGCAACGCCGTCCTGATCGTGACCGGAGCGGTTGACCTATCGGTACTCAGCGCCGCGCTGCCGGGCCGCGAAGATGCGCAAACCGGGGCCGAAAAGCCCGCCCCGGAAACGCTGGCCGGCGTCAGCGGCCCGATTTCGACGCGCGGTGCGGAGCCGGGCTTCGGCCTGGGCTGGGCCGGGCCGCCGATCAGCAACGAACGCGAGGCGACGGCGTTCGATTTCATCGCCGATTACCTGTTCTATCCCGATACCGGCATCGTGCAGAAGGCCGTCCGCGATTCGGGCAGCAGCGTGGTCGGAACGTTCGTGACCTATCACGATCCCGGCGTGTTTCTCATGACCGCCAGCGGCGGCGATCAAGCCGCCGTGCGGACCGCGGTGGATGCGGCGTTGCAAGCGATACGCCGTCCGCTCAGCAGCGCGGCGTTCGAAGCGGCGCGGCATCAGTTCATCTATCACATCCTGAGCGATGGGGAAACGCCGGCGGAGCTGGCCGACACCTATGGCTGGTATGCGGTCGAAGGCAATGCGAACTACGCGCCGGGTGAAGGCGGAATTTCCGGTGCCTACCTGAGCGCGGCGAACGGGCTGACTCCGGAGTTCGTCGCCGCAACCGCGGCGAAATACCTCGATCGTCCGGGCGTCTCGATCACCGTCGGGCCGCAAGCGGTGAGTGCGCGATGATGCTGCCGCTGCTGCTGGCCGCGACGCTCGCGCTTTCCGCGCCCCCGCACGCCATCGATCTCGGCGCAACGAAGTTCTTCGCGCAAAGCGACGCCGGCGCGCAACTCATCGGGATCGATCTCGTGGTGAGCGCCGGTACCGCGCGTCAAACCGCGGCCCAGAACGGGCTCGCGGCGTTGACCGCACAGACGCTGCTCTTCACGAAAATCGACGGCACGCGCCTGACCGACCGCATCGCGGCCGACGGCGGATCGATCGACTACGCGGTCGATCCCGGCGTCGTGCGGTTTTCGTTTGAAGTGCTGCCGGGCGCGCTGCCGGCCGTGAGCGCGGATCTCGCGCGCGCGTTGACGGCGCTCGACACGTCGGCCGATACGGTCAACGCCGCGCGCACGACGCTCGCCACGCGCATCGCCGACGATGAAAGCAATCCGGTCACGGTCGGCGTGGAAATGCTGCGCAATTCCTACTATCGCGGAACCGCCGGCGCACCGTCGTTCGGTACCAGCGCATCGTTGGCCCAACTCGGGCCCTCGGACGTCGCGGCCTTTTTCGCCGCTCATTACCTGCGCGGAGATGCCTTCGCAACCGCCACCGGCGCGGTCGAGGATGCGTTGAACGCGGCCGTCAACGCCATTATCGGCGCACTGCCGGCCGGCAGCGAACCGCCGGCGACGCTTGCGGCGCAAGCCTTCGGCCCCGAACCCAAGCACCTGGTGACCTCGCGTGAGATCGGTGTCCCCTTCGCGTTCGTCGGCTTTGCCGCACCCGCCATGAACGACCCTGATTTCGGCGCGATGCTGGTGCTGCGCTCGATGCTCAACGACGTTGCCGCGCGCCAGACAACCGAAACGCCGGCCGCGTTTGAACGCGGGATCAATATCGTCTACACCTACGACGTCAAGCCGTCGTCGTTCATCGTGGCGATCAACGGCAGCCAAGTCGATCCCAGCGCGGGCCTGACGGTACTGCAGGCCATTCTGAAAAGCGCCGTGACCAAGCCGCTCGGTGCGGATGTGATCAAGCGCTACAAAGAAATGGCGCGCGGCGATTGGGCCCTCGAGGCCGTAACGCTGAACGACCGAGCGTGGCAGATCGGCGCTGCCGTGAACGAAGGTGCGGATCCGGCGCTCGCGCAGACGATCGGCGCGGAGATCGATCGCGTCACACCGGCCGACCTCGAACGGTTGGCCAAAGTGTATCTGCAACGCTACACGGTCGCGCTCGTCCTCCCGCGCAGCCATCCTTAGTGGATTCACGTCCCGTGAATCCATGTCGTCGCCCTTCAGGCTCCTAGGCCGCTGCGCGTCGCACTCGTTCACGATTACCTCAACCAGCGCGGCGGCGCGGAGCGGGTCTTTGCCCATTTTCTCACCGCCTATCCGGACGCTCCGGTCTACACGTCGATCTATTCGCCCGACCTCGCGGACATCGTTCCGCCGGCTCGCGTGCGCACCTCGTTCTTGCAGAATTTCCCTTTAAAACAAAGGCTTTTTCGTGCTTTTGCGCCGCTGTACCCGCGTGCGTTCGAATCGTTCGACTTGCGTGGTTACGACGCGATCGTCAGCTCGACGACGGCGTGGGCCAAGGGCGTGATCGTGCCGCCGGGCGCGGTGCACGTGTGTTACATCAACACCGTGAGCCGCTTCGTGTTCGATGAGGGGCGCTACGTCGGCGGCTTCACCGGGAACCCGCTTGCGCGCCCGATCGTCGCCGCGCTGGCGAAATGGGACTTGCGCGCAGCCCAGCGGCCGACACGCTTCGTCGCCAACTCGCGCAACGTCGCCGACCGCATCCGCCGCTACTACGGACGCGACGCCGACGTGCTCCCGTGTGCCGTCGATGTCGACCGTTTCACCCCGGGCGCCGGCCGTGGTGACTACTTCGTCGTGATCTCGCGCCTGCTCGCCTACAAGGCGATCGATCGTGCGATCCGCGCGTGCGCGCGGGCCGGCGTTGCGTTGCACGTCGTCGGCACCGGACCGCACGAGGCGGCGCTCCGCGCGCTGGCCGCGGGTACACGCACGACATTTCACGGCTACCTCGACGACGCTGCGGTCAACGTGCTCGCCGGCGACGCGCGCGCGGTGATTCTGCCGGGTGAAGAAGACTTCGGGCTCGTGCCGCTGGAGGCTGCGGCCGCCGGTACGCCCACGATCGCCCTGCGCGCGGGCGGCGCCCTCGAGACGATCGTCGAGGGACGAACCGGCGCGTTCTTCGACGATCCGAGCGATGCATCGCTCGCCGCGGCGATCGCCGTCTTCGATCGCGGACATTTCGACCCGCAAGTCTTGCGCGCGCACGCCGAAACGTTTGCGCCCCCACGGTTCATCGAGCGCCTGCGCGCAATCGTCGACGAGGTACGCGCAGACCCTCATGTCGTTCCTCGACTTCGCTCGGAATGACAACGGGGGAGATACCTTCGGGTTAGATTTAGGACTTGGCGACCGAAATCAGCGCGACGTTGATCAGGTTGAAGAGCGCGTGGGTGAGCATCGACGCGGTCAGGGAACCACTGCGCTCGTAGACGTAGGCCAGCACGACGCCGCTCGCCGCCAGCGGCAGAAGCGCGGTCGGCGAACCGTGCGACGCACCGAAGATGATTCCGCTGAGCGTGGCTGCGGCCCAGACCGGCATGTAGCGCAGCAGCGCGTTGAACAGGAAACCGCGGAACACGAACTCTTCCATGAACGGCGCGACGATTGCGGCCAGGAACGTGAACGTAACGATCAGCGCCGTGTCGTGCGTCGAGGTGAAGAGCGAGATCGCGGTTTCTTCAGGCTTCTGATGGGTGAAGAGAAATTGGACGTTGGCCACGCCGATCGTCACCACGTACATCGCGATCGCTCCGAGCACGCCGGCGATCACGGTCGTGCGGCCGAAGCCGCGCAGCCCGAGCGCGCCGAGTGACCGGCGGCTCAGCCAGGGCATCGCGATCAGCAACACGGCCAAGAGGGGCAGGTAACTGATGTACTGGCCGATCGCGATGCCCCAGGTGAGGTTCGACGTGTTGAAATCATGACGCGTCGATCCTAAATAGACCGCGGTGGTCGCGTCGAGCCGTAGTCCGAGGTAGAAGGCGATGCCGAGGGCCACGAGGACGGCCAGCGATCGCTCCCAGGAAAAGGCGTCAGCCGGCCAGCGCGTCGGCGAGAGCGGCGAAGGTTCGGAGATCGAGGGCTTCTCCACGGATGTCGGCGTCCAGTTCGAGGGCGTTCAACGCCGCTGCGATCTGCTCGCGCGGAAGTGCGAGTGCGAGCAAAAGCGAGTTGGCGAGCGTCTTGCGGCGGTACGCGAACGCGCCGCGCACGACCTGTTCGAAGCGTTGCCGGTCGCGCACGTCGACGAGCGGCGCCTCAAGGCGATGCAAGACCACGACCGACGAGACGACCTTCGGCCGCGGGAAAAACTGTCCAGGCGAAACGTTGAACGCGCGCTCGACGCGCATCGTGACCGACAGCGCCACGGTCAAGCTGCCGTAGGCGGCGGTCCCCGGTTTTGCGAGCAAGCGGTCGGCCACGTCCTTCTGAATCATCGCCACGATGCGCTCGGGCGGACGCTCCATCTGGGCGAGCGCGATCAGAAGCGGCGTGGCGATATTATAGGGGAGGTTGCCGGCGACGCGCCACGGCAGCTCGCCGCCGTACTCCGCATAATCGAATTCCAGCGCGTCGCCGTGCTCGATGTGCGCGGTCGCGAGATCGTCGCGGGAACGCAAGATATCGACGAGGCTATCGTCGAGATCGAAGGCCGTGAGATCGGCCCCGGCGGCCAGCAGCGCCGCGGTGAGCGAACCGGTTCCGGCGCCGACTTCGAGCACCCGGTCGCCGGGTGCGTCGACCGTCAGCCGCGCGATGCGGGCCGACGTGCCGGCGTCCATGAGGAAGTTCTGGCCGAGCGACTTCTTGGGACGCAGCCCGCGAGCACTCAGGAGTGCCCGCGGATTCATGAGCTTCTATCTACGGGTGTAATACGTAGACGGTAACAGACCGGCGGCCGAATTGCATGGCGTCGGAGTCGCTGTTGAAGCCCAGGTCGACGCGATTGCCGTGGATCGCACCACCGGTGTCGCCGGCGATGGCTTGACCGTAGCCCGGAATATACAGGTGGGAGCCGAGCGGGATTACCCGTGGGTCGACCGCCACGATCCCGTGGCCGGCATGTTGCCCGGAGGCGGTCGTGCCGGAACAGCCGTCGCAATTCGCGGTGTAGGCGGTGGCCACCATCGAGATGGCGTCTTTCGCGAGCTTGATCGTTCCGTCGATCCCGCGCTGGGCGAAGGCGGCCAGCGAACTGTAGTCGCCGATACCGGCTGCGATGACCCGCGGCTGGGGCTTGCGGACGATCCGCGACCCGATGATCACGTGGCGCGGCGCCTGGTCGCGCTGGGACTGGCGAGTCACGCGATACGAGATCTCGCGTTCGCCCGGCGTCCCGTTCTTCATGACCTTGACCCGGCCGACCGCCAGCTTGAACGAGATCAGATGCTCGGTCGGCGGAGCGACGGGCTTGGTGACCCGCTCCACCCACGAGCTGATGTGGTTTACGCGGATCGTGTCGTCGGCCGAAACCGAAGTCGGGGCCGCGGGCATGACCCGGTCGTGGAAGTCGAAGACCACCTTTTGCTGGGCCAGGACCTCACCGACCGTGTCGGCGGAGGTCTGGACGGTTTGGGTCTTGCCGTCGAGCACCAGCGTGACCGGTACGGCCGCGCGGTACGAGATCGTCTCGCCGTCCGCAAGCGGCGACGAGGGGTCGACATCGAGAGCATCGTCCGAGGCGCGCTCGATATTTTGTTCGCTTAGGAGTTCCTTGACCGTGACGGCTCGTGTACGAACCGGTTCGGCTTGCCCGTTGCGAACGAGCGTGATGGTTTTGGTCTGGCCTTCGACACTGCTTGTAAGCAGGGCGACGGCCCGGTCGGTGAGAGGTCCTGCGCCTAAGGGCAAAAGTAGCCCGAGCGAGAGGACGCCGATGGCAGCGATCGGCGACGCGGAGTCGCGTCCGATACCCGTCTCCTTTCCTGGTGGAGGCAAACCGCTATCTCTCC
>Ga0182030_10023608_pt1 | contig 11359 bp, 9 predicted proteins | sample 812S3MmetaG_FD_121299 | JGI IMG/M metagenome (GOLD analysis project Ga0182030, IMG submission 121299) | Permafrost microbial communities from Stordalen Mire, Sweden - 812S3M metaG (Illumina Assembly) | ecosystem: Environmental > Terrestrial > Soil > Wetlands > Permafrost | place: Sweden...
ACCGGGCAGGAGCGCATTTTCTCGAGACGCGCCTCCATCTTCGCGCGCATGTCGGCGATCTCTTGGGGGGTTGCGAAAATCTCTTCGCGATAGGTTTTCTGCTTCGGTTCCAACTGCCAGGTGAGGCCGCGATCCAGGCGCACGATCTCGCCGCCACGGACGTTGCCGCACACCAGCGACATCACGCCTTCGCAATGCGACTCGGTGTCTTCGCGCTTCTTGTCGGCGGTGAAACTGGTGGTGTTTGCGCCATGCATCTGGATCATGGAGGCCACATCCAAGCTGGTCTTTTGCTGGACGGTGACGTCCGCGTGAACGGCCGAGGTGCAAAGCCACGCTGCGCCCAGAAAAGCCAGCTGTAGGACACGGGATGGTTGCTGTTTCATAATCTTGTCTCCCTCTTCGAATCAAGAACGGATTTTAGGTGTGAAAAGAATAGCGCAGAAATAGGTGGCTATGGCCGCGACGCACGTCCGTCAACCTCGCCCAGCGTGGGTTTCGGGGCGCAAACGCCTCGCCCATCACGAGCCCCAGACGCCCGTCGCCCAACTCGCGTCCGGCGAGCTGCGGTGCCAACGTCAGGAACTGCTCCGCTATCAGCCGCTGGTGAAAGAAGGAGGCGAGCAGCCGCGGCCCGCCCTCGACGAGGATGCGACGGCCGGGGGTCTCGCGCGCGACCGCTCCCAAGATGGCGCGCGGTGCAAGCTCGCCGCGGGCGCTGCGAGCCGCACGAATCTTGACCCAATCGCGCGGCTTTTGCCCGCGCAAGCGTCGCGCGCCGGCCTGCGTAGTGACGATCAACACGGGCACCCGGCCGGAGGCGAACACCGGCAAGCGCAAGTCGAGCTGGCCGCTCGCGCTCACCACCACATTCAGCGGTGGTTGCCGTTTGCCCATGGCGGTTCGCAGCCGCTCATAATCGCGCGCAAGTTCGGGATAGATGGCAGCGGGCGTCCAGTAGTGCTCGGGATCCGCCGCGAGCGTTCCAGATCCCACCACCACCGCATCGGCGACGGCGCGCAGCAGACCCATCACCATGCGATCTTGGGCGCTGAATCCACTGATATCGCCGCCGGTGGAATGCCCTTTGACCTGCAGCGACACCACGCCGTCCAAGGTGCTGACGAAGTTGCTGAACACATGCGCGCCGGAACGCGGCAGCGGCATGTGCAGATTGCCGTACAAGCGCGCCAAGCGTGCGGGCAGCGGCAGTGCACGGCGATTGAGACAGTACAGGGTTTGCAGTGGTGTCAAAGTCGATGCGCTCATTTGTAAATACTACCAAGGCGACGTGCCGGCGCCGCCTAGAAAATCTTCCATGAAGTGAATTAGCTTGTTCCCAGCCGCTCTAATGTTTAAATTTCCCGATGGGCCGTGAACCGTTCGACTAAGGATGACGTAAATGCAAGCGAGCGACGGCTCCTCGGCCCAGGAGAGTCGAGTTCAACCAACCTTGAGGCGCTGCGCGCTGGCAGCGCTACTATGCTACGGCGCATTGGCCGGCGCCGAAACTACCGGCCAAGCGATCGCACCGCCAGCCGCGCCCGGACCCGCGACGGGTCTCGCCGATTCGGCGGCGCTGCGTGCCACGGTATACGGCACGCCGCCGCAGGACATGGCGCCGCTGCCGAATCGCGTGCCGTTGGTTGAGATCAATCTCGCGTTGCCCTGGGCGCGGCCGCTGCCGGATGTGTTCTGGTTCGATCGCAAGCTGCGTGTATGGTTCGCGGCGCAGGACAAACCCGCGCCCTTGGCGATCGTCATATCGGGCACCGGCAGCGACGGCAACACGGCCAAATTGTCGACCCTGCGCGGCATTTTGTACGGCGCCGGTTACCACGTGTTGACCATGCCATCGCCGACCTTCCCCGGCTTTATCGCGTCGACCTCGAGCACCGGAGTCGCCGGCGACTTGATGCAGGACGGTGAGGATTTGTATGCGGCCATGAATCAGATCGTCACGCGCCTGCCGCGCAAGGTCAAAATCACCGAGATCGACGTGCTCGGATACAGCCTCGGCGGCGCCAACGCGGCCATCGTCAAATCGATCGATGCGACGCAGGGCAAACTCAAGATCCATCGCGCGCTCATGATCGATCCGCCGGTCAGCTTGTTTGCATCGATCGGGCGTCTCGATAAGTTGTTCGCGCAAAGCATCGGCTCCGGCGATCAGGGCATCGAACAGCTCTATCGCCGGCTGTATGCACAGCTCGCCAACCTGTACCGCGCCTCCGACCGGGTGCAGATCGACGAGGATTTTTTACTCGGCGCCGCCGCCGGCGTATTGAAAACCGATGCGGAGTTTTCCGCCGCCATCGCGCTCAGCTTTCGCATCGATTTGGTGAACATGTTTTTCGCCGGCGATCTGTACGCCGGCACCGGTGTCGTCGTCGATCCCCAGCATCCGCCCAAAGTCGGCGACTCGCTGGAGGAGACCCAGCGACTGTTGCGCGGCAAACCGTTCTCCGAATATTTCAGCAAGGTGTTCGCACCGTATTATCTGGCGCACCGGCCCAATTCGACACCGGCCTCGCTGATTGCCGATAACCGGCTGGATATCATCGGCGAGGCGTTGCGCAACAATCCCGACTACTACGCGCAGGCCAACAGTGACGATCTGATACTCGACAAGCGCGAACTGGCGTGGCTGCGCGACACGCTGGGATCGAAGATCGCGGTTTACGACCACGGCGGTCATCTCGGCAATATCGGTGAACGAAAACAGGCCTCGGACATGCTCGATATGCTCGCCGGGCGCTGGACGGGAGCCGCGAAGTGAGGCGCGCACTCGCCTTGAGCGGGGTTGCCTGGGCGCTCGGCGGCTGCGTCTCCCAGAGTCTGAGCATTCACAGCCTGCCGCCCGAGGATCCTGCGGCCGCGAATGCGGCCGCGGTGGCGAGTGCGGCGGCGTTCGCGGCGGCCGCCGCAAACGCGGAAACAGCCAAGGAAGCGGGCGGCGGCCCCGCGGCGGCGGAAGCAGTTCCGCAGGTAACGCCTGCGGATGCGCCATCGATGTATAGCTACGATCCCTGGGAGCGGCTCAATCGCTTTACCTACCGGTTCAACGCCCGCTTCGATGAGGCGGTGTTTCTGCCGGTGGCGAACACCTATCGGCGAGTGCCGACGCCGATCCGCTACGGCGTGCACAATTTCTTCAGCAACTTGAGCGAAGTCGACAGCATCATCAACTACACGTTGCAATGGCGCCTCAAGTTAGGCGTGCGCAGTCTCGGCCGGTTCGTCCTCAACAGCACCCTCGGGATCGGCGGCTTGCTCGACGTTGCCAAGAAACTCAACCTGCCGAGCGCGCCCACCGGATTGAGCACGACCTTGGCCAAATGGGGCATGCACCCGGGTCCGTATCTCGTACTGCCGCTGCTCGGACCCTCGACGTTGCGCGACGGACTCGGGTTCTTCGGTGACTACGCGACTTCGTACGGCGTCGACGTCGCGAGGCTCTACCGGGGCGATGCTTCATGGGCATTGGGAACGCTGAACGCAATCGACCAACGTGCCAACATCGACTTTCGCTACTACGCCACCGGCTCGCCCTTCGAATATGAAAATATTCGTTTTCTGTACGTGCGCAAGCGCTTGATCGAGGATGAAGGGCTGCACGCCAAAGTTGCGAAGAAGGGCGAGAAATCGACCACGCAACAAGAAAACGAGGTCAATCAGCCCGCCGGCAAGTAGGCGCGCGCGGGGTGATCCTCAAACCCAGAGCACGCTGCGCTGTTGCGCGTACCAAGAGTCGACGTTGGGCGCGATCGCCGCTTCGATACGCGCGCGTTTGATCTTTAAGGTCGGGGTCAGCATGCCGTTCTCAACCGACCACGGTTCGCGCACCACCACGATCATCGCCAGCCGCTCGTACTCGACCAGCCCGGCATTCACTTTTTTGAGCAGCGCCTCGAGTCGAGCCTCGATGGCGCTGCGCACGACGGGGTCATGCAACGTCGCACGTACCCCGTCGGCCAAAACCACCAAGGCATAGGCGCTCGGCTGGCCGGCACCGGAAACTAATGACAATTCGATGAGCGGATCCTCGCCCAAGCGGCCTTCGATCGGCGCGGGCGCCACGTACTTGCCTTTCGCCGTTTTGAACAGTTCCTTCTTACGGCCGGTAATCTTCAGCAAGCCGTCGGCGCGCAGTTCGCCGAGATCGCCAGTCCGAAAGAAACCGTCGGCGGTGAACGACTCGGCATCCAAGTCGGGGCGTTTGTAATAACCGACGAACTTTCCCGGAGAGTTGATCAGGATTTCACCGTCGCCGGCGATGCGCACGGCGACTCCCCGCATGGCCGCGCCGACATGGCCGAGTGCGCGCAAGGCGGTGGTCGACGTGTGCGAAACACCGAAATCTTCGGTCATCGCATATCCTTCCAAGAGATTGAGCCCCAGGCGCCGATACCAATCGATGAGTGCCGGCGGGATCGGCGCCGAGCCTGAGCCTGCGAGCCGCACGGCTTCGAGGCCGAGTCCCGCGAGCACCTTGCGCGCGACGATTTTTCCGAGCAGGGGAATGGTGAGCAGCCGGTCGAGCTTTGCGGCAGGCATTTTGCTGAAAACGCCTTGTTGAAATTTTAGCCACAGGCGCGGTACGGAGATGAACGAGGTGGGCTTGGCGCGCTGCAAGTCCTCAAGAAAGGTATCGAGGCGTTCGGCGAAAAAAATGTGTCCACGGCCGACCATAAAATGGCAGCACTCGACCCAGGCGCGCTCGAACACGTGCGCCAATGGCAGGTAGGACAGCGACCTCGCGACAAAATCGGCGCCCAGCTGTTCGCTCATGCATGCTTCGATGGTGGCGGTCGCGTCGCTGATGCGCTCGAAGCTATGCATCACTCCTTTGGGCTGGCCGGTCGAGCCCGAGGTGTACAAAATCATCGCGATGTCGCCGGGTGCGCGAGCCGGCGAGTCCTTGACGGGAACGGCCCCGGCAGTGATCGAGTCCCAGCTTGGAAAGTGGCTGGCAGGCGCCAGCGGAAGAGCGATGCAGGGCAGGCTCGCGGGAACCGCAGGCGCTTGCCGCGGCCATTCGTCGAGCTTGCCCACGAACAGCAAACTCGATTCGCTGTGCTCGAGCACGAAGCGCACCGTCTCGGCTGCCTCGGTCGGGTACAGCGCCACGGTGCTGTACCCCGCCATCCAAATGGCCAATTCGGCCATGAAAAAGTGCGCACAGTTCTTCGACAAAATCGCAATGCGCGCTCCCGGCGCAAAGCCTTGCGCCTGAAGATGCGTCGCCATGCGCCGCGCCTGATCCATCATGCTGCGCCAGGTGTAGTCGATGACCTGGCCGCCGCCGATGGGCTGCGTCAAGAACACCTGATCCGCTCGCGCCCGCTCGTGTTCATAGACATAATTGAGGATCAATTTGACCTGCGGCATTTCACTCCCCGGCGCATTCCATCGATCGCAGCGATCCTATACTGTATGCGAGAGGTACACCCCATGAGCCGCCGATTTGTTGATTTGTCGATTTACTTGGAAAACGACGTCATCACCGATCCGCCCTTCATGCGCCCGATGATCACGTACAAGAAGCACGCGGAGACGATGCCCGAAGCCGGGCACTTTTTCCCCGGCGTCACTGCCGAGCAAATGCCGGGCGGGGAGGGCTTTGCGGCCGTCGAAGTCGTCACCTTGTCGACGCACAATGGCACCCATCTCGACGCGCCGTGGCATTTTCACCCCACCATGGATGGCGGAGAGCGCGCCATCACCATCGACGAGGTGCCGCTCGATTGGTGTTTCCGTCCGGGGGTCAAACTCGACTTCCGTCACTTTCCCGATGGCTACGTCGTGACCGCGGCCGACGTCGCGGCTGAACTGGAACGGATCGGGCATAAGCTCGAGCCGCTCGATATCGTGCTGGTCAACACGGCCGCGGGTAAGGCGGTGGGTAATCCGAACTTCGTCAATATCGGCTGCGGCATGGGTTACGAAGCCACCATGTACCTAACCTCGCGCGGCGTGCGTGTCACGGGCACCGATGCGTGGTCCTGGGATGCGCCGTTCAGTCACACGGCAAAGCGCGTGGTCGAAAGCGGCGACACGTCGCTGATCTGGGAGGGTCACAAGGCCGGGCGCGACATCGGCTATTGCCATCTGGAAAAGCTGCACAACCTGGAGGTGCTGCCCGCAGCCGGCTACACGGTGGCGTGCTTTCCTCACAAGGTAAAGGGTGCGTCAGCGGGATGGACGCGCGCGGTGGCGATTTTCGATTGAGGTTTTGGGAATTTCGAACCCGCTTGGGGGTCGTGTCGGACAAAACCGGCGTCCAATGTAGCTTTCGCGCGATGCCGTACCGGCACGTGCGGCGTTATAACTGGACTATGAGCGCGACAACTACCGACGGCATGTGCACGCCCGATCGCCGTTACATGGTGATTCGGGGCCGCCTATGGCGATTGAGCAATCCGTTTCTCGACCCCGCCGACCACGAGCGCTTGGTGAGCGAACTCATGAGTGCGCGCCGCGCGGTGCGAGCGGCGGCGGACCCGCAGGTGCGCGTGGCCGCGAGGCAACGGGTGGATGCCGCGAAGCGGGCGTTGGGGGAACGTGGGGATGTGTGGTGGCAAGACGGCGCACCCGACTACAACCGCAAGCCGGTCTTGGACACGCCCTATGCCGCCTGGTTTTCAGCCAGCCATTGAGAGGCCGGGCACCCAGTTAAGCCTTGACTCGAGTGACGGACGCGTCGCACATTGCGCCGCATGACAGCCACTCGACGACAATTTCTTCGCTCGGCAGCGGCCACCGGTGCGGCTGTTGCGGCGGCAAATTTATTCGCTCCCGAGGCCTTCTCGGCCGGTGCCGAGAGCCGGCCCAATCTGGTCTTTTTCCTCGGCGAGGGCGCGCGATCGGACGAGTCGTCGCTTGCCGGCAACGCGCTTCTGAAAACTCCTCACCTCGATCGCATCGGCCGCGAGGGGGTGGTCTTCCAGAATGCGTTTTGTATCAATTCGCTGTGCCTGCCGGCACGCGCCACGATCTTGAGCGGGCTGTATTCGCACACTTCCGGCGCGATCGACAACCAGCACAGCAAGGTGCCGGAAAAGTATCCCATCATCAGTGACCTCATTCGCAACGCCGGCTATGAAGTCGCCTTCATCGGCAAGTCGCATGTCGAGGGCTCGCTCATGGACCGGTACTGGGATTACTACTTCGGCTTTCGCGGTCAGGCGGACTATCAAAACCCGGTGATCGTCGAAGGCAGGAACGGAAAGTTCGCTGAGCCGCAGAAATACAATGAGTACGTCGACGACCTGCTCACCAAGAAGGCCGTCGCCTGGCTGAGCGCAGCGCATTCGCGTCCTTTCTGCTTGTTCTTGTGGTTCTATGCGCCGCACGCGCCGTTCGACCGGCCGCTGCGCATGGTGAACGACTACAACGGCGTGGCGATCCCAAAGCCCGACAGCTTCGATGAATATTTAAACGGCTATGCCGGCAAGCCCAAGGGCGTCATCGACGCCAGCAACAAGATCGGCGCTCAATTCTTGGAGCAGGATGCGCCGCGCTCACTCGAAGAGCTCGTCAAGGACCATTACTGCGGAATCGAATCGAATGACGAGGATATCGGCCAGGTATTGGGCGTACTTGAGAAGCAAGGCGTGCTCGATAAGACTGCCGTCGTGTGGAGCTCCGATCACGGCTTCTTTCTTGGCGAGCACCGTTTCTACGACAAACGGCTAATGTACGAGCCGTCGATTCGCATTCCGCTCATGGTGCGTTATCCGCTGAGGATCAAGGCGGGCACGAGCGTGGACAAGATGGTGCTCAATTTGGACTTGGCGCCGACGCTGCTCGATTTGTCCAGCATTGCGGTTCCAGCGCATTTTCAAGGCAAGAGCCTGATGGCGCTCGCCGCAGGGCGCAGCGTCGCCTGGCGCGAGGACTGGCTCTACGAATACTATGAATATCCGGGTTTCGAGAACGTCAGGCCGTGTCGCGGCGTGCGCACGGAACGCTACAAGTACATTCACTACTTCGCCGAGCCTCAGGAGTTCGAGCTTTACGATTTGCACGCCGATCCCAGCGAGATGCGTAATCTGCATGGCGACCCGCAGCATGCGGACCTGACGAGGCAGCTTGCCGCGCGGCTCGAGGAGCTGCGCATCGAGAGCGGCGATCATTATGTGTACACGCCTACGGTCCCGTTGTGAGAGAACGCGGGAATCTCACAAAATATGCCGCTCTCGCGACAATCGGCTGCGCAGCAATTTGTTGCTGGCAACTACGCGCGCATGCCAAAGACGCGTCGGACTTTCCCGAAGGCTTCGACGCCGTTCAGGCGGCGCCCGATAGCCACAAGATCATTTTCGAGAATTCATTGGTACGGGTGCTCGAGGTACCGATCCCGATGGTCGGCAAGCCGGAGCCGATGCATCACCATCGATGGCCCGGTGTGTTTTTGCATTGGGATACGGGGGGCAAGACTCCCCACATTCGTTACCATCGAGCCGATGGCAGCGTGCGCGACATCCCGAGCAACGAGGCTCCGCTGCATCCCGGTGTTTGGGTCGCTTCCTGGATGGATCCCGAGCCGTTGCATTGGGTCGAGACATTGGACTCCGGCAGCGGACAGGGGCCACCGTACATCCGGGTCGAGCTCAAGATGGCGCCCTGACACGCTCGGGCCGGCCATTCATTCTGTGGTACCGCAAGCTCTAATCCGGCAAACCCACCTCGCCCGCTTTGGTGTCGACATGCGCCGGCTGCTCGATGCATACCGCGTTCGCAAAACGGCCGACTCGTTGGATGAGTGGAATCCGAACGAACCGCAGATGATGCGCGCGATGGATCCGCAGCAAGCCGCCTTCCTCGCCAGCGCGCGCATCTACCTGGAAGACGCGCCGACCCCGACCAGGATGCCTGCTATCGCGCCGACGGTAAGACTGCGAACAAGGTCGGCCAAGCGCTCACGGTATGGTCTCGCATGGCGCAGACGCCGCCCGGATTGAAAGTCACGGGCGCGGACACGAAGAGCCCTGCCGTCGAAGCCGGCGCTCGGCTAACGGCAATACCGTGCAAGTGCTGATCAGCAACTACGAGATTCCGGCGCAGCAGAGAATGCCTCGGCAGGGACCAAACGAAGCGTCGCGGATGACGCGACCCAGCGGCGGCGGCTGCGTAGCGAAGTGCAGAGGCGCCAGCTGCAAATAGAGCCGGCGAATGCCGCGCTCGTTCCCGTTTGAGCATTTCTGTGCAAATCCGTGAGAAATGACAGTTGATGGCGGGCCCCGTGGTGCATATCAATGCGGCGCTCGCACCGCCTGCGGTCGAGTTGCTGGTCATTCACCGCGAGCCGTAGTCAAGGACCTATTGCTTGGCTGTTCGGCTATAGATGTAAGTCGCGAACGCGTAGGGCCACGGGACCGCGACGATGGGCAAGATCACCCATAGAAACGCGGCGGTGGTGTCTTCGGCAGTCGAGCCCTGCAACCGACCGGTTGACCACAACGGATACGCGACGATGATCAGCCAAAGAACTTTGTAGAAAATCTCGAGCAGCAGTATCGGCAGCATTTTCAAAGGACGGAGTATTCCCAAACCGGCCAATGTCGCGAATGCCGTCCAGACGCACCACGCGATGGCATTGGTCGGCTCCCATGCACCTTGGTGAGCGAGGATGTGCGTCCAGGTGTCTTTTCCCAGCACGAAAAACATCAAAAAATAGACCAGCCGCAACAGGAAGACATTGATGCGGCGAACGCCGTCGTAGCGGCGGTCGCGTTGAAACAGTGCTTTGGGGCTGACATTCACCGTAGATGCGCCATCGATGTCGAGATTTTCAAATTCAGTCCACGCCGCGCTCGGCGAGGAATTCGCCCAATATTTTCGCAGTATGACTCTTGTTCGGCTTGCGGATGATGGATTCGGGGGAGCCCGCAGCGACGATGCGGCCGCCGCCGTCGCCGCCTTCCGGCCCCAAATCGATGATCCAGTCCGCCTCCGCCATGATGTCCAGGTTGTGTTCGATGACCACCACCGTGTTGCCGGTATCGACCAGACGATGCAGGACTCGAACCAGCTTTTCGACATCAGCCATGTGCAGGCCGACGGTGGGTTCGTCGAGCACGTACAGGGTGTGCTGGCCCTCGCGGCGGGCGATGTCCTGGCCGAGCGCGTCGGTGCGCACCTTCGATAGTTCGGTGACCAGTTTGATCCGCTGGCTTTCTCCGCCGGAGAGCGTCGGGCTCGGCTGGCCGAGGCTTAAGTAGCCGAGTCCGACGTCCGCCAGCAGGCTGATCGGATGGGCGACGCTGCGCTGTGCGGCAAAAAACTCCAACGCGTCGTCGACGCTCATCGACAAGGTCTCGCCGATGCTCTTGCCCTTGAACAGGATCGCCAGCGTCTCGGGATTGAATCGTTCGCCGCCGCACACATCGCACAACACCTGCACGTCGGGCAGGAAGCTCATCTCGATGCGCTGCATCCCCTGGCCCTCGCAGGCCTCGCAGCGGCCGCCCGCGGTATTGAAGGAAAATCGGCTGGCGGTGAAGCCGCGGATGCGCGCGTCGGTGGTGTCGGCATACAAACGCCGAATGGAGTCCCAGAATCCGATATAGGTGGCCGGACAGGAACGCGGGGTTTTGCCGATGGGTGTTTGATCGACTTCGAGCACGCGGCTGATCTTCTCCCACCCGGTAAGCGCCTTGCACCCCTCGAGTGCCGCGACAGGTTCCTGGCGGCGGGATCCGCGGCGTGGAGTCGACAACAACCGCTGCAGGTTGTGCAGCAACACGTCACGCGCCAGCGAGGACTTGCCTGAACCCGACACGCCGGTGATGACGGTCAAACGCCCAAGCGGAATGGCGGCATCGACCTCGCGCAAATTGTGCAAGGCAGCGCCTTGGACTTCGATCATCGAGGTATTGCGATCGACCTTGCGGCGAGCCGAACGCGAATGCTGCAGCGGTGCCGCCAGGCAGCGGCCGGTGGCGGATTCGCCGAGGCGGGCCAGCTGCACGGCCGTGCCTTGCGCCACCACCTCGCCGCCGCGGGTGCCCGCGCCGGGACCCAAGTCGATCACATGATCGGAGCGGCGAATGGTGTCTTCGTCGTGTTCCACGACCACCAGCGTATTGCCATTGGCGCGCAGCTTCTCCAACGTGTTGAGGAGCGCGACATTGTCCCGCGGGTGCAAACCAATGGTGGGTTCGTCGAGCACGTAGCACACGCCCTGCAGGTTGGAACCGAGTTGCGCCGCGAGGCGGATGCGCTGCGCCTCGCCGCCCGACAGAGTCGGCGCCGCCCGATTGAGCTGCAAGTAACCCAAGCCGACATCGCAGAGGAAGGTGCTGCGGGTGGTCAGTTCCGCCAGCAAGTCACGGGCGATGTCGCGCTCGCGCCA
>Ga0182030_10023609_pt1 | contig 11359 bp, 9 predicted proteins | sample 812S3MmetaG_FD_121299 | JGI IMG/M metagenome (GOLD analysis project Ga0182030, IMG submission 121299) | Permafrost microbial communities from Stordalen Mire, Sweden - 812S3M metaG (Illumina Assembly) | ecosystem: Environmental > Terrestrial > Soil > Wetlands > Permafrost | place: Sweden...
TAAATGTCATTTACCTAAAAATCGATTTTCATGAAATCGTTTGAGCTATAAAATCAGCTACAATCTTTAGTAGGTAAACACTTCAGAGGATTGTTTTTTTCAACGTTGGGATGCTAGTGAAAAAATAAGAGAGTTCAGAAACTATAAGCAGGGCTATATGGCGCAGAAACTGGACATCTCGCAAAATGCATACAGTAAAATTGAAAATGGGATCACACCCATTACTACTGACCGCCTGGAGCAAATAGCTAGGGCCCTTGATGTGCCAGTAGAAAGCGTTATAAATGGTGAACGGCGAGTTTTTAATTTGGACAATAATACTATTGATAAATTTTACATTGAAAATCTCCATGAAGAAAATAAAGATGCCATGCAACAAACAATAGACCTTCTAAAGGAGGAGGTGCAATATCTTAAAGCTCAAAATGAAACGCTACTGAAAATGGCAGGAACAAATACAAATAAATAAAGCCAACAGCTCATTATAAAAAAATAATTTCCCATTAGCCCAAGATTTACAGTTAATTATACGTCTATAGTATTAGCACTTATGGTTCTGTGCTGTAAATTACTTTGATGAAAAAGCATTTTTCTTTTTTATTCATTGCTTTCTTTTTTTCATTGACAGCGCAAAGCCAGATGATTACCACTATTGCTGGAACTGGGGTATTTGACTGTCGTGGAGACGGAGGGCCAGCTATTGATGCCGCCTTTGGAGGAGCCATAAGTGTAGCGGTGGATATGGCCAGCAATATCTACGTTGTTGATATGGGCTGCGATAAAGTTCGCCGTATTAGCATATCAGGCATTATCACCACCGTTGCCGGAGATGAAGATACCACTTATAGTGGCGATGGCGGTCCGGCCACACTGGCAGGGCTGCACCAGCCTACCGGGGTAGCTGTGGATAGAACGGGCAATGTGTATATCGCCGATAATTTAAGTAATTGCATACGCAAGGTGAATACTTCCGGCATCATTAGTACTATTGCCGGAACCGGAGTTGGTGGCTATAACGGAGATAACATACCTGCTACCTCAGCCCAAACAAATGCGCCTTATGATGTGGCAGTGGACACTTTGGGAAACGTTTACATTGTAGAATTTGGAGATGGGCGTGTTCGTAAAGTTGATACTGCAGGTATCATTACTACCGTTGCAGGAAATGGAAGTTTTTTTTATTATGCCGATGGGCTTCCGGCAACGGCCATAGGACTTTTTCCTGTGGTGGGGGTGGCGATTGATGGCACAGGTAATTTATACATCTCTTGTAATTATAATACGTCAATTAGTAGAGATACGGCAGATCAAATTTATAAGGTAAATGCATCAGGGGTTATACATAAAATAGCAGGAACGGATCAAGGCGGATATAGCGGTGACGGCAGCCCTGCAACTGCCGCTTTATTATCATATCCTTATAAGACAGTTGTTGACAAAACAGGCAATCTGTATATAGCGGATGCAGGCAATAACCGCATTCGCAAAATTGATACCTCAGGTATCATCACTACCTTCGCCGGAAATGGGGTAAGTAGTTTTAGCGGTGATGGCGGCCCTGCTCTCAATTGTGAATTATATTGGCCATCAGGAATAGCATTTGATGCGTTTGACAACATGTATATCGCAGATGCATCAAATGAGCGTGTCCGGCTTATTACAAAGGTATCAATGGGCGTCAATGAACTGACCGGAATAAAAACCCTGGCTGTATATCCCAATCCGGCAGCAAAAGAATTAACCATCACTTCCACAAACAATATTTCCTCTATAGTCATTTGTAATCTTTTAGGGCAGACTGTCTGCACCCAAACCTACAATGCAGAAAAAGTGCAGGTAGATGTAACAGGTTTCCCTACGGGGGGTTTACTTTGTCAAGATCAATGGTATAGAAGTGAGAAAGTTGATAAAGTTGTAGCCATTCGCCATGAACAAGGTCTTTCGCAAAAAGAAATAGCGGGGCTTTTAGAAGTTACAAAAGGTTTTATTGGCCAGGTTGAAAGTTTAAAAACCCCGAGTACATACAGTGTAAATCATCTTAACAGGATCGCTTATGAATTCAAGTGTTCTGTTCATGATTTAATTCCCTCAACCCCAATTATTGAAAGTGACTGGGATTTAACATGATTAAGCACCTGCCCGCACGCTGGTGAAGTTGGTGCATAAAACGATTTATTTTGAGTTAAGAATAAAAACAATTTTTTAATCCCACTTTTCGTTTTTACTCATTTTCGCAACGCCGCAGCAATACCATACTTGCTTACTATTACCTCCCTTGCAAAGCGTGAATGCCGCCTTTTCTAATTTCATTTTGGTGTTGTTACGGGTAGGAAAATTTTTATGAATATACATCCTGATAAATAATTGACGATAAATATATTTTGTTCTACCCCCAAGATTTTACCAGCTTTACACGTCTATATATAAGAGAGTTGGCCTAACTTTAATACCAAAATCGCAACCTGTAAATAACTCATTTTTTTTAAAAACGCCTGTATGAAACGTAAGCTGACTATAGCAACTTTAATTTTCTTAATATTTTTCTCCATTACTGCCCCAGCTCAATTAATTATCACCGTAGCCGGCGACGTTACATCTGCTTTTAGCGGAGACGGCGGCCCTGCTACAAATGCTTCATTCAACTGGCCTGCAGCCGTAGCCGTTGATGCTTCCGGCGACCTCTATATTGCAGATATGGATAATGATGTCATCCGGGAAGTCAATGCTTCCGGCTTTATTACAACGGTGGCCGGCAATACGCTGATAGGATACGATGGGGACGGTTTTACTGCTGAAATTGCAAAATTAAATAACCCTACAGATGTAACGTTTGACACATTGGGAAACCTATATATTGCCGATCAGTTTAATCATCTTGTAAGAAGAGTAAATGATACTGGTATCATCAGCACTTATGCAGGTTACCAGGCGCCCTCTTCTCCTTATAACCCCGGCCCGGGCGCTTATTCGGGTGATAACGGCCCGGCTATCGCGGCCCAGTTTTATCTTCCTACCGGCATTGCATTTGACCGCGCGAACAACCTTTACATTACTGACATGGGAAATTCCGTAATTCGCAAAGTTACCCCGGGAGGGTTAATCACTACTATTGCAGGCATTAGCCTTGATACCGGTTACAGTGGCGACAATGGCCAGGCAACAACGGCTAAGCTCAACTCTCCCATGGGAATAAAAGTTGATGCGGCTGGAAACATCTACTTCGCGGATAATTTCAATAATGTGATCCGCAAAATAAATACTGCCGGAATCATCACAACCGTAGCAGGCAATGGATACCACAATGGTTCGGGAGACCATTCGGGAGGGAATACGGGAGATGGCGGCCCAGCCACTGCAGCAGAATTATCCCGGCCCACAAGTATTGCTATTGATACCTTAGGTAATCTTTTTATTGCGGATCAGTATAACCACGTTGTCAGGAAAGTAAACACATCTGGTATCATATCCACTTTTGCGGGTGACGGGACGGCTGGTTTTTATGGAGATGGAGGGTCTGCCAGGTTTGCCAGGTTGAACTTTCCAAACGGGGTTGATGTTGATAGATCTGGCAACCTATTTATTGCCGATATGAATAATAATGTGGTCCGTAAAGTAACAGCAGGCAGCCACAGCACGGCCGGGGTTAATAACCTGCCAGTTCCCGGCAATAGCCTACAGATAATCGAAAACCCTAACAATGGCACATTCGCCTTAAAGGGCGTGTTAGGAAATGGAGCAGACCAAGCCGCTGCGATCACGGTATTGAGTGCGATGGGCCAGGTGGTTTACCAAAACAACATACCCATGCAAAACGGCAACATCAATGTACAAATAACGCTCGACAATAACTTGCCAACTGGAGTTTATATGCTGAAGGTTAATGCAGGAGATGCAATGGAAGCTTCGCGGTTTGTGGTTGAGAAGTGATGGGTTAGCGGAACTTAAATCACAAGCCCCATTTTTAGGGGCTTTGTGATTTAAGTTTTTACAAATATTAAAGATCCATTTTCTCCCTCAACCTGTTTGGAACACCATTTTTGTGCAACAGTATAGCGGTGGTCTTGTAGCTTACATAGGCCTTGCTCACGTAGATGTATCCTTTAAAGTCGTTTTTATCGCCCCATGAGTTTTTAACGATGTAGTATTTCTTGCCGTTCTGGTCTTCGGCAAGGCCCACAATGTGCATGCCATGGTCATCAGTGGTTTCATAATCATCGAAAGCGGCCTGGCGCATTTCGGGGGTGATCACTCTCTCATCCTTAGGACCGTCGAACATATATTTCTTCTCACTGTCATCCATGTCATCGTAATTCTTTTCCGGCACATAGGCTACGCCATTCTTCCAGCTAAATGATTTTTCACTCACATCTGCCGCCCATGCAACGGTAAAGCCTTTATTGAGGGCATTGTCAATAATATCGGTCAGGTCATTGAGTTGCACATTGTATACCTTCTGGAAGGCCCAGTTGTCTGGTACCATAAACATGGTTTTCTTGTAGTAAGGGTCAGTGGTAAAGGAGCCTATTTCTACATAGTCTTCCGGGTGGATACCTACACGCTCAGCCGCAAATGATTTTGGGGTATAGGTCGTGCCATCATATTTGAATGTTTCGGGAATAGCGCCAAGGTAAGCATCCAGTACGGCGTTGTATGCCTTTTTCCATGATGATGTGAGCTTGCCGTTGGGATTGGATACAACGGCCTGCAGCATACCTTTGAGTAAGGCGTCCATTTCTGCAAATTTATTCTTAGTAGTGCCGTAATTCAGCCCTGTGTATACTTCCTGAGGCATAGCACCGTACCTGGCATACATATTGATCACGTCATGGCATTCGCCGCCATCTCCCAATGACAATCCGCCGTGCAAACGCACATAGGCATCGGCCTTATCCATATAGACGCAATGCGCGCTGAATATCGGTGCCAGTTCTACTGGCTCTTTGCCCATGCGCATCATTTCGCTTTCCAGGAATGAGTTGGTAGAATAGCTCCAGCAGGTCCCCGAACTTGCCTGATTTTTTACGCAGGTATGGTCCAGATCTATTACGTTTTTGAAATGATACTTCGCATTATCGTCACTTTTTTCCGAACCATCCTTTTTAGGAGCAGACGTATAGCTTTTGTTGGATTCGATCTTCCTGATAAGGTCATCCTGTGCATTTGCCAGCATGGGGAGCAAAACGGAAGCTATTAAAATTAGTTTTTTCATTATGCGATTTAATTTTATAGGAAGTGCAAAAGTACCTATATATACGATACGTTGGTAACTTAATATGGTTAAAAAAAGCGTGAATTTATCGCGGCCATGTATTGTTCCCGGTCAATTTTGTTTTGCAGGCAAGCCAGAAAAGCTTACACCAAAAATTATTTTTTATTTTTATAATATAATTAGCTTTTGGCATTACTGATATGGTGAAAGCTTATCTCATTGATCAGGTTAATAATGGTTAATATTAAGGGCAGTATCGTGACGGTTTGTATTTTGTGTGCCATTCTAAGTGACTATTTCACTAAACTGTTTTACGAATGAAAAAACTATTGGTTGCTGCTTTGTCTATGTGGTCTATTTCTACTTATGCCCGAGATAACCGGATAGTGATAGGCACTGTTGATAGTATTTATTCTACAATACTCAAGCAGCCGCGGAAGATATGGGTGCATATGCCAGATACTTCCGGTAATTTTTTGTACGGGCAAAAACGCTATCCGGTGGTTTTTCTGCTGGACGGGGAAGCGTTTTTTTACGCAGCGGCAGGGACTACACAATTCTTAAGCACCAATACGCAGGTATGCCCAGAAATGATACTGGTAGGGATAAACAGTGGGGACCGTATGCATGACCTAACGCCATGGCACGATACAACCGTGCCTAAAGACAGCAACCTGGTAAGGTCATCTGGCGGAGGAGAACAGTTTACAGCATTCCTTGAAAAAGAACTGATACCGTATATAGATGCCAACTACCCTACTGCTCCCTACCGGATGCTGGTGGGGCATTCGCTGGGCGGGTTGCTTGTTTTAAATACCTTAATCAAACACACTGAGCTTTTCAATAGTTATGTGGCTATTGACCCTGCGACATACTGGGCTGGCCAGAAATTGCTGGAGCAGGCTGGGCCGGTCTTGCAGCAGAAAAATTTCATCAATAAGTCTTTATATGTTGGGTTATCAGGCACATTGCCAGCTGACACAGACTCGTTAATGATGGATAAAACGCTTGCCACGGTTGCGGAACGGTCTGATATACAATTTGATGCGTTAGTAAACGGATCAGTAAATAATGGATTACAGTACCGCCGCAAATATTTTGAACAGGAAAACCACAATTCAGTGCCTTTCCCGGCTATGTACGACGCCTTACATTTCCTGTTTGACTTCATGCCGATGCCGGCGATGAAGCGCGATACAGTAACAACTGCTGCCTACATGAGTCATTATAAAATGATCTCTCAAAAAATGGGGTATACCCTACTGCCCCCTGAGGATGAAATAAATGGCATGGGCTATTACTTTTTGCAGAAAAAAATGTTTGAGAAAGCTTTTAGTTTCTTTCAGATGAATATAGACAACTACCCTGAAAGCTACAATGTGTATGACAGCATGAGCGACCTGTATGTAGCAGAAAACAATAAGGAAAAAGCAATAGCTTACTTAGAGAAAGAGCTGGCACTAAAGGATGCACCTTATATCAGGGAGAAATTAGCGAGGATGAAAGGGGATAAGTGATGTGTATGTTTATATCAATTGTTTGTTAATAATATATCCTACCTTTATATATCACGCAATGAACATGAAAACCCTTTTTATCCTGCTCATTTGTTACTGCTCTTTTTCTGCACAGGCTCAGAACTACCAGTGCCTGCAAAGTGGGCTGAAACATTATTTTATAAATAGCACCGGATATGTAAGGGGAATAAGGATTGACTCTGTAAGGACAATGGGGGACAGCACTATTTATTATCCTTATCATACGCCAAGGGGTTATTACAGTCGATCTGGATCAGGAACATTTTTGGATTCTATGGGTGGAAGCTGGCTTGGCAAACATGTAGTACAACGCAATGGTACCTTCCTGTTTGATAATTTATGGCATGACACTGTTGTCATTAAAACGCAAGCTCATGCAGGCGACGCATGGACATTTTATAGAGATACCACTACTCTTTATTATGAAGCCAGCGTTATAGCAGAGGATACCATGACTGTTTTGGGAAGCGTGGATTCTATAAAGAGGATATTGATAACGGCCCATAATTCGACAGGCATTGTTACAACAGACCCTGTGGATAGCTTCCAGATCATTCTCAGTAAAAATAATGGCTTTGTGCAGGTATTTGATTTATATACTTTTCCGTATCATGCACCTGATTCCGCATACACACAGGGCCTTGATTATTATCTAGACCATCTCATACCCTCTACCGGGCCTTTCATCCCAGCGCAAACAAATGCTGTTTTCTCTTTAATAAATTTTATTGATCCGACTTTTGTGCAGCTATATCAATGGAATGTGGGAGATGTTTATGAATATAGCGTATGCAACAGTTCTTTTGATCATTATAATGCTGGTTGCGATCCGGTAGAGTATTATTTCATTGATTCAATAAACGCCACAAGCATATCAACTGGTAGTACAAGCTATTACTTTAATGGTTCAGTTTCCGGGTATGCCGGGCCATTGCCAACTTATTATTACCCTTCTGGCTTCCCAATTTATTCCACTACTGCAAATGATGGTGAATTAACCTATGATTCAGCGTTGTTGTATGATACTACTTTTATGCCTGAGGAATTTGGACAAGCAGCTTTTTGGGGTTATCATCAAAATGATAGCAGCTACTGTATAAATAACACCTTGTACAGTATTCAGAATAATATTGAGATTCAAGGAGCTGAATACTTCCCCCCGTTTGAAGCTTATTCCGGCCCATCATTGTATAAATCTCCATTGGGATTGTTAAGCAATATTAAGGAAAGCCCCGGGGTAATTGGATTGGATGATGTTTACTCACAGCAGCTAATATACTATGAACGCGGCGGATCCCCTTGTGGGCGTATATTTATTGCTCCAACTTCGGTAATCAATATCAAAACAACAGGGAATGTAATCACTCTTTTCCCCAACCCGGCAATTACAGACCTGACGATAACGGATACAAACAGGATAACGACTATTGTGATTTCCAACCTTGTAGGCCAAACCGTTTATAGTCATGATTACAATGAAGATAATGTAAAAGTTGATGTGGCAAATATGCCAGCAGGGGTGTATTTTGTAAAGATCAACGACATAGAGGTTAGGAAGTTTGTTAAGGAATAATCATTCCTTAAGCCTGCTATTCATTAAAAAACTCTTCCACAAGCATCTCCGTTACCGCAAGCAATTTGCTGTCTTTTGCAATCCCGGACTCCGCAGCCCCAAAAAAGGCACCATGAATACCCGGCAATATTACCAGCTTGGATCCCGGTATTAAGCGCGACATTTTTACGGTATGCTCTACCGTTATTACGTCATGTTGGGCTACCATAAGCATAGTGGAGGCTGTAATAGATTTCAGGGCATCATCTGCTATGTCCCTAAAAGTACGCATCCGCTCTACGTCCTTTTCAAACATGGTCTGTAAATGATCTTTATTGGGAGCTACTTTCAGGTAGGCTGTTTTTAGTATTTCCGGCATATCGGCTACTGTGGCATTTTGCATACCTTCAAAAAAGCCGGGTATCAATCCTTCCCGTTGGTAGTTGGCAGAAATCACTATTATTTTCTGAACTATGCCAGGGTGCCGCATTGCTATTTGCAGTGTGGTAGTTCCACCGTTGCTGTAGCCAAGAAAATTGGCTTTGTCAACACTGAGATATTTGAGCAATGCCGCCACGTCATCAGCGTCCTGCTCAAAAGATTCGGGAGCGTCCCGGTCGCTGGTGCGGCCATTGGCTTGTAACTCTACCGCAATCACCTTACTATGAGACGAAAGTATGGGCAGTAAAGTGCCAAAGGATGTTTCGATAGTGGACCCGCCGCCGTGAATCAGCACCACTGGCAGGGCGCCGCTGCCGTGTATTTCATAGTACATATTGATGCCGTTTACCGGGGCATAACCTGAGGTCATTAGTGTTTCCATATGATCGCAATAATATTGCCCAAATTACGGCACCCTTTATATTTAACCAATTATTTATCTTAAACCTGGCAATGGAAAAGAGAAAGATGAAAAAACTATTTTGTTAAACTTTCGGTGGTAAGGACAGAATGCATCTTTTCATTTTTCATTGTTCAGGTTAGGCCATACTTTTGCATCTGCAACCTCACCATTTTTTATACGATGGCCATGAAAAAAATATTTAGATTAACCACCTGTATTTGCCTTGCAACCCTTTTTCTCTCCTCCTGCATTGTCTCTAAAAAAAGATACCTGGCAGCCACGGCCCTTGCAGCTAAGGAGCATGCGGATAATGTAGCGCTGACTAACCAGGTGGCACAGGAAAATGATGTAATCAATAAAGTGAATAATGTGAACCTGGCGCTTAACAACCGGATAGTAAGGCTTAGAGATAGTATAACAACACTGGAAGCCCAGGTGGAGCAACTAAACGGAAAAGTAAGCGAACTGGGCAGCGAAAACCAAAATACGTCAAAGCAGCTAAAGTCAACAAAGGCGGAGATAGACGCCCAACGGGAGCGCCTGGAACATTTGCAAGCGATGATAGACGCACAAAAAAAGGCCGCTGAAACACTTAGGAAAAAAATAGCTGATGCACTGCAAAGCTTCAATAGCAGTGAGCTGACCGTGACCATGAAGAATGGAAGGGTATATATAAGTATGCAAGAAAGCCTTCTGTTCCCATCAGGCAGTGCAGAGGTGAACCCCAAAGGTAAAGAGGCCCTCTCTAAAGTGGCGAGCGTGCTCAACACCAGCACAGATATAAATATAGATGTAGAAGGCCATACCGATAGCCTACCGATACATAACAAGCTTTATACCGACAACTGGGCGCTCAGCACGGCCCGCGCCACGTCTATAGCACATGTTCTCATAGATGACTACAAAGTAAACCCAGCCAAGCTGATAGCCAGTGGTCGCAGCCAGTACGATCCAGTAGCCCCAAACAGCTCACCGGAAGGACGTGGCCTTAACCGCCGCACAGAGATCATACTGGAACCCAAACTGGATGAACTGATGCAGATGGTAAACGGGGCGACAAAATAATTTGAAAATTTGATGATTTGAAAATTTGAAAATGGCCCTTATAGCTTCAATCCATTAGGGATGAAATGACACAACCACCTGCCAATGTGCGTTTAAGGATTTGATGCTTTTTGTGATGTTTATTTGTTCGCTTGTGATTTAGCGAAGTTAATGGCATAGTTTTTAAAGTGTTAGCGAAAAACTAACACTATGAGAAAGATCATGACCAATGTAGCCTGTATTTGTCTCGCTACTATTTTTTTAACATCATGCGTGGCGAAACGCAAGTATGTATTTGCCCGCGATAAGGCGGAAGATGAGCGTAAGGAGAATATGGCACTTAACAACCGTATTTCTATACAAGCAGATAGCATTAACAGCCTTAATAATAACATCAGTAGCCTGAGAAAACAGGTAAATGACCTGGGGAACGAAAATATGAGCACTAATAACCAGCTCAATATGACTAAAGACCAGGTAGCCGCCCAGCGCAAACGTGTGCAGCAATTGCAGGCATTCATTGATGCACAGCAAGCTGCGGTAACTGCATTGAAAAATAAAATAGCAGAAGCGCTTGTAGGGTTTAACAGCGATGAACTGACCGTAACCATGAAGGACGGGCGGGTGTACATCAGTATGCAGGAGAGCCTGCTTTTCCCATCAGGCAGTGCGGTAGTGAATCCAAAAGGCAAGGAAGCCCTTGCAAAAGTGGCCAGCGTGCTGAATACAGGCACAGATATAAACATAGATATAGAAGGGCATACCGACAATAAGCCCATACATACTAAAGCCTACCCTGACAACTGGGCGCTAAGCACTGCCCGCGCTACTTCTATTGCTCATGTACTGATAGATGAATACGGTGTATCTCCGCTAAAGCTGATAGCCAGCGGACGCAGTTCTTATGAACCAATTGCAACTAATGAAACTCCTGAAGGCCGTGCGCAAAACCGTCGCACTGAAATAATACTGGAACCCAAGCTGGATGAGCTGATGCAGTTGTTGAATTCGCCAGTGGGCACTGCAGGTAAATAATAGATTAGCTGATTAGCTATACTCCGCAAGGGATAAAAAGTGATTTGTTGACACATTAAAAAAGTGGCAATTTTGTAAGTGCGAAATCACAAAATATGTCCACTTTTTCTATCAACATCAGTCAAGCTGAAATTGAA
>Ga0182030_10023611_pt1 | contig 11358 bp, 5 predicted proteins | sample 812S3MmetaG_FD_121299 | JGI IMG/M metagenome (GOLD analysis project Ga0182030, IMG submission 121299) | Permafrost microbial communities from Stordalen Mire, Sweden - 812S3M metaG (Illumina Assembly) | ecosystem: Environmental > Terrestrial > Soil > Wetlands > Permafrost | place: Sweden...
GCGCAGGCCTCCGCTCCAGACGCCCTCCTCCCCGACAATCCCCAATCTTCTACCAGTTGCTCTGGTCTACTGGTCTACTTTTACTCCGCCTCTCTGGTCTACTTTTATTCCGCCCTTGACAGCATGCATTGCGCGCAGACGGCAAAGAAGTGGGCGCGGTCGTGCCACTGAACGTGGCCCAATTCACAAAGGCGCAAATACACTTCGTTGACTAAGGCTGTCGGTTGAAGAACATGGCCCGGGTTGAGCCGGGCCATTGAACGCTGGGCGGAGCGGTAGAGTTCCTTGTAAACGAGGGGCGTCAGCTTCGCCAGGGCGTCATCGTCGCCTTCGTTCCAGGCTCGTAACAGAACGGATATTTCGCCCGCGGAGGTCCCCCTCATGACTCATCTCACTCAAAGTAGGGGAGAATTTGGCCCGTAACAGCTGGGCGCTTTCGCTGCGAGGAGTATACCACGCACTTTGCGAGTGCCCTTCGGATCGAGCATGTGAAATGGCTTGCACAAAAGCCGCATGACGCCGCCCGCAAACGGAGCCACAGAATCTTTTTCTCGAAGGCGTGCGGTTCCTAAGGCCCCGTTTCCGATAATAGTAAGTAGAGGCTGTGGTAGCAGCGCTAGCACGGTCGCCAGCGACTGTTTCACTCAGGCTGTTTGCAGAGACAGAAAAGAGATAGAAAAAGGAGAGTCACCGTGACCGATTTGGGGCAGTATCGCCTTTCCAGGTTCCATTTAGCTTTCGTGCTCGTCGCCGTTTTGGCGTTTGGGGTCATAGCAGCCCCGTCGGCGCAAGCCCAGACTTTCAATGTGCTTTACAACTTCACTAGCTTCGAAGGATCGGGTTCTGACGGAGGCCAACCCTACGGCGGGGTGATCCAGGACGCGCAGGGAAACCTCTATGGGACTACGCTCTACGGCGGTGGCAGCGACACCTTTGATGTCATGTGGGGCATGGGCACCGTGTACAAGATAAGCCCCGACGGGACGGAGACCGTGCTGCACGCCTTTGACTTCACCGACGGAGAATACCCAACCTCGACCTTGGTTCGAGATAGTGCGGGAAATCTCTACGGGACCACCCAATTTGGAGGCTACACGGGCAACTCTACTTGCGAGCATGGAGATCCAGCTTTCTTTCAGGAGGGCTGCGGCACCATATTCAAACTTGACCCGAACGGCAACCTGACGACGCTGTATATGTTCCATGGACCTACGGATGGATACTATCCCAACGTTGATTTCATGGATGCTGCGGGCAACCTCTATGGGACTGTCGTGGCTGGCGGCGACAACGGGAATGGCCTCGGAGAGGTCTGGAAATTAAATACGACGACCGGCGTTCTAACGCCACTGCACGTTTTTCTTGGTGGGGCAAATGATGGGAACGATCCTTCAGGAATGGGCAATTTGATCGCCAAGGGCAGCACTCTCTATGGCACCACGCTCCTCGGCGGTGCTGCGAATTGCGGCGTCGTCTACAAGATGTCCAACGCGGGCAAAAGCTTTAAGGTTCTGTACAGCTTCCAGGGCGCAGCGGATGGATGCGAGCCGGCGGGGTTGACCATGGACTCGAAGGGCAACTTCTACGGCGTCACTGAATATTGCGGCACTGGCGGCGGAATTTATAGCTGCGTGCAGGGAGGAACGCTGTGGAAGATGACTTCGACGGGAGTCGAGACCGTCCTGCATAGCTTCGCGGGCGCTATTTCAACCTCGGATGGATACCTCCCAGTTTCGGCGCCGGTATGGGACGTGGCGGGCAATCTCTGGGGCACAACCGACACAGGCGGGAGTCAGAACGGAACCATCTATGAGTGGAGCGCGCAGGGAGTGTACAGCGTGCCCTTTATCCTTCCGATCAGTGGCGCGGATGGCAGCGGTCTAGCATCTCCTCTGCTTCTCGGAAGTAACGGCAGCTTCTATGGCTCCTCGATACAGGGCGGCACGGGCCTGGTTGGACTGGCTTTTGAATTCACTCCGGCCCCACAGGCTACGACAACCGCCATTACCAAGAATGCTCCCAATCCTTCGAAGACGGGACAATTAGTGACGGTGAGCTTTACCGTACTAGCGCCGACGGCAGTGAAAGTGACTAAGCCGACGGGCAGTGTAACCGTAAATGCGAGCACAGGCCAAAGCTGCACGGGAACAATTGCTGTGGCAAGCGGCAAGGGGAGCTGCAAGTTGACCTTCACCGCCGAAGGATCACCGTCGTTGACGGCAACCTATTCGGGCGACAAGTACAACAGTGGCAGTGTCTCGGCTGAAGTCACGCAGACAGTGAATTAGCTGCAAGGGCCGAACCGGTGCGGCCTCCTGGGCCGGGGCCGCACCAAGTTTTTGATCAAGGATCATTGATTCCGCATTTTACTGGAAATGCTCCCATTCGCAGTCCGGCCCATGGACCAGACTGCGAACGGGAGTCTGACAATTGATGGAGTGGTAACCGCACGCAGGGAGAGCACGCAAATAGAAAATGGGGAGGATACAAATGCTGAAGAATGTTTTCTCGACTACGGTGTTTTTGTTCTTGGTACTGTGCCTAATGGCAATGAATGGTCTGGCCCAGCCGGATGCGTGCAGCCCCACGAAGCCGAATCCCCAGATTTCTATGGTGAACATCCCGGAGGCGGGAACCCCGAAAACGCCTGCTGGCGGCGTCGCGGATGGGTGGGTTCTTCTATACAAGGATGCGGACTTTCAACAGCTCGAAAGAGAAGTCTATTGCCAAGGAAACAAGATTCTATTCGCCAGTTCCGTCGGCAAGAAGAACTACAACGCGAAACCAAATTGTGCTGAGGCTGCCTGCACGAAGGCGGTGGCAAATGAGAAGACCAGCAAGGTGACGCTCAAGGGCAAGTCGGGCAATACCAATCAGTTTGAGTGGAGGACTAATGACTTTGCCGTTAACGGCTTCACTGTTCTCTACACCTTTGCGGGATCAGGCGCGGGGGACGGTGCGAATCCGCGTTCTGCGCTAATCCAGGACGCGTCAGCCAACCTCTACGGCACTACATACAACGGAGGCAACCTCAACGACGGTACGGTGTTCGAGCTAGGCACCGGCGGCACTGAGACCGTGCTGCACAGCTTCGTAGGCAGCGACGGGAAGTTCCCAGTTGCTGGTCTTGTGCAAGATTCATCGGGTAACTTTTATGGCGCGACCACCCAAGGCGGTGCCGGCTCGCGTTCTCCTGGCGCTGTCTATGAGCTGAAGACAGACGGCACGCTGACCGTCCTGCACAGCTTTAGCAGCGCAGGAAATCCGGAGTCTGGACTACTACTTGATTCGTCCGGCAACCTTTATGGAACTTCTGTGAAGAGCGGTGCAATCGGTGATGGTCAAGTGTACATGTGGAATGGCACAGCTTTCACCACTCTGTACAGCTTTACCGGCGCAAATGCTTATCCAGTTGATTTCGGAACTCTGGCCATGGATTCCTCGGGCAACCTCTACGGCACGACAAGCGGCGTGGGGGGGATTGGTTATGGCTCCGTGTTCGAATTGAGTTCAGGCACGCTAACTGTGCTGTACTCCTTCGCTGGAGGTACTGCCGATGGCTGTTATCCCGATGGCAGTGTAGCTATGGACTCGTCAGGCAACCTGTACGGCACCACGACATTATGCGGCACTTCTAATGCAGGCACCGTTTGGGAACTTTCGCCGAACGGCAGCGGAGATTATAACGAGGCAGTTTTGTATGATTTTACCGGTGGCGTCGACGGATCAACTCCCGACGCGGGCGTTGTCCTCGACAGCGCCGGCAATCTCTATGGTGTGACGATTTCCGGAGGAGACAGTAACGGCGACGGAGTCTTGTACGAGGTAAGCCCAAGCGGGACGGAAACGGTATTGCATGCCTTTTCGCCCGCAACCGATGGTTCCACTCCAATTGGCGGCGTGCTCGTTGGTGCAGACGGCAATCTCTATGGCACCGCGAGCGCTGGCGGCAGCAACGGTTTTGGAACGGTCTGGGGGTATAACCTCTATGACACGCTGAACGTTACTTTGGCAGGCACTGGAACCGGCACCGTTACCAGCAGTCCGACTGGAATCAACTGTCCCGGCACATGCTCCGCATTATTCACGCCATCAACAGTAGTGAGCTTGACAGAGACTCCTGGGACGAGCGCTACGTTTGGTGGCTGGTCTGGAGCCTGTTCAGGAAGCGGCAGCTGCCAGGTCACATTGAACAGTACGGCCAACGTGACTGCCACCTTCTCCGCTCCCACAATTCAGCCAACGACCACAGCCGTGAGTTCCTCCCTGAACCCGTCGCAATATGGGCAGACAGTAATCCTCACAGTGACAGTAACTCCTCAGACCAGCGGGACACCCACGGGAAGCGTCACGTTTTACGACGGTGCCTCAATGATAGGGGCACAAGCGCTGAGCGGCGGTGCAGCGCAATTGAGCGCTTCTTCGTTCACCGCGGGCGCGCACTCGATCACCGTCATCTACAGCGGTGACACGAACTATCAAGCCAGCACTTCTTCACCGCTAGTCGAGACTGTGAACCAGGCCGCAACAACGATTGTTTGGTCGACTCCCTCCGCGATCACTTATGGAACGGCCTTGAGTTCTGCCCAATTGAACGCGTCGGCCACTCCCTACGCAGGTGGCACTTATGACTACACTCCGGCTGCGGGGACGGTATTGAACGCGGGCAGCCAGACTCTGTCGGTTACTTTCACTCCGAGCAACACGAACTATGCTCCATCGACCGGCAGCGTGACCTTGCAAGTGAATCCGGCGTCAACATCCGTCGTCTGGTCGAATCCGGCATCAATCACATACGGAACGGCCCTAAGCGCAACCCAGTTGAATGCGACGGTTACTCCAGCAGGCGCTACCGGCAGTTTTGTATACACACCGGGCGCAGGAACCGTGCTGAATGCGGGCAGTCAAATGCTCTCGGTCGCTTTCAATCCGAGCGGCGCTAACTACGCCAGTTCGAATGGCAGCGTTACGTTGCAAGTGAATCAAGCGAGTCAGACGATCACCTTTACGGTACCTCCTCCGCAAACTGCGACCAACAAGAGCAGCTTCACAGTTGCCGCAACCGCCAGTTCGAGCTTGCCGGTTTCATACGGCAGCTCAGGTTCCTGCACGAACAATGGCGCTACGTTTACGATCACGAGTGTCACCGGCACTTGCACTGTGACGGCGAGTCAAGCTGGAAACACAAACTACTTGACTGCGCCCAGCGTCACGGTAACTACGACTGTAACGAGGGCGATTGTGCCAACGGTGAGCTTTACCGGCGCGCCCGCCAGTGCCTCGTACCAAGATACGTTCACCGTAGTGGCAACAACGAACGCCAGCACTGTTCCGACCATCACAGCCACCGGAGCCTGCACCATTAGCGGAACGACGGTTACCATGTCAAGCGGTACGGGCACCTGTTTCCTGAAAGCAGCATGGGCTGCGGACGATGTCTATACGGCTGCTGCCGCTACCCAAAGGACAACGGCTGAGAAACTGGTCAGCAACGTCACCTGGACGACTCCTGCGGCCATCACCTACGGGACGGCACTGAGTGTAGCCCAGCTGGATGCGACGGCCAGTGTTCCCGGCGTGTTTGTGTACAATCCGACCAACGGAAAGGTGCTGGGAGCGGGCACGCAGACGTTGTCGGTGAAGTTCGTGCCAACAGCGGCCTCGGACTACACGACCGTGACGGCAACCACCGTCAGCCTATTAGTTAATCAGGCAGACACGACAACCACCATCACCAGCGCAAGCCTAAATCCGTCAACCGTTGGGCACTCAATACTTGTGCACTTCGATGTGGCATCGCCGGGCGAGGCGACGGGCAGCGTGACCGTAACGGCCAGCAGCGGGGAAACTTGCACTGGATCTGTGATTGCGTCGACGGGCAACGGCAGGTGTTCCATTAAGCTGGAAACCGCCGGGTCCATTACCCTGACGGCGATCTACAATGGCGACGCTAACAATACCGGCAGCACCTCAGCTGGGTTCATGCAAACTGTGAACAACTAACGAGGAAGCTGCATGCGGCGCCATCGCGCGACCAAGACGATTGGAGTTCAGCGTCTTTGGATGACACACTGCACGGCCCGGCCTTGCAGCTAAGGCCAGTTGGAAACAAGGTGATATTCGCTCTGACTGCGACAGGAGTAAGGACGGGTACCCTGCAGGTGAACGAAAAGGCTGCTGGCGGCGGCCGTATAGGATGTGGAAGCAGAAAAATTGAGCTTGCCAGAGAAGGAAGGAAGGGCCTCCATCCTTCTTGGCAAAACTGGGAGCTGCACTGTGGCTAATAAGCCGCAGTGCAGTAATCCGGGCAGATGCAATCTGCACCCCTCATTAGCCTTGCCATGATGGTCGGAACAACCTCCGAGATCCGAGAATCGCGCGCGGTGCCGTCGTGCTCGCAAGTATTTCGTCCGGGCTGAAATCTGGGATCGCTCATTCACTCAGCTCAGAGGTCGTTGTCGGCGAGGTAGCGACCATAGTCGTTGGCCTCAGCCAAAGGTTGAGGTGAATCTGATCGACATCGGAAGGAGCAATCTCCTCGCCAGTTAGGAGCTTTCGCTGCAGAAAGGGGGACTTTTAGCCCGGTGAGAGCGGCGATCAGCGACGGTGTGATGTGAGTCGGACTGCCACCGAATCACAAGAAGTCGATTGCGGATAGGGGTTCGTATGCCGGAGCCAATTGACGAACACCGGCCGTTCAGTGATGAAGGATCGATCAATATCCGCAAGATCTTTGCGTTCCACGACGCAAGGTTCCTAAACCCCTGACGGGGCAATCACCTCGCTTGATTGCCCGCTTTTCAATGCCAGGCACCCAACCTTTCAAAGCGCGAGAAATCAAACGAACTCTGTTTGGCGCACTTGCAATTCCGTGTAGTTCAACAGTTTGTAATTGCTAAGGCGTCTGGTTTGTCCATCACATCACTGTAGTCGATTCTGTAGACGGTTCCGGGTTCCCCGCTGTGCAAGGACATCACTGTTTATGCGGGTCGGCGCGCTGGTGCACCTGGGGCAAAACCAGAGGGTTGGCTTCGATGCTCTCGCTGCCGCTATAAATCATTGAAAAGATTGGTCGGGGAGAGAGGATTTGAACCTCCGACCCCCTGGTCCCGAACCAGGTGCTCTACCAGGCTGAGCCACTCCCCGACTGCAAAACTTAAGAAAACGCAACGCGACCGCTTATGGCGCGCCGAGTCTAGGCCCGACCATTATAGCATCCTGCATCCGTTCTTCCGTGAATCAAGTGAATTTTGAGATTGATAGCTCGCCCGTGAGAAGCGACGGAGCCTAGCTATTGAAATGGAGAAATGCAGGACACCTTCGATTACGCGGCCCCCCGCCTCGCTACCGAGGACAAATTTGAATGGAAGCTGTGGGATGTGCGAACGAAACCGGGCCAGAGGGGATTGTGAGGTCCTTCGGCGCCGCGGAGTCTCACAAGTCCGAGTGATTCGGGTCACGGCTACGTCCTTCCGCCAACCGGTAGGCTCGACTCATGCGGCTCAAACAGAACTCCACCAGCGCGATCGTCGTCAAAAAAACCTGGGCAAACCAGCAAGCCATCAAATTATTCCTTCGTGATCGTCCCCTCGATGAGATTCAATCGCCGGACGACAGTTACGTCATTTTTGCCCGAGCGCTCGACGATACCGACGAACGCGGTTTGTGGATTGAACTCAACACCAGCGCGCACGAGAAGGATCCGGCGGTCGAACTGCAAGCGCTCCTCATTCCGTGGCACGCAGTCCAGGCTGTTGTCGTCGCGGAGAACTTCACTCCCGCAATGGAGGAAGCTCGCAAACTCGGCTTCCACTGATTTCCGGAACGGATTGTGCAACGCAGTTCGGCGAACTCGTTCATCCCGGAATCGATTCGCTTAGCGCATTCAACGGCACTCGCGCGGCGTTTTGCCTTCCAAAGCCTTTGCCTGAAATGCTTTTGCCTGCCACGATCCGGCTGCTGATTGGTGCCGCCCGTTCACTCGGCCAGGAATCGCCGCAGCGATTCGGTGAATACAGCGGCTTGCTCAACGTTCGAGAGGTGCGCCGCATCGAGTTCCACGCCCTTAGCACCACGGATGTGGCTCGTCAGAAAGTGCGCGTCGGCGGGCGGCGTGACCGGGTCCTTCGCTCCGTAGATAACAAGCGTTGGACCCTCGATCTTCGAGATCATTTCGGTCTGATCCATGTCGCGTATGGCCGCGCAGCAGGATGCGTATCCTTCGGGCGGCGAGTTCTCAAGCATCCTCTGCGTCGTTGCCACACGCTGCGGATGAGCTGCGCGGAACTCGGGTGTGAACCACCGTTCAATGACGCCAGCGGCAATGGGGCCCAAACCGTCCTTGCGCGCGGTGGCGATGCGGTTGTTCCACGTTTCTTTCGTGCCAATGCGCGCAGCCGTGTTCGACAGGACTAAGCGGTGGAGGCGCTTGGGCGCGTGCGCGCCCAGCCAGATGCCGATCATGCCGCCCATCGAAAGCCCGCAGAAATGCGCGCGGCCGAGGTTAAGAGCGTCGAGCAGGTTCAGAACGTCGCGGCCAAGCTGCTCGATAGTGTATTCGCCCGGCGTGGCGGACGTTTGCCCGTGTCCTCGCGTGTCATAGCGCAGAATGCGGTGGTGCGGAGCCATTGCGGCCATCTGCGGCTCCCACATCGAAAGATTCGTGCCCAGAGAGTTTGACAAGACGAGGAGCGGCCCAGTCTCACCCGTCAGTTCGTAGTACGTGCGCAGTTCGCCACAATTGGCAAATGGCATGAGTTGTTCTCCGTGGTTAATGCCGACAGCAGAGCATCTCTGCAAAGCTACGTAAAGTTCCTGGAGTTGACAACCTTGATCTTGCCTAGAGCAGTGCTTTGGCAATCAGAATCGCGGATTCGAATGGAGCTAGATCCGGCCCACTCCAACTGCGTCCTCCAACCTTTGAGTTGTCAAAGCGAATGTAGCCCTGCTGCCGAAAATCGATTCTTCGTGGGAAGTTTGCAACGTTCAAAGAGGTAACACGTGACCTCCGTAACCGACTATGGGCGTTTGTATTAGGGAACTATCTTACCAATGTTGTACATACGACCTTTAGTGCAGAAATAACTTCGCGAGGTTACCAAAGTGATGTCGTCCTCCGTTCGCGCAATTGCCGCTACTCTTTCGATCGTCCTGATTTCTCTTCTTGTTGCGTGTGGCGGCACTTCGACTCAGCCCATCTCGGTCAAGGTTGCATCCGCAAATAGCGCCATCGATCAGGGACAGACTGTGAGCATTACTGCAAGTGTCGCGAACGATTCGAAGGACGGGGGCGTCACCTGGAGTGTCACTGGAGGCGGTTCGCTCACCAATACCACCACCACGACGGCCACCTACAACGCGCCCAGTTCGGTGACCACCGCCATTGCTGCGACCATCACAGCGACGTCGGTAAGTGATACCACTAAGTCCGCGACTGTGCAGGTCAAGGTCAACCCCCTGCCCGCCATCACGACCACTACGGTGAATGCGGCAACAGCCGGTGCCAGTTATTCGGCCACGCTGGCCATGAGCGGTGGCACCAGCCCTTTTACGTGGACCGTCAGCCCAACGAGCCTGCCCGCGGGATTGAGCTTGAATTCCGGCACGGGTGTAATCAGCGGTACCCCGACAGGTGGAGGCAGCGGCTCATACACTTTCAAGGTCGTGGATGCGACTGGGGCATCGTCTACCCAAGCGCTGACCATCACCATAAACGCGCCTCCGTCGCTCACCATCACGACGTCCTCGTTAGCGGCGAGCGTGGTTGGAACGGCATATAGTCAATCCGTCCTTGTTACCGGCGGTGTTCCCAGCTACACCTGGTCCATAAGTTCCGGAAGCCTGCCTGCAGGTTTAAATCTCAATGCCTCGACGGGTGCGATTTCGGGTACTCCCACCGGTCCGCAAACGGGCACTATCGCCTTCACGGTCTCGGTCACCGATTCACAAACACCGACGCATGCCACGCAATCGGCGAACTTGAGTATCGCGCTCAGCGCACCCGCGCTCAGTGTGACCACGCCATCGTTGCCTGGAGACACGCTGGGCACGGCTTACAGCCAGACATTGGCCGCAACGGGCGGAATCATACCGTATCACTGGGCTATCAGCGCGGGCTCCCTGCCTGCTGGACTTGGCTTGAACGCGAGCACAGGCGCCATTACAGGCACGCCGACCGGCAGTGTCACCGGGCCAATCAATTTCACCGTGCAGGCAACCGATGCCGAGACTCCTACCGCGCAAACTGCGACCAAGAGCCTGAGCATTACGATTACGGCCGCACCGTTGAGCGTAGTGACATCTTCGCCGCCGACGGGAGTTGACGGATCGAGTTACTCGGCCACGTTGCAGGCAGCGGGCGGAGTATCGCCCTACACATGGACGGTGACGACGGGCAGCTTGCCGACGGGCCTGACGCTGAATGCTTCGACAGGTGTGATTTCAGGTTCTCCGACCGGCTCCGGTGCGACCTTCACAGTAACTGCGACGGACTCGGAAACTCCAACCGCGCAAACGGCGACCAAGCAACTGACCATCACCGTCAACCCGCAGCTTTCAGTTACACCCATCACCCTGGCGGCCGGAACCGTGGGCACGTCCTACAGCCAGACGTTGGCGGCGACGGGCGGAATTACGCCGTACTCATGGGCGGTGACGACGGGCAGCCTACCGGCGGGACTCAGCCTCAACGCCTCTACCGGAGCGATCACCGGCAAGCCGACTGGTCCGCAGGTTGGCGCAATCAGCTTCACGGTTACAGTAACGGATTCGGAGAGTCCGACCAAGACAGCGACTGCAAATCTGAGCATCACTATCAGCGCGCCGCCGTTGAGCGTGACCACGCAATCACTGCCTGGCGGCACGCTCGGTACGTCTTATAGCCAGACATTGGCGGCCACTGGCGGCATTACACCCTACTCGTGGACGATCAGCGCGGGCTCGCTGCCTGCTGGACTTGGCTTGAATGCGAACACAGGTGCAATCACGGGCACGCCGACGGGCAGCGTCACAGGACCGATCAACTTCACGGTGAAAGTGACGGATTCGGAGTCGCCGGCTGGAACTGCGGCGGCGGCACTGAGCATCACCATTTCCGCGGCACCGTTGAGCGTAGTGACATCTTCGCTGCCGACGGGAGTTGACGGATCGAGTTACTCGACAACACTGCAGGCCGCGGGCGGAGTATCGCCCTACACATGGACGGTGACGACCGGCAGCTTACCCGCCGGGTTATTATTGAATTCCACGACGGGCGTGATTTCAGGCTCACCCACGGGTTCGAGTGCGACCTTCACGGTGACGGCGACGGACTCGGAAACTCCAACCGCGCAAACGGCGACCAAGCAACTGACCATCACC
>Ga0182030_10023612_pt1 | contig 11358 bp, 9 predicted proteins | sample 812S3MmetaG_FD_121299 | JGI IMG/M metagenome (GOLD analysis project Ga0182030, IMG submission 121299) | Permafrost microbial communities from Stordalen Mire, Sweden - 812S3M metaG (Illumina Assembly) | ecosystem: Environmental > Terrestrial > Soil > Wetlands > Permafrost | place: Sweden...
TATAAATCCACGAAATGCGCCAATGACCATCAGTTATATTTTGGTGGAATCCGCTCCCAATCGCGCAAGGGCGTGTGCGTCAGTCTCCCCCCGCCTCGGCCCGCGGTCATGGATCCAATGAAGATTCTTCTAATAAGGGCTTGACCTGGCTTACTGACTATGGTAAAACCATCCCCATGAGACAAGATGTCGCAGTCGAAGTCGGGCGCGCGGTTCTCCCACCGCCGGGAATTTTGGGGTCGGGAGTGTGGATTTCGGGGAGGGCCTGCCTCCGCTTTGGAGCGCGGCCCGACAGCGCCGCTTTTCCACACACCTTAAATACATCAATTCCAACCGCCAGGAATAAAGGCCGATAAAGGTCAATCAAGGTCAATAAAGGTGAATCAAGGTGAATCAAGGTGAAAAAGGAGGTTTTATGGTCCAAAAAGGGGTCCGCGCCACCGCAATCACGCCCAAACTGGGCAAATTTTGCCGGGTGTTCCAAGTTCAGAAACTTCCAAACGCCCCCAAACAGTCAAACCCAGTCAAACCCAGTCAAACCATTTTGGATCTGGTCAAAGGTGGAAATCCGCCCTCTCCTCCGCAGCCTTGGCGAAAGAAGACCTTCTTTGCCAAGCCCGCGTGGGCCACGCAATCCGCAATTCGCAATCCACAATTCCCCCTGCATTTCCCCCAAACTGCCTTGCGCGTCGTGACTCCTTGCGGCACCTTTACCGGGCGCTTTCTATTCTATGAATATCAAATTGATGCTTAACATCCGTTGTCTGTCTGTCGCCGCTTTGCTGGGTTTCTCATGGCCGGTATTGGCGGAGACCAACCTCTATACGGGGCCAACCTGGGCGTTCGTGGACGCCCGGCAGGTGCTTGCCGCCGCCAATGACATCACAACCGCCAAATACCCGGATTGCGACGAGGCGACCGTCGAGAAGAAGATGGTGCGGGCCTACCGCGCCGACGGCACGGGCGAATGCCAGGACGAGGCGTTCGTCAAGGTGCTGACGGAAAAAGGCAAACGCAACAACCGCACGATCTCGATGTATTTCATGCTGCCCTATTCAACGGTGGAAGTCGTCAAGGTGGAGGTGATCAAGCCCGACGGGAAAGCGACCGAGGTGGATGTGGCCGCCAATTCCAAGGAGCAGATTGACGACAGCCAGATGGCCGAGAACATCTCCGACCCCAACAGCCGCGTTCTGCGGGTCAGCATCCCCAAGGTGGAAATCGGCGACGTGGTCCATTCCATCACGCGCGAGACCATCGAGCGTCCCATCATACCGGGCGAATTTGCCGAGGAGAGCGTTCTCGAAAGCGAAGGTTTCCTACGCCACGTTTCCTACGAGATTCACGCGCCCAAGGACCGCCCTTTGCAGCAGATTGCGTTGCGGGATGAAATTCCCGGCACGGTCCAGCATTCCACGCAGCCTGGTGACGACGGCTCGGTGATCCAGCGATGGGAGGTCAACAACGTCCCGCGCATGTTCCCGGAAACCTCCATGCCGCCCGCCGAGATGGTTTTGCAGCGCCTTTATGTCAGCACGACGCCCGATTGGCAGGCGGTGTCCAAGTGGTATTGGGAACTGAGCAAGGCGCATTTGGACGCGACAACGCCGGAGTTGGTCAAAACGGCGAAGGAACTGGCGGTGGGCACAAACGACCTGGAGAAGGTTGAGGCCCTGTTTCATTACGTGTCGCCCAATATTCGTTACATGGGGTTGACGCCGGAAAAGGATCGCCCGGGCTTCGAGCCGCACGATGTGAAGATCACGTTCGACAAGAAATACGGGGTTTGCCGCGACAAGGCCGCTCTGCTGGTGGGGATGTTGCGCGCGGCGGGGTTCCAGGCCTTTCCGGTGTTGATCAGCGTTGGCGTGAAGCGGGACGCGCAGGTGCCGGACCCGGATTTCAACCACGCCATCGTCAGCGTCGAACTGAAGAAAGGCGATTACGTGCTGATGGACCCGACCGATGAACACGCCCGCGACCTCTTGCCGGAGCCGGATTGCGACCAGAGTTACCTGGTCTGCCGGCCCGAGGGCGAGAACCTTCGCACCAGCCCCGTCCCGCCGCCGGAAGAGCATATGATGCGGATCACGACCACTGGCGTGTTAAGCGCGTCGGGCGCGCTGGAGGCTAAGTCGGTGTTGGCTTTCGAAGGCGTCAACGACGACGAATACCGCAATGCTTTTTCGCAGCGGAAGCCCGATGACATTAAACGGTTCTTCGAGCGCAACTTGAAGGAGTCCCTGCCGGGCGCGCGCCTAAAGTCTCTCAAGCTCACGCCGACGGACATGATGGATGTATCGGTGCCGTTGCGTGCGGAACTGGAGTTTTCCGTGGACGACGTGACGGCCGCGGAAAACGGAAAGGCGGTGGTAAGCCTGCCGTGGATTGGCCGGAACCTGGGCATGGTCAATTTCATCCTCGCTGGCACCGGGCTGGACAAACGGAAATATCCGCTTCGCACCGAGATCACTTGCGGCTTGGAAGAGAATGTCTCCATCAAGATGGCCGCCGATTACGCCAGCGCCGTCTCCATGCCCAACTGTCCCGCGGTGGACGACGACTGTGTGGGCTACCGGGAAAGCTGCGCCTTCACGAATGGCACGCTGAATTGTTCGCGCGATTTGAAGTTGAAAGTGGTTGAGTTCTCCCCCGCCCAATACCTGAGGCTCAAACAGACCCTGAAGTCCATGGAGTACGATGCGCGGAAAGTCCCGGTCATGGCGACGCCCGGAACGGTCACGGCCAATGTTTGGGAGGAAAGGGATACGGTTGACAAATCGCCGGTGGATTCCAACGCGAAAATTTTGGACGTGCAGAAGACCCTTTCTGTCACGGACGCCCACAACGCCGTTTATCATGTCAAGTATTCCAAGTTGATTCTCACTTACGCGGGAAAGATTCGCGAAGCGGAGGTCAAGGTGGGCTTCAATCCCTCCTGCGAGGAGGCCAAGTTCATTCGGGGCGTTGTGACATCGAAAACTGGCGAGCGCCAGGAGATAGCCACCAACGAAATCAACATCATGGACGCCGGCTGGAATGCGGCGGCCAAGCGTTACACGGGCGGGAAAATTCTGGTGGCTAATTTGCCGGGCGTGGACATCGGTTCCACAATCGAGGTCGAGTACGAAGTCACCACGCACGGCAAGCCGTTCCTGTCGGGCATGGAGGCCTTCCAAATGGCGGATGAAGTGCTGAAGAAAGCTTTCACATTGTCGGCTCCCGATTCGGCTAAAGTCCACTCCAAGGAGATTGATTTATCGAGATCCGAAGTTGGAATTTCTGCTCATAGTGGTCAATCGGGCACTCAGACTTGGATAGTGACCAATGCGGCGGCCTTGCCCTCCGAGCCGGCGCTTCCGCCCTCTTGGGTCTTTAGCCCGTGCGTCCTTTATTATGTCGGCGATCTGTCCTCCTATCTCAAGGACCTGAACGATGCCCTGGTTGCGCGCTCGCAAAAACGATTCGAGGCGGGGGAGAAGGCAATGCAGTTGACAGGCCCCGCAAAGTCGCGCCTCGATGCCGTCCAGGCCATCCGCGATTTTGTCGCCAAGTCCATCCGGCTTGCGGGACCGTCCTTTACGGAATTGCCTTTGACTGAGCTTTCCGACGCGGACACGACGCTGGCCGACGGTTACGGCCACGCGGCGGACCGCGCGATTTTGTTGCACGCCATGCTGGCGGCGGCGGGATTCCAGCCGGAGTTTGTCGCCGCTTCCGGCTTCCCGCCCATCGCCGGCATTACAAATGTCGCTCTCGCTTTTCCCATGCCCGACGCTTTTGCCGCGCCTTTGGTCAGGGTCAAGGTGGACGGCGAATACTACTATCTGAATGACACCGACCAATACGCCAAACTCGGTTCCACTCCGCACGATGGCCGGCTGGGAATTATTCTGTCCAGCCAGGCCGACGAAGTCATCAAAGCCGCCAAGGAGTGCGGGGACAAGACGGAAACGGATTACACCATTACAGTCTCGGACAACGGCAAAACGCGGATCGGCGTGACGCACCATTATTATGGCGGCAATTTTTCCGCGAAGAATCAGTACTTTTCGGAACTGCCCCCGGAGGAGCGGCGGCGTTATTATCAGGAAACCGTTTCCGGCATGGCGCAGGGAGCTCAGCCGGTCGGCGATCTGGCGACTCACTTTGACACCTACCCCGGCCTGGAGCAATTCACCGTGGACATTGACAACTACAGCGTGGTGGACGGCCCGTATCTTTACTTCGATCTGCCTTTCGTGCCCACGCTCCTGGCGGCGGGGGACGACCGGCGCGCCATGCCGATGTATGTCCCCACGCACGGCCAGGGAATCGTGCGCACCGAGATCGAGCTGCCCGCGGGATTCCGTCGCGTGGTCATCGCGCCCGCTAGCGAGAACCTGTCCGAGCCGGACGGCGGCGGCACCGCGCGGATCACGACGACCGAGAGCGCCGGAAAGGTAGTATTGACAGATGATTTTGAGATTTCCCCCGCCATCATCAGCCCGAAGGACTATTCCGGCGTGCTCAAGATCGAGTCCATTTTGGGCCGGAAAGCCTCCACCGTCTTCCTCCTCCAAAAGTCGCCCTGAAGGCCCGCTCCACAATCCCGAAGGGATTGCATCATCCAGCCCAGGGCTGGCCCGATTCCGAGAGGGCCTGCCCTGGGTCATCATGTCATATTGGACAACCCTGAAAGGGTTGCATCACAGAACCTCGTGGCGGAGATGCAACTCTTTCAGAGTTGTGGTCTCCTTGTCTTCGCACCCAGGATAGCCCGTTCCTCGCAACCCTGGGCTGAAAGCTTCAATCCCCTCGGGATTGTCAACAAGTTTCACCCGGCGAATTGGAGGCGGGGTGCCTCCTTGAGCATGGTCTCCAGATTGGGCCAGCGCATGTCGTTCATGGTGTAGAAGGCGTTCAGATAGACGGCCACTTCCTCGGCGGGATATTTGGAAAGCAGAAGGTCCACGGCGGCCTGGAGATTGGCGTCCTCGACGGTGGCGGGCAGGTTTTCGACCGCGCCGTCCTTGTGGGGGATGGCGAGCTTGTCAAGGAAATCGGCCAGCATGGGGGTTTCCTTCTTCATCAGCCAGTCGCGCAGGAGGTTGGCGGCCACCAGTTCGAGCCGGGGACGCGAGAGCATGGCGGTCATTTCGGCGTTGCGGATGTCGCGGGGGCGCCGCTCAAAGAAGGCGGGGCGCAGTTTGCGCGCCTCGGCCACGGCGGTCAGGGCCGCGCGGTAGAGTTCCTTGTTGTTTTCGCGGGCGTACTCCAGGATGCGCAACGCGAGTTGCGGCGACATGAAACCAAATAGTTCGTGTGAGCTAAGCATATCAAAGGGACTGGCTTAAGCCAAAATGCCCGGAAGTGCAAGCGTGCGTTTCATTGTCTGCCCCAGACCCAATCGCCCTTGCCAGCGGCGTCCAGCGGCGCGCCGTTGTCATCCTTTTCGTCCCAGCCGACCGAATACAGGAGGAAGTGCCCTGTTGCGTCGCGGCGGTATTTGAGCGGTTCACCGGTGACGGGATCGAGGGGCGGGAGGGTGAGGAAGTCGGGGGTAAGGTCGTGGAGGGCGCCGGGATATTGGCCGCGAGCCAGGCGGAAGCGTTCGAGGGCGCAGACCAGCAGGGCCTGATTGATGGAGTTTTGGGCCAGGGCGGAGGATTTCAAAGAGGCCGTCATCGGGGAAATCATATTTTTGACAAGTCGCCAGGTCGGCGAGGCGGAATGCAAGCGGAGGTCCGCGGCAATCCGGTCGGCGGCGGCCTCGACCTGGCCGGGATGAATGACGCCCTGGATGCGGTCAATCGCGTCAATCGTATTTTGCTCCAGCAGCGCGAGGTTGGCCATGTTTTGCAAGACCCAGCCCCGTGGCATGAATTTCAAGGCGACCCTGGAGGGCGTTCGCGCTTTTTGCCAGAAGCTCAACGGACGGCCGTCGCCTTGGAGCACCTGCGCCAGCGCGGAACGGGTGGCGGTGTCCAGGAAGTGGCAGCCGCTCGCGCGATCCGACTCGATGGCGCTCCAGAGCGGCGAGACCACATCCACCTGGCTGAGTTGGACCTGGAGCGCGGACAGATCAGAATCGCGCCAGACTTGCAGTCGCAAACCGTAGGAGATCGTCGCGGCGTACATGCCGCTGATGCGAACATCGGCCATCGCCATGGCCAATGCCATTGGCTTGGCGGTGGGCCTGGCTTCCAGGCAGCCGCGCAGGTCGTCGAGGAGGGTCAATTCACGGAAGGCATCAGTCGGCCTGCCGAGCATCAGGAACGCCGTGGCGCGGCTTGTCAGCCGGTCGGCGGCCATTTCAACCGCGGCCAGGTTGGGAGCGGGAATGCGGTAGGGCTGGCGATAGTCGCCGTCGAGCCGTGTCGCGGGCCGTTTGACGGCCTCGCGGATGATGTCGAATTCGGGCGTGAACTGGTCGCTCCAAGCCACGTAATCGGCCGCCGCCACGGGCACCAGATTGAAGACCACGCGCAAGGTGTTGCTGGCGGGTTCAACTTGGAATGGGCGGGTGCCGGGGAAGATGCGGACCAGGTCGTTCCGCGTGGGAACGGTGTCCGGCGCGATGGACAATTGGCAGGGCGCGTTGCGGAGCAGTGCGTTGCCGGAGAGAGGGAAGCCGTCGGCGATCTCGGCCACCGGGCCGATGGCGCCGAGGATCATTGACAGGACAATATCGCGATTGACCGCATTGTCGCTGCTGATCGGAGAGGCCGCGTTGGCGTCTGTGATGACCGAATTCCCGGTCTTGGGATCCTCCACCCAGCGCAGGTTGTTGTCGGAGAGCACGGTCATCAGGACGGCGAGGGCGGAAACATTGGTCCATTGGCTGTTAAGAATCGGGGGTCGGACGGGTTTTCCATCCGGCCCGGGGTGACCTGAAACAACCAGCGGGTCGAGGTCAACCTTCAAGTGTGCCGCGCCTGCCAGCGAGCGGATGGCCTCGCTCAACGGCTCGTCGTGCAGACGCACGGAGTCGAGGATTTCCTGCGGCGCGGCGTTGGTGCCGGGTGGACGGAGGATCAACACCGTGACCACGGCTGAGGCATTGCTATTGGCGAAGTGCCAGGCCAGATTGCTGAAGGTGTTGAGGGAAAGGCGGGCGGTGAGCGCATTGGTGCCTTTGCCTGCGAACCAGTCTTCCATCTTGGGGGCTTTGAAGAAGTTCTGACCGTCGGACACTGGAGGAGGGATGTAGCCGGCCCAATCCAGTCTTTCCTGTTGGGCTGCGAGGTGTTGTTTGGCGGCTTCCCAGGCGTTTCCACCCCGCCAGTTTTCTTCCAGATAGAAGAGCGCCGCGAGAACTGCCAGCGCCCCTATTGTGATGGCAACGGCTCGCAGCAGGCGGATGTGAAAGGGGCGCTTGGGAGCGGGCGAGGGCGCGGGTGGAAGACCGCCGGCTCGGGGTGGTGGTGGATTGGGTGGGGTCGCAGGTGCCGGTCCAGGCGAGGGTGCTGCGGATGGCGTGGCCTGGGGTTGAGGCGTCGGTTCAGGCTGGGGTGCTGGAGTTGAGTCGCGAGTCTCGTTCATAATCTCAAATCGGTTCCACTGCACTGTCTGGCTGTAAATGATATGACGGCTCTGGTCGAATGTCGAGCTTGCGCTTTCGGAAAGGGAGTTTTGACATTAGGGCGGGGAACGGGTAGCGTTTGAGAGATGGAACCGTTGCACGCGCCGTGGCGCATTGCTTATATTCTGGGACCGAAACCGGTCCCGGCGGACGGCGGGCTTTTCAGCCAGATCGCCCAATCGCAGGACGACGAGGGAAATTATGTCGTCGTACGGGAACGGACTTGTTTTGCGATGCTGAACCGGTATCCCTATACGGGCGGGCATTTGCTGGTGGTGCCTTATACGCGAACGGCGGACTTGAACGGATTGACGGAAGAGGAGTTGAGCGATCTGATTTTGTTAACGCGTCGCTGCCAGAACGCACTCACGCGAGTAATGAAACCGGACGGGTTTAATATCGGGTTGAACCTGGGCACGGTGGCGGGGGCAGGTATTACAGATCATGTGCATGTTCACGTCGTGCCGCGCTGGAACGGGGACACGAATTTCATGCCGGTCCTGGCCGGGACGACGGTGGTGCCGGAGGCGCTCGCGGAGGTGGCGGCGAAATTGCGGGCGGAGCTGGCAAAGTGAGCGGCTGGCGAGATTAGGATTACGATTAAGCGCAAGAGCAAAATGATGATCATGAGAAGGGGAGAAGAACACTGATTCATGCCGACCGAGACTGTGCATTTTGAAAATCCGCGCCTGGCGCAGCAGTTGTTTAATCACGAACCGCGCAACTTGCAGGCGCTCGAGGCCGAGCTGGCTGTCAAAGCGGTCGCGCGGGAGGATTGGATCAAGCTGGAAGGGGCGGCGGAGGATATTGAGCGGGCGCGGGAGATGTTTCATGTGCTGGAGAAATCGCTGAAGGAAGGCGGGGTGGTGCGCAACCGGGAGTTTGCGCAGGCTCTGAGCGTGGTAAAGAATGACGGGGTGGCGGCCCTGAGCAATTTGCTGGCGGAGCGGATTACGACTTCGCCCCGCAAGGCGGCGGTTCTCCCGAAAACCGTCGGACAGAAGAAGTACGTGGATGCGATACGCGCCCACGATGTGACGTTCGGCATCGGGCCGGCCGGAACCGGCAAGACATATCTGGCGATGGCGATGGCGCTGGCCGCCTTGCAGCAGGAGAAGGTGGCCCGGATCATTTTGACGCGCCCGGCGGTCGAGGCTGGAGAGGCGCTGGGGTTTCTGCCGGGGGACCTTTATGAAAAAATCACGCCCTATCTGCGCCCGTTGCACGACGCGTTGCATGACATGCTGCCGGCGGAGGAAATCGAAAAGCAGATGGAGCGGGGAGTGATTGAAATTGCGCCCCTGGCTTATATGCGCGGGCGCACGCTGAATCAGGCGTTCATCATTCTGGACGAGGCGCAGAATTCCACGACGGAACAAATGTTCATGTTTTTGACTCGGTTGGGCCTGGGTTCCAAAGTCGTGATCACGGGGGACACGACGCAAATTGATTTGCCGGCCCATAAATCTTCCGGTCTGCTCGAAGCGGAACGCGCGTTGCAGAAAATTGACGGGATTGCGGTGATCCAGTTTTCGCGCCGCGACATCGTCCGCCATCCGCTCGTACAGCGCATCATCGCGGCTTACGAGGAACACCGCGGACGGCGACATGCCGCCACGCCGGATGTCCGGCGGAACGTGGGCGAGGGCTAGGCGATGCGCCGCATCCAACCTGTGTACTCGCGCGCCCCGGCATTTTTCCTGGTGTGCAACCGGCAGAAGACGCGGCGATTGAATCTCCCTCTGGCGCGGGAATTGGTCGCACAGCTTCTGGAGGAATGGGCGTCGGCGGGCGGGAAGGGCGGCGCAAGGGAAGGACTTCGACCGGGCGGGGAATTGGGCGTTTATTTCGTCAACGCGGCGGAGATGGCGCAGTTGAACGGACAATTTCTCGGCCATGCGGGGTCCACCGATGTAATTACATTTGATTACCATGATGTCGCCGAGGGGGAGGGATGCCGCGGGGAGATTTTTGTGTGCGTGGACGAGGCGGTTGCCAGCGCGCCGCGTTTTCGCGGGACCTGGCAGAAGGAGCTGGCGCGTTATGTGATCCACGGGATACTGCATCTGAGGGGCTACGACGATGGCCGGCCGGCTGCGCGGCGCGTAATGAAAAAGGAAGAGAACCGGGTTTTAAAGGCGTTGTCGCGGCGCTTTGATTGGGGCAAATTGGAAAAGGTGAACCATGCCGCTCGACGAAGATAGCATTCTCAACCGTTGGCGCCGGAATTTTCTGGCGGGGCTGGCAATTTCGATGCCCGGCATCATAACGGTCGCCGTGGTGGTGTGGCTGTTTAAAAATGTGTCGAGCGTGACCGACTGGCTGCTGTTCTTTCTGCCAAAGGCCTGGACGCATAGCAAAGACGGGATGATGTATTGGTATTGGAGCTGTGTTGCGTTGGTTCTCGCGGTGTTTTTGATTTGCCTCCTCGGGCGGCTTGGACGGGATTATTTGGGGCGCAAAGCGATTCAATGGGCGGACCGCGCCTTGATGAGCATCCCGCTGCTGAACAAAGTTTATGGAACTGTCAAGCAGGTCAACGAATCGTTTTCGAGCCGGAAGTCGGCGTTCCAGCAGGTCGTGCTGGTGCCCTTTCCGCATCCAGGTTCGCGCAGTGTCGGGTTTGTCACGGGGGAACAACAAAGTCCAGACGGTGAGAAATTGATCAGCGTCTTTGTTCCGACGACGCCCAATCCGACCTCCGGTTTTCTGTTGTTGTTGCCCGGGCGGGACATTGTGAAACTCGACATGTCGGTGGCTGACGGCATCAAATACGTGATCAGCCTGGGGGCCATTTTGCCGGGGCAGTCCCGCCAGGCCATGCCGCCGCTGCCGCTGACGAAACCGGACCGGCCGCCGGAAATATGAACAGCGAGCGGGCCAGCGGAGTGGTTTTGCGCATCCGGCCGCTGACGGACAGCAGCTTGATTGTCCACTGGCTGACGGCGGGCTTGGGACGCGTGGCGACGGTGGCCAAGGGAGCACGACGCGATCGCTCGCCGTTTCGGGGCCAGCTTGATCTTTTTTATCTGGCAGATTTCAGCTTCGCGCGCAGCCGGCGGTCGGAGCTGCATATATTGCGCGAAGTCAAAGTTCTGCAAACGCACCCCGGCCTGCGGCGGGACTTGGGACATCTGCGTCAAGCCTCGTATTGCGCGCTGCTCATCGAGCAAACCACTGAGACGGAAGCGCCGCTCGGCGGCTTGTTCGATCAATTCAGGGGCCTGCTTGCGGCGCTTCCCAGCCAGCCGGCACAGGCGCAGACTATTTTTGCCTTCGAAATGAAGTTGCTCGACGGGCTGGGACTGAAGCCCAATCTGGCGGAGGCAAAATTAAGCGCGGGCGCGCGGCAGATCCTGGAACGGATGCCGGAGATGGAATGGGACGCGGTCTTCCGGTTGCGCTTGAGTGCCGCGCAGGAGGAGGAAATCCGCCGGTTCCTGAACGGCTTCATCGTGTATCATCTGGAGAGGATCCCGCGCGGGCGCGCGGCGGCGCTGGGCGGGGAATGACGGGGCGAAGACGGACATTTGAATTGTGGCATAAGTACTCTTGTTTTGAATAAATGGCTTTTCGACGGCAATCGAAAAACGCAAAAAAGTGCCAAAGGGCGCAGGGCAAGATTCCTCACCGGGAAGGCAGGCGGCACCAAGAGACCACGGGACTATGGACCACAGGACTACAGCGACCGGGCTGCGCCGGGGGGAAACCGGCGGCACACCCGTTACACGGTTACATTACCTATGAGAAACGGCTCCCTTCGACCCGTTACATACCCGTTACATGCCGTTACA